>Ga0192647_101425_pt1 | contig 15645 bp, 16 predicted proteins | sample LauGreFa1BDMLBSN_2_FD_133046 | JGI IMG/M metagenome (GOLD analysis project Ga0192647, IMG submission 133046) | Freshwater lake microbial communities from Lake Michigan, USA - Fa13.BD.MLB.SN - reassembly | ecosystem: Environmental > Aquatic > Freshwater > Lake | place: Lake Michigan, USA...
CGGGCCTTCCGGGCGGTGCCTACGACGCGCCCACCGGGCTGCTCGAGCGCTACGTGATGCACGCGGAGCTGCCCGACGCGCACGGGTGACGCGCCACCATCTGCTATTCTCCACGGACCCTGGACGGGTGGCCGAGTGGCTGAAGGCGCTGGTTTGCTAAACCGGTTTACGGGGTAAAGCCTCGTAACGCGGGTTCGAATCCCGCCCCGTCCGCTTCGCCTTCGCCGCGGCCCGGCAGTGCCCGGGCCGCGGCGGCGATTGGGCCGCTTCCTGCTTCATGGAACAGTTCATCCACGACCTCTGGCAGCTCGTCTCGCAGCCAGGGCAATTGCGCGAGAACCTGGCGCAGATCGTCACCACCCTCGGCGGCGGTGCCACCTATGCCATGCTGGGACTGATCGTCTTCGCGGAGACGGGCCTCGTGGTCACGCCGTTCCTCCCGGGCGACAGCCTGCTCTTCGCCACTGGCGCCGTGTGCGCGACGGTGGCGAGCGTGGCCGTCGAGCGCGGCACTGAGCCGGCGGTGAGCATCGCGACCATGGCGGCAGTGCTCTTCGTGGCTGCGGTGGTCGGCGACGGCGTCAATTACCACGTCGGCCGCGCCATCGGGCCGGTGGCCTTCAGCGGCCGCTTCCGCTGGCTGCGAAAGGAGCACCTGGACCGCACGCACGCGTTCTTCGAGCGCCACGGCGGGCGCGCGGTGGTGCTGGCGCGGTTCGTGCCGATCGTGCGCACGTTCGCGCCGTTCGTGGCAGGGATCGGCGCGATGACCTACTCGCGGTTCCTCTTCTACAACGTGTTCGGCGCGGTCCTCTGGGTGGGGCTCTTGCTCGGCGGCGGCTACTGGCTCGGGAGCCTCGAATGGGTGCAGCGCCACTTCTCCAAGGTCGTGCTGGGGATCGTGGTGGTCAGCGTCCTGCCGCTTGCATGGGAGGCCCGACACGCCGTCCTCCGCATGGTCCTGCCGTCGCGCCGCAGCGCCACGTAATCACCGTCGGCGGCCGTTGCCCTACACTGCCCGGCCCCGGCGCCAGGCCCCTGCGCCCGACGCCGCGGGAAGGACGCTGACCATGAAGATCCACGAATTCCAGGCCCGCCAGCTGCTTGCCGATGCCGGCATTCCCGTTCCCCCCGGACGCATGGTCGAGTCGGTGGCGGATGCCGCCGCCGAGGCCAAGCGGCTGTTCGCGGCCGGCGCGGGGATCGTCGTCGTGAAGGCGCAGGTCCATGCGGGCGGCCGCGGCAAGGCCGGGTTCGTGAAGGTATGCAAGGACGCCGGGGAGGCCGAGAAGGCCGCGGCCTTCATGCTCTCCAACCGCATGGTGAGCCCGCAGACGCCTCCGGAGGGGCTGGACGTGCGCCGGCTGCTCGTGGCCGCGGGCGTCGACATCGCGAAGGAGTACTACCTCGCGATCGTCACGGACCGCGCCCGAAAGACCAACACGCTCATCGCCAGTGCCGAGGGCGGCGTGGAGATCGAGCACGTGGCGGCGACGCGGCCCGATGCCATCGTCAAGGTGGCCCTCGACCCGCTGACGGGGCTCGCCGCCTACCAGGCGCGCGACACGGCGTTCCGGCTTGGGTTCCGCGGCAAGCAGGTCAACCAGGCGGCGGACATCATGATGCGGCTGGCGGGCCTGTACCTGGCCAAGGACGCGAGCCTCGCCGAGATCAACCCGCTGGTGGTGACGCCCGCCTCGGCGGCGCACCCCGACGGCGAGGTGGTCGCCATCGACGCCAAGTTCAACTTCGACGACAACGCGCTCTTCCGCCACGCGGACCTGCGCGCCATGTTCGACCCCTCGGAGGAGGACCCCTCGGAGATGCGCGCACGCGAGTTCGAGCTGAACTACGTGGCGCTCGACGGCAACATCGGCTGCCTCGTCAACGGCGCGGGCCTCGCCATGTCCACCATGGACATCATCAAGCTGCATGGCGGCGAGCCGGCGAACTTCCTCGACGTGGGCGGCGGCGCCAGCGAGCAGGCGGTCACCGAGGCGTTCCGCATCATCCTGTCGGACGCCAAGGTGAAGGGCGTGCTCGTCAACATCTTCGGCGGCATCATGCAGTGCGACCGCATCGCGCGCGCCATCGTGGCGGCGGCCAAGTCCGTGGGCTTCAAGGTGCCGCTGGTCGTGCGCCTCGAGGGCACCAACGTCGCCGAGGCGCGGCTCATCCTGGATGCGGCCCGGGCCGAGATCCCAACCATGCAGTCCGCCACCGACCTCACCGATGCGGCGCGCAAGGTCTGCGCCGCGGTCGGCTGAACCGGCGGCCATGCTGGTCCTCTTCGACATCGACGGCACCCTGCTCCACTCGCTGAGCGCCGGCGTGCATGCCATGAGCTCGGCGCTGCGCGAGCTGCACGGCGTGGACCCCGACTTCTCCAAGGTCGAGGTGCACGGCCGGCTGGACACGCTGATCTGGCGCGACCTGGCCGCGGTGCACGGATACCCGACGTGCGATGCGTCGCACGAGCGGTTCCGGAGCACCTACTCCGCGCACCTCGAGCGCAGGCTGGCGGAGCGCAACACCGTGGAGCGGTATCCGGGGACGCGGGAACTCGTGGATGCCGTGCGCGGGCATCCCGCACTCACGCTCGGGATGCTCACGGGCAACTACGAGTTCACCGGTCGCCTCAAGGTGCGTCACGCCGGCATCGACCCGGACCTCTTCCTGGTCAACGCCTGGGCCGGCGACGCGCCGGACCGGCGCGGGCTGGTGCCCGTGGCCATGCGCCGGTTCGCCGAGCGCACGGGCACGCCGATCGCCGGGGACCGCGTGGTGATCATCGGCGACACGCCCGCGGACGTCGACTGCGCGCACGCCTCCGGCGCGCGCTGCCTCGCCGTGGCCACCGGGCACTTCGGCATCGACGCGCTGCGCGCCGCGGGTGCCGACCTTGCCGTGAGCGACCTGCGCGACACCGAGCACCTGCTCACCTGGATCGCGCAGTAAATCCTCTCCTGGTTACATTGGCACCGATTGATCTCTCCCGGGAGCACCGCGTTTCTCTGGAGAACTTAATTGGTGCCAATGTAACCAGGAGCGAATTTAGCCGCGCTCGATGCGTTCCTTCAGCGGCAGCAGCACGCGGGGGATCAGGCGCTGCTCGACGAGGCGCTCGCCGTGGCCCGCGAGCGCCGCGAGGTGCGTGGGCAGGTCGGCAAGCGACCGCACGGGGCCGGTCCGCCGCACGGTCAGCATGATGCTCAGCGGATCCGCGCCGTCGCGCGACACCGCCGTCTCGCCGCGCGGCAGGCGCGTGCGCACCTCCACGTACACGTGCATGTCGGGCGCATCCGACAGCGCAAGCGCGATGAACGGCTGCGCATCGAGCACCGTGTCGGTGGACGAATCCGCGAACTCGCCCAGCGGCGACCCGCCCAGCAGCGCATCCAGCACCGCCTCGTCGCGGTTGCCCTCGCAGTCGAAGTCGAATGCGTAGACCAGCTCCAGGTGGTCGACGTCCAGCGGGCTGATGGAAAGGAAGTACGGCGCCACCTCCAGCACGGTGCGGTGCATCCGGTATGCGTCGTCGAGCGTGTCGGGGTTGACCCATCCGCTCTTGAGCGACACCTGCCGCATGGCCACCCAGAGGAAGTCGCGCTCGTCCTCGGCGCTCTCGAGGGCCACCTCGCCATCGGGGTAGCGCTGCAGGCTGGACAGCCTCGGCAGGTCCTTCCGCAGGCGCCCGAAGAGGTCGAGCACCGGCTCGCGCGCCGCGGGCAGGTCCATCTTGAGCGCCAGCTTCTGGTTCACGCAGAAGTCGCGGCAGATCTGGTCGAAGTCCGGCATGGCTGTCTCGGGCGCGGCCGCGCGGGCCGGGCATCAGGCGCGTCTCAGGCCGGGCTGCCCGGTCCGCCGTGCGGCGCCGCCCCGCCGGCGCGGTCCGTGCCCATGCGCTCGGAGTGATGGGACATCGCGTAGGCGATGCGCTCGCGGGCCTGCCGCAGCTTCTCCTCGTGCGCCTGGCGCTGCTTCCGGCGCCACACGAGGATGCGCCAGACCGCCACCAGCAGGATGGGGAGGAAGAGCAGCACCAGGATGCCGGCCAGGATCGGGACGATCAGGGCCATCAGCGTCATGGCGAACGCGAACACGGTCTCGATCATCCCGTAGATCGGGTTGAGCCATCCGATGGTGAGGACGGAACTGGAGAGCCGCCCCGCGATCGACGCGGCCTCCACGCCCGAGGCCGTGGTGGCCCCGGCGATGATGCCGAGCGACCACGCGATGGCCGGATGCAGGAGCGGCTCCGCTCCCTCGGAACCCGCGACGGTGAGGGTGCCGAGCTGGCTGGTCATCAGCACTGCGCCGGCAGCGGCCGCGAGCGGCGCCGCCAGCAGGTCGAGCACGTGGTCGACCCACGGCACGAGGAACCCGACCACCTCGACGACGGTGGCCGTGCCGAAGAGCACGATGGACGCGTTGGTGCCGAGCCAGCTGAAGTGCGGCCCGACGTCGAGGAACTCAGCACGGACGGCGATGGCCGCCATGAAGAGCGGCAGGAACACCCGGAGCCCGCACGCCGCGGACAGCCCCAGCCCTGCGCACACGGCGAGGAAGATCGCCATGGGGCGCGTTTCAGGCCACCTTGGCGTCGAGGTACTTCTCGACGCTCTTGACGTCCGCCATGATCTGCGGGGTCATGCGCAGCGTGAAGCTGGCACCCTTGGTGACGGACACCACGCGCGTGCACTCCTCGCGCGCGAGCCAGATGCGGCCGGCGCGCGCGGTGCGGCGGTTGCCGCTGCGCAGGCGCTCGCGCTTCAGGCGGTTCAGCGCACCCTGCACGCCCGAGTTCATGCGCATCAGGCGGAGGATGGTCTGCTTGCGGCGAGCCTCGGCCGGGATGGCCTTGACGGTGAAGTGGACGGTGCTGGTAGGAGCGAGGTTCGCCATGGATGGTCCTTTGCGCAAGTCGCTGCGCCGAGCCGCGTAGTGTAGCGGAGCCCCCGACTGCCGCAAGCCCACGTCCGCGTCCGCTTATCGGCACCGATCCGCGCGCGGGGATAGGCTTTTCCGATGGCTTCCACCCGCATCGGCTGGATCGGAACGGGCGTCATGGGGCGCTCCATGGCACTGCACCTTCGCCAAGCGGGGCATCCGCTGGTGGTGTTCAGCCGCACGAAGGAACGGGCCCGGGACCTGCTGGAAGCAGGCGCGGAATGGGCCTCGAGCCCACGCGAGGTGGCCGAGCGCTGCGAGGTCGCGTGCTCGATGGTCGGCCTGCCGTCGGACGTGGAGTCGATCTACCTCGGCGCGGACGGCATGCTCTCGGCCGCGCGCGCCCCACGGCTGCTGATCGACTTCACGACGAGCAGCCCTGCCCTCGCCCGCCGCATCGCGGGGGCATGCGCCTCCCGCGGGGCCGAGGCGCTGGATGCCCCGGTCTCCGGAGGCGACGTCGGCGCCCGCAACGCCTCGCTCTCCATCATGTGCGGCGGCACCGAACCGGCCTTCGCTGCCGCGCGCCCGCTCCTGGAGCGGCTCGGCAAGACGATCGTCCTGCAGGGAGGCGCCGGGGCCGGACAGCACACCAAGATGGTCAACCAGCTCCTGATCGCCGGCACCATGCTGGGGCTGGCGGAGGCCCTTGCCTACGCCCGCCGGAGCGGCCTGGACCCGGCCAAGGTCCTCGAATCCGTCGGCGGCGGGGCGGCCGCCAGCTGGTCGCTGGCCAACCTGGCCCCCCGGGTGCTCAAAGGCGACTTCGCTCCCGGGTTCTTCATCGAACATTTCCTCAAGGACCTTCGTATCGCGCTCGACGAGGCGCGCTCGATGGGCCTCGAACTGCCGACCGCCGCCGCCGCGGAGCGCACCTACGCCGCTCTCGCGGAGGCGGGGCATGGCCGTTCGGGAACGCAGGCCATCGTGCACGCCTACGGGTGGTGAGCGAACTACCCTCTTCACCCCGACGGAACCAACCATGCCAACCATCACCCAGCAGGACATCGGAGCGATCGAGCAGCAGGTGAAGCAGGCGCACCCGCCCTTCGCCGCGCTCACGCAGGAACTCGGCCGCGTCATCGTGGGCCAGCACGAATTGCTCGAGGGGCTCCTCATCGGGCTCCTCTGCAACGGGCACGTGCTCATCGAGGGCGTGCCCGGCCTGGCCAAGACAACGGCCGTGGCGACGCTCGCGGCCGCGGTGCGCACCACCTTCCACCGCATCCAGTTCACGCCCGACCTCCTGCCCTCGGACCTCGTCGGCACGATGGTCTACAGCCCGGCCTCGCACGAGTTCAGCGTGAAGAAGGGCCCCATCTTCGCCAACATCGTGCTGGCCGACGAGATCAACCGCGCCCCCGCCAAGGTGCAGAGCGCGCTGCTCGAGGCGATGCAGGAGCGCCAGGTGACGATCGGCGGCGAGACCTTCCGCATGGACGACCCGTTCCTGGTGCTCGCCACGCAGAACCCGATCGAGCAGGAAGGCACCTACCCGCTGCCCGAGGCGCAGGTCGACCGGTTCCTGCTGAAGCTCGTCATCACCTACCCGACGCGCACCGAGGAGCGGCAGATCCTCGACCGCATGTCGAAGACCACCGCCAGGGTGCAGGTGCGCCCGGTGATGGACCCGGCGCAGATCCGCGCCGCGCGCGAGGTGGTCGACGCGATCCACGTCGACGACAGCATCAAGGACTACATCGTGTCGCTCGTGTGCGCGAGCCGCGATCCGGGCGCCTTCAAGGTGCCGGTGAAGGACCTCGTGCAGTACGGAGCCTCGCCGCGCGCCACCATCGCGCTCGCGCAGGCCGCGCGCGCCAAGGCGTTCCTCGACGGCCGCGGGTTCGTGGTGCCGCAGGACGTGAAGGACGTGGCCCCCGCCGTCATGCGCCACCGACTCGGCCTGAGCTACGAGGCCGAGGCGCTCGAGAAGTCCTCCGACGACGTGGTCCGCGCCCTCCTCGAGCACGTGCCGGTGCCCTGAGAGCCATGCAGACGACCGAGCTCCTCCGCAAGGTCCGCCGCATCGAGATCCGCACGTCGCACCTCGTGAGCGACGTGCTGGCCGGGCAGTTCCGCTCCGCCTTCAAGGGACGCGGCATGGAGTTCGAGGAGGTCCGCCCGTACCAGTACGGCGACGACGTGCGTTCCATCGACTGGAACGTGAGCGCGCGCACGGGCTTCCCGCACGTGAAGCTCTTCCGCGAGGAGCGCGAGCTGACCGTGATGCTCGTGGTCGACCTCAGCGGCTCGCTCGGCTTCGGCACCAACGCGCAGCTGAAGCGCGAGCTGGCCGCGGAGATCGCGGCGACGCTCGCCTTCAGCGCGATCCGCTCGAACGACCGCGTGGGACTGATCGGCTTCACCGACCGCGTTGAGCTGGTGGTGCCGCCTCGCAAGGGACCGCGCCACGTGCTGCGGATCGTGCGCGACCTGCTCGCCTTCCGGCCCGCGCACCGCGGCACCGACATCGGCGCCGCCGTGGAGCAGGCCACGCGCGCCCTCAGCCGGCGCGCGGTGGTGTTCGTGGTGAGCGACTGGCGCTCGCCCGGCTTGCTGGCCGACGGGCGCGAGCCGTGGGAGGACGCGCTGCGCATCGCGCGCATGCGCCACGACGTGATCCCGGTGGTGGTGCGGGACCGCCGCGAGCGCGCGCTGCCGCCCGTGGGACTCGCCGAGTTCGAGGACGAGGAGACCGGCGAGCTGGTGACGGTGGACCTGTCGTCGCGCGCGGTGCGCGAGCGGTTCGCGCGCCTGGCGTCGGCCGACGACGCGCTCCTCGAGGACACGCTCCGCCGCCTCGGCAGCGAGGCGATCCGCGTGGAGACGGGCGGCGACTTCGTGGAACCGCTCACGTCCTTCTTCCGCCGCCGCGGCGCCCGGAGGGCACGGTGAAGCCGGCGCACGGGACGGCACTGGCGCTCGCGGCGCTCCTTGCGTGCGGGACGGCCGCGGCGCCGCACCGCGACACGGAGCACCGCGACATCGACCACCGCGACACGGAGCGCCGCCCGCCGCAGCGTGCGGTCCGCCAGGCCGAGGAGTTGGGCGGACTCAAGGCGGTCCGCACCATCGACGCCGCGGCGTGGCAGGCGGGTGCACCGATCGCGATGACGGTGTCCGCATCCGCGCCGGAGGGCGCCTCCGTGCGACTGCCCGTGCTCGACCGCACGCTCGGTGCGTTCGATGTTCGGCCCGACGGCCGGCCGCTGCGCGGCGCGGGCACGGACCTGCTGCAGGCAACCCTGGTGGCGTGGGACGCGGGCCCCGTCGAGGTGCCGGCGATGGAGGTCAAGGCCACGCTGGCTGACGGGACCGAGGCAACGGTCACGCTGCCGGCGGTGACGGTGGACCTCACCTCGCTCGTCGGCGACGACACGCCGCTCACGGAGCTGGCGTCGGACATCCGGGGCCCGGTGGACATCGAGACGGGCCGATGGACCTGGTGGGCCGTGGCCGCCGCCGCGGCCGTGGCGGCACTGGCCTTCACGTGGTGGCTGCGCTCTCGCGGCGCGTCGCCGCCGCCGCAACCGCCGCTCCCGCCCGCGGAGTGGGCGCGGCGCGAGCTCGACCGACTCGATGCCGACGACCTGCCCCGTCGCGGCGACGTCGACGGGTTCTTCGTGCGGCTCTCGACGATCGTGCGCACGTACATCGAGGGGCGCTTCGCGATCGCCGCGCCGGACCGCACCACGCAGGAGTTCCTGTGCGAGGCGTCGGCGCACCCGGACCTCGCCGGCGAGCGGTCGCGCGAGCTCGGCGCGTTCCTGCGCACGGCGGACATGGTGAAGTTCGCCGCGGCCCGGCCTCCCGAGGACACCTGCGCCGCCGCGATGCGCGCGATGCGCGCGTTCGTGGAGTCGACGGCTCCTGCGGAAGACGACGTCGCCGCCGGCGCCGAGCAAGGGCCCGCGGAACCCGCGGCGCCCTCCCAGCCTGACCGCCGCACGAAGGAGGCTGCGCGATGACGGGCTTCCACGACTCGAGCGCCTGGTGGCTGCTGCTCCTGGCCGCGGTGCCGCTCGCCTGGTGGGCGGCACGGCGCGCGCGCCGGCGCAGCACCATCGCGTATCCGTCGGTCGCGGCGCTGCGTGCCGCGGGGACATCGTGGGTGTCGCGCACGCGCTGGCTGCCGCTTGCGCTCCGCCTGGCGGCCCTGGCGCTGCTTGCCGTGTGCATCGCGCGGCCGATCAAGGCCAACGAGCAGACGCGCGTGTTCGTGGAGGGGATCGCGGTGGAGCTGGTGGTGGACCGCTCGAGCTCGATGCTTGCCATGGACTTCCAGAAGGACGGCCGGCGCGCGGACAGGCTGACCGCGCTCAAGGACGTGGCCGGCCGCTTCGTGCTCGGCGGCGAGGGCCTTGCCGGACGGCCCGGCGACCTGATCGGCATGATCGCCTTCGCGCGCTACGCCGACAGCACGTGCCCGCTGACCCTCGACCACGACTACCTGGTGCAGGTGCTGCAGGGCACGGAGGTGGCGGGCACGCGCGCCGAGGACGGGACGGCCATCGGCGAGGCGGTGGCGCTCGCGGCGGAGCGGCTGCGCGAGGCCACGGACCGCGGGGGTGACCTTCCCAAGCCCAAGAGCAAGGCCATCATCCTGCTCACCGACGGCGAGAACAACGCGGGCGACATCCCGCCGATGACGGCCGCCGAGATCTGCAAGACCTACGGCATCACGCTGTACGCGGTGGGCATGGGCACCATCGGCGAGGCGCCCTACCCCGTGCAGACGCCTTTCGGCGGCACGCAGCTGATGCCGGTGCCGGTGAAGATCGACGAGAAGCTCCTGAAGGAGATGGCCGCCGCCACCGGAGGCCAGTACTTCCGCGCGACCGACACCCGCAGCCTCGCGCAGATCTACGAGACCATCGACCGCCTCGAGAAGACCACCACCGAGCAGCGACGGTACCTGCAGTTCCGCGACCTCGCGGTGGAGGGCTCCGACCTGGCGGGCCTGCGCCTCCCGCCGCTCCTCCTGCTGGCGTTCCTTGCGGTGGCGGCCGAGCTGGTCCTCTCGCACACGCGCTGGAGGACGCTGCCATGAACCCGATGGAGTTCGCGTTCGCCAACCCCGCGGCGCTCAACTGGGCGTGGGCGGTCGTCGCGGTCGCGGCGCTGGTGGCGCTGCGGGCCCGGTCGCGGTCGCGCGCGCTCGGGACCTTCGCCGACGCGCGCCTCCTCGGCGTGATCGCGCCCGCGGCGGGCGGCGCACGGCCGCTGCTGCGCGCCCTGCTCGCGCTGGCGGCGCTCGCGGCGCTCGTGCCTGCGCTCATGGACCCGCGCTGGGGCGCGCAGGTCGAGGAGGTGAAGCGCAGGGGCGCGGACGTGTTCTTCGTGCTGGACGTGAGCCGCTCGATGACCGCGCAGGACGCCGCGCCCGATCGGCTGGCGCGCGCGCGGCAGATGGTGGAGGAGACCGTGGAGTCGCTCGGCGGCGACCGCGTGGGACTGATCGAGTTCGCGGGCACCGCTGCCATGCGCGTGCCGCTGACCCTCAACTACGGCGCGTTCCGCACGACGCTCGGGGAGCTCAAGGCCCTCTCCGGCGCACGAGGCGGCACGGCGCTCGCCAACGCCATCGAGCTGGCAGCGGAGAGTTTCCCCGAGTCCAGCGCCGGAAGCCGGGCCATCGTGGTGCTGTCCGACGGCGAGGACCTCTCCGGCGGCGACGACCCCGTGGCGGCCGCGCGCGCCGCGCTGGAGGACCGCAAGGTGCACGTGTACTCGGTCGGCATCGGCGACGTGCGCGAAGGCGGCAGGATCCCGGTGGCGCGCGGCAGCGACGGTTCCGTGCGCTACCTGGTGCACGAGGGCCAGGAGGTGTGGACCAAGCTCGACGAGCGCGTGCTGCGCGACGTGGCGCTCGCGGGCGGCGGGGCCTACATTCCCGCGGGCACAGACCGCGTCGACATGGCGCGCGCGTTCGAGCAGACCGTCGGGCAGCTCGAGCGGCAGGAGTTCGAGTCGTCCACGGTGACGCGGCGCACGCCGCGCTTCCAGTGGTTCGCGGGCATCGCGTTCGCGTGCCTGCTGGCGGGGGCGGTCATCCCGCCGCGCAAGCCGGAGAACGGCGGAGGTGCGGCATGAGCGCTCGGCACTTCGACCGGTCCAGGGCCGCGCATGGGGCGGCTGCGCTGGCGGCAGTCGCGATGCTCGCCGCAGCAGCGGTGGCGCAGCTCCCGACCGGCGGGGCTGCACCCGCGCAGGCGCCGGCCACCGGCGCGACGCCGGCACCGGTGGCGCCCGCCGCACCGGCCGCAGCGCCCTCGGGCACCCCGCGACCGACGTTCGAGGACGCGGTGCGCGCGGGGCGTGCGGCGCTCGACTCCGGCGACAACGAGGCGGCCGTGGCCGCCTACGACTCCGCGCTGCAGGCGCGCCCCGACTCCGCCGAGGCAGCCTTCAACCGCGGCGTGGCGCTCTACCGCGCGGGCCGGTTCAAGGATGCCATCGATGCGTTCAAGGGTTCCGGCGAGAAGGCATCCTCGGGCGAGCGGACCAACGCGGCGCTGGAGTCGTCGAGCAAGTTCAACCGCGCTGCCAGCTTCTACGGTGCCACCAAGGCGCAGGCCGAGGCCGCGCAGCGCATGCTCGAGCAGGCCAGGGAGCGTGCGGCATCCGGCGCCGACGCAGGCAATGCACCGTCCGCCCCGGCCGTCGACCCCGGGCAGCTGAAGCAGGCAATCGAGGATGCGAAGCAGAGCTTCGAGAACTTCCGGGACGCCTCCTACGGCGATGCGGCCGATCTCGATTCGCGCGCCAATGCCGAGCAGGCGCGCCGGCTGGTGCGTGCGCTGCAGGAACTTCAGCAGCAGCAGCAGCAGCAGCAGGAACAGAACGACAAGCAGGACCAGCAGCAAAGCCAGGAACAGCAGAAGCAGGACCAGCAGAAGCAGGAGCAGCGGCGCGAGGACCAGGAGCAGCAGAAGGACTCGGAACAGCAGAAGTCCGACCAGCCCCAGGACCAGCAGCCGCAGGACCAACAGCCCAAGGATGATGCGGCTTCCGGGAACGAAGAGAAGCAGAAGGACGAGCAGCAAGGCAAGGACCCGAAGCCCGACGAACCGAAGCAGGAACAGGGCAAGCAGGATGAAGAGCAGCAGCAGGAACCGAAGGACGGCGACCGGACGCAGCCCGCGGATGCCCGCAAGGCCAGCGGCGAGATGACCAAGGACGAGGCCGACCGCCTGCTGCAGGGCGTCCGGGACCGCGAGCGTCGGCGCCGCACGGAGCAGCAGCGGCGCGAGCAGGAACAGGCCGCGCGCGGCCGCAAGCCGATCAAGGACTGGTGATCCCCGTGAACCGAGCGACCATTGCCTGCCTGCTCCTTGCGTTCGCCGCGCTACGCGCCGCGACGGCAGGCGACGTGCGCGTGCGCATGCCCGATGGCCCTGCCTACGAGGGATCGCCGATCGTGGTGGTGGTGGAGGTCGTGGATGCCGCATCGCCTTCCCCGCCCGTGGTGCCCGAGATCCCCGGGGCCTCGGTGCGCATCGCCGAGCGGGGCCGGCAGAGCCGCACGGAGATCCGCAACGGACGGGCCACGTCGAGCGCCTCGGTCACGTACGCGGTGGAGATCACGCCCGAATCCCCGGGCCCGCTCGCGGTGCCGCCGATGGAGATCACGGTGGACGGCCGCACCGTCCGCACCGAGGCGCGCACCTTCGACGTGCAGCGGAGCGATGCCGGAGACCTGCTCTCGGCAGAGGTGTTCGGCAAGCCATCCGAGGTGACCATCGGCGAGCCGCTCGAGCTGGTGCTGCGCATCGCCATCCGGCCCTTCCGCGACCGCGTGTACGGGCAGCTCAGCGAGACCGACATGTGGATGCTGGTGGACGTGGCCAACAGCGACTGGGGCGTCTTTGCCAACGAGGTGGCCATGCTGCGGCAGCGCAACGAGGCCCCGCGCGTGCAGCAGGAGGCGCGCAACGGCGAGCGCGTGTTCGTGTACGAGGTGTCGAAGCGCGTGTACCCGCCCAAGGCCGGCGTGCCCGAGATCGGCGACGTGCGCATCCGAATGACCTACCCGACCGCGCTGCGCGAGGTGCAGGGACTGTTCCTCGAGCGCCAGCTCACCATCAGCCAGTCGCGTCCGCTCTCGGTGACCGTGAAGGCCGCGGGAGTCAACGTGCTTCCGCTGCCGGAGGCGGGCCGGCCGCCGTCGTTCAGCGGCGCGGTGGGCCGGTTCGGCATCGCCGTCACCGCCAAGCCGACGGAGGTGGCGGTCGGGGACCCGATCACCCTGACCCTGACGATCACCGACCTGCAGGGCGGCGCCAACCTCGAGACGCTGCAGCCGCCGGCGGTGGCTGCCCAGGCCGAGCTCACGCGCGACTTCCGCGTTCCGACGGAGGCGATCTCCGGCGTGGTGAGCGGCAATGCCAAGCGATTCACGCTGACCGTCCGGCCGCTCCGCGCCGGCATCGCGGCGGTGCCCGCGATCGAGTTCAGCGCCTACGACCCGCAGGCCAAGGACTACGTCACGACCCGCAGCCAGCCCGTGCCGGTGACCGTGTCGCCGGCCACGCAGATGGACCTCTCGAGGATCGTGAGCGCCGGCGGCGCATCGGCGGCACAGCCTCCTCCGGGACGCGAGGCCACCGAGGTGGCGGGGGGCCTGGTGGCGGACATGCCGCTGTCGGAGGCCATGCTCGCGGACGACCGCGTGTCGGCAGGCTTCGGAGCCCTGCTCTCGTTCGCGCTGCCGCCTGCGATCGCGGGCGCGGCAATCGGCTGGCGCACGCACCGTCGGCGCCACGAGCGCGACGCGGGCCTCTCGCGCCGATCAGGAGCGCGCCGCACCGCGGAGCGGCGGCTTGCGGATGCCGCGGACGCCGCGGCGATCGGCGCCGCGGTGACCGGTTTCGCCGAGGATTCGCTCGGGGCACCGCAGGGCACCCTCACGCGGGGCGACCTCGATGCCAGGCTCCGTGGCGCCGGCGCGGACGAGTCGCTGCGCGTGCGAGTGCAGGGGCTGCTGCAGCAGTGCGAGCGGGGCCGCTACGCGGGCGGTGCCGGCGGCGGGACGGATGAGCTGCGCGCGCTCGCGCGCGCGGCGATCGAGGCGATTGCCGCCGCGGACCTTCGCGGCAAGGGAGGCGCACGATGACGTTCCCGATCCCGCGCATGCTGGCTGCCGCGTGCGCGCTCGTGCTCTCCATGACGGCGTCGCCGGCACGCGCCGAGGACGCCGACCGATCGTGGGTCGTGCTGCGCGAGGCGGAGGCGGCGCACGACGAGGGCATCAAGCTCCGTGGGTCGGACCCTGCGGCGAGCCTGGCGGCGTTCCGGCGCTCGGTGCAGGCATGGGAGCGCCTGCGGGCCGCGGGCGCGGAGAACGGGCCGATGGAGTTCAACCTCGGCAACGCGTACCTCGAGACGGGCGACGTGGGCCGGGCGATCGCGGCGTACCGGCGCGCGGAGCGGTTCATGCCGGGCAACGCGGACCTCGAGCGCAACCTGGCGCAGGCGCGCGGGATGGCGGCGGAGGGCTTCGGCGGGTCCGGCACCGTGCTCGTGGACAGCGTGGCAAGGTGGTGGCACCTGGTGCCCCGCGGCACGCGCGTGGCGGCGGGCTGGACGTGCTGGTGGCTGTTCTGGGTGCTCCTCGCGGCACGCATGCTGCATCGGGTCGATGCAGGGCATGTGCGCACCACGTGGCGCGCCGCGCTCTGGTCCACGGCCGCGGGCTGGGCCCTGCTCGGCGGGTCGGTGGTGGCCGACGAGGCCCTCGCTCGCCTTCGGCCTGTGGCCGTGGTGATCGCGCCGGACGTCGTGCTCCGCAAGGGCAACGGCGAGGGCTACGAACGCGCGATCGTGGAGACGCTCGGGCCAGGCGTCGAGGCGCAGCTCCTCGAGCGCCGTCCGGGATGGCTGCGCCTTGGCCTCTCCGATGGCCGCGGGGGCTGGGTGCGCGACGAGCAGGTCGAGGTTCCCTGACGCCGCGCGCGGCACGCGCAGACGCCCCGAACCCAGACGCCCCAAGCGCAGACGCCCCAAACGCAGCGCGCCCCGGCCGAGGCCAGGGCGCGCGAAGCGGAGAGGGTGGGATTCGAACCCACGAGTAGGACGAGCCCACTACTAGTTTTCGAGACTAGCTCCTTCAACCGCTCGGACACCTCTCCAGTGCGGTCGGACGGAAGTATCGGCACAAACCCGCCGGAGGTCAATGGGAGCGCGGGCGAATCGCGCCCGCCGGCCCGATGCGGCGCATAAACCATGCCGTGGGTGCCGCAACGGCGTCGGCCGGGGGCGCGTCCCGGGCAACGAGCGCGGCCCGCCCCGGCAAGGGGGCGGGCCGCGCGGAGGACTGACATGTGTGCAGCGGTCAGCGACCCGGCTGCTCGAGGCCGCTGGCCTCCCAGTCGATCGTGATCTTCTCCTGCACGATCTCGTCGATGACCACCTCGAAGTCGGTGCGGCCGTTGCGCTCGACGAGCGGGCGCGCGCCGTCCACCAGCTCGCCGAGGCGGCGCTGGATGAGGGCGGTCAGCTTGAAGCGGCCACCGAGCTTCTGGACGATTTCATCGCTCTTCAGGGCGTCGATCACTGGGTGCTCCGTCGTTGGAAGGCCGGCACGGGCCGAACGGGACGATGTCCCGCGCCCGAAACCGAGCCGCGCAGTATAGCCCTGCCCGCGATGCCGGCCAAGCGGCGGTAACTGCGCGGTCCGGGGCCTCCGGCGAGGGG
>Ga0192647_101426_pt1 | contig 15641 bp, 17 predicted proteins | sample LauGreFa1BDMLBSN_2_FD_133046 | JGI IMG/M metagenome (GOLD analysis project Ga0192647, IMG submission 133046) | Freshwater lake microbial communities from Lake Michigan, USA - Fa13.BD.MLB.SN - reassembly | ecosystem: Environmental > Aquatic > Freshwater > Lake | place: Lake Michigan, USA...
TTGGTAGAGCGGCGCCTTTACACGGCGTAGGTCGGCGGTTCGAGACCGTCAGCACCCACCAAACCATTCAGGCGAACAGTGTTCGCCTTTTCTTTTTTTAATTCAATTCATCCATGTTCGATTTCATACGCAATCACAAAAAGATCATGCAGATTCTGCTGATCATTCTCATCTTTCCTTCTTTTGTGTTGTTTGGCCTTGATGGTTACCAACGCTTAGATGAAAAAGGCGAGGCTGTCGCTTCGGTGGATGGGGTCGACATATCCAGAAATGAGTGGGATCAATCTCATCAAAACGAAATTTCCCGCATGCGAACATCTATGCCAAACATTGATGTCAGCATGTTTGACACGCCTGCTATCAAATATGGCGTTTTAGAGAGGTTGGTTCAATCCAAAGTGCTCGAGGCCAGTGCCAAAAAGCTCAATTTGGTGGTGTCTGACCAAAAGATCGCTCAATCCATTGCTGAAATGGAAGTGTTGGCATCCATCAAAAAAGCCGATGGAAGTCTCGATCTTGAAAAATACCGTCAACTTTTGGCGGCGCAAGGCATGACGCCTGAGGTTTTTGAAAACCGTATGCGCTCTGAAGCAGCCATCAAGCAGGTTGTCACTGGTGTCACGCAAAGCAGTGTCACCTTTCCATCGCAAATGGAAGTTGCTTTGGATGCTTTTTATCAGCAAAGGGAAGTGCAAATAGCGATTTTCTCAGCGTCTGATTATTTGGCTGATGCCAAGCCGACCGACGAAGAAGTAGAGAAATACTTCATTGCTCGCAAAGAAGACTACAAGTCTTTGGAAACAGTCGATATCGAATTCGTTGTCCTGAGTCAGGAATCGATTGAAAAAACAGTCTCAGTCAGTGAGGCTGAATTGAAGGCTTACTTTGACCAAAATCAAAGCAACCTTGCTGCCAAAGAAGAGCGTCGCGCCAGCCACATCTTGGTGAATGCGCCCAAAGAACTGAATGACGCTGACAAGGCCAAAGCGAAGGAAAAAGCCTTGTCCATTCTCGACGCTGTGAAGAAGTCTCCCGCTCAGTTTGCAGACATCGCAAAGAAAAATTCTCAAGACCCTGGTTCTGCTGAGAGTGGAGGTGACCTGGGTTTCTTTGCCCGTGGCGCCATGGTCAAACCATTTGAGGACGCGGCATTCAATTTGAAAAAGGGTGAGATCAGTGGATTGGTTCAATCAGATTTTGGATTCCACATCATCCAACTCACAGACATTAAATCTGCAAGTTCAGCCAACTTTGCCCAAATGCGTGCCAGCTTAGAGGTCGAGTTGAAAAAGCAATTGGCACAAAAAAAATACGCCGAGATTGCAGAGCAGTTCACCAACATGGTTTACGAACAATCTGACAGTTACAAATCGGTAGCACAAAAGCTCAAGTTGGACATTCAAACCGCATCCGCTGTGTCCAATGAAAGCAATGCTGACCCAAAGACGCCTTGGGCCAACCCCAATGTGATGAAAACCGTTTTTTCTTCGGAAAGCATCAAAAGTCTCAGAAATTCAGAAGCCATTGAAATCGCACCGAACACATTGATTTCTGTTCGGGTGACCAAACATTACCCTGCCACCTATTTGAGCTTGGAAGAAGTCAAGCCCATGCTGGTTCAAACCGTGCTCAATGAAAAGGCCCTGACTTTGGCCAAAAAAGATGGCGCAGCCAAATTGGCGCTGTGGAAGGCCTCTCCAGAAAAAGCACAACTTCAAGCGGCTGTCGCTTTGAGCAGGGATCAAAATTTGAAATTGCCCGGCAATTTGGTAGACGAGGCCATGCGAGCCAATCCAGACAAGCTTCCTGTGATGATGGGGGTGGACTTGGGTGCCAAAGGTTATGGCATCGTGAAAGTCAACAAAATGCTGGCCTCAGCGATGAACCCCACCAAGACGCCTGAACTCAGGCAGCGGTTTGTCAAATCGTGGTCGACCGCTGAGAACTTGGCTTACTTCAGTTATTTGAAGGACATATTGAAAGTGACTTTCAAAGAACCCCCTCCCAATGGCGCAAAGCAAAATAAATAACCATTGAGGCGCAAGTTTTTTTGATAGTTATAATGGTTTAGCGGTGGCTGTAGCTCAGTTGGTAGAGTCCAGGATTGTGATTCCTGTTGTCGTGGGTTCGAGCCCCATCAGCCACCCCATTGATTGACATCCACCGGAGTAATTTCATGCCTGGACTTCTTCCTGAGATTGACCCTGACGGCTTGCTTGAATTTTCCGTTGTTTACACAGACCGGGCCCTGAATCACATGTCTCAACGCTTTCAAGGCGTGATGAAAGACATTTCTAAAATCCTCAAAGAAGTTTACCAAGCCCACTCGTCGGTTTTGGTGCCAGGCAGTGGTACGTTTGGCATGGAGTCTGTAGCGAGGCAGTTTGCCACCGGAAAAAAAGTTTTGGTGATCAGGAATGGTTGGTTCAGTTACCGTTGGTCCCAAATTTTCGACATGGGCAACATCCCGTCTGAATCCATTGTGCTCAAAGCCAAGCCTTTGACAAATGACAAGCAGTCACCGTGGGCGCCTTGCCCCATTGACCAAGTGGTCCAAACCATTACCAAAGAAAAACCTTCGGTTGTGTTTGCACCCCACGTGGAAACCTCTGCAGGCATGATCTTGCCTGACGATTATTTGAAAAAAGTCTCTGATGCCGTTCATGCTTATGGCGGGCTTTTTGTGCTTGATTGCATTGCCTCTGGTGCCATGTGGGTGGACATGAAAGCAACTGGCGTCGACGTGTTGGTCAGCGCCCCACAAAAAGGGTGGAGCGGGTCACCTTGCTGTGCCATGGTGATGTTGAGCCAGCGTGCGCGTGCTGCCATTGATGGCACACAAAGTTCCAGTTTTGCGTGTGATTTGAAAAAGTGGCTTCAAATCATGGAAACTTATGAGAATGGATCGCATTCCTACCATACGACCATGCCCACAGATGCATTGACCCGTTTGCGAGAAGTGATGCAAGAAACCCAAGCTTATGGGTTTGACAAAGTGCGCCAAGAGCAAATTGAATTGGGTGCCCGCGTCAGGAATCTGCTTGAAAGCAGAGGCATTGTCAGCGTGGCAGCGAACGGCTTCAAGGCACCCGGCGTCGTGGTCAGTTACACCAATGACCCCGACATCCAAAACAGCAAAAAATTCTTGGCGCTTGGATTGCAAACCGCTGCTGGCGTACCCCTTCAATGTGACGAACCAGCTGATTTCATGACTTTCAGGATCGGTTTGTTCGGGCTCGAAAAATTGCACCACATTGACCGAAGTCTTGGACATTTGTCTTCTGTACTTGACCAATTGGGTTTGAAGGAAAAAGTCGCTCTGGCTGCTTGATATATGTTCACCCAAATTGCGCTGTTGCTGATCAAGACAGCGATTTCTTTTTGGGTGGCCTTGTTTCTGTTCCGCTGGTACTGTTTGTTCATCAAACTGAACATGACGCAAAGCCTTGGTCACTTCAGTCAGTTCATTTACCAGCTCACGGACTGGTCAGTTTTGCCATTAAGAAGAGTCTTGCCAAAGTCATCCCATTTTGATTTGGCATGTTTTGTGTCTGCTTTTCTTGTTCAATTTGCAGGTGTTGTCCTTCAATCTTTGCTGCTTGCGGGTGATTTCTCTGTTTCACACGCGTTGACCTTGTCTGTTTTTGAGTTGGCCAGTGCAGCCATCAGTGGCATGACAGGTTTGTTGATTGTCTTTGCTTTGTTGAGCTGGATTTCCAGCAATCCCGAAATTCAAAATTTTTTAGACCGGCTAACCCGACCTGTTTTGTCTCCCGTCAGAAAAGTCATTCCACCTGTTGCTGGAATTGATATTTCAATATTGGTGGTTTTGCTGATGTTGCAGGTGATCAACATAGTATTGGCTAACCTGAGAGTATGGGCAACATCTCTCGCCTAGGAGACCGTCTTGGGAATTTGGATCGAGCTGGGTGTCTTTTTACTGGTATTTGTTTTTGCTTACTTTCAATTGCGCGAGTTGAAGCTTGAAAAATTGAAACGAGAAAAGCAAAAAGAGACGCAGACTGAAGTCACCTCTGACACTGAAAAATAAAAACCGCTCCGACGGCATTACTTTTGATTTTGGGTGTGACACCAACTTTCAAAATGATGCGCTCATCGAGAGCGGTTTTCAATTCTCTTGTGCTTTTTACAGGGCAGCGTTTTGTTGAGCAACCATCATGTAAAGCATGGTGATCGAGAGCAAGGTGTTGATGCGTGAGGTGAGCATGGCGGTTCTGGCTGCTTTGGCTTTTTCGGGTGCTTCCACGGCCACGATGCCCAATGCTTTTTTCTGGTTAGGCCAAATGATGAACCAGACGTTGAAGGCCATCACCAAGGCGATCCACATGCCCAAACCTATGGCGACCACGCCAGGTTGCAAGGTCAACGCGCTGACGATGTAGCCTTGCATCCAAGCCACCAACAGACCCGTGATGACCGTGGCCAGTGCTGCATAACGGAACCAGAACAAAGCGGTGGGTGCAATCACTTTGCTGATGGCCGGTTTTTGCTCATCAGGAATGCTGGGCATGGACGGGATTTGCACAAAGTTGAAATACCAAAGCAAGCCAATCCACATCACGCCTGATGCGACGTGTAACCATCGCATCACAAAACTGCCCCAAGCATGGCTGAATTGGATGGGGTTGCCTGTGATTGAGGTGGTGACGAATAAAACAATGACCAGCAACACCAAGCCAGCGAGCAATGTTTTGTAGAGAGATTGAAGTATGGGTGCCATGGATGACCTTTTGAGTTAACGAAAAATGAGTTACTTCAGACAAAAACCAGAAAGGTTTATTTTGCCATTGAATGATGTTTGATCATGAGGGGTTGACCATGACCAATTTCCCCATGACTGCGCGGGAATTCATGCGTTCATATGCCGCCGGCAATTCGTGCATGGGCATGGTGCGGTCGATGGGCGGTTTGATTTTTTTCTGTTGGTACCACTCAATCAAAACCTGCATCATTTTGGCGTTGTTCGCGGGTTCACGTTTGGCAAAATCTCCCCAGAACACGCCCATCAACGATGCGCCTTTCAACAGCGGTAAATTCAGTGGAACAGAGGGTATCGGGCCTGATGCAAACCCCACCACCAAGTAGCGCCCACGCCAGGCAATGGATCGAAAAGCGGGTTCGGTGAATTCGCCGCCCACCGGGTCGTAAATCACGTCCGGGCCTTTGCCGCCAGTTAATTCTTTCAACTTATCCCTGAACTGGTTGTCGCTGTAATTGATGACATGGTCTGCGCCCAGTGTCAGGCAAAAATCACATTTCTCCTGGGTAGACGCGGCGGCAATCACTTTGGCTCCCATGGCTTTCGCGATTTGAATCGCGGACGTTCCCACACCGCCTGCCGCTCCCATGATGAACACTGTTTCGTGGGCTTGAAGTTGTGCCCTGTCAACCAGTGCGTGGTACGAAGTGGCATAAATCATGATGAATGCCGCTGCATCTACCGAGTCAAATCCAGAAGGCAATGGCAGGCATAAATTGGCAGGTGCCAAGGTGTGGGTGCCAAACCCGCCGGTTCCACTGAGGCAGGCCACCGATTGACCGACTTTCAAGTTCACCACGCCTTTGCCAATGGCTTCCACGATACCCGCATATTCTGAGCCTGGGACAAAAGGCAAAGCGGGTTTCATTTGGTATTTGTTTTGAACAATCAACACATCCGGAAAATTCAAGCTGGCGGCTTCAATGCGAATCAACACTTCGTTGTCAGCCGGTGTCGGTGTAGGCAGTTCTTTCCATGTCAAGGCTTCAACGCCAATGGGGTTTTCACAAAGCCAAGCATGCATGATTCGTTCCTTGGGTAAAAGTGCGGGTTGTGCGGGACTTGGGGTCATCCTCTCACCCTACAATCGGGTTTTAGAGGGCAATTCATGAGAATTTTGATTTCAAACGACGACGGCTACCAAGCTCCTGGCATTATCGCTTTGTTTAATGCCATGAAAAAAATAGCCGATGTTGAAGTGGTTGCCCCCGAGCAAAACAACAGCGCCAAATCGAACGCCCTGACATTGCATTCACCCATCTACATCCGGCAAGCTGAAAATGGCTTCAGGTACGTCACGGGAACCCCAGCAGATTGCGTTCACATCGCACTGACCGGTTTATTGGGTTACAAACCCGACTTGGTGGTTTCGGGCATCAATAATGGCGCAAACATGGGAGACGACACCATTTACTCTGGCACGGTGGGTGCGGCCATGGAGGCGTATCTGATGGGCATTCCAGCCATCGCATTCAGTCAAGTTGAAAGAGGCTGGGGAAATATCGAGGACGCTGCCCAATGGGCCATGGGCTTTGTTCAAAACATGACGCAACCATCGTTATCTCAAAATGCCCCATGGTTGTTGAATGTCAACATTCCCAACAAACCATTCAAAGAGTTAAAAACCTCAAAAATTTGCAGATTGGGCAGAAGGCATCCGGCTGAACGAGTCATTACCCAAGAGAACCCGCGTGGTGAAACCATGTATTGGATTGGTGGAGCAGGGCTTGCCAAAGATGAAGCACACGACACAGATTTCTACGCCACTTCACAAGGGCATGTGGCCATCACGCCTTTGCAAGTCGATCTGACGGATCACCAAGGTTTGGCCAGTTGGCACGATCGCATGAACCGCTTGGAAAAGGCCTCATGAGGTCTCGCCCGAGTTTCCCAGCGAAATTGGAGACCAACCCACCCCAAAAGTTGGTCAAGCCTTCCTCGCCTTTGAGTTGGGTATCAGGCAGTTCATCCAAGAAAAACCCAGTGGCGTCTGCTGCCGCTTCAGGACTGGGCCTCGACTCATCCACCGTCAGGGCCATGATGGTGAAAAAATTGGCAGAGGGGGGCGTTGAAGATGAAATGGTTTTGAATGCCTTGCTCGCGGTCGAGCGTCATCAGTTCCTCGACTCAGCGCTCGCCAACCAAGCATACGAAGACACCAGTTTGCCCATTGGTTTTGGTCAAACCATTTCTAAACCCAATGTGGTGGCACGCATGATTGAATTGTTGCGGCAGGGCAAGAATTTGAAGATCACGGGGAAATTGGGCCGTGTGTTGGAAATTGGAACGGGTTGCGGTTACCAAGCAGCATTGTTAAGCCATGTCTCCCAAGAGGTTTACAGCATTGAACGCATCAAGGGTTTGTACGAGCGCGCCAGAGAAAATGTGCGTCCGATGCGCTTGGGCAATTTGCATTTGTTGTTTGGCGATGGCATGCAGGGCTACCCGTCGGGGGCGCCTTACGCAGGGATCATCGCAGCAGCGGGTGGCGATAACATACCCGACCAATGGATCGAGCAATTGGCTGAGGGGGGGCGACTGGTTGCACCCATGTCAGTGACAAAAGGAAGTCAGAGTTTGGTGGTGATTGACAAAACACCTGCTGGCATACAAAAGACAGTGCTCGAACAGGTCAATTTTGTTCCCTTGGTATCAGGTGTGCTCTGAATGAAATTTGCCATTGCATCGAGTTCGCGAGTGAAACTCATCTTGTCATGCCTGTTCACAGCGGCCATTGTTTCTGCATGCGCCACAACGGGTCGCGGCATGCCTGCGCCAGTTGAAGACCGCAACAAGCCCAAAACACCAACTGTCAGTAAACCCGCGAAGACCGAGTCGCAGCGGCCTGTCAGCAAAGCACAAAATCCTGTGGCGGTGGCCGATTCCGCGACCAAGCCTGGTTACTACACCGTCAAACCCGGCGACACATTGATACGCATTGGTCTGGACCACGGTCAGAATTGGCGTGACATCATCCGCTGGAATTCGATTGAAAACCCGAATTTGATCGAAGTTGGTCAAGTCTTAAGGGTGTTGCCACCTTCCGCAGAAGCCGTTGCTGAATCGGTGGTGGTCAAACCGGTGACCTCCCCAGGCACCGTGACCACAGGACAAGAGCCCGCAGCCGGCACTTCCAGTGCCAAACCACCCAGCAGTGTGCCTGCCGAGGCCCCTGACGAAACCCAATTTTTCAGCTGGCCTGCCGCTGGCTCAGTGCAATCTTCTTTTGATGAGTCCAAAAACAAAGGCATAGACATTGCTGGAAAGCTCGGCGACCCGGTGTTGGCCTCGGCTGATGGCCGAGTGGTCTATGCGGGCGCTGGTCTCAGGGGTTACGGCAATTTAATCATCCTTAAACACAGCAATAACTTTCTGACTGCCTATGCCCATAACCAAACATTGTTGGTAAGAGAAGAACAGTCTGTGAAAAAAGGTCAAAAAATCGCCGAAATGGGCAGTTCAGATTCAGAGCAAATCAAATTGCATTTTGAAATTCGCAAACAAGGTAAGCCAGTCGATCCCATGAAACTTTTACCCAATCGCTGAGCCATTGAATGTCTGAGACGACCGTTGCTTCCGTAGAAGACAAAAGCCTGCTGATTGAATCGATGGATCTGGAGGCACAAGGCATTGCACACCGCCCAGATGGGAAAGTGGTGTTCGTAGAAGGTGCGCTTCCTTTTGAGCGCGTTACAGTGAATGTGCATCGCAAGAAAAATCACTGGGAGAAGGGAACCGTCCAACACATTCTGCAAAAGTCCTCACAACGGACGAGGGCTGAGTGCGAGAGTTTTGGTATGCATGCTGGGGCCTGTGGCGGTTGCAAAATGCAGCATTTGAATCTGTCTTCGCAAATTGCGGTGAAGCAACGTGTGCTTGAAGACAACCTTTGGCACATTGGCAAAGTCAAAGCTGATGTGGTGCTGCGTCCCCTCCAAGGTCCTGATTGGGAATACCGACACCGGGCCAGGTTGTCCGTCAGGTATGTGGTCAAGAAATCAAAGGTATTGATTGGGTTTCACGAACGCAAAAGCAGTTATGTCGCTGACATGAGCAGTTGCAAGGTTTTGCCGAGACGAGTGAGTGATTTATTGTTGCCACTTCGTGGATTGATCGGTGACTTGAGCGTCCGTGACCAGTGCCCGCAAATTGAAGTTGCGTGTGGTGAAACGAGCATCGCACTCATTCTGCGCCATTTGTCACCTTTGACAGACCATGACGTGCAAAAGCTCAGAGATTTTTCTGAACATCACCATGTTCAGTGGTGGTTACAACCCAAAGGCATTGATTCTGTTGAACCGTTAGACGCAATCGATCCTTCTTCTGATCAAAACAGTTTGTATTACGCGTTGCCAGCATTTGATTTGAAAATGTTTTTTCGCCCAACAGATTTCACACAAGTCAATCCTGCCATCAACAAAGTATTGGTTTCGCAGGCCATTCGCTTGCTTGACATACAAGCTGAAGATGCTTTGGTGGACTGGTTCTGTGGTTTAGGAAACTTCACGCTGCCGATGGCCACTTTGGCGAACAAAGTGGTTGGTGTTGAAGGCAGTCAAGCATTGTTGGATTGGGCCCAACATAACCTTGAAAGGAACAACCAATCGCGTCATGCGGCTGGCTTGAATGGCTTGGCGCCCGTTCAATTCAAGGCTCACAATTTATTTGACATCACCGCTGATGCTTTGGCGCAGTATGGTGTGAACACCAAATGGTTGATCGATCCGCCGCGTGAGGGCGCATTCGCGTTAATCAAAGCCCTGACTGAATTGCTTGACGAAAACTCACAACAGACTTGGACACCACCCCAACGGATTGTGTATGTCAGCTGTAACCCTGCAACGCTGGCCAGAGATGCAGGGTTGCTGGTCAACGTGGCCGGCTACAAGTGCAGCGCTGCGGGCATGGTGAATATGTTTCCGCACACCGCCCATGTGGAGAGCATTGCCGTGTTTGAACGGCCATGAAAAAAGGCTCCGAAGAAGGAGCCTTTTTTTGACAACAACCCAAGTTGCTTATTCTCTTTCGCCACCCATGATTCCCAAAAGTGCGAGCAAACTTTGGAAAACATTGACCAGGTCTAAGTAAAGTGCAAGCGTGGCTGATATGTAGTTGGTTTCTCCGCCGTCAATGATTTGTTTGATGTCATAAAGCATGTAAGCGCTGAAAATACCAATCGCCATCATGGAAATCACCATCATGCCAACCGTGGACCCAACAAAAATGTTGACGATGCTGCCGACCATCAAAACGATGGCACCGACAAACAGCCATTTGCTCATCCCGGAAATGTCGCGTTTGATGAAGGTCGCCAAACTTGCCATCAGAAAAAATACGCCAGCCGTGCCGCCAAACGCCGTCATCACAAGCGAAGTTCCGTTGCTGAAGCCCAGCACCATGCCAATCATTCGTGACAGCATCAGGCCCATGAAAAAAGTGAAACCCAGCAAAACGACAACGCCTTTGGCGGAATCCTTGGTTTTTTGGATGGCATAAATGAAGCCAAAGGTTCCCGCAAGAAACACAATCAGGCCCAAGCCGCCTGACAGGTAACGACCTACACCAGTGGCCACACCCATCCACGCACCCAGCACGGTGGGGATCATGGTCAATGCCAGCAGCCAATAGGTGTTGCGAAGAACTTTGTTTCTTTCCGTCGAGACGATGACATCATCACGGTAGGAAATGGTTTGAATTTGATCAGTCATAGGAAACTCCTCTTTTTGACACATCTCATCATATGCGATCAATCCATGTTGATTCAAGAACAAGGTTAATATAAAAACTAAGTTTTAAAAAATCCAACGGGTTGTCAAATACAAGACTTTGAAACCATTCTGCATGCTGTGTTGAAGTTATGCTCATCGCCACACAACGCAATGAAATCCCATGAAAAGCAAATTTTCCCTTGAATCAGAAGACGTCAAAGCGATTGCCCAGGCCGCGGAAGCCGAGGCCAAGAAAAACAGTTGGGCCGTCTGCATCGCTATCGTTGACGACGGAGGCCACCTCTTGTGGCTGCAGCGGTTGGATGGTGCTGCCCCCATCTCGGCCCATATCGCCCCCGCCAAGGCCCATACTGCTGCGATGGGCAGGCGCGAGACCAAGGTTTACGAAGACATCATCAATGGCGGTCGGTACTCTTTTTTGAGTGCACCTTTGATCGAAGGCATGCTGGAAGGCGGCGTGCCGATTGTCAAAGACGGTCAAGTCATCGGGGCTGTCGGCGTCAGTGGCGTCAAGTCAACCGAAGATGCCCAAATTGCCAAGGCTGGCATTTCTGCACTGGGCCTCTAAGCGACGTCAATAAGTGAGCCGTTCAGGTTTGATTTCCTGAATGATGGTGGTTGCGATCTCTTCAATGCTTTTCGTGGTGGTGGATAACCAACGTATGCCATTCATGCGCATCATGGATTCGGCGGCTGACACTTCGAACTGACAATTTTCCAGACGGGCGTATTTGGAATTCGGTCTGCGCTCGTTGCGAATTTCACTGAGTCGGTCAGCAGAGATCGATAAACCAAAAATTTTGTTCAAGTGGGGTCGCAAGGCGGGTGGCAATTGTTGCCTTTCAAAATCCTCTGGTATCAGCGGATAGTTTGATGCTTTCAGTCCGTATTGCATGGCCAAATACAGGCTGGTCGGTGTTTTGCCGCTGCGACTGACGCCTACCAATATGACGTCAGATTTTTCAAGGTCTGTGTTTTTTTGTCCGTCGTCGTGTGCCAAGCTGAAATTGATCGCTTCAATTCGGTCGTGGTAAGCCTTGCTTTTGCTGATGTCTGAAAAGCGACCAATCCGATGGTTGGATTTGATGCCCAGTTCAACTTCCAGCGGTTTCACAAAGGTGCTGAACATGTCCATGAGCAAGGCGTTGGTGCCGGTGCTCAAGATGTCTAGCAATTCGTCTTTGGCCAAGGTGGTGAATACGATGGGTTTGACACCTTCCTTTTCACACGCCAGGTTAATTTGTTCAACCGCGTGGTATGCCTTTTCTTCGGTGTCTATGAAAGGCAGTCGAATGTGTTTGGCTTGAATTTCAAATTGCGCCAAGATGGCATTGCCAAAGGTTTCAGCCGTGATACCTGTGCCATCAGAGACAAAAAATACGGTGCGGTTTTGCATATTCAAATGAAGAGGTGGTTGGCAGTTGGCAAGCTTTAAAATAGACCAACAGGATTAAATCATGCGCTGCCATTGGAATGAAATTCATCTAATTTTCTCAATGCCTGCTCGCATGTCCAACAAGACTTCACTTACAAGGACTTGTTGCGCAACAGTTTTAACTTTTGGAGTACTTTCATGTCTGTTTTGTTTGATTCAACGGCGCTTGTGGTGCCCTTTGAAAAGCTGCGTATGTCTGATGTTGACGCAGTGGGAGGCAAAAATGCCAGTTTAGGGGAGATGATTTCTCAATTGCCATCCGGTGTCAGTGTGCCAACTGGGTTTGCCACCACCGCACATGCATTTCGTGTATTTTTAAAACATGACCATTTGGATCAACGCATCGAGCAAGTACTCCAAAATTTAGACTCGGAAAACATCAACGATTTGTCCACGACCGGTGCATCTATTCGCTCATGGATTCTGAATCAACCTTTTCCCGCATCTTTGGAGTCAGAAGTTCGCCAAGCGTTCGCCACGCTCAATGCTGGTGCAGACAGTGCCTCTTATGCGGTCAGATCATCTGCCACCGCAGAAGACTTGCCAGACGCTTCATTCGCTGGACAGCAAGAAAGTTTTTTGAATGTCCAAGGCATTGAAGATGTACTTGTGAAAATCAAAGAAGTGTTCGCCTCTTTGTACAACGACCGAGCCATCAGTTACCGAGTGCACAAGGGATTTGTACATGCAGATGTGGCATTGTCTGCAGGCGTACAAAAAATGGTTCGTTCTGATTTGGCGACTTCTGGGGTCATGTTCACGATTGACACAGAATCAGGATTCAATGATGTGGTGTTCATCACCTCGAGCTACGGTTTGGGCGAAACCGTGGTGCAAGGCGCGGTCAACCCCGATGAGTTTTATGTTCACAAACCGATGTTGCGCGCCGGTAAACAAGCGATTGTCAGAAGAAGTTTGGGATCCAAATTGATACAGATGAAATTTGCCACCGAAATGGAACGACAGCAATCGGGCAAATTGGTGGTCACCGAGGATGTGCCCTCTGAATTGAGAAACCGTTATTCACTGACAGACGATGACATCTGTCAATTGGCCCAATACGCTTTGACCATTGAATCCCATTACGGTCACCCCATGGACATCGAGTGGGGCAAAGACGGTCTGGATGGCAAGTTGTACATCCTGCAAGCCAGACCTGAAACTGTCAAAAGCCAATCCAAAGGCAAAGCCGAACACAAATACAAATTGAAAAACAAAAGCACAGTGCTGGCGGAGGGCAGGGCGATCGGACAAAAAATTGGAACAGGGCCTGTTCGGCTGGTCAGTCATATTTCGCAAATGGACACGGTACAACCTGGCGATATTTTGGTCACTGACATGACCGACCCCAATTGGGAGCCGGTCATGAAAAAAGCCAGTGCCATCGTCACCAACCGTGGGGGAAGAACATGTCATGCAGCCATCATCGCGCGTGAACTTGGCATTCCAGCTGTGGTGGGATGTGGCAATGCCACAGATGTCTTGCAGGCTGACAGTTTGGTGACGGTGAGTTGCGCAGAAGGTGACACGGGTTTCATCTACGACGGCTTGCTAGAGACAGAAGTGTTTGAAGTCAAGCAAGGGGTGATGCCTGAGATTGCAACCAAGATCATGATGAACATTGGCAACCCCAGCATGGCGTTTGATTTCGCGCAGTTGCCCAATGCGGGTGTGGGGTTGGCTCGATTGGAATTCATCATCAACAACAACATTGGCGTACATCCCAAAGCCATTTTGGACTATCCCAACATTGATTTAGAGTTGAAAAAAGCCGTTGAATCCGTTGCTCGAGGTCATGCTTCACCCAAGGCATTTTTCGTTGACAAGGTGACTGAGGGTGTTGCAACCATTGCGGCTGCTTTTTGGCCCAAGCCTGTGATCGTGCGGCTCTCCGATTTCAAATCGAATGAATACAGAAAATTGATTGGCGGTAGTCGCTATGAACCGGAAGAAGAAAATCCCATGCTGGGTTTCCGTGGTGCTGCACGTTATTTGAGTGCCGACTTTCAGCAAGCATTCGCCATGGAATGCCAAGCCTTGCGCAGGGTCAGAGAAGACATGGGTTTAACCAATGTTCAAATCATGGTTCCTTTCGTCAGAACCGTGGGTCAGGCCAAGCGTGTGGTTGACCTGTTATCGCAACAAGGTTTAGCCAGAGGTGAGAACGGTTTGAAGTTGATCATGATGTGTGAAGTCCCCAGCAATGCGTTGTTGGCAGATGAGTTCCTTGAATTTTTCGATGGCTTTTCCATTGGGTCCAACGACCTGACGCAATTGACGTTGGGTTTGGACAGGGATTCCGGCATGCCACTGCTTGCAGCAGATTTTGATGAGCGAGACCCTGCCGTCAAACTGTTGTTGTCCAAAGCCATTGAAGCCTGCCAAAAACAAAACAAGTACGTCGGTATTTGTGGCCAAGGTCCAAGTGACCATTTGGATTTTGCGAAATGGCTGGTCAGCAAAGGAATTGAATCCATTTCACTTAATCCTGACAGTGTGATCGCCACTTGGCATGCGCTTGCAAATTAAATGCCTTTGCCCCCAGAAAAATGATTAGAATGTAAGGCTTTTCACCTTGCCGCACCACTGTCGACGCTGTGGGCGGCTCAATCCACAAGGAGAGTTCATGCGTCATTACGAAATAGTTCTTTTGATTCACCCCGACCAAAGCGAGCAGGTTCCTGCCATGTTGGAACGCTACAAAGGCTTGATCACCAACGGCGGCGGCAAAGTTCATCGTTTGGAAGACTGGGGAAGACGTCAGTTGACTTACATGATCAATAAACTGGCCAAAGCACATTACCTGTGCTTGAACATTGAGGCCAACCAAGAAGTCATGGCCGAGCTGGAGCATGCCTTCAAATTCAACGATGCAGTGTTAAGACATTTGACCGTATCAAAGAAAAAAGCCGAAACCACGCCTTCTTTGATGATGAAAACGGTTGAGCGCGAAGAAGCCCGCAAAACCCAACACACTGAATTCCAAGCCTGATTTCATTGACCAGATGTGAACCGAGTCGATTTGATGGCGCAGCTGGCAGAGATTTCTGCGTTGCGTTACACCCCTTCAGGACTGCCTGTCGTGGAATGTCGACTGAATCACGAGTCTGAAATTGAAGAAGCCGGGATTGTGAGGAAAGTGAATTTGAATTTGAAGTCAAAAGCCGTTGGCATATTGGCAGAAAAATTGATTCGACAACCTCTCAACACCTCTTTTTTGTTCTCAGGTTTTTTGGCATCTGGCACCAAGTCCACATCAGTCATTTTTCATATTCACTCGTACCAAACAGTTTCCTAGGAGCCCCACATGGCCACTTTCAAAAAGTTCAACAAAGACAAGCGCCCAAAGCGCAACACCCAATCGTTGCTGTTCAAACGCAAACGGTTTTGCCGTTTCACGGTCACTGGCGTTGAAGAAATCGACTACAAAGACATTGACACGTTGCGTGACTTCATTGCAGAAAACGGAAAAATCATTCCAGCTCGTTTGACTGGCACGCGCGCGATTTACCAGCGCCAATTGAACACAGCCATCAAGCGTGCCCGGTTCTTGGCCATGCTGCCTTACACCGACCAGCACAAAATCTAAGGAGCGGAACATGCAAATCATTCTTCTTGAAAAAGTCGTCAACCTTGGTAACTTAGGCGAGGTTGTCAAAGTCAAAGACGGTTATGCCCGTAACTTTTTGATTCCTTC
>Ga0192647_101429_pt1 | contig 15625 bp, 28 predicted proteins | sample LauGreFa1BDMLBSN_2_FD_133046 | JGI IMG/M metagenome (GOLD analysis project Ga0192647, IMG submission 133046) | Freshwater lake microbial communities from Lake Michigan, USA - Fa13.BD.MLB.SN - reassembly | ecosystem: Environmental > Aquatic > Freshwater > Lake | place: Lake Michigan, USA...
GAATATAATCATATAGTTGCTGAGATTGACTTCTCTTTGCACAATTCTACTTGTCCTTCTTGTAATTATCTTTTACTTGAAATAGACGCAGAAGAAGATGGTGCTTGTCCTTCTTGTGATTTGCCAATTGTTGGTTCTTCTTGGGACATGCACCAGATAAAAGAATCAGCAGTTAAATATCTTGCAGAAAGAAACATGGATTGTACTTCTGCAATATATTTGTGGTGTCAAGATCATGTTCAAGGAAACTTTTTAATTCAAATTAAAGCTGATGATCTTGATTCTCGTCCTTCAATTGGAGAAGTAACTTATGTAGAGAAAGTTTCTGATAAAGATTCTTCTCTTTATGAAGACGATAGTTATGAAGACGATAGTTATCTTTATTTTAAACAGAATCAAACTCTTTGTTGCGGTGTTGAGTCAGACAGAGCTTGGACTGAATGCAAATGTGACAAAACTGTTTTTTATGAAGACATAGACAATTTTGAAACTGCAAATCGTCAAGTAAATATTTATGTAAGAGATTCTCAATGCGAAGCCTGTGCTTATTACTACAGTGCAGATTGCCCAGCTTATAGAGAATCCGTTGTTAATTTTATTACATCTGGTGTCGTTCCTGAAGAAGCTGCTTATTCTTCATGTGATCATTGGGTGGATTTCGTAAAAGTAGCTGCTGATATTGACAGTGGCGGAGGATATTATTATGACAGAGACTAATACACCTAGGCGTTTTGTTCTAGTTGGCGCAGGAGGTATTGGCACTTGGCTTGCTGATGGACTCAGTCGCCTTCTTGAATGGAAGTTTCCTGGTTCTGCCCTTATTCTTGTTGATGGCGATAATTATGAGCCAAAGAATATGGAACGGCAAAACTTTAGCAAGATGGGAAATAAAGCTTCTGTTAAAGCACTAGAGCTTACTCAAGTCTTTAATAAAACTTTATTTATTCCAATACCCAAATGGGTTGTTGATGATAGCTTTAATGGAGTAACTGATGAAGATTCTCCTAAAATTAAAGCTTCTGAACTGCTAATGGAAGACGATGTAGTTTTTGCTGTTGTAGACAATTTTGCTGCCCGTAAAATTCTTTTTGACGCTGCTTCTAAAATTGATAATATTGATGTCTTTACTGGTGGTAACGATGATGGTCTTTTTGGCAGTGTTTATCATTATCAGCGTCGTAATGGCGTAAATATTACTGATCATCCAGTTGAAACCCATCCTGAATATCAGTCTCCTCCAGATAAAAACCCTGGAGAATTGTCTTGCCAAGAAAGAGCAGAAATAGATGGAGGAACTCAGCTTCTAGCTACCAACATGGCTGTTGCTGCTCTTATTCTTGGAAGAGTTCACAAAACCATTGTGAACAAACAAAACCCTGAAGAGTCAGAAATCTACTTTGATCTGGGACTTGGAAAGTCCGAACCATACAACCGAATGACTCACCAGACCACTACAGTTAACAATTAAACCTTGGAGATATCACTATGATTAACCAGTCAAATTCAAACCAGACGCAGTCTGCGTCCGGCGTAGCAAACGTTCGCTTTGGCGTTTACAGCCAGCCTACTCCTGTAGCTGGTAAGAGTGTTAAAGAAGTTCGTGAGCAGTTCGGAAAGCTTTGGGGTATTCCTACCGACGCCATTGCATACAAGGGCAAGGATAAGCTTGACGAAAATTACATCATTCAGCCAAACGACAACCTAGAGTTCCACCGTCGTGCTGGCGAAAAGGGCTGATTAATTCGCCCTTAAGTTCGTGGGGGAGTGTCTATGACTATTGCCGTAGATACTCCCCCACACCTACTTCTTATTTTTTAAAAAGGCATTAGCTTATTCGTTAGGTATATTTATTTATGTTGCTTTCTCAAATTAAACTAGGTTATCCTGCAATATGGGTAAACACCTCTGACATTTCTCGCTCTCTTCAATCTATTATAAATTTTTCTCAGAGAAACTTTTATACCATTGACCCTTTGAATGGTTTTTGTCAATATGTAAATGGTTCTTGGAAACAAGTTCTTGTAGAGATGCCTCACCCTGAAGATCCTCAGGTTAAAGTTGAATCTATTACTTATGATTTGACTGTTGCTTTGAGCCATTTGCATACATCTCTTGAACAAGATTATTCTCCTTCTACTTTTATATATACATGCCTTGTAAAACCTGATGAATTTGTTCAAACTCAGGCTCCTTTCATTTCTTTTCTGCATAACAAATATAGAGATTCTTTTTGGAATGATGACGTCACTTCCATGCCACTTCAATTTGTAGTTATCTCTTCTTTTGCTTGCCCTGAAGATTATGCTCATTTGTTTTACAACGATCAGTTTGAACTTCCTAATCTAGAAGAACTTGCTACAATTGTTAATCACATTAACTCTTCTTCTGAGACAGAATTTATTTCTGAAGACAAACTTCCTCAAGTAGCAAAGTCTGCTTTAGGTATGTCAGAATCTGAATTTATTAATGTCTGTTTGAATTCTATTGTGCAAAATGGATCTATTGATCCAGATTATGTTTACAATATTAAAATGGCTGACATTAAAAAGAATGGTATTCTTGAAATTATTAGACCCAAAGTTTCTTTTGACAATATTGGTGGTCTAGATAATATTAAAGAAGTAATTTCTCGTAACTCTATTCTGTGGCATAATCCTGAAAAAGCTGCTGAGTTTGGCATTTCTCCTATTCGCCGTCTTCTTATGGTTGGCATTCCGGGTACTGGTAAGTCAGCCATTTGTGAAGCTACTGCAAATGCTCTTAATCTTGATCTTGCTCGTACTGGCGTTAGCCAAGTTATGAATTCTTTTGTTGGTCAATCAGAACAAAACATGAGAGCTGTATTTAAGCAAATTAAAATTATGGCTCCGCTTTGTGTTTGGATTGACGAATTTGGTCGTGATCTTTCTGGTGGCGCAAGTTCTAGTCATGTAGACGGTGGTACTACTGACCGTGTTCATGGTGAGTTTCTTACTGGTCTCCAAGAACTTCCTGATGATGTTTTCTTAATGTGTGCCGCTAACCAACTTGAAAACCTTAAACCAGAGATGCTCAGAGCAGATCGCTTTGACAAGATTTTCTTTGTTGGTCTTCCTTCATTTAATGAGAGAATTGATATTCTTACAATCTATCTAAAAGATATTAAGACAGATCATTCTTTCAATTATGAAGAACTTGCTAATGCAACTCAATTCTTTACTGGTGCAGAAATTAAATCTCTTATTAAAGAAGTTAAGTTTAATATAGCTTCTTCTCAGATGAGAACAATTACCACTAAAGATATTGTTGATCATGCTCCTACAATGAGAAATATTCTTTGGAATAAATCTCGTCAGATGATTCAAGACCTATACTCTACCGCTATAGAACAATGGGATTGGGCATCGACAGATCAATTTGAAGATGCTAAACTAATTCTTTCTAACAACAGGAGTTCTACTCCTTCAACCCCTGCAAAACCCAAACAAAAACAAACAGCTTTTAGCTGGTAAGGTGATTATAATGAACGAAGAGTTTGAATACTATGATAATTCAGAAGAGAATAATAATTCTTCTGAAGGTAAAAAGTCTTATGAAAAAGATCTTTACAAAAAATGGTTTAGATCAAAAACACAGAGCGGATTTCTTTCTATCCGCCCTTGGTTTGACGGACTTAAGCTTCGCATTGACATTGGAAAGACTTCTGCCGAAGGAAAATTAATTAGTAGTACAAATGTTTTTGTTGACATTATTGACTTCGGTGCCTATCTTAAAGCCATTACAAATGGAACTGCTGCTTTAGCATATCCAGCTAATGAAAAGATGGGGGTACCAACTGCAGAAGGATTTGTTTCTTACGGTGGAGCTAAGATAGACGGAAAACCTATTAGTAGAATTTTTAAAGCTCATTATTGGCAGAATGGTGACAATTACGATTCTACTAGTTTTGTTTTTAAAACTGGTCACTTTGAAGCTCGCATGGCAGACTCTGGAGCTTTTATTCCAGATATGAAGAATATCATATCTTTTGACTCAATTAAAGTTACGCGTCAAGATATACATTCAATTTCTTATATTGTAGATCTTGCCATTATGTCTCATGTTTCCAACAAAACAGATTGGTATGACGCTTAATGTCTACAGAACCTGAATTAACTTCTGAAGAAATATTTCAGAAAAATATTAATGAACTTATTCTTGCGTTAGCTGCTAACTTTGATGACAAGTTAGCAAAGCTAGATGAAAAAATGGAATCTTATGAAAAGCAAATAGCTACTTTAGTTATTGGTTTTGGAGAACAGGCTGTTTTTATTGAAGCTCTTTTAGGCCAAATCCAATTCTCTACTGAAGATGCGCAGAAGCTTTTTCATGAGACTCTTTCAAATAGCAGGAAACAAATGCTACAGATTATGAAAGAAGGCTCAGAAGATGTCTTGGCCAAACAAGATAAAAGACTTGCCGGAACCATTGCAGACATGGCTGACTCAAAGCTATCTGACTCCTCCGAATGAATCTAATCTATCAGTTCTTTTGGTAAATAAAGATTCTCATCTTTTAATATATAAAGATTTCTTTTATCTTTCTAAGATATATTCTTCTGCAAAATCTCTATATCCTTCTTTGCTATCTTTGCATATTGTTCCATCTTCTTATTCTTATTTTATAGAAAAAAATATTATTTCTTTTCATAATCTGGAGGTTTTATCATGATATCCACTGTTTCAACAATAGAAGAATATAATAATTTGTTTATAGATTCACTTATTTCTTCTCCAGATTTATTTCTTCCTTTAGACCATTTAGTTACTGATGCTATTATAAACGATCGCATTTCAATTTTAAGAGAAATACATTCTTCTGATTTAGATTACCAACACCATGTAGATCTTTACAATTCTGAGTTTGGCATTGGTGCAGATTCTTTGTATCCTACTAGCTCTCCTTATTCTTCTAATTACAGAGCTTTAGTTTATCCTCATTCTCGAATTGCTTTTATAGAAAAATTTTATTCTAATATTTTTCCTAGCATTTCTAATAAAGTTTTTTCTTACATGAAAGAATCTGGTAGATTGTTTACCATAGGAAATGGTCCTGGTAAATGCGTAATTGTTTATCCTGCTTATTTTTCTGCTGAAGAATTATCTTCTTTATCTTTAATATCTTACTCTCAAGCCGTTCTTGCCTCTGTTGAAATTAATGCTTTAATTACTAATCAGCAAGCTGACATTAATTACTTGATCAAGCAAAACGCAAAACTTCAACAGCAAGTTGAACAACTTACATCTACACAACAAGAACTTCAGAACGCTCGTACTGAAGATTATTTAACCACATGGAGATAATCACGTGGATATTTCTAATCTATACTATATTAATGACAATGATTTTTATTATCTTTTTGAAGAAGGAAAACTTTATTTTGTAAAAGACATTTCTCTTAACCCTGATACAGCTAAAATAGCAGTAGATTCTCATCCTGTTTATTCTACTAATCATGTTATTTATTATAACTTTTCTCCTTATTCTAAACTTGTTTCTTTTCCAGATCAGCTTCGTTCAATATATGACGGTTATATTTCAAAAAATTCTTTTGCCAACCCAGACCAAACTCTTGGCAGTTGGTGTAAATATAATTCTGATCTGAAGTCTTATTACTTAAAATTTAGTTTTGTTTTTAATACCCAGAAAGACTACAGCCATTTAGCTACTTGTCAACATTTGACTTCTTTCTTTAATCCAATTAATGCAGAGAATTATCATTACGCAAACAAGTCTAAAAATAATGTATGTTCTCATCCTACTGTTATTAAAAACAATGAAGGAAAAATTTCTTATTGCTCTATGATCATGGATCATCCTGCAAATTGCCCTTTGTATCAAGAAGATAAAAAGTTGATTTCTAGATACAATGTTAAATCAAAGAATTCCCCTAATGTTTACGTTTTTTCTTCTTATGTTTCTAGATTTTTAGACCAAGTTCATATTTTTGTAGAAAACTCAGAGACCAAAGATCCTATCTTTAACGTTAAACTTTCTGATTTAAATGATGTATCTTACGATAAGATTCTTTTTGAAGCAGAATTCTTAATGCAGGAAGCTCTTTCTGCTTATCCTTTAACTTTCTTTTCTATAGAAAAAGATGAAACAGATACTTCTATTCCTGTTTCTATTTCAAAGAAAAAGAGCTATATTTCTTCCTTAGTGTAAAAGGTTTTTATGACTGAATTTAATATGTCTATTAGAAAGAAATATAATGATACAATTCATTCTATTACTATTTCTAATTATTTTGGTTCTTATTCCAACATATTTAAACCAACTATATCATCTGCCATCTATCTTTCTACTGAAACTCTTGATTCTTATAATCAGTTTTTGTCTTCTTCTGTTCGGTTTGAAGGGCCTTATCCGTTAGCTGTTAGAGTCGTTGATGGATCTCGTTTTATTATTGAACGTCCCCCAATGCAAATAAAAGTAGATTATTCTCCTACTGCTAGTTCTAGATCTAGAAGACCTATCAAACCAGTTACAGTATGGATCCCTTGGATTGTCGTCATAGTAGATGTTGATGATCTTAATTCTACTCGAATCTTCTTTAATGACTCTCCTATTCAGTCTTTAGACGATCAAGTAATTCTTCCTTGGACTTCTAATGTTTATGGTGATGGAAAAGTTTGTTGGGGTTCATCTTTATATTCTTTGTCAAGCAATTTTTCTGAATTTGATCTTTATTCTTGGTTTAACAATGCAATAAATGAATACTTTTTTGGCGGATGGAATTCTGATCTTTTTCCTTACCACTGTAGTGAATTTTGTAATATAGCTCCAGAGTATTTTCCTCCTTCTTATACTCCTTCCGATTTAGATCATGCTGCGGTTGTTACTGATTTTAGTTCTGAAATTTTAGCTAAAATTAAAGCTAAGAAATTTAAATTTCATAATTCTAATTATCATTCTTTTAAACCTGCAAATATTTATTATAATTTTTCTTTTCTTGATTTAAATCAAACTCTTGATTTTGCCAAAAAAGTCAAAGAACAAAGAGCAAATAAAACCTTTAGGCTATCTGACATTTTGCATTCAAATAAGAAGAATTATACTTTTTCTTATTATAATCAAGTTTACTCATCTTCTAATGTATTAAAGAACCCTCTTCCTATACAGGTTGTTGTTAATACTAATTATGATAAAATATATGAAGAAGCAATTAACTATTTAAATAATAATAATTCTGAAAGTTATTATCTTTATTCTTCTTCTGTTATATCTCGTGCTTATTCTGCTCAGATTAATAAACTTTGTCAAAATGAAAATGTAGAATTTATTTTACAGCAAATCCCTTCTACTATTCTTTATCTTTCTATTTTAAATTACTCCTCTGCCATTGATAAGCATGCCGAACTAATACTGGATGAAGCTGTTTCAAAAGTTTCTAATGGTCATTCCATTCTTCATTATTCTATAAACGAAGATATTATTCCTACTGTAGAACAAGTTTTTGATTTTCTTTCCAAGAAATACGAAATGGTTTAATTATGACTATTGATAAATTTTTATACAAATCTATTTCCAATTATAACTACGATGATGAAACAGTTTCTGTTTCAGAAACTTCTTCTTTATTTTGCGAATTAGATGTTTTTAATACAAAAACTACTTTTTCTTTTCAGAAAGAAAATTTTGATCTTCTTTATGATTACAAGAATTACTTAACAAGTGGATTAGAAGAAAATAAGAATTTTATCCAACCTGGTTTAAAATATCTTTCTACAAATTATCTTGTTTACGAAAGGCCTCCTTCTCATAAACTTGTAAATTGTTATTTAGACAATCTTCACAATATTGATCCAGATAATACTCCTTCTGTATCCTATTATCTTCCTATCCCTTGGCAATTATATATTGTTGGTTTTGATAATTTGTCAAAGAGAATTCATACAGTAAGAATGTATTTTATGAATTCTCCTCTTTATTCTTCAGATCAAACTTTGTATCTTCCTTATATTCCCAATTTTTACTCTAACGGATCTTTGTGCAGACCCTTCTTTTCTTCCATGGAAGATATTGAAAGATATTCTCAAGATGTTTCAGGAATGATTGAAGCGTCTTATGATTGGGTTTGGTCCAGCAATTTTAATCTAGATTTAACTGAATCTATTTCTCAAATTTATTCTCAAAACAGACCTTCTATTGTTTCTAGAAATATAAGAACTCTGGAATATATTAACTACAGAGTTTCTCCTCATGTTATTAAAGATACTTATTCTCAAATAGAAAAGTTATCTTTATCAGATGTTTCTTCTTTAGAATGGACTAATCCTTCTCTTTTAAATCATTATACTTCTGACGATGAAAATGCTAACATAGATTCTTTAGTTGAAGATTTTTGTGCTGCTCATTCAATAAGCTATGATCCAGATGATTTTGAAAATTACGAACAATTTGTTGATTATATTTTAAATGAAACTACTTTTTATAGCGAATATCCAAAGTCAATAAATAGAAAAAAGACTTTTTCAGAAATTCTTAATATTTTTAAAATAGAGAATAACTCCAATTCTTTGCAAGACAAGTCTTTTGAAAAATATCTTCTTACTCTTTCTTAGAATTTTTGAATTCAATTTCACTTGACAGCCATATATTACTAATATATACTTGTATAAAGTTCAGCAAGCTATTAAAAAGGTATTAAAATGGCAAAAACTAAAATGACAGAACCAACTTTCACTCGTTCTGAAGTTGCTCAAATTTTAAATGTTTCTACATTGACTGTTGCCAACAGAGAAAAAAGCAAGAAATATCCACAACCAAAGAGAGATTTAAATAACTATAGGATTTATACTTTAAATGATGTATTTAATTTACAATTGATTACTTTTAATCATTTAAATCCAAAGCCTATTATTTCAGTTCTTTTTGACAAAGGTTATCGAGACACTAAACTTGTTGGCGAAATGATAGACGCTGTTCTTTCTCGAAGGACTTCAAATGGCTGATCAAGATAATTTATCTTTTGTAAAAAAAATTGACGAATCAGTTTCTACTGATTATGTTGCTGATCTTAAATCAGGAATATTTAATCTTTTTGTCACTCTTTATCAGCACCTTTCTATCGAAATTGGTCCTAAAAATTCTATACTATATTGTACAGAGTATTTGTCTGAAATAATTCAGACTTTTACTGATATTATAGAAAACAAAACACAAGAATAAATAAACTAAATATTGGAGATAACTAAATGTTAGACGCAAAAAACGTAGTAACAATTTCTGGCGGAGTAGTATCCGATCCAGAAATCATCAATGACAAGATTGCTAAGTTTAGATTAGCAGTTGATTATGCTGGATCAGAAAAAGGCAGTCAGAACAACTCTGGCTACTTTGATATTGTATACTACCTCAAAGATGGTAGTGATTTTGCTTCCACAAATGCAAAGTTCCTTCATTCTCAAATTACTTCTGGAAAGCTAAAGAAGGGTTCTCCTATTCAGCTTATTGGAAGACTTGTTCAAGAGCGTTGGCAACAGGACAATTCAAACCGTTCAAAGATTGTTATTGTAGCAGAGTCTGTTTCTTATGCAGCTTCTACTTACACTAAGTCTTCTGACTCATCAGCTTCGTCTTCAGGTTCTTCTGAATCTTCTTCTAACTCTTCTGTTCCTAACCAGTTCTAGTTTTAGATGCAGCTTGAATTTAGCGAAGAAGAACTAAACAAGCTAATTGAAGAAGCTTTGTCGTCTTCTCCTAACCCTATGGTTCCTACAAACTATTTAGGGTTAGGAGAGACACAGATGCTTGAGGACTTATATTCTCATCTTAAGAATGTACTTCCGGAATCGTCTATTTCTTCAATATATCAAGATTTAAGAGTAGACATTCTTTCACGAAAAGCATCTTCTTCAATTAAAGATCTTCATACAGTAGTAATTAATTGTAGGAAATGCTCTTTATCTGGCACTAATCCAGAACTTCCTAAATGGAATGTAAAGGATCCTAGTGTTTTGTTTATTGCAGAAAATCCTTCTTTAGATCAAGATTCAGTTAATCTTTTTTTGTCATCTTTAAAAGAAGCTGGATTTAAATCTTCAGATGTTTGTTTGACTTATTTAAACAGATGTCCAGTTAAAAGAAAATATACTAATCAAGAAGTTTTTAATTGTTCTCCATTTTTACATAATGAAATACAACTACTTAATCCCAAGTTAATATTTACTCTTGGTTCTTTGCCGTTAGTTTCATTATTGGGTACAAATATAAAACTAAAAGACTATAGAGGAAATATAACTTGGTTAGGAAACTGGCCTATATTGCCCTCTTATTCTCCATTGTATGTGCTAAAGAATTCCGATTCTTATGCAGATCAATTCCATTCAGACATTAAATCAGCTTATAACTTTGTAACCAAGGAAAAATAATCATAATGAATCAATCAACAGACCTTTGGTCAGAAACTTCTTTCCAAGAACTTACTGAAACTCAACTTTCTTCTTTTAACGATTTAGTACTTAAAGATGTCAAGAATGAATCTTCTTCTGAAGATAAAGCTATTTTAGACAATAACTTAGAACTTTGGCTTTTTCAGCTGCGAGTAATTAGAAAAGATGTTGAATTTCAGCTTTCTTCTCAGCGCGCTAAAGACAAAATAAAAATTATTGAACTTACACAGTCTAATTCTACAGAAGAACTTGTAGAATATAAGATTAAACAAAATAAATGGAGAATGGGAGCTGTTAGATTCTTAACTGCTGTTGAATCTAAAATGCTCTATGTTAAGCTTCTTCTTTCTGATTCAACCTATTAAAGAATTGTAGATTTCTTATGGAGCTGGTGAATACTTTAAATGTAATAAAAAATCAAGATCCTTCCTATAACGAAGAGTCTTCTTTTTATTTGCTAAAAGATCTTCAGCTCCATAAGAAATGGTTTATTTATTCATCAAAGTCTTATCCTATTGCTTTGATTCAGAATATGGCCAACCTGTTTTGCTATTCTCATGGAATGGCTTTAGTTGATCCAAAAGCTGATATAAATGATCCAAAAAATTACTTTTGGTCTTCTATTCCTTTGGGAATATTAAGATACAAAATGTTAGAAGATGGATCTTTTGCCGAAGTTAATATGTTTGATAAAAGACCTGGCTACATAGTAGAATCTGCTTACTGGGTGAACGGATTTGTTTACCAAGTTAGGAATAATGATTTTGTTCTTGAAGTCAATTTGTTTATAGATGAAGAGACAAAAAAGAGATACAATTATCAAGATCCTGAAAACCAGCCCCTGTAGCTCAGCTGGACAGAGCATCGGACTTCTAATCCGCAGGTCGCATGTTCGAATCATGCCGGGGGCGCTTAGAGAGAACGCCGAAGTTGGAGAGTCGGGGCTGGCTGTAACCCAGTTGCTACTAGCTGAGTAGGTTCGAATCCTATTTCTCTCACCATTATTTATTTTGTAAAGGGACTTTTTTTTATGCCAAAATATGCAGCTGTTATAACAATACTTATCAATGAATTTGAAGCTTTTGATGACGAACAAGCTGATGATATTGCTACCATCGTAGCTCATGAAATGGCTAATGTAAATACTAATATATTTAATTCTTCTGATGTAAAAATTCAAGTTGATACTTTTACAAACGAAGATTTATCATAAAAAAAGAACGTCAATAGGAGACCTATTACCCTATTGAACAGAATGCGTGCTGCATTGCTGTCTCTGTCCCTGTCTCACTGATAGGCTCTGAGATACATAGATGACAAATTTCCCGACGCATTCGCTTGGAACGGTGGCTGAGTGGCCGAAAGCAACGGTTTGCTAAACCGTCAGGGTCTTAAAACCCTCGGAGGTTCGAATCCTCCTCGTTCCGCAATATGAAAAACCATTACTTTTTAGACAGTTCATTTATAGTCCACGCTCAAATTGAAAAATCTTCAACTTTAATAATCACTTTTGCCAGTGGATCTGTGTGGGCATACTACGATGTTCCACCTCATGTTTATGAAGAGTTTACTACTTCAGAATCTCACGGTAAATATTTCAATAATAATATAAGAAATGTTTATTCTTCTGAAGTTTTATTTAAACTTAGTAAAGATTCCAAAATTATTTACTCTAAGGATTATCAAATTGAGCAAAAAGAAGAACAAGTACAGACACAAGTACAAATCGAACAATAATAAACAATACCAAAAAAACAATTATAAAGTTAGTGTAGATGTTTCTTATCCAGAAGATATTAACAAAATAGCTTATTCAGTTTTTGGTTCTCTTTTTTCAGAAACTTTTTGTCAAAAAAGTTGATTTTATTTCATGATGTGATATACTTCTTTTGTTGTTTAGACGAAAGAGGTCACCTAAATAAGTGAAAATCACATAGTTTAGATTGCTAGCCGTATCATTCCCTCCGATACTATTATCGCAATCCAAGATTATTCTTGTTAAAACTATTAGTCTAAATAACTTTATGGAGCTCTGGGTTTTAGTGGTGTAAACTCAGAGCTCCTTTATTTATAAGGAAGTTTTATGATTTGTCCTCGTTGTAATAGTAATCAAATTCCCAATAACCAAACTCCTGGAGATTATCCAGGAGCCCTTTCAAGGGTAGATAATAGAACTGAGATATGTTCAGACTGCGGTTTGCATGAAGCCCTTGAAGACTTTTTTGATAAAAATCTAACACCTATAGAATCTTGGCCAATAAAATCATGATATATTCAAATGAGTGGTTAAATTCAAATCACCAAAACACCAAAGAAAATACTTTAGAACCTTCCCTTGTTGGAGGTTTTGATTTAGATGATTCATTTGTAAAAATTAAAGATTTACCTTCTCTTTCTTTTGAAAAAATTATGAATCAACTTATCAATTCATCTATACAAGCTTCCGCTAAAGAAGCTATTTTAAATTATGATCCTACTGGTCCTATTCCTTTTCCAAAACCTTTAGAACACTTTTTTCAGTCAAATCAAGAGCATGATTCTATTGATAAAGTTATAAGAATTGAACCAGAAGCTTGTATTGACTTTTCTGTACAAATTCCCTACACTAATGTTTTTAGATATCTTTATGATGTTCTTGGATCAACTTTTGCCGATTATCCTATAGAAAAATTAACCGGTCAAATTATTGTTGATCCTTCTGTTTTGCTATCTTTTTATCAAGATATCAATTATGATCCCAATCAAAATTCTGTTACTCTTGAAGAAACTAAAAATTTTCTTCTTTCTAAGCAAATAGATCCATTTATGGTAAACGAGCTACATATAGATTTAGACACAGATGGTTTGACTGGAAAAACAGTTTGTACAATTTCTATGACTAGATTTAAGAATGAATCCAATTTGTTTTCTTTTTGATATAATATAATATCTTAATTTTAAAAAGGACACAATTATGGACTCATTGCTTCAAGCTAAAATTCAAAATGTAATTACTGAAATTGAAAATCAATTAACAAAACAAGACATAGATTCTTCAATAGCAAGAACTCTTATGAATTTGTCTGTAAATAGAATTGGTCTTTTGATGACTCATATAGGTTACCTTGAAACTCAACTAGAAAACCTTCAAGCTGAAGTTCAAAGGTTATCGCAAATAGCAAGGTATTAATTATTTTGTGAGAAAAAAACAAGCTATTAAACTTCTTAAAGAATTTTATCCTTACATTCAGACTGAAGCTTCTCAAGCAGTTCAACTTGGTCCTCCACCTGAAATACATGCTAACTCTTGTCAAAATGATTGTCCAGATTGTTTATGGTACAATTGGGGATTATCTTTTCAACAAAGAATCAAAAATGGAGAATTCAATGAAATCATTAACTAATGCAATTCTTAGCGTAGCTACTGCTCTTAACAGAATAGCTACTGCTATTGAAAATAAGTCTTCTGTTCAAACAGTAAAACCTTATCCTACTACCATAACTTCCAATCCTTACACTTCTACTTCTACAAAAACATCTGTTTATACTCCTATAAATCCATCTACTAATTCATTTTCTTATGATCTTAAGCTCATTATAGATGATATATATAAGGCTCTTTCTGACAAAGGAAATCATCCAGAGCATCACGAACACATGGTCCGAGAGCTCAAGGTTAAATGGCCAGTTCTTCACAACGCTCTTCAAAAACTTGAGCGTCACTTAGACGAATCAAAAGGTAATTGGAAGTCATATTCTAAATATAAGTCTGATATTTGGAAAAACAAGCACAAGCATGACTGATCCTATTTTACGTATTACTATTTCAGCTTCTGCAAAACAAGCACTTATTCGGCAGTGGGGTTCTGAGGTAATACTTAGATGTCTTTGTGGCGATATTCCTTCTCATACTATGTATTATCAGTATGGATCAGGAAAATGCCCTAAATGCAGACAAGCTTGTGAAATGATTGAATATGAATGGGGGGTTGTTGATGGATCATGAAGAAATGAAAGCAGCTTATTTAAGAGCTCTTGATTTACCTAAAAACGATTTTAGCTACCAATGCAACAATTGCAAAGTTGGATATCTTCCAAATCATGGAGAGATCATGTATCTCAGAACAAATTTAAAAGACAATTCTCAAAATACTTCTTATAAACTTTGGCATTGTGATAGATGCCCGCAAAAGGAAATTATTAATGAATGAAAATTCTTTAGAAAAAGATCCAAATATTTCTCTTCAAAACTTTATAGATAAACAATTTGGAACTTTTATAGGAAAAACTATACATTCTATAAGACCTCTTAAGTCTTCTGAATTAAAAGATCTTTACTGGGAACGTTATTATGGCGATGTTCCAATGGCTATCATTTTTACTGATGGCCAAGTTCTTATCCCCTCTAGCGATCCAGAAGCTAACGGCCCTGGTTTTTTGCTTACTGCTGATTTAGATTCTTAATTATGAACTGGAATGCTGTTGTAGCTGCTCGTATAAAAAATGATAAAAAGATTTTTTAATAAAAAACAAAAAGTTGTTTTTAGAACAACTTCTGGTAAAAAAATTTGCACCGTAAAGTTTACCAATGAACAATTTGATCTAATATTATTAGCTACCAAAACACAAAATATTACTTTACAAGAGTTTTTTACAGATGTTATCAAAGCTGCCGCAAGACCAACAGCCATAAGAAAGAACGATTAATGCCTTACAAAGTAATAGCTAAATTAGACGAGAAAAAGTATAAGTCTTCTCAAGGCATGGACCCTAATCTTTGGCCACAGCTAAAAGACAAAATTTATACTTTAAATATATGGCCAACTCTAAGAATGGCTGAATGGTCAGCAAATAGCCACAGAGAGTATCAATTTTCTAATTTAGATACTGACACTGTAGAGATTATTAAAGTAGATTAATATGACTGATGACATTGTAATTCAATTACGTAAAAAATATTTAGGTCAGTTGCCGATTTGTTTAGAAGCAGCCGATGAGATTGAACGCTTACGTAAACTTGGAGACGCTCTTGCCGATACTGGTGGTCAACACGGGTTTGATGAAGCGTTAGACAATTGGAAAGATATGCGCAATGTCTAATGAAATTGTCTCCCGATTATTGGACTTCACGCCCTTAAAAGATGTTGATTTGGCAAAGCTCATGCTTGATGCAGCCAATGAGATTGAACGTTTGCAATCACAATTGCAATATTGTCAAGCTGAACGAGATC
>Ga0192647_101432_pt1 | contig 15603 bp, 12 predicted proteins | sample LauGreFa1BDMLBSN_2_FD_133046 | JGI IMG/M metagenome (GOLD analysis project Ga0192647, IMG submission 133046) | Freshwater lake microbial communities from Lake Michigan, USA - Fa13.BD.MLB.SN - reassembly | ecosystem: Environmental > Aquatic > Freshwater > Lake | place: Lake Michigan, USA...
AACATACCCAATGCAAAAAAGAGCAAGAACTTGGAAATTGTTTTTACTCTTTGGATCATGGAATGATTTTAACCGTGAAGTTAACAAATAAGACATTTAAACTATTGATAATCTTTTCTTTGTATAATACATCTCTATGGGCTGATTCAGCTTAATCTGGCTCCAATTGGCATTTTTTCGTATCTTTGCACTCATTTAAAATGTTCCCTTAAAGCCTTTACATGGTGAGTAAAAAGAGAATTTTATTTATTGCCAATGAGATGTCGCCTTATTTGGAGCTGACTGCCTTCTCAGAGATCGTCAACAAACTGGCAATAAAAGCAAATGATACTGGATTTGAGGTAAGATGTATCATGCCAAGATTTGGTACGATCAATGAAAGAAGACACAGGCTGCATGAAGTAGTTAGACTTTCCGGCATCAATATTTCTATTGAAAACGACGATTATCCTCTTCAGATCAAAGTAGCTTCCTTGCCCAATGCAAGGTTGCAGGTTTATTTTCTTGACAATGAAGACATGTTCAAAAGGAAATTTGTTTTTCATGATGAGCAGGAAGAATGGTACAATGACAATGGAGTAAGATCCATCTTCTTTTGCAAGGGTGCATTGGAAACAGTTAAAAAATTTGGATGGCCTCCCGACATCATCCACTGCAGTGGATGGATGACTGGATTGATTCCCATGTTTTTGAAAACAGCCTATAAAAAAGAGCCAGTATTCAGCAACAGCAAAGTGATATTCACCATCGGACAAACAACTTTCAAACAAAAATTAGGAAACGATTTTGTCAAACAGTGTTTGATCAGTGCTGCCATCAAAGAAAAGGACATGGAGCCTTTCAAAGAAGCCAACAATCTTTCCATGTTCAAAGGAGGTGCTTCGTTTGCAGATGCCATATCTTTTGGTGATGCAGATGTTGATAAAAAACTGTTGGAAGCTTTCTCTAAAGTGAAAGGCAAGAAAGTAATCCCATACAATGAAGGATCTGATTTAACAGAGTATTTACAATTGTATAGCGACCTTGCAAACAAGTGATTAAACCCAAGGAGCACTAAAAATTTTTACGTGAGTTTACAGCGTTTGATGAAAGTTTTTTCCCCACTTCTTTTACTGATCTTTTCCATTGGCTGCACCAAAATAAAGAATACAGATATTGGTGTGGACTTGCTTCCTGAAATTGATAACATCAAAACTTTCGATACAACCCTCAGCGTCTCTGTCCAGGGTGATTTCACATCAGATTCACTCCTCCCAAGGGTCTCCCGGGATGTATATGGGGAAGTAGGGGATTTTGTTTTGGGTCAGCTTTCCAATGACCCTGTATTTGGTGCAACCACTGCATCCATTTTCTGTGAAATGAAGCCTTCTGAATATCCATTCCAGTTTCAGAATGTCCCCGACAGTCTTTACTTGGATTCTGTGGTACTTACTTTGAAATACAGAAGTACCTATGGAGATACCAATGGTGTACAGGGGGTAGATGTATACAGAGTAACCGATTTTATTCGCCCTGATACTGCGTATCCACTTTCAGCGTCTGTGCCATATGGAGAATTGTTGGGTTCAACCCGATTTGCTCCCTCAGTTCTGAATGATTCTTTATACCTCGGCACCTTCAATACAAAGGACCAACTGCGTATCCCATTGAAAGCAGTGTTTGGACGATCTCTTATTTCTTTCGATACGGGTTTCGCAAAAGGACCATTAAAAAGCGATTCTCTTTTTAGAAATTATCTCAAAGGATTTGCCATCATTCCCCAGAAATTAAGTTCTGCCAATGCACTCATGACCTTTGCCATGGATGATACTACCACCCATCTTCGATTTTACTACCGCTATGTCAAAAATGGCGATCTCGATACTGCTTACAAAACATTTTCATTCAAGAACCTGAAACCTGGTGGTGCCATCAACCAAATCAAGCGTTCATATGAAAATTCAGAAGTTCGCAACATTATCAACAATAAACTTAGCGACAGCCTGGTTTATATTCATTCTACTCCAGGTACATTTGCCAAAATAAGCATGAAGGCTGTGGATGCATTCAAACAGAGAAAAGGGAACGTGATTGTCCATTTGGCTGAACTATCCATGCAAGAGGTTCTTACGTCAGGAAAGAGGGGAGAGATTTTTCCCGCTCCTACCTATTTATACATCGAGGGAATTGATTCATCTGCTAAAAGTTTTGTGCCTTTTATAGCGGATGGTTTTCCAGGAGGCACCTATGATCCTACGTTTTTCGGAGGCATGCGAAAAACTACGCTCGATCCAAAAAACAGGACAGTATCCAGGTATGCCATGAACATTACCAGATATATTCAGGGTATATTGACAAGAAACAATCCAAACTATCCACTGAAGTTGCATTCACCATACGTGGTTTCTTATTCCTCTTCGGTAACCTCGTTTTATTTGAATCCACTCTGCCGAGGCGGTGTTGTATTAGGTGGAGGTAGTCATCCTACACAACCCATGAAATTAAGGCTGGTATACTCTAAGCTTTAATTTTATATATACATTTGCAAAAAAATTACCATGCCATATCTATTCACTTCCGAAAGTGTATCTGAAGGACACCCAGATAAAGTAGCTGATCAAATTTCTGATGCGTTGATTGACAATTTTCTTGCATTCGATCCTATGTCGAAAGTTGCATGTGAAACACTGGTTACAACCGGGCAAGTTGTGCTTGCAGGTGAAGTAAAATCAACAGCAACATTGGATGTGCAAAAAATTGCACGTGATGTTATTTCAAAAATTGGATACACCAAGAGTGAATATATGTTTGAAGCCAACTCATGTGGAATTCTCTCTGCTATCCACGAACAATCTGCTGATATCAACAGAGGTGTAGAGCGCAAGAAGAAAGAGGATCAGGGAGCAGGTGACCAAGGTATGATGTTTGGATATGCAACCAACGAAACAGAGAACTACATGCCGCTTGCACTGGATCTCGCACATAAAATATTGATTGAGCTTGCTGCCATTCGCAGAGAAAAAAACAGCAAGATGCCGTATTTACGACCTGATGCCAAGAGCCAGGTTACCATTGAATACGATGACAACGATAGACCAATGCGCATCGATGCAGTGGTCGTCTCTACTCAACACGATGATTTTTCAAAGAATGATAAGCAAATGCTTGATCAAATCAAAAAGGATGTGATCAACATTGTCATTCCACGTGTAAAATCAAAGTGCAAGAAAGACGTACAAAAATTATTCAACGAAAAGATCACCTATCACATCAACCCCACAGGTAAGTTTGTAATTGGCGGACCTCACGGTGATACAGGTTTGACAGGAAGAAAAATCATTGTTGACACCTACGGTGGAAAGGGTGCACATGGTGGAGGAGCATTCAGCGGTAAAGATCCTTCTAAAGTGGACAGAAGTGCTGCATATGCAGCGCGTCACATTGCGAAAAACATGGTAGCTGCTGGTGTGGCTGACGAAATGCTCGTTCAGGTTTCTTATGCCATTGGCGTAGCAAAGCCCATGGGTATTTTTGTTGATACCTATGGAACTGCAAAAGTCAACATGACCGATGGCCAGATTGCCAAAAAGGTGGAATCATTGTTTGATATGCGTCCATATGCTATTGAAACAAGGCTGAAACTTCGCAATCCTATCTACCAGGAAACAGCGGCTTACGGACACATGGGCAGAAAAAATGAAGTAGTTAAAAAATCATTTGATCTTCCAGGTGGCGGAAAGAAAACAGTCGAAGTGGAACTGTTTACTTGGGAAAAACTTGATTTTGTTCCCAAAGTCAAAGCTGCTTTTGGCATCAAATAAATAAATCTCAATTCATAATATTAAACCCTCCATATTGGAGGGTTTAATTATTTTTAGGTATGTCGATACAAATGGAATGGCAAAAAATCAGTGGAGAAGTCAAATACGACAATCCATGGATTTGTGTAACGGAAGATCAGGTTATCAATCCTGCAGGAAATCCAGGTATCTATGGCAAAGTGCATTTTAAAAATTTGGCTATCGGGATTGTGCCAATGGATCAGGATGGAAATATTTACTTTGTAAGACAGTTTAGGTATGTTCTCAACAGCTACAGCGTGGAAATTCCTGAAGGTGGAGGACCGCTCCATATCAACCCGCTGGAAACAGCAAAAAAAGAATTAAAAGAGGAAACAGGAATGTCGGCAAGTCATTGGACTGAAATACTTGACATGCATTTATCCAATTCAGTTTCTGATGAAAGATCAATTGTATACCTGGCTGAACATCTCACTGAGGGGATTCCTGAACCAGAGGAAACAGAACGTTTCACCATCCACCATTATCATATTGACGAAGCAATCAAGATGATTGAAAGAAAAGAAATTACGGATGCAATTACCATTGCGGCTATCTTTAAAATAAAATTGATGTCGCTGTCAAAAATCAAATAATGCGAAAATCCACCAATATCATAGGCAGACAACCTGTTGTTGAGGCGCTACGTGACGGACAGCAATTGGAGAGAATTTTCATCCAAAAAAATACTGGAGGTGAAATCATTGATGAAATCAGAACGCTTGCACAGAAACTTCAAATTCCCATCAATGTTGTTCCTGTTGAAAAACTGAATTACATCACAAGATCCAATCACCAGGGAGTGATTGCCATCAACAGCATCATTCAGTACCACGAGCTGCAAGATGTGATTGATCATGTGGTTTCAAAAGGCGAAATTCCACTTTTTGTAATGCTGGATGGAATCACAGATGTTCGAAACATTGGGGCCATTGCCAGGACTGCTTTGTGTTGCGGTGCACAATGCCTGATTATTCCTGACAAGGGAATTGGGGCATTCAATGAAGAAGCTTTGAAGTCATCTGCAGGAGCCTTGCAAAAAATCATGGTATCGAGGGTTTCGTCATTGTTAAAAGCGGTAGATTCCCTTCATTTGAATGGTATACAGGTATGCAGTGCAGAAATGAAATCCAATAAAACTCTCATGCAAGTAGATTTTGAAAAACCTTCCTGTATTGTCATGGGAAGCGAAGACAAAGGGATTCAGGCTTATATCAGTAAAGCAGTGGACGTAAAGTTTACCATACCTATGCAAGGTGATTTTGATTCTTTCAACGTGGGAATTGCAACGGGCATCATCCTTTTCGAAGCATCTAAGCAAAGAATGAAATTGATAAACTGATATGGGGATTGATTTTCATATGGATTTTAGTCCACCTGTTTTTGATCAAAAAATAAGGTACGGTGATCGGATATTTTTATTGGGTTCTTGTTTTACCACTCACATGCACGAACGATTTCACACGCACAAGTTTGACGTGCTGCAAAATCCACATGGAATCCTTTTTAATCCCATCAGTATTTTCAATTCGATTGACAGGTATGTTGATGGGAAACATATCGAAGAAGAAGAGTTGTTTTTCGATCAGGGTTTGTGGCATCATTGGGACTTCCATTCACAATTCAGTCACGAAAGCCGTCAGACTGCAACGCAGACCATGAATGAGCAAATGCAGAAGGGGAAAATATTTCTCCAACATACCAATTGGATGTTTATAACCATGGGATCTGCTTTTGTATACAGGTTTCAGGATGAACGCGTAGTTGCCAACTGTCATAAAATTCCATCTGAACAGTTCAAAAGAACCTTATTAGACCCAGCTGAAATCGTTGATCTTTTCTTTGCGTCATTGCAAAAATTGAAAACCATCAATCAGGATATCAAAATTGTATTGACTGTGAGTCCGGTGCGTCATCTTCGTGATGGATTCATTGAAAACAACCGAAGCAAAGCTGTTTTGTTGCATGCAATTGATCTGATTTGCCAATCAGAACCATCTGTTTATTATTTTCCATCATATGAATTGATCATTGATGATTTAAGGGATTACAGGTTTTATGCAGAAGACATGGTGCATCCTAATTATCTGGCCACTCAGTATGTATGGGATAAATTTGTTCATGCATGCATCGATGGAAAAACCCAGGAGGCAATGAAGGAAATTGCACAACTGCAACAGGCAATGAAACATCGACCCCTTCATCCCCATTCATCTGAGCATGTAAAATTTAGACATAAATACCTGGAGAAGGCGGTTGAACTTTCACAAAGGTTTCCTCATATCAACTTCAGTGAAGAAATCTCCTTTTTTTCCTAGTGTATTCTGTCACCTCGCAGTTCAATTTGCTTGAGAACTTCTTTTTCATGCGCCAGCCATTCAAACCACCTTTCACGAACTTTTTTCTTTTCGGTAAACCTATCAGCCAATTGAATGAACAGGGTATAATGTCCGGCTTCACTTTCCATGAACTTTCGATAAAAGTTTCTAAGGTACTCATCTGAGAGTCCCTCGCTCAATCTCTTGAAACGCTCACAGCTCCTGGCTTCTATCAAACCACAAAAAAGCAATTTGTCTAGCAGTCTGTCCTCATGCGACCCACCTTTTTTCTGAAATTCAATCAACCCATTTACATATGCATCTTTTCTCTGTTTTCCCAGAGACAATCCTCTTTTCTTCATTTCCTGCAATACCTGCCTGAAATGTCCCCATTCTTCCGTAACAACAGGCGACAATGCTTCCACCAATTCTTTTTTATCTGGATAGAGTTGAATAAGTGATATGCAACTGGTTGCAGCCTTTAGCTCACAGTATGCATGATCAGAAAGTATGTCTTCCAATGAGATGGCTGCAAGATCAACCCATCTGGGGTCAGTTGGAAGCTGAAGTCGGAGGATGCTTTTTACGTATACATTGGTCTCTTTGTTTTCCATGAAGCAAAATTATACAGGACTTCCTCAAGTTGAAAATTACATGCGTCAAAATATTTTGACTAACTTTAAACCATTCTACTTTTCATATGAAATATTTCATTTTCGCCTTCAGCCTATTGATCAATGCAGCTTTGGTATTTGTACTTGGAACAAGGGAAGTTTTGCCGATTCCATTGGGTGAATTTTTAAGCGTTCAGGAAGGAATTTGGCAAAATGCAGAATCAGTTGACCATGATTTTTCAGAAAACCTGAATCTGAAAAACCTGAATGGGAAGGTGGATGTTTATTTGGATGATCGTTTGGTGCCTCACATTTTTGCTGAGGATGAAAACGATGCCTATTTTGTACAGGGGTTTCTGCATGCTAAATTTCGTTTGTGGCAGATGGAATTTCAAACATTTGCAGCGGCTGGACGGCTGAGTGAATTTGTTGGAGACAAGGCTGTTCAATTCGACAGAAATCAGCGAAGAATGGGAATGGTATATGCAGCAGAGAATGCTTTGTCAGCCATGGAAAAAGATGATTCCACCAAGGCTGCATTGGATGCCTACACCAATGGTGTCAACGCATACATATCAACCCTCAACAAAGCGGAACTTCCAATTGAGTACAAGTTGCTTGGATACCTTCCGGAAAAGTGGAGCAATCTCAAATCTGCCTTGTTTACAAAGCAAATGACCTATACTTTGGCTGGTTATGACAAGGATTTTGAATATACCCATGCATTGCAAATATTGGGAGAAGAAAATTTTCAGCTGCTATATCCTGAAATGGCAGATTCATTGTATCCTGTAATTGCAAAGGGGACCCCCTATACAAAACCCATGGCTGAAATCCTGCCTCCATCTGGAGTTGACTCTGTTTATTTCAAAAGAAATGATACCATTCACATTGCACAGGATTTCAAACCAAATCCTGCCAATGGAAGCAATAACTGGGCTGTTGCAGGCAGCAAGACCCAAAGTGGTAAGCCCATCCTAAGCAATGATCCACATCTTTCATTGACCTTGCCATCTATTTGGTTTGAAATACAGCTGCATACCAAGCAGTTCAATTCTTATGGTGTTTCTTTTCCGGGATTACCTGGAGTGGTAATAGGTTTCAATGACAGCATTGCTTTTGGTTTTACAAATGCCGGAAGAGATGTGAAGGATTATTATGAGATTAAATTCAAAGATGAATCTAAATCATCCTATTGGTTCAACGGTGAGTGGAAAAACGCTGAGCAAAGAATTGAAAAAATCAAAGTGAAGGGTTCAAAAGATGTACTGGATACGGTGGCATACACTTTGTTTGGGCCTGTCATGTACGATAAAAGTTATAACAATGACCTCACTGCAGAAAAGGCTTATGCATTGAGATGGGTTGCGCACGATACTTCAAATATCCTGAAGATGTGGTTGCTTTTGAACAGGGCAAAAAATTATGAAGACTACCATCATGCCATTGGTTATTTCAATGTACCTGGACAAAACATGATTTTTGCTTCACACAGTGGAGACATTGCATTGTGGCAACAGGCAACATTTCCATTGAGATGGAAAGGTCAGGGTTTATTTGTGATGCCCGGATTTGACAGCAGCTATATGTGGAAAGGATTTATCCCATTGGAAGAAAATCCACATTCCGTGAATCCAGCAAGTGGGTATGTAAGCAGTGCCAATCAGCGTCCTGCTGATTCTACCTATCCCTATTTTATTCCGGGCAGCTATGAAGTATACAGGGCAATTACCATCAACAAAAGACTTGAAGCAATGCAAAATATCACGCCAGATGATATGAAGTCTTTGCAAAATGACAACTACAATGTTTTTGCAGAGTTGGCCAGGCCATTGCTCTCCAAGTATGTCCAGCGTGACCAATTAAATGCCAATGAATCCAATTATCTTCAAATCGTTGAGAACTGGAATCTTCAAAACAATCCCGGTGAAAAAGGAGTTACAGCCTTCCATGCTTGGTGGGATTCACTGTACAATAATATTTTCATGGATGACCTTCAGCAATCCAATCATGCATTGGTTCGTCCTGAGAAATTCGTTTTGCTGGAAGCGTTGACAAGAGATTCGGCATTCCGGTTCATAGATGACAGGAATACGCCCCAGCAAGAAAACATTGCAATACAGGTAACAAATGCCTTGAAAAAAGCAGCTGTACATTTAAATGAATTGGCGAAAGAAGATAAATTGGAATGGGCCAAATTTAAAAATACCACTGTCTATCATTTACTGAAAAACAGCACTTTGCCATTTGCAAGAACTGAAATTATGAATGGTGGTGGAAATGGCATTGTGAATGCAACACAGCACGATCATGGTCCGAGTTGGAGAATGGTTATTGAAATGACCCAGCCCATTCATGCATTTGCTGTTTATCCCGGTGGTCAGAGTGGAAATCCAGGGAGTAAGTTCTACGATAATTTCATTGATACCTGGGCAAGAGGAGAGTATTATACATTGTTTTACATGCACAAAGAAGATACCAATGCAGATCAGGTGAAATGGAAAATGAGTTTTAATCCTGTTCCTTAAATTTATCAATTATGAAATTTTTTGCATCAATCATTATAAGCGCTTTACTATCTTATGCTTTTGGTTTATTTCTCCCATGGTGGTCAGTAATGGTCGTGGGGCTATCGATTGGGTTTTTCATTCCTCAAAAACGATTTATGAGCTTCTTGTCCGTTTTCTTGGGTGTCGCTCTTTTGTGGGGATTGTTTGCATTTTTTATCAGCGCTGCAAATGACCATATTTTGGCAAAGAGGGTTGCTGTGCTTGTGATCAAGAAAAGCGATCCCATGCTTTTGGTGCTGACAACATCTGTGATTGGTGGTATCAGTGCCGGCGCAGCTGCAGTGACCGGTCGGTCACTTGCCATTCTATTCAAAAAGTAGCAACTTCTCCTTATTCTTTATCTTTGCGGTGTTTAGATTTTGCCTGGCATGCAACCAGGGTTCTGTTTCAAAGAATTAAAATCTTTTTATGGCTACACTGCACAACCGTGTTTCGAGGAAAGAGCTCAAGCTGAGAGCGCTGCAAGACACAACTCCAAGAACTACTATTTCTTTCTATTGCTATTTTCATATAGAAGACCCCGCTTCATTCAGAACTGTATGGTATACTGAAATGAGCAAGCTGTATGTGCTGGGCAGAATTTACATTGCACATGAAGGCATCAATGCGCAAATCAGCTGTCCGGATGATCACATTGAAAAGCTGCGAATGCTCATTGAAGCTGAGCCTGCGATGAAGAATCTTCGTTTGAACAAAGCTGTTGATGAAAACCGCAATTCGTTTTATGTGCTGGATATCAAGGTGAGAAATAAAATAGTGGCAGATGGGATTGAAGATGCTTCGTTCTCTATGCAAAACAAGGGTAGGTATGTGACTGCAGACATCTTCAATGAAATGGTGAAGGATCCCAATACCATGGTCATCGACATGAGGAACCATTATGAGTATGAAGTAGGCAGATTTAAAAACGCTATTGAAATTCCAAGTGATACATTCAGAGAGCAATTGCCCATGGCAGCCGATATGTTTAAAGAAGACAAAGACAGAAACATCATTATGTATTGCACAGGTGGAATTCGTTGTGAAAAGGCCAGTGCCTGGATGTTACACAATGGGTACAAAAATGTTTTTCATTTAGAAGGAGGCATCATTCATTATATTAATAATGTGCGCGAGCAGCAGTTGGAGAACAATTTCATCGGAAAGAATTTTGTTTTTGATGAAAGATTGGGTGAGCGAATCACCGATGATATTTTATCCAATTGCCATATTTGCGGCAAACCATGTGATGTGCATGTCAACTGCGCGAATGCTGCCTGTCATCTCTTGTTTATTCAATGTGATGAATGCAGGAATAAGTTGTCTAATTGTTGCAGCAAAGACTGTCAGGATTTTATCCATCTGGATGAATCAGAACAAAAAAAGAGAAGACAAGGAATTGACAAAGGCAGAAATATTTTCAACAAATCCAAAAAGCGTATGGAGGAACTTTCACAAAAAAAAGATTCCTCTCTATAGTTTGCTGATGGCAGTCAATATCATGGATTCGGTTTCTTGGTCGCTCAGTGCAAGCGGTTTGAATTTTTCTCCTATCAGTTTTTCATACAGTTCTATATACCTGTTTGATATGATCTGAATCCAATCGTCTGACATTTCCGGAACACTTTGTCCTTCTTTACCCATGAAATGATTGGCAATCAACCATTCTCTTACAAATTCTTTGCTGAGTTGTTTTTGGCGTTCACCTGTTTGTTGTCTTTCCTCAAAACCATCGGCATAGAAGTACCTGGATGAGTCAGGTGTATGTATTTCATCCATCAGCACAATTGCTCCATTCAGTTTACCAAATTCATATTTGGTGTCTGCCAGGATGAGTCCTTGTTTTCTTGCAAGTTCTTTGCCTCTTTCAAACAGTGCCAGGGTGTATTTTTTCAATATCTCCCAATCTTCCTGGCTAGCAAGTCCCTGAGAAACAATCTCCTCCTCGCTGATATCTTCATCGTGTCCGGCCGCAGCCTTTGTTGAAGGTGTAATCAAAGGAGTGGGGAAGAAGTCATTCTCCTTGAGTCCATCTGGCATGATCTGGCCGCAAAGCACCCTGCCATTCTGATAAGTTCGCCATGCGTGACCCACCAGATTTCCCCTCACCACCATTTCAATTTTAAATGGGTCACACTTTCTTCCAATTGAAACATTGGGTGCCGGGACTTCCAATAGCCAGTTTGGACATATATCCTTTGTTTTTTCAAGCATATATGCTGCAATCTGGTTCAATACCTGGCCTTTGAAAGGAATTGGCCTAGGAAGAATTACATCAAAAGCTGAAATTCGGTCGCTTGCGACCATTACAAGGGTGGAATCTTGGATGGTATACACATCCCGCACCTTGCCGAAATAGAAGTTGGTTTGTCCCGGAAAATTGAAAATCTTCATGCCGCTAATGTAATCCTGATGACTGATTTACACAAGTTAAGTTATTCAGAATCAGTTAGTTTTTAAATGGAAAGAATTACTTATTTGATTTTCAGTATATTGCCGTAAATTGATCAAAACTAAATGCTTATGAAAAGATATGCTTGCTTAGTTGCATTGCTATTTTTGCTCTCACCTGTATTGGTTTTGGCACAAAGCCAAGTTGTTACAGGTAGCGTTAAAAATGCATCAGGTGGAGAAGCCATCGGATCTGTTTCAGTCACGTTGAAAGATGGATCAGCCGGTACTTTCACCGACAATAAGGGAAATTTCAGATTGGTACTTCCATCTGGTACAAAGTTCCCCGTAACAGTTGTTTTCAGTTCTATTGGGTTTGGTTTAACCGAAATGAAGGTTGAATCTGCCGGAGCTATGAAAAATATCGCCTTGCAACCGAGTTCTACACTTGGCGAAGAGGTGGTTGTTTCTGCAACGAGAACACCCACAAGAATCATCGAGTCGCCTGTTTCTATTGAACGCTTGAACACTACAGCCTTGAGGAATGCAGCTGCTGCTGATTTCTATGATATGGCACTGAATCTCAAGGGCGTAGACATGGTTGCCTCAAGTTTGACTTTCAAAACAGTTACTACCAGAGGATTTGCTGGAAGTGGAAATACAAGGTTTACCCAGATTGTTGATGGAATGGACAACCAGGCACCTGGTTTGAACTTCTCCGTTGGTAGCATCATTGGATTGAGTGAGTTGGATGTAGAAAGCATGGAACTCATGCAGGGTGCATCTTCTGCACTTTATGGATCTGGTGGCATGAACGGTACTTTAATTATCAACAGCAAGGATCCTTTTAAATATCAAGGACTTTCATTCCAAGCCAAAAATGGTGTGATGCACGTTGATGGAAAATACCGTGATCCATCACCTTATTACAATTATGACCTGAGATATGCAAAAAAAATCAACGATCGTCTTGCGTTCAAAATAACTACTGGTTTGGTACAAGCCCAAGACTGGTTGGCTGCTGACAATAGAAATGTGTTGAGATCTGGTGCATTTTTGGGTAAAGTAATCGACGGTACACGTCCAACTGATCCCAACTACGATGGTATGAATATCTATGGAGATGAAACAACCATCGATCTAAATCTCGTATTGAGAGGCATCGGACAACAAGCACCCTTCCTTGCACCTTATATCAATTCAATCACTGGTGCTCCAAATCCTGTATCTAGAACTGGCTACACGGAGAAAGAGGTTACCAATCCTACTACATTCAATGTGAAAGTTGGAGGTGCTCTTCATTATAAACTCAACAACAATGTGGAAGCCATCATCGCTGGACATTGGGGAACCGGTAATACCGTTTATACAGGTAGTGACAGGTATTCCTTGTTGAATTTCAAGATGGGGCAATACAAGGTTGAGTTGAAGAGCAAGAATTGGATGCTCAGGGCTTATACCACTCAAGAGAATGCTGGTGAGTCATACAATACTACTATTACTACCAGAATTTTCAATGAAGGCTGGAAGAATTCAACAACTTGGTATACAGAATACGGACAGGCTTATTTAAATGCCATGCTATCAGGGTTGAATTCAAATCAAGCACATGGATTTGCACGTTCAATAGCAGATGTGGGTCGACCAGTAGCAGGAAGTGCAGCATTCGACAGAATATATGATTCTTCAAGATCTAGATCCATATCACAAGGTGGTGGTAAGTTCATCGACCGTACCAACTTATATGCAATTGAGGGTCAATACAACCTCAGTTCAGTCTTCAATGATTGGGCACAGGTTCTTGTTGGCGGAAACTACAGAAGATTTGTGCTGAATTCACAAGGTACATTGTTCGCAGATTCGGCTGGAACCATTCCAGTTACTGAAACAGGTGCTTATATGCAGGTTGTTAAGGGGTTCTTTGATGACGCTGTTAAATTCACCGTATCAGGTCGATACGATAAAAACAACAATTTCAAAGGAAGATTTACTCCAAGAGCAACTGCTCTTCTGCGCGTTGCAAAGGACAATCACTTCAGGGTTTCTTATCAAACAGCTTATCGTTTCCCATCTGTTCAACAGCAATATATCAACCTTGCTGCAGGTGGTGCGGTTCTGATTGGTGGCGTTCCTGAAATGTTGAATTTTTATAAAGTTGCCAGCAATCCAATTTATTCACTGAGTGAACTCGCTAGTGGAAGACTGACCGTACAGCAGTTGGGTGAGTTTAAACCTGAAGCTGTAAGGTCTTACGAGATTGGTTACAGGGGTTTGATGGAAAATGGGAAATTGATGTTTGATGCTTACTACTACAGAGGCAATTATCAGGATTTCATCACAAGGGTACTGGTTGCACAATCAATCACTGCAAGTCCGAAGCCTACTGATGTACTCGCAGCATCAACCAGAAGAATTCTTTCAATTCCTATCAACAGTCCAACCAGGGTTCAAACTTCAGGTTGGGGTGTGTCATTGGAATATCGTTTTCCAAAAGGATTTTTCCTGAATACCAACTTGTCATCTGATAAATTGGGTGATGTGCCCAATGGTTACATAACTTATTTCAATGCTCCAAGTTTGCGTACCAATACCACTTTTGGAAATCATGGAATGGGTAAGTCCAAGCGCGTTGCATTCAATGTAGTTCACCGTTGGCAGGCAGCATTTGATTATCAGAGTGATTTGGCAAACGGAACAGTTCCTGCATACCATGTAATGGATGCTCAGGTTAGTTATAAGTTTCCAAAAATTCAATCCGTTGTTAAATTGGGTGCAAACAACTTGCTCAACCAATACTACATCACTGCATTGGCCAATCCTTCTATTGGTGGATTGTACTATGTTTCATTTGGATACAATATTTTTTAACCAAGCGTAATACATTATCAACTCGTTAAACAAATGATTATGAAAAAAATTACACATACTTTATCGATTGCGCTTGTAGCAACACTTGTAGTGGTGCTGACTTCCTCCTGCAATAAAAATGTTCCTGAGGCTGTCCCCAGACAATTCTACCTACAGAGCAACAATACGATAGGCGACATCATCAACAATGATGCAAACTATTCTATTTTGAAAGCTGCGGTTACCAAAGCTGGACTCTTGGCTGACTTGTCCGACAGAAATAAAGTCTTCACGGTGTTCGCGCCCAATGATGCCGCTTTCAATATTTCTGGAATTCCAGCCGCTGCCATCAGCGTGTTGCCGGCGAGTACCATTGCCAGTATTTTGCAATACCATATCATTCCCGGTAAAAAATTGGTTGCTGCAGAAATTCCTACCTCATTTCCCAATACGCAATTTGTTACAAGTTTCATTATCCCTGCACCCAATACGAATCCACTTGTGAGATTCAGCACCTTTGTTTCTAGAGGTGCATCAGGTGCCTTTGTCAACAACATTCCCGTTACAGCTACTGATATCGATGCAGCGAATGGTGTCATGCATAGAATGTTTGCAGTTGTTGCTCCACCTACCAGGGTTCTGTTGGATACCATGGCAAGAGATGCTGATTTGCAATACTTGGTAGCAGCAGTATTGGCTGCTGACGCAGGCGTACCATCTGGATCTAGATTCCAGGATTTTCTGGCCAATCCATTGGCAAACTTTACGGTAATGGCTCCAACCAACCAAGCATTCAATAACTTGTTTGCAGTATTGGGATTGCCTCAGTCACCTACATCATTTTCACTGTTGCCTGCTGCAACTGTAAGAGGAATTGTTGCGTATCATGTTTTATTGGCAAGAGCATTCTCACCCAATTTGCCTTCAACTCCTACACCTGTTCCAACTTTATTGTCTGCATCCTTGCCTGTGGCACCACCATTGACATTTGATGCAACCCAGGGTGTAAAAGGATTTAAAAATCCTATATACTCTAAGATTACTGCGACTGACCGTCATGCAATCA
>Ga0192647_101434_pt1 | contig 15595 bp, 12 predicted proteins | sample LauGreFa1BDMLBSN_2_FD_133046 | JGI IMG/M metagenome (GOLD analysis project Ga0192647, IMG submission 133046) | Freshwater lake microbial communities from Lake Michigan, USA - Fa13.BD.MLB.SN - reassembly | ecosystem: Environmental > Aquatic > Freshwater > Lake | place: Lake Michigan, USA...
GGCACTTTACGCAGTGCTTCGTTCACGTTGAATACGCGGCTCTCTTCCAGGGTGCGGCCGTCGATCACGGCGGCTGATCCACTGCTTTCAGTACCCGAGCGTGTACCGCTACCAATTACGTCGACCCTTGGCAAGACGGTGACCTCGCTGGTACTGGCTTTGACCTCATTGACACTTAGCTTGATCGCTTCCGTACCAACGCTGGATTTGTCAGCACTTACTTCGGCGGCGGAAGCAGAATATCCGGCGCACACCGCCAACAAGCCGCATGCCATCGCAGTGCGAAAAGAAACCGCGGCATAGCCCAAGCCGGGACGGGTGGAGATTGGGTGCATTAAATTCTTCAGAAATCTAAATGAGAACGATTCGTATTAACTATAGACGGTGTAGGGGAGCCCGTCAACGCTTTATTAACGCAGAGACACAGTCCGAGATTTGGTACCCTTCCGGCTCACCCTGCCCTAACCCTTAATTTCCTATGGCTCAGCATCCTCCCGGCCCGGTCGTCGGCATCATCGGCGGTAGCGGCATCTATGACATTGATGGCCTGCAAGACCGCCAGTGGGTCAAAGTCTCTTCACCGTTCGGCGAGCCGTCGGATGAAATCCTGACCGGTACCTTGTTTGGTCAGGCGATGGCCTTTTTGCCCCGCCATGGTCGTGGCCACAAAATCCCGCCGTCCGAGGTGAATTACCGCGCCAATATCGATGCACTGAAACGCCTCGGGGTGACCGACATCTTGTCGCTGTCTGCCGTCGGCTCGCTCAAGGAATCACTCGCGCCGGAAACCTTCGTGATCGTCGATCAATTTATCGATCGCACCTTTGCACGCGAAAAATCTTTCTTCGGTCGTGGCATGGTGGCGCATGTGTCGATGGCGCATCCAGTCTGCTCGCGATTGGGCGATCATCTGCAACAGGCAGCGCAAGAGGCGGGCATCAACGCCGTGCGCGGCGGTACCTATCTCGCGATGGAGGGCCCGCAATTCTCTAGCCTGGCGGAATCACAGCTGTATCGTCAATGGGGCTGTGATGTAATCGGCATGACCAATATGCCCGAAGCCAAACTCGCGCGCGAAGCAGAGATCTGCTACGCCAGCGTTGCGATGGTGACTGACTACGACTGTTGGCATCCGGATCATGATCATGTAACGGTTGAGCAAATCATCGGCGTGTTAGTGGCGAACGCCAACAAAGGCCGCGAATTGGTCAAGCACGTAGTGCCGCAGCTAAAAGCCGACGCTGCATCGACACAATGCAGCTGCCGAAGCGCACTGCAATTCGCACTGATTACTGCACCTGAAGCACGGGATCCTGTGATGCTCGATAAGCTCTCTGCAGTCGCCGGCCGTATGCTGAGCTCATGAGCGCACAGTTAAGGGAGCAAATCCTTGCTGCCTGTAAGCAGCTTGAGACCACCGGTCTGAATCGCGGCACTTCAGGTAATGTCAGCTGTCGCGAAGGTGATCATTTTCTGATTACGCCATCGGGTGTGCCAGTCGATGAGATGACGCCCTCACGCATCGTCACGCTTAACTTCGATGGCAAAGTCATCGGAGTCGGCAAGCCTTCGAGCGAGTGGCAGTTTCATGCAGATATCTTGCGTGCACGTCCGGAGATCAATGCCGTCGTTCACACGCACGCACCGCACGCTACTGCATTAGCTTGCCTGCGAGAAGCCCTACCGCCGTTTCATTACATGATCGCCATCGCAGGCGGCGATTCGGTGCGCTGCGCACCGTATGCCTTGTTTGGTACCGATACCTTGTCGCACCATGCCGTTGAAGCGCTACGAGACCGCAAAGCCTGCCTGTTGGCCAATCACGGCATGATCACGCTTGGCCGCGATCTGGATGAGGCGATGGCTATCGCGATTGAGCTGGAATCTTTATGCCAGCAGTATCTAATCGCTCGCCAAGTCGGTAACCCTACTCTGCTATCTGAAGAAGAAATGCAGGCTGTGATCGAGCGATTCAAAAGCTATGGCAAACACGCCACGGAGACAACAAGACCATGAATATCCAATCCTTGATTCGGACGATTCCGGATTATCCAAAGCCCGGCATTCAGTTTCGAGATATCACCACCTTACTCAAAGATGCTGATGGATTTCGTAGCACGATTGATCAATTGGTCGAACGCTACCGGGGTCGCGACATCACCAAAATTGCAGGCACCGAAGCGCGTGGCTTTTTGTTCGGCGCACCTTTAGCCTATGCGCTGGGCGTAGGTTTTGTGCCGGTACGCAAACAAGGCAAACTTCCCGGCAAGACCACTGGCCATGAATATGCCCTTGAGTATGGTCACGACCGTATCGAGATGCACGATGACGCCATCGAAGCGGGCGATAAGGTGCTGGTGATTGATGACTTGCTGGCGACCGGTGGTACAGCGCAAGCCACCGTCATGCTGGTTCGTGGCTTGGGTGGCACCGTCGTAGAGTGTGCGTTTGTGGTTGACCTGCCCGATTTGGGTGGGCGTGCCAAGCTCGAGAAAATGGGGCTGACGGTATTTACCCTCTGCGAATTCGAAGGCGACTAAAAGTCCCTAAAAAATGTCGCTGCCGTTGTTGGGGGCGCCTCGCCGTACTACACGTACTGTCTTCGCCGCCCCCGCCTAGGCAGCGCACGCGTCATGTCTGACGCTCATTTTATTAAAGACTTTAAATAGTCCCAATAACATGTCAAATATTCTTAATACCGACAAAGTCGTCGCGCTGCGCTGGCATGACGCACCTGACTATGGCCACCTGGATATGGTGGATCAGACGCGTTTGCCAGCGGTATTCGAGTATTTATCCTACGACTCCGCAGCCGGTGTCGCCGAAGGTATCCGTCGCATGGTGGTACGTGGTGCGCCCGCAATTGGGGTTGCTGCGGCTTACGGTGTCGCATTGGAAGCCTTGCGGCTGCAGTCGGAAGCGCGCGTGTCATTTGATGCCGCACTTGATAACGGGTTTGCAGTGTTGGCCCAAAGCCGTCCCACAGCCGTGAACTTGTTCTGGGCACTCGACCGCATGCAACGCTGTCGAGCACAGCAATCGCAAGAAAGCCCCTCACAGTTAGCTGCCGCATTACTTGCCGAAGCAAAGACGCTTCACGAAGAAGATATCCGTATCAACCAGCAAATGGGTGAGCATGGCGCCGCGCTACTCGCTGACGGCGCACGCGTACTCACGCATTGCAATGCCGGTGCGCTTGCCACAGCAGGGCATGGCACGGCGCTCGGCGTTATTCGCTCCGCGGTGGCTGCTGGCAAACGTATCAGTGTGATTGCTGATGAAACGCGCCCATTTCTGCAAGGCGCACGACTGACTGCATGGGAAATGGTGCAAGAGGGTATTCCCATCACACTGATCACTGACAATATGGCCGGGCACCTGATGGCACATGGTGAGGTCGATGCAGTGATTGTTGGCACCGACCGCGTCGCTGCGAATGGTGATGTTGCGAACAAGATTGGCACTTACATGGTGGCTGTGCTGGCAGCGCGCCATGGCATCCCTTTTTATGTGGCCTGCCCCTTGTCAACGATTGATCTATCCGTTGCTAGTGGCGATCAGATTCCTATTGAGGAGCGTGCCGCAAGTGAAGTAACCGGATTTCGGGAAACACAATGGGCCGCGGCTGGTGTGCAGGTCCGCAATCCTTCCTTCGACGTAACACCTGCAGAACTGGTGAGTGCGATCATTACGGAGAAAGGTGTCGTGCAGTCACCCACTGAGAGCAAGCTACGCGCGTTGTTCGAGTAAACAGACTCAGGTGCTAACCAGCGCCGGATCAAAGAAAACTTTATCGAACAATTTAGGAATCTCGTCGGCCGGCAGCGGCGGCGATACCAAATAACCCTGAATCTGATCACAACCCATGCCCTGCAAGAGTTGTAATTGCTCAGCGGTCTCCACCCCTTCTGCTACCACGGAAATATCAAGGCTACGGCCGATAGATACCATGGTCTCGCATAGAGTATTCGCCTGAGGGTCCTTGCCTAACCGACGCACAAAAGACTGGTCGATCTTCAGCACGTCAATATCGAGGCTCTGTAGCTTGTATAGCGACGAGTAACCCGTGCCAAAGTCGTCGATTTCGAGTTCGATACCCATCTCGCGAAATTTGCGTAACTCTGCTTGGGCTACCCCATCTTCATCCAGCATGCTGGATTCGGTGAGTTCGAAAGCGATGAGTTCTGTCGGCAGATCATTTTTTTGGAGACTTGCGACCAAGGTCTGTCGCAAGCCGTCACCTTTTAGCTGTAGCGCAGATACATTCACCGATACTGGCTTTACAGGCAGACCATCGTTACGCCACTCTGCAATCTGCGCGCACACTTTACGAATTACATATTCACCCATAGGAACAATCAAGCCAGTTTGCTCCGCAACGCTGATGAACTCAACAGGCGATAGCAATCCCCGCTCAGGATGGCGCCAGCGAATCAACGCCTCCATACCCGCCATCTCGCCACAACGTGAATCAGCACGTGGCTGATAGTAGACAACGAACTCTTCACGCTGAATAGCTGCTTCTAGCGCTTGTTCAATCGTAATACGTTCACGAATCCGGTGCGCATATGTCTCATCGTAGTGTCGCGCCTGCGCTTTACCTTCGGACTTTGCTTCATACATGGCGATATCTGCCGCCAGCAATAAACCTTCAACATCCTTTGCATCATCCGGATAGAGACTGATACCAGCCGATGCGCGCAGATTAAACGCCCTCCAGGTGCTACCTGCGCACATTTCTTGAATTGCATCAATCAGACGATTCGCCACTTGCGCAGCCTGTTTCTCAGCATCATCACCGAGCTGATCGAGCAAGACCGTGAACTCATCGCCGCCGATCCTGGCCAGCCTATCCTGACCACCAATCGCCTCATTTAGCGTACGTGCAATCGCAACCAATACATCATCACCGGTACGGTGACCCAGCGCATCATTGATATGCTTAAAATTGTCTAGATCTAGGTAGAGCAGCGCCACCTTGGTATTGGTACTTGCGGCATTCTCTAGTACCCCTAATAAATGCTGGTTTAGCCAATGTCGGTTCGGCAGGCCAGTTAGCGCATCCGTCCGCGCCATCTTTGCGAGTGTCTCAGCTTGTTGACGAGCATCTGATACATCTCTAATCGTCACTGCAATACCGTTTCCGGAGCGCACCCCGCGACGCTGAAACCAGCCAGGCAAATGCTGCCGATCATGCGGCACATGAAACTCATCCTCATAGAAACCGTCGGCAAGTACCCGATTACAATAAGCATGTAGTCCTTCAAGTTCACGCCCCTCGAAAAGCTCATCGATAACGTGACCAATGATGTCGCTTCGCGAACGGTTCTGCATCTCGGCAGCGCGCTCGTTACAATCTTCGATGATCCAGCTACCACTTACTCGGCGATCGGGTCGAACCATCAAGAACGCTTCGCGCGCTGCATCGACCGCCAAACGGAAAGTTGCTTGAACCTGCGCCTGATGACGTCGCTCTCTCGCACTACGAATTTGCATACTGGCACCGAATGCTGTCATCAACAGCAACAACCCGCTCACCATGCCGGCAATTAATTGGTAAGAACTGCGAGTTGATTCGTAAGCAGAAAATGACTGCTCTAGACTAGATGCCGCGACCAATAGAAGCGGATACCCATCGATAGGATCCCAACCAACTACACGGGCTTGCTGATCAATAAACACATCGGCCGGATCAACGCGCGACCCACCCTTAAAATCAAATCGAACCGGTGCTGTGTAATAGGCCGTGCGCGTCCCTGCACCACTCCGAGTTCCCAAGACAGTACCGTCGATAAAACGAGCAGATACAAAATCTCCAGCAGGTAATCTTTCGATATCCGGGAACGACAACAAATAATCTACTGTTACCGCAATGAGTACGACACCGCCGAAACTACCATCCGGCTTATCAATCCGCCGTGTAAACCGAATAACTTGCTTACCCTGCAATCCACCCCTGCCTTCAGCAGGCGGAGAGATCAACAGCGTCGCGCCATTACTATCGCGTGTACGCATAAAGAAATCGATGTCACCCATGTAGGTGCCACGTTTCATATTGCGTGTGTTAGTGAGCGCATAACCGTTCGCATCAATCGCAACCGGAAACATCGACTCGCGATATAAACCACGACGGAACTGCTCCTCAAGATCATTGGGTACACCATGTTCTTCCCACTGGTACTTGATGGATATCGATAACTGATCAATCTGAGAGATTGTGCGCAGTAATTGCTCGGCATGGTTACGCGTGCGTTGCTCAGTATCTAGGCGCAGCTTCGAGATTAAGTGCTCCTCATCACGCTCGATCTTGATCGTGGCTGCGAGCCAGACCAATCCCAGCAGCAGCAGGCAGGCGCTAGCCCAGACGAATCCGATCTTCAGATTCGTCCGTCTCGTTGCTTTCCTTGTGTGACTGAGCGAAATTGGCATAACGAAAAAAACTGTACATAAAGCACCGAAAATGACCGGTCGATAATCGGCTTTTGGTGCGCTGGAACATTTCCATTATGCAAGGAAGTCGAGAAATATCAAAGTTCCCACAGGGAAACTAAATTCGGAAGAGGGAATGAAGCGCTGACACTAGGCCAGCATGCCAAGCACAGTCGTCAGCGTTACCGCCAGCCTAGCGCTTGTCAGTGCCCAGCGTTGTTTCTTCCGAGTAACTTTTCAGTAGATCCGAGAGGAGACGTCTAGGCAAAAAAAACGGCGCGGTTGCCGCGCCGTCGTTGGATCAAGTTGTCTGTGTTACTTCCACAGCGCGCACTTGGATTCAGCCTTGGTGATGAATGCCTGGTCGCGGGGAATCACCTGCAGTACCTTGTAATAATCCCAAGGGTACTTCGACTCGGCGGGTGTCTTTACCTGCATCAACTTCATGTCATGCACCATACGACCGTCCGGTCGAACCTCACCATTCTTGGCAAACATGTCATTGATCTTGGTGGACTTCAGTTTCGCCATCACCTTGTCGCCGTCATCACTACCCAAGGCTTTGACTGCATTCAAGTAGAACATCGTTGCCGAGTAGTCTCCCGCGTGCACCATAGAGGGTGCTTTCTTGTTACGTGCCATGAATTTCTTAGCCCAGGCACGGGTTTCATCGTTCGTGTCCCAGTACCAGCCATCGGTCAGATACATGCCCTGCGCAATATCCAAACCAATCGCATGCACATCATTCACGAACATCAGCAAGCCGGTCATCTTCATTTTTTTGTCGATGCCAAACTCATGGGCAGCCTTGACTGAGTTGACAGTATCGCCGCCAGCATTCGCCAGACCGAGCACTTGCGCTTTGGAGGTTTGTGCTTGCAATAAGAACGAAGAAAAATCTGCAACCGCCAGCGGATGACGTACCGATCCTACGACACGGCCGCCATTCGCTTTCACAACTTGGGTGGCATCACCCTCAAGCGACATACCGAATACATAATCAGCTGTCAGAAAGAACCAATCCTTATGGCCTTCTTTAGTAAGCGCTGCCGCAGTGCCACGCGCCATCGACGCCGTATCGTAGGCATAGTGGACGGTGTAAGGCGTGCATTCCTCGTTGGTCAGGCGTGAGGTGCCGGCGCCAACCGAAATGAAAGGTTTTTTCTTTTCGGCAGCGACTTTCGCCATCGCCAAGTTAGTTGCCGAGTTGGAGCCGCCGATCAGCATATCCAGACCTTGCTGGTCGAACCACTCGCGCGCACGCGAAGCCGCAATATCTGCTTTGTTCTGGTGATCAGCGGTTACCAACTCAATTTTTTTCCCGTTAAGCGTGCCACCAAAATCCGCGATCGCCATTTTTATGGCATCGGCGCCAGCGGGTCCGTCAACGTCAGCGTAAATACCCGACATATCGGTGATGAACCCGATCTTCACCGTATCGTTGGATATCTGTGCGAAGGCAGTCGGGGTGATTGAGTAGGCAAGCACGACGGCAAGCGAAAGCTTCCGGATCTTCAATGGCGTCTCCTTTTATTGTTAGTTTGCGAAGATAATTTCGACGCCTGATCTTAGCATGCGGCTCCTTGCTCAAGGAATTCCTGCGCTGGCTTACACGCCTCCGGGCTCGACCAGTACGCCACCGTGGCTGGTACCGCCCTCCTCGCTCCAGACCGAGCGCTTGGCGGTCATGGTGCCGAGCGCACCACCAACGAGCGATAGCGCAAGCGAGAGCACAACAGCCACAAACACGAGCCAGGCCGCGAGGCTTGCATTCCTGATCGCACGGTCGGCGGCCTCCCTACCCTGTATTGATGCCCGCTCCGGCGAGCCCGACAAAATAAAGGTCTGATCAACGATAGCCGAAGCCTGATCGCGCCTTAGGCCCAAGTTAGTACCCATGTACTCGATAGCCTGATCACGCTGCCCATTCGCGAGCTGCTGCTGCAATGTACGGATTGAATCATTACTGACCTCGCCCCCAATCTCGTTATTGATCAATGCGCGAAGCACACCCGCAGTACCGCCTTGTGCAATCGCATTCGATGTTGAGCCCACGCCTGAGAACACGCCGGATAGCAACGATCCACCCGCTGATGTCGCTAGCATTACGAAGAGCAGCGTAGTGACCGACCATGACACCACACCGTGCAACATGCCATCCGTTCGACGCTTCAGTCCGCACATATAACCGGTCACATAGGCACCGATGAATCCCGATAGCAGCAATGCGATGCCGGCCCAGATCAAGGTTGCCGCACCGGGAACTTCACCCTCTTGAACGCTGGTCATCGACAAGCCGCTGGCAATACCAAGCAGAGTGAGCAGTAGTTGTACCGATATGCCGACTGCAACACCGGCAATCACCGCGCTCCAGCGAATTGAGGACAATAGCGGTCGCTTGAAAATTGACTCTGACACCGTCGCGCTACGGTTCGAAGTCGCTCTGGCTGTTTCGATCTGAATCGTGCTCATGGGGGAGTCTCCTTGCTGTCATGGGTTGATAGCTTGGAGTACGCAAATACCAAATCCTCGCGTGGATTTGGCGGGCGTCAATGGTGAGGGTGATAAAACAGTGAAGATCGGTACTGCAGTACTGCTTAGGCAAGTTCGATGGCCTGCGCAGCTTGCAACAACAAATTAGCATCGCCGCAGGCTAGGACTTTCGAATCAGACATCTGCTGTCTGAACAGACGGGCACCCCGCAAGCCACTCATCAGGCCAAGCATATGCCGTACGATAGAGTTCATACGTGGGCCACCGGTTGCCACTTGCGCCTCGATGTAAGGCAACATCGATTCAACCACCTGCAAACGCGATTTAGGCTGCTGAGCGTCACCATAGTAAAGCTCATCAAACACCGACAGTAGCCAAGGGTTATGATAAGCCTCACGACCAATCATCACACCGTCGAGATATTTTAGATGCTCGTCGATTTCTTCTACCGTACGAATACCACCGTTGATGATGATCTCGAGCTCGGGAAAATCTCTCTTCAATTGGTAAACAAAATCGTACTTCAGTGGCGGTATTTCGCGGTTCTCTTTTGGTGATAGCCCTTTCAGAATTGCATTACGCGCATGGACTATAAAGATCTTGCAGCCAGCCTCGGCAACGGTACCCACAAAATCACGCACGAAGCCATAGGTATCGACATCATCAATACCGATCCGGTGCTTAACGCTGATATCAATATCTACGGCATCATGCATCGCCTTGACGCAATCCGCGACCAGCCTGGGCTCCGCCATTAAACAGGCACCAAATGCACCACGCACGACCCGCTCGGATGGACAGCCGCAATTGAGATTGATCTCGTCATAGCCCCATTGCTGCCCAAGCTTGGCGCACCTCGCTAGATCACCCGGGTCGCTACCACCTAGCTGGAGTGCAACCGGTTGCTCTTCCTGATTGAAGTCAAGTTGACGCGCCGCATCGCCATAGATCACCGAGCCGGTGGTGACCATCTCGGTGTAGAGCCATGTATGGCGAGTGATCTGACGATGGAAATACCGACAGTGGCGGTCGGTCCAGTCCATCATGGGCGCGACCGAAACACGGCGCGGTGGCAGGCTTGATTTATCGGTCACGGCTTGCAGTACGAATCAAACAGCCGGCATTGTAACGGCTATGGCAAGACACTGAGTTTGCGAAGAGCTACGGCGCCCGCAGGCGCCGTAGTGTCCAAACCAGGGTGCATCGCAAGATCCGGACTAGGAATCCGATTCGCTTGGTTTCAGATTATTCGAAACACTCTTATCGGATTGAGATACCGCGTCCTTACCGATTAGGCTTGCGAGCACATCAAGCACCATGGGTGATGCTTTCTGGGCCAGGACATCGCTTAACTCCCGAGGCCAAGTCTCGATTTGATGTGCAGCATGATCGGCCAACAAGTCCAATGCTGCCGACGCTTGTTTTTGAAGTAATTCTCGGTTGCGTCTTCCAAGATTACTCAAGGTTCTCCGATCTTCGAGATAGATACTATTTCCTTCGGTACGAATCTCGATAAGCGCAGCATGTCCCTTGGCAGCATTTACAATTTCGCTCATATCTGAAATATGCAGTCCACAATTGGTGAGATCAAGCACTCGCAAGCACGCGTGTGCATTGAATGCTATGGCTCTGTCAGATCGCGCCATGCTCTGGTAAATTGAAAGTCTGCTATCGTCGTTAGCCGGCGCGAAAATCCTGAATGGTGTTCCAGCCAGCGACAGGTACTGCAAATTCGGATTACATTCGCAAAGCTCGAAGAGCGAATCAATCTTTAAATTACCTACGAATTTCTGCTCATAGCGAATGTTTTCTAATTTAATTATGGATAGATTTCCATGATGCTTCATTCCCTTTATTAGGGTGCCAAAAGATAAAAAATCCATCGATAAATCATCGATGATCAATTCTCTGAGTGATGAAGAGCCAGATGCAAGTGCAGCATAAATTTTTTCCGATGCAGACTGCGATAGCCCGTCTCCACCACCAAGCTCTAATCGTACAAATGAAGACTGATCAAGCAGCTTATCAGCTAGCACTTTCCAAGATTGATCGCTAAGGCGACACCCCTTGATATCCAAGGTATCGACATGCTTACAAGCATTCAATATATGCTGTAACGATTCATGGTCTAGAAAATCTGGTTTCTTTAAATCTTTTAAATTTTCATATTTTAAATTTCGAGAGAACGAATCCGGATCACCAGACTCACCACCCAAATCGCAGACCAGCTTGAGCGAATGAATTGATGGATTTTCTTTCAAGACAGCTACCAGTATATCGACATCTTTTTCATGTTTAAGCTCTATTTCTAGATAGCCACCCGCCACCTTTGATCGATCGACCACTTCTTTTTTTCGCTGAGCCGATTGCAAACTTTTTAATTCAGGGTGATTTACCTGTAGGTTAGTTTCTCTCTTACGATAAGCTCCCTTTTTGCCGATCATTTTTTCGCGTGCAGCAGTACTCTGATAATCATCGCGTTTCTTCGAGGCACGAATGATTGGTTTTGAACTGCTTAAGGCATTCGTAGCCGTATCGTAAGTCGTACTATGCGGGGCGACAGACACTTGCTTTTTCTTCGGCAATTGCTTAGTTTTTACCTTCGGGCTTGATTTACTGCTTTTCCCTGAACTCTCATAAGACTGAGTTTCCTCGGACGAGTCGGTGTCAAGACGAACCGCTCGACTCCTCTCAGCATCTCGTTTTGTAGATTTTTTGTCGGTATCACCAGACTGCTTTTCACTTTTGCCGGCAGTCCCGTTTACTGGTCTCATATTGCTCACCTCGATTGGATATCTGAATAAAGATCGCAACCTGCATTGCACAGGGGCACTCTCCGATCGGTGACTTCTTGGATCAGTCTGTTCCTACGAGCGCGACATTAGTACGTTATCTGGTAGAGGGTGGTTTTGGGACGACAAATAAAAAAGGCGCCCGCAGGCGCCTTGTACTAACTTCGTGCGTCAGTTCACGCAGCTTCCTCGCGAGAAGCGCGTTTACGCTCATGCTCTTTCAGGTAGCGCTTGCGCAGGCGAATACTTTTCGGCGTAATCTCGACTAGCTCGTCATCTTCGATGAACTCGACCGCATATTCGAGCGATAGCTCGATGGGCGGCACTAGGCGCACTGCTTCATCGGTACCCGAAGCACGCACGTTGGTCAGCTGCTTGCCCTTAATCGGATTGACCACGAGGTCGTTATCCCGGGAATGGATGCCGATGATCATGCCTTCGTAAACGGGGTCATTGTGGCTGACGAACATACGACCACGATCCTGCAGCTTCCACAACGCGTAGGCAACGGCCGCACCGTCATCCTGTGAGATCAATACGCCGTTACGGCGACCAGCGAGTTCACCTTTGTTCGGATCTACCGCGCCATAGACATCGAAGACGTGACTCATCAGACCGGTGCCGCGCGTTAGTGTCATGAACTCGCCTTGGAAACCGATCAAGCCACGCGCCGGGATGCGGTACTCAAGACGCACACGTCCCTTGCCGTCTGGCTGCATGTCCTGCAGGTCGCCACGGCGACGGCCTAGCTCTTCCATCACGCCGCCCTGGTGCGCCTCTTCGACGTCGACAGTCAGGTTCTCGAACGGCTCGTGACGCACGCCATCGACCATCTTGTACACCACACGAGGACGCGACACGGCTAGCTCGAAGCCTTCGCGACGCATATTTTCGAGCAGGATGGTCAGGTGCAGTTCGCCGCGGCCCGACACTTCAAAGATGGTGTCGTCATCAGTCGGCGCAACGCGCAACGCGACGTTCGCCTTCAGCTCGCGCTCGAGTCGCTCGCGCAACTGGCGGCTGGTTACGAACTTACCTTCGCGGCCCGCCAGCGGCGAGGTGTTCACCATGAAATTCATGGTCAGCGTTGGCTCATCCACGGTCAGCATCGGCAATGCGTCTGGCGTGTCGACTGCACACACGGTTGATCCGATACCGATGTCTTCGATACCGTTGATCAGTACGATGTCGCCGGCCATCGCCTCAGGCACGATCTCGCGCTCCAGGCCCTTGAACTTCAATACCTGATTGATGCGACCCTTGATCGGGGTTGAATCCGGCCCGTTCAGTATGAGCACGTCCTGCAATGCCTTCACGCGACCGCGGCTGATACGGCCGATGCCGATCTTGCCAACATACGACGAATAATCGAGTGATGAGATCTGCAGCTGTAATGGGCCGTCGAAGTCATCATCACGCACGGGTACATGCTTCAGGATGGCGTCGAACAACGGTTTCATGTCGCCTTCGCGCACTTCAGAATCAAGGCTAGCGTAGCCGTTCAGCGCAGAGGCAAACACCACCGGGAAGTCGAGCTGCTCTTCTGTAGCGCCGAGCTTGTCAAACAACTCGAAAGTGGCGTTGATCACCCATTCCGGACGCGCGCCCGGACGATCGATCTTGTTCACAACAACGATGGGCTTGAGGCCCAAAGCCAGCGCCTTGCGCGTCACGAAGCGGGTCTGCGGCATCGGGCCTTCGACCGCATCAACCAGCAGCAGCACAGAGTCAACCATCGACAGCACCCGCTCGACCTCACCACCAAAGTCGGCGTGGCCTGGGGTATCAACGATGTTGACGTGGGTGCCTTCGTATTCGACCGCGCAGTTTTTCGCGAGGATGGTAATGCCACGCTCTTTCTCGAGATCGTTCGAGTCCATCACGCGGGTGTCTACCTGCTGATTTTCACGGAAGGTGCCGGACTGCCGAAGTAATTGATCAACCAGTGTGGTTTTGCCGTGATCGACGTGGGCAATGATGGCGATGTTGCGCAGTGCGCGTTGAGCAGTGGTCATGAGTGGGGAGCGTGGTAAACAGCGAATGGGAAACCCGGCATTTTAGCACGCTGAGCGCTGTCGACCGGGAAAACTCCTTGAAATTTCAATGGCTTGCAATAACTGCCAGTAATCGCTCGGGTGCCAGAACGTCGCCCTCTGAGAGCAGCGCCGTACCGAGCAGACAGTGCGGTGCCTGGTAGACACGAACCCGCCCAGATTCGCAGGGCGCGGCGACGCCGGCGCGGTCGAGCGAGATGCGCTGCCCCTGCCGAAATCGGTTCGCCAGTCGATCATCCAATACCAGCGCCGGGAAACTTGATAGCAAGCTGTCAACCGGTTGCAGACAGCTGTTTCGTTCAGCGTCGGGGTGCTCAGCAAGCTGATCGAGGGTCAGCGCACTCGAAACATCCAGCGCACCGATCTCTATTCGGCGAAGCGCGGACAAGTGTGCGCCACAACCTAAAGCAGCACCGACATCCTCTCCCAGCACCCGAATGTAAGTCCCCTTGCTGCAAGCGACACGAAGCCGCAGCATCGGCGCGTCGTAGGCCAGCAGTTCGAGTTTGTGGATAGTGACACTACGCGCTTCGCGCTCTAGCGTGATACCAGCGCGGGCATATTCGTAGAGTGGCTTACCGTCGCGCTTGAGTGCCGAATGCATCGGCGGCACCTGACTGATCGGGCCACCAAACTTCTCAAGGATGGATTCGATCTGCGTGAGCGTTACATCGACTGGTCTGCGCTCAAGAACTTCACCTTCGGTATCGCCAGTACTGGTCTTGATGCCGAGATGGACCACCGTCTCATACGTCTTGTCCGCATCAAGCAAATCCTGCGCGAACTTGGTCGCCTCGCCAAAGCATAGCGGTAGCAAACCAGTGGCAAACGGATCGAGTGTGCCGGTGTGACCTGCCTTTTGCGCATTCAGCAGCCATTTTGCTTTTGCGAGTGCCTGAGTACTACTCATGCCTACGGGCTTATCGAGTAGTAAAACGCCATGCACCGGCACGCGTTTGCGTTTTTCCGGCTGTGTCATAAGAAACTTGATTGAGGACAGGTTACTCGTTGGCGTCTTTGGCGCGGGTCGCGTTCGCCTCGTCGATCAGCTTGGAGAGCGCAGCGCCACGCGAAGGCGCTGTGTCGTGTACAAAGTGCAGCTCCGGGAGGGTGTGAATATGCAAACGACGTCCGAGCTGCGCACGAAGGAAACCCGCTGCTTTGCGCAAACCATCCAAGGTTTTTTTTACCTCTGCCGGATCATCGATCAGGGTAGTAAAAAAAATTTTCGCATGCGCGTAGTCGGGGGTAAGTTGTACTTCGGTCAGCGTCACCATACCAACACGCGGATCTTTCACCTCCATGGCGATCAGCTCGGCCACATCTTTCTGGATTTGGTCGGCGACGCGCTGGCTACGGCCTGGGATAGATTTACTGTGTTTGGCCATTGAGGCTAAGAGATATCAAGGACCCCGGCGTAGGCCGGGGTCCATTGCTTATTTACTGCAGAGTACGAGCGACTTCCTGAACCTCAAAGACCTCGAGCTGATCGCCTTCTTTGATGTCATTGAAGTTCTTCAACGACAAACCGCACTCGAAGCCAGACTTCACTTCTTTGACGTCATCCTTGAAGCGCTTAAGCGAATCGAGTTCACCCGTCCAGATCACGACGTTGTCACGCAGCAGTCGAACATGTGAACCTCGCTTGACCATGCCATCCAGCACATAGCAACCAGCGATCGCGCCCACTTTGCTGACATGGAATACCTGACGAATCTCGACCAAGCCTAGGGCCAGTTCGCGCTTCTCTGGTGTCAGCATGCCACCCATCGCCGCCTTGATCTCGTCGATCACGTCGTAAATGATGTTGTAGTAGCGGATATCGAT
>Ga0192647_101436_pt1 | contig 15584 bp, 18 predicted proteins | sample LauGreFa1BDMLBSN_2_FD_133046 | JGI IMG/M metagenome (GOLD analysis project Ga0192647, IMG submission 133046) | Freshwater lake microbial communities from Lake Michigan, USA - Fa13.BD.MLB.SN - reassembly | ecosystem: Environmental > Aquatic > Freshwater > Lake | place: Lake Michigan, USA...
CCAAAAGAAAACTCTTTTTTGGAGTTGGCAATGCAACTTAAAGATGGAAAAATAAATCCCGAATATATTGATGTTTCCATGTTAAATGAAGACTATTTTGTTGCCTTGCCTATTCCAAAGAAAGTAAAAGACATGCCAAATATAACATTAGATGACTGCCGTATGTATGGAATAATGCTTATGAACGGAGATGTTAGCAAAAATAGAAATGAATTTAAAATTTGTTTGAATGGGGATACAGAAAAATTTGTAGAAGACTATCTGAAACACCACAATTTACAAATTTTGAAAACAATATCGAAAAATAACATTAAAACATACACATGGGTTGCAAATCCTAAAGTATTTCCCTTTAACAGACAATCTTTTTATACTTCAAACTCGCAAAAAACAATTACACCTTCAATGATGCATCTTCCCATTGATAAAAGTATGCAAATAGTAAAAGGTATTTTGGAAAGCGCTGGACATGTTGTTGAAAAGGAGAAGATAGAAATTTTTCACACATCCAGATCTCTTGTTGAATGCATCAGATTTATTTTGTTAAGAGTAGGAATTCCTATACGTGGAGATGTACTTGAAAACGGATATAAACTTTATATACCACGAACTTATGCTATTTGCAAACTTTTGGGATCGGGAGAACCTACAAAGACTTCATCTTATTTCTTATACGACGGAAAAATATGGTCTAGGATTGTCTCAAATACCATTATATCTCGAGAAAATACAGCTGGTATTGATTCAATCTTCGATCTTGAAATGGAAGGAGACTCAGAAGAAACTAAAAACTATATGACATGCGTTGCTCAAGCTCATAATGGTGGCAAACGTAAAGGAAGTGGAACGATCTATCTTCGGGACTTTCATATTGATATATTTGAATTTGTAGAATTGAGAGACGAAGGGCCTGAAGAGATGAGAGCTAAAGATTTATTTCTCGGTCTGATGATTTCAGATTTATTTATGGGACGAGTCGAAAGAGATGAGACTTGGTCTTTATTCTGTCCCAATAAAGCAAAAGGATTGGCAGATAAATGGGGTAAAGAGTTTGAGGATTTGTATCTTCAATACGAAAAAGATAAGATTTATTCGAATCAAGTTAAAGCTCGAGATCTATGGCAAAATATTTTGAAAATGCAAATTAAAAAGGGAATGCCTTTTATTCTTTTCATGGACGCATGTAACGCTAAATCTAATCAAAAACATTCTGGTACGATCAGATGTTCTAATCTTTGCGTTTCTGGAGATACCCAAATCCTGACAGACCGAGGAAATATCAAAATTGAAGAGCTTCGAGACCAAGAAGTTAATGTATGGAATGGTTTTGAATGGAGCAGCACAGTTGTAAGGAAAACAGGAGTTAAGAAACAGCTTCTAAATGTTAAGTTTTCAAACGGAGTAACTCTACAGTGCACTCCTGAGCATAAATTCTATATTCGAGAGGCGTCAGAGGAAATTCAGGCTCAAAATCTTAAGAAAGGTCACACGATTATTAAATGGAATGTTCCTATTGTTGAAAAAGTACTAGAAAAAAGAGAGCCTTTCTATTTTTTAAATGTTGATGAAAGAGTGGAGTTAATTCGTACATATATTTTTGCTTTTGGCAGACTTATCAAAAATGATTGTGGAGATAGTTTGGAGTTGTTTCAAACAAATAATGAAACGCTTCAAAATATAAGACTTGTCCTTTTGACACTCGGGATTGATACGACAATAACAGAACAAAGGGGTTACATTGTAGGATTTATTGCTAGCAATGTAAAAGATGGATATAGTCTCAATATATCACCTAAAGGTGTTCAAAAATTGATTGAATTTGATTTTAAACTTTTTAATCTGGAACAAAGGGAAGTACCTGAAGAAGATATTTTGGTAACAATAGAAAGCGTGGAACCAGGAAATCCTTCAGCGACAACATATTGTTTTACAGAGCCAAAGAGACATATGGGTGTTTTCAACGGAATTTTAACTGGTCAATGCACTGAAATTCTAGAAGTTACAAGTAAAGATGAAATCGCAAGCTGCATACTTGCCTCGCTATCTCTAAACAAATGCGTAGAATATAATTCGATGATTGGACGAATGTATTTCAATTTTGATAAGCTGGAAAGACTAACAAGAGAACTTGTTCGAAATCTTAATCAAGTTATCGATCGCAACTACTACCCTGAGGATATTCCAGAAATCAGATATTCAAATATGTTGCATCGTCCATTGGGTATTGGTGTTCAAGGTTTAGCAGATGCATTTGCTCTTTTGGATATTTCTTGGATTATTCCAAATATCAACAAAACGAGAGAAGAACCAGAAGATGCATATGTTACATCACCAAAAGCCAAAAAATTAAATGATCAAATATTTGAAACTATTTATTTTGCGGCTGTGAAAGAAAGTATCGAACTTGCGAAAATCCAAGGGTATTATCCTGCTTTTGCAGGAAGCCCGTCGTCGCAAGGAAAGTTCCAATTTGATTTGTGGCAGGAAAATAAAAAAGGAAATCAAAGCGAAAAAGGGAAAAGACTTCGACAGGAATTCTATGAACGCCCAAAATCGCGTTATACTTTTGAACAATGGAATTCTCTAAGATATGATATGATAAAATTTGGTTTGAGAAATTCCCTTTTGACGACAATTATGCCAACAGCCTCTTCAGCGCACATATTAGGAAATATGGAAGCAGTAGAACCTTTTACAGAGCTAATTTATGCTCGTACAGTACTAAGTGGACAATTTTTAATTATTAATAAGCATCTAATAAGAGATATGGAAGAAATTGACATGTGGAACCCCGACACGGTTGAAAAGATCATTGCGCATCGCGGCAGCATTTCTGAAATTTACCCTCCATTGTCAGCAAATGGTAAAATCGTCGAAAGACTTAACTTCTTAAAGTTAAAATACGCAACAGTATTCGAAATACCTCAAAAGACATTATTAGAATTAGCAGCTGATAGAGGAGTGAATATTGATCAGACTCAATCTCAAAACTGTTTTATGTCAAGACCGACAAAGAAAAAATTGAATGCTTACTTCTTTCATGCTTGGCAGCTTGGTTTGAAAACTGGAATGTATTATTTGAGACAAAAAGCATTGACTGATCCTATCAATTTCACGATGAACACAAATGTGAATACAAATGTGAATGTTGAAACAGTTACGCGACTAGAAGATATTCCAAGTAAAAAGAGAAGAGTAGAATGTACTGATGATGTCTGCACATCTTGCATGGTGTAAGCGTTTAGTTATAAAAAAATTAGTTTTATTTTGATTTTCAAATACATTTTGAAAATGAATAGGGTGTTCCCTAATAGCAAAGATGTTAGAAGATTGATACTTCAAAAATATCTTTCTGATAACGACAGATATTTGCTTTTTTACGCTCTTGGCGTTAAATCTGTTATACCGGAAGATTTTATAAATGATGCTGCCGAAAATGGTTATCTTGAAGTGCTAAATTGGGCGGTAGAAAACGGGTGTCCTTGGAGTAGCGACATTTGTTCGTCTGCTGCTGCTGGAGGTAATATTAAAGTTTTGCAATGGGCAAGAGAAAATGGATGTCCTTGGGAACGCTGGATATGTTCATCTGCGGCTTTAAACGGCCATCTTGAAGTGCTTCAATGGTTAAGAGAAAATGGGTGTCCTTGGGATAGCGACACGTGTGCATATGCTGCTTTAAATGGTCATCTTAAAGTGCTACGTTGGGCTAGAGAAAATGGTTGTCCTTGGAATAGCGGTACATGTTCGAGAGCTGCTGAAAACGGCCATCTTGAAGTACTACGTTGGGCTAGAGAAAATGGGTGTAATTGGAATAGCGGAACATGTTCACTTGCTGCTAAGAACGGCCATCTTAAAGTTCTGCAATGGGCGAGAGAAAACGGGTGTCCTTGGGATATCAACGTGTGTTTAAATGCGGCTGATAATGGTCATTTTGAGTTGTTGCAATGGGCAAGAGAAAATGGCTGTCCTGAGTAAAGTAAAAAACTGAAACTTTAGTTTGTGAACTAAAGTTTATTTTGAAAAATGAGACGTTTCAAATTTGAGCAATACACTATAGATATCAATGATACGATCAGAACTGGTCTCATTAGCGAAAGTGTCATATTCAAATGTGGAATTTGCCGTGCCGATTTGACTTCATATTGTTTGGATCATAGACATTATCCTTTATCTATATTTCCTCTAAATATCCATTCGCTTAAAAATCTCATCCAAACACATAAAAAATGGTTAGTACATTTTCGAAATAGTTCAATTAAAACAAAACTACATATTTTACCAAAAGATATAGTCAATTATATACAAAAACTAATTCCTATTAACGGGTCTGTTTTAATGACGTGTCCTGTTGTCAAAGGAAGTTGCAAACATGTATATCATCGATGTTGTATTGACAAATGGCTACGAAGGAAAAAATATTGTCCTCTCGATAATACAACATGGTTGACAACGGAAACTGATGAGATTTCAGAAGTATTGATGATCGAGTCTACACTTGTATGTATGTAAATTGTTCTATTTGATCAAATGAACTTTTCGAAAAACTGAAAGTTTCGTTAATTTTTCGAAAGATACTGTCTGAAGCTTACAACATGTCAAAGACACGTATGGATAGAAGACTCGATGGAGAACTTGCGTTTTTGCGTTCGAAAGGGTGCTACGCAACGTTACAGTTCGAAGGGGGCAAGAAAATGGTGTCAATTGACGTTCGCACCCTAAAAAGAGAAAATGCCAAAAAAATTGTCATTTTGCTGGGCCTTTTCAAGTACAGGAAAACCTTTCTTAATGTGATAGGAAAAGATGTTGTAAATTATATAGCAAATCTCGAGGCCAAAACCTACAACATCCAACTCGATGTAACGAGGCATTGGCCTTTTGATGCCCCCCATGTATCTATGAAAGATTTCAATGTCAGTAATATTACATGGAATGTAGAGGATAGATTGTATTCGATCGTAGAAGCATTTAAAAAGTATCAGGAAACATTTGTACCAGGATCTCCTTTCAAGTATGAAAAGGATTCACATTTTTTCTTTGTCGAAAAGAGACCAGAAAATAACTAGATTTTAATTTAAAAAAACAAAAGAATTTTAAAAATGACTGAAAAACAAAGTTTTAATGAAAACGAAGAAGAGCCTAATGGCTTTACAATTGAAAATATATTAAATAAAGATGAAAATAACCTTCCTTTTGGTTATTATAATCCTGAAACAGATGGAAAGGTAACCTGGATTTGCAACACAGGGTCTGATGGTAAAATAGTAGGCGTTTTTTCGTGCGACTGTATTGATCATACAGAAAAAGATGTTCGTCACCTTGAAAACATGGAGCAAGCTTTATTTTTCAGAGATGAACTCGTAAAACATGGTTGGAGAAAACTTGTGCCTCCCAAAATGAATTTTACAATGAGTAAAAATGACGGAACGCCTTCCAAAGAAATGAATAGAAAACAAAAAAGAGCCTTAGAGAAAAAGATAAAGTCTATTAGTAAAAGCATGCAAAGTGGAGAATGACAAAGCCATATGTTACAATCAGGATTTATTTTGTTAATCTTAAATGTGCAAGCACCAAAGAAGACTTTAGAAATATTGTTTCGAATACGGAGGAAGTGTTTATTGAACATTTAAAAACCCATTCTGTTGTAAAGTACATATATAGTGATGACACTTTTAAGTTGTTAGAAGGCGAAGCTCCATTTTCATGGGAGTTGCCTGATTTTTTTGATTTTTACGTTAATGGAAATTATGATATTTACATTAAAACAAAAGGAAAACTTCCTTTTGAACTTGTGGGTAAAACAAAAACAACAAATTGGCCAAAAATAATTACAGATCTCGAATTATTGGGTTATGTCAAAACTTTTCCAACGAAATCTTATCTAGCTGTTGATGAGCGAAAATTTAACTTTGTTGAGAAACCAGTTGACGAAGCTCTTGATGTTGATTTTTTAGGAACTGAATTTGCAATTGAAATTTCAGAAAAAATACTTGAATTATGGCAAAGAGCAAAAGGTTTTAAAGTATTGTCGAAATCATTTTAAGAAGACTTTAAAATGAGCAAAATTAATTTTAGAGAACTCGTAAAAATTTTGAATAAACTCGAAAAGACATCTAAACAAATCATCGCAATTTCTTTGGATACAATGGCTAAACTCAAATTAGATGAGAACGAGTTGCTAGAAGACGCAATGGAAGAGGGAAATGTTAATGATGAAAAGAAACCCCAATTATTAGAGGCGTTGCGAGATTTGTCAATGAAATGGGTAAGAGACGCTACGATAATTCTGGATGAAGCTCCTAATTTTGTTACAGACGAAGACGGTGTTTTCATTATCAATATAGATTCTGGAGAATGTCCATTTTTGACTGAAGTTTGGAACGGTGACTATTATGATCAGATAGAAAACGAAGGACTCTCTGAGTTGCTGAAAGACTTGCAATCCCAACTTGCAGATGTAAATGAAGATAAACTAATTGAAAACGCTCTGAAAACATTGTTATAATTTTTTCAATATTTTTTGATTAAATCAAAAAATTGTACTTTAGACTTTTTGCTCCGCCCGTCTCGCGAGTTCGTTAAACATTAAAACTAAAGATGGTTGTGTATTGTAAAGAGCAAATGTTAAAACTATAGTTTCGCTTATTTCGTAGGCTTGAGAATTTCCATTTACTCTTGTATATAAAAGTTTGTAAATGTAAAAAATAATTAAAGACATAATAGAAATTCTTAGCATAAATAAAACTATTAATTTGCACGTTTCATAATCTTTTAAAGTTTTCACTGTTTCTCTGGGGAATATCTTTTCAAGTATTACCCCAAGAGTGAAAGAAGAAGCGAGAAACAAAAGAATATAAAATAAAAATTCGGGTATTTCTTCAAACATTACAAAATACAGTACAAAATTTTGTTTTCATATTTGATAGTATCATGAAAACATCAGCTGAAAAAAGATTTAACCAACAAAACTGAAAAATTCGTTTTAAAACTCCATATTTTGAGAAAATGAGCAAAACTTCCGCGAAGCTCACAAGTCGTTTGGATTTTTACAAATCTCTTACTGTTCAAGATTTGAAAATAAAATGCAGAGAAAAAGGAGTGACTGGGTTCACGGGTCTTAAAAAGAACGAAATTATTGAACTATTAATGGCGAATGTAACCCCTGAAAAGGTTCTTCCAACTGCTAAATCGTCCAAAAAGGATCCTATTATTGATTTTTTAGAAGAAACAGGTAAAATGCTAACAGAAAAAAATAAGGAAGTTTTCAAAGAGATAGCTCAACAGTACCAAGAAAAACCTCCAGCTCGCGCCCCAAAACAATCTGTGGCGTCAATCCCGATAGAAGATATTAAACCTTCCGGTTTAATGCATGTTTCTTACGTAAAAAGTCTCATAGACGCAGTTGCGCTTAATATAAGAAAAGGAGACAAGGCGGGTGCAATATACAAAGCCGAGCAGTTGAAAGCTATCATTGACAAGTATACATTCGACTATACATTTGAGCAAAACATTAGAGATAGCATTAAAAGTGTACTTGAAGAGTATGAACCAAAACAGCCAAAGAAGAAAGTTATTGTAATAAAAGGTGATTATTCTAAAATGGACGTTTCAGACCTTAATTTTACAAAGTCGTCAAAAAAACAACGAATAAGTATAACTCTTGAAGAACTTGTTAAGGAAATAGAAAACCCTTCATTTATTAGAGACTATACAAATTCAATAAAAGATTTAATGAAAGCGAAAACAAACATTTATTTGGAAAAGAAAAAACAAATTGAAAAGGAATATGGAATAACAGCCACAAAAATAGAAAAATTAAAGTCAACCGGAACAAGTGAAAAAACAATTGAACGTTTGTATCCTGATTTCGACGACTTGAAATGTTTTGCGGTCGAACTTGGCGAAATTGTGGATCTAGTTAGAACAAAAGCAAGAGATATAAATGACGAAGTTACCAAAAAAAATCTTCTAGATGCTGTAACCGACCCAGAAGAAGGGTTAGCGTCTATTGTTGGTAGAGATACCCTTAAAAATCAACTGGCAGCTCAAATATATTCATTTTCAAAAGGGTACAACGCTTTTATTGGTTCTTTCAACAACATAGCAATATACGGAGCAAGTGGATCTGGAAAGAGTAAATTAGCAATTGTGATAGGGTTTGTTTTTTCTAAAATAGGAGTTTTAGCAAAAGGCAGTGTTAAAATAGTTTCTCGAACTGATTTAGTGGCTCAATACATTGGTCAAACGGGTCCAAGAACTAGATCTGTTTTAATGGATACACTAGAGGGTGTTTTGTTTATCGACGAAGCATATCAACTAGCTGAATCAGCACAAGCAAGACAAGGTTCGCGAGATTTTGGTATGGAAGCTGTGACCGAACTTGTCAATTTTCTTGATAAATATATTGGCTTAAATGTAGTGATTGTTGCTGGATATGAACATCTCATGAAAGCAAATTTCATGACGGCAAACGAAGGGCTGCCTCGGCGGTTCCCCTATTGTTACAAACTTCCTTCTTATACAATTGGAGAACTTACAGATATTCTTTTGCATAATCTTCGAAGAAAAGTACCTGAAAATATTAAAATAGACGGCGAAACTTCAAACTATATATTTTCAGTGGTCGATAAACTTTTTCACGAAAAACCACAAGTATTTGTAAATCAAGCTGGAGATATGCTCAATTTATCAGCGTCTATAAACAAAGCTATAGGAAGTTCTTTTAAAATTAAATGGGAAAATGGTGAATTGGGGAATAATACACCTATTATTTTGGCGGGCGTTGAAGATTTCTTGGATGTTAAGGGGGTGTGAAGATTCAAATATTTTTTTCAAAGTTTTCTCAAAGTTTTCTCAAAGTTTTTTGAGAAACAGAGTTTTGAAAACTGATAAATCTCCTTTCTTTTTTGCTTTTTATTAAAATGGGAAATTTAATATCAATCCATAAAGACATTTTGAGAAATATTTTTAGGCATCATTTGAATGGAACAGACAGATTGTTACTTTTATCGTCTCTCAATATTCAAATACCCTTAAGAAGGACACATGCAGAAATAGCTGCTGAAAACGGTCACCTTGAAGTATTGAAATGGTTATATGAACGAAAATGTGTTTCTTATATAAATGGTATTGCGGCTCGACATGGGCATGTCCACATATTAGAATGGCAATGGAATTTGGGGTCTTATAGTTCTTGGGTTGAAGGTCAAGAAGCAGCGTATTATGGACACATAAATGTTTTAAAATGGTTAATGGCAAAATGTATACAATTTACTAATTCTTTTTATGTAAATGCAGCGTGGGGAGGGCAGGTAAAAGTGTTGGAATGGTTAAAGAAATATAAGTGTTTGGCTGATAAACGCTGTGTTAATCTTGCAAAAACAACTAAACATGCAGATGCATTGGAATGGATTGTAAAAAATGAAAAATATTTTGAATAAATGAAAAATATTAAAGATATGGGCGCATCATCTTCTTTTTGCCATACTTGTCATCACTCTCATGATGATCACGTCAGAGCACGAATGAATGTAAATGGCGATTTCACTGACGTCATTCTTGGTATTCGCAAAGGGTGCAAAACATGTTTTATGGGTAAAAAGAAAGTTTTTTGTTCTCATTGTAAATGTACCAACTGTTCAAAATCCACTTCAAATGCATGGTTCAAAACTTCGAGTGAAAAATATGACTATTTCTGTCGTAATTGGTCCCACCGGCCGCGTAGCTCCTCAAATAGAGGGATTTGTAAAGATTGCAATCATGATTGTCACGAAGATGAAGAATGTAATATCAAAATACATAAAAGAAATATGAGTGATAGTGGTTCTTATCTTGCTGTCTACGAACAGGATCGAATACGAAAAAATATTTTTAATGTAAACGGAAATGAGATGTACGTTGATCTGAATGATAGTAAAAAAGACTATGTTAATGCAACTGAATATGATTATACAGAAAGCTGGGAAGACTCTCAAGTTGTTTATTATGTGGATGAGCAAGAATCTTACCAAAAGACGGAACTAGTTTTTTGGTATACTAAACATACTTATACAGAACGACCTCGATATGATATCGGTAACAGAATTATTGGATATGAAAGAACAGATATCAACGAACCTGTGTATAGAAACAACAATGTGACAGCTTACCGAACAGTTAAAAAGCCGAGAACGCGGACTGAAAAGAAAAAAGTTACCAGAAAAGTTCCAAAAATAGTTCTAAAAATGATATTGCAATTAACTTTCATAAAAATACATTAAATGGCATTTAAGTTTGATTATTTACCAAAAGAGAACTATTATGTTTCGGCACTGGAATTTAGGGTTAGCGATCCGAGATATGAATCATATCCAAAACTAAAAAAGCGATTTCATCAGAGTATGACAAAATCAAACAGACGTTGGACACGACAACTAATTGAATTTAGAATTGCTGAGCTTCTTGAAAAAATCGCAGATGCCAATGTTTCTATTCGTAAATATAGAAACATGCTTTGCGGGCACCTAATAAGAGATTCCTATTATTTAGGTCGTATTGCACCTTTTGAAAAAACAATTGTTGAAGCGAACAAGGAAATTGATCAATTTTGTCGAGATAAAATGGGGACTTATAGCGCAACAATTATATTAGGTATTCGCAAATATCGAACATCAATTTTAGATGTTCATCCAAAAGAGATAATTGTTGAAATTGCTTTAAAAATCATACTTTAAGTTATATTTTGTTTATTCCAACATAAACAAAAACTTTAAAAAATTCTACTTCCGAAAGATGTTTCCTGTGAATAAGAAATATATAAGAAACCATCTGGATCGCAATATTGACTATACAAAGAACTCATTGTACTGTTTGACGAAGGAATAACATTATTAGCAACAAACATGAAGATATTACTGTATTCTTCAAACTTCATGTGTTTGCGTATCTCGTATATAAAATGACCCATTGTCATCTCAGAAGGAACCAAAAACTTATTTTTGTCAATTCTAATTCTACAATTTTCATTAGGTTCGACTATAATGGCAATTCGTTCTGGGTATTGGATTCTGATATTTTCAAATGTTTGCCTTCGGGATTCAAAAGAGTTAGATGTTTGAAATTTGCTCATGTGCGCGTCGGAGGTCTTTATTTATGGTTTGATTTTAGTTTTTCAAATAAAATCCAAATATTTTAATTTTCGATCTAAATCGAAAATATATTTTAATTTTCGATCTAAATCGAAAATATATTTTAATTTTCGATCTAAATCGAAAATATATTTTTTAAAATCACATTATTAATAAATTTTCCCACAAACTTACTTCTCTATTTGCGTTTTCAAGAGAATCGGAACAATGAACGAGATTTGCAGGTAATGTACAACTGTAATCTCCTCTAATTGTCCCAGGTGCTGCTTCCCATGGGAGAGTAGCGCCTATCATAGTTCTAGCAACTTGAATATTTCCTTCCCATATCATAGCGAAAAGATTACCTGAAATTGTAAAATTTATAAGTTCGGAATAAAAAGACTTACCAACATGTTCCTCGTAGTGTTGTTCGATAATATCAGTATAGTGTTTGGCGTCGAGATACTTTGCTAATAATAAATTGAAACCTTTTTTCTCGAATCTCGAGATTATTTCGCCCGTTAATTTTCTAGCACAACAATCTGGTTTGCACATTACAAAAAATTTACAAGTCGACATTTGTAAATTTCATTTACTTCTTTAATTTGAAAATATCTTTTTAATTTTAAAATATAAATGGAACTTGTTACTTTCTTAGTTTTGTTATTGATCACCATTTTAGCATATTGCTTTTTGTGCGGAAACGTGACAGAAGAAAAGTATGAGCCTGTCAATCCAATGAAATTCAATCTTATTCCTCGAAATAAAGTTCCAGTAAAAACGCGAATGATGCTAAATAGATTTAATGAGAAATCGGATCCTCCCCCTTTAGATGCGACAATCCCTGATAGTTTTGATGCTAGAGATGAATGGCCGGGCTTAATAACGGAACCTATGGATCAAGCCAATTGTGGGTCGTGTTGGGCTTTTGCAATATGTACAACTGCTTCAGACAGAATAAGAATAAATATTCCAGATTTAGCTCCTCCTTTTATGAAAAAACAACAATATCGAGGGTATAAAGGTATTTATACAGCGTTTAATAATTTAGATCCATTTCATCTAGCTGCGTGCAATTTATGTAAAGCTATTCCAGCAGGTCCAGAACTTGCTAAACAAGCTTTATGCAGAGGAGGTGACGATTCCGCGCCTTGTGCAGGCGAAGTTTTACAAGCGGGAATGCAGTTTTTACAAACTCAAGGAACAATTTTAACAAGTTGTAGTCCAAGACAAGGACCGTGCCTAGAGAATGCTGATATGTGCTTTTATAATTGCGATGAGGTAAAGGATTGCAAACTTTACAAAGCAATGTCGGTACATCCTGTCAATGACGAATTTACGCAAGCTCATGTATCTGACCTTACTCGCTCAAATCTTGTATGTTACGAAATCATGACTTATGGCCCAGTTGTAGCTGGATACACGGTATACCAAAGTTTTATGGACTTTTTTAAAGATCCGAATAATAAAAATAAAGTATATTCTCAAGATGTTAAAGATAACTATCAAAAAGAGGAAGAAGACCTCGGTGGCCACGCTATTTCAATTATAGGATGGGGTGTAGATGATGAAGGTCTTAAATATTGGTTAATAAGAAATTCTTGGGGTGGAGACTGGAATGGCGATGGTTGCTTCAAAATGGAGCGCGGAACGAATTTCTGCGGGATTGGGGGAGATGTCTGGGTATCGCATTGGCGCCCAGTTAAAATTTAGTAACAATGCTAAAATATTCAAAGAAATATAAAATGTTTCATAAAAAATGGAGTGTAAGAATTCTTTAGAAAGAACCGAAAAATCCCCAATAGGCAAAATATAAAATGAAATACATTCGTGGGTTCAACTTATGCAAATACCAGTTTCTTTACCAAGTATTACTGCACAATTAAGTGCTGTAACAGACCTCAATGCTAAAAATGTTTTGACTTCGATAATTTCTGCACTTACCACTCTTGGAGTTGCAATGAATAATACAACGTAAAAAATTTATAAAGATTAAATTGTTTATTATAAACATGGACAATTATAAAAATGAAGATTTTGAAATTTTACCCGAGAAACTTAAAATATGTTTGCCTGACAAAAAAGGAAAAGCTCTTGCTGTAAATTCAAACGGAGAAATTACGTGCAATGCTAAAAAAAACAAAAATCAAGACGACGAGTGGATTTTTACTGAAGTTAAATTACCTTCTCAAGAAAAAGGTTATCATATAGTTTCTGCAAATTCTCAAATGGTAATGCATTACAACCCAAAAGACGGGGAGCAAATTTCGACCGTTCCCTATTTGGGCCAAAATCATACGATTTGGGTAATTAACAAAGACAACGAAATTTATACAATTAGTCCTAAAAATGGAGAAAAAATGTATTTATGGTCTATTCTTGGCAATTTATATGTTACACACGACGAATATCTCTCGGAAAAATTCTCAATCGTCGATTTAAAAGGTAAAACAGCACAAATAACAGAAACAGAAAAAGTAGATATTTTAATACCCCTTTTAATATTACTAATTTTAATCATGATAATTTGGGTAATTTATTTCCGAAAATCATAATTTATTTTTGAAGTCGAAAACATGATTTAAAAGCAAAAGCATAATTTTTATAAATATAAATGAAAAAGTTACACACGCAAGAGGTTTTTGACAAATTAAAAGTCGAACTGGAATATCAAGATTTAACTGCAGCAAATTACGAGCATAATGGTTGTCCTTCTTTCGAAACAGAAATATTGCTAATGGAAGAATATTTAGCTAATGCTCGAACGGCGTGGCTTTCTAATAAGGGAAATACTATGGCGCTAGATTATTTGAGAAAAGTTGCTGGAATAGCAGTAAGATGTTTTAAAAATCATGGATGCCCCGATCGTTATATTGATTCACTCAGACCTCTCGTAAAACAATGTGTCGTACCCGAAGAGGTAAATATTGCAGTTCATGATAAATCAGAAGTCTTAAGTAGCAGCGAAACTATTTATTCGGACTTTTCATTGAACCCTGCTTTTCGTATGGTTTGTGAAGGTGAATGCTTTATATGTAAGTCAAAATAATGTTATTCAAAAAGTAATTCTCTCCAAATACTTGAAGAGAAAGCGTTTTAATTCTCTAAACGGTCTACAACTATTCTAGCAGAAATTCCTATTAAAAACGCACTAACAAGGCTTGCGTTTGTCGAAAATTGAAGGTAAGATGTTATACATACTGAGGCTCCTGCGCTAATAAATAATCCAGCCCACCAATAATAAGACATTGCAAAAATTGAACATTACTTTAAAGTAATTCATATTTCATTCCTCTTCATCGCTTAATTCCTCCAACATTTCGTATAATTCTTCTTTAGCTTTTGAAGCAAGAGGGAAAATATCACTTTCACTTTCCACTTCATCAATCTCTTCATTTTCAGAACTCATAAAATTAATTTCAATGGGTTTCCAAGTGTCCAAAATGTATTCTATTTTGATTCTTATTTTATTAATTTTTAAAAAGTTTTCTAAAGCTTCTTCATCAATTGCTTTATTATACGGAATGCTGATATGAGGCAGTTCGCTTAAAGGTGTAAAAAGTTCTCTGCATCTTCTATAATTTAAAGGATCAGAGTCTTCGAGATGTTCTTCGATATATTCGAGTCTACGATATTCTTGAATCATACACAGCGCTTTTTTAGCTCCAATTGGCGTTGGTTTTTTATATTTTTTTCCATCTGGAGGATAACCTTTCACCCTTTCATTATAATCACAAGAAAGAAGTATGCAAAGATCTAGAAATTCTTCATGTTCCATGTTCATTCCTTCTAAAATAGCTTCATGAGAAACGACAACAATCGTTTCGGTTTTAAGATCTAATTTTGATAAAAGAAAGGGAGTTCCGTAAGCCATAACATCTGTGTCTTCACTTAATACAGCATCAACAAGTCCAAGACAACACATTGTAGCGCAAAGACATTCAGCTTCTCCCTCTGCTTGAAAGTGACAAAACCCCATAATTTCAATTATTTCCTTTGCTTTTTTGCCATATTCTGGAATAATAGGAAGATTTTGAACTTCCTTTTTTGAAATGCACCCTTTTAACCCTGATAAAACGTCATAAATGTCATCGTAATTTATCGTATCAACATTTCTTCCTCTACGTACTCCAATTACAATTTTGACGTCTGTGATAGTAGCTTCATCAAGTTCTTCTTGTGACGCGGCCATTTTTTCTAATTTTTTAATCAATCTTTTTCCTTCATTTATTCTTTGTTGAATTTTAGCCCCTTCAGCACGACGCCTTTCTTGCTCTCGTTTTTTCTCAATTGGGGGATTGGGTCCGTCAAAAATGCAAACAGGTTTAATTCCATTTCTTTTCAGCGCACACAATAGATAGATAAAGTTATCAATCCACCTTTCGCCTCCGCAAGTTTTAACAAATTTGTTAAGAAAAATAGAGATATCAACTGCGACTTTTTGCCCTCTAAGTTCTTCCAATTTTACCGTAACGAGAACAT
>Ga0192647_101439_pt1 | contig 15571 bp, 13 predicted proteins | sample LauGreFa1BDMLBSN_2_FD_133046 | JGI IMG/M metagenome (GOLD analysis project Ga0192647, IMG submission 133046) | Freshwater lake microbial communities from Lake Michigan, USA - Fa13.BD.MLB.SN - reassembly | ecosystem: Environmental > Aquatic > Freshwater > Lake | place: Lake Michigan, USA...
ATGCTCTGCGTCGCGCAGGCGCACGCCCAGCCCGCTGCTGCCGCCCACGGCCAGGCCCAGCGACCAGAAGACCACGCTGACGCCCACCACGCCGCCCGTGAAACCCAGCACGAGCGGCATGGCGAACATGGACACGTTGAGCATGATGAGCCGCAGGGCGATGGCCTGTCCATGCTGTTGACGCGGGGTGACCTGGTGCAGCAGGCTGTTGATCATGGGCTGCATGCTGCCCATCGCGCCGCCCAGGGCTGCCGAGCAGAGCGCCATCGTCGTCACCGACGTCGTGAATGGGTAAAGCATCAGCAGCAGACCCGCCATGGCATTGGCGCCGGAGATGAGCATCCATTCACGCACCCGAGAGGCGAGCAGCGGCATGACCAGTCGCACAGTGGTCGTGCCGATGGCAAATGCGCCAACGATGCTGCCTGTCACGGAAGCAGAAATGCCACGCTCGTGGGCCAGCACCGGCACCATCAGGCCGTGGAGATCCCATGACACGGTCATGAACCAGTTCATAAGGAGCAGCCGGCGAATGGTCGGGTCCCGCAGGAGTTCCAATGCGGAGCTCTGCTGGCCAGCGGCCACCTCTGGTTCTTTCTCGGTTTCGGACACACGGCGCAGCACCAGCCAGCCGGCAAGCGGGACCAGGGCCAATGTCAGGAAGGCACTAGGGTATCCCGCATGATCGATCAGCAAGCCAGTGACCAGGGGACCGATGAAATTGGCCGTGGCGGGCGCGATGGAGAGCCATGAAAAGGCGCGACGCAACTCCTCCGGCGATGACGAGGCGCGTCCAACGTGCCTCTGAAGGACCAGGTTCGCTGCACCGGCACCGGCACCGCAAAAGACTGCAGCGATGCACACCAAGGGAAGCGTCGGCCACAGGGCTGCAAGGCCGACGCCACAGAAGGTGGCGGCGATGCACCAGCGCATCGGCCGCTTGAGCCCGTGGCGATCGGCGTATCTGCCGACAGGCAGCAACAGAAAGATCTGCACCAGGGCAAACAAGGCGACGACCGATCCTGCCACCGCAGTGCCATACCCTTGACCAAGAACCCACAGAGGACAGGCCATGCGCATCCCGGTCAACGACGAATGTATGCAGACCTGGCCCAGCGTCAGACGCGCGATCGTCATGCAGCACTCCGTCCGGCCGGTCGAGGACCGTGTGTCCGCCGCGGCGGCACGGTGTCCTCCGAAACGGGCAAGCTAGCGTTGCGGAGGGGACGCTTACGCTGGAGACAGTGGGGCATGGACAGGTTCCGGTTGCAACGGCGGGTGCGGCTTCTGCCCGCCCTCATGAGGCAGCTATCAGTGTAGGAGCCGGCAGCAGGGCGATCGGTCGCATTTTCGCGAGGCGGTGTCCTGAAAAACAGGACATGGGCGCATGCCGGCAGGACCCTGTGACCCAGCGCGGGCAGGATACGGCCCAGTACTGGAACTGCTAACATTCCGCCATGCTGATCAATCTTGCTCAACTCCGAACATTCGTCGCTGTTGCAGAGGAACGACACATGACCGGTGCCGCGGATAGGTTGAACTTTAGCCGATCGGCCGCTAGCGAACATCTTCGCGCTGTCGAATCACGGTTGAGTCTGGTGCTGTTCGCACGTACCTACCCAAGCCTCGGATTGACACATGCTGGGACTATGCTAATGCGCCAGGTCAGGGCATTGCTGAACCAGGTGGTGCAGTTTGAGCCCTTTTTCAGGGCGCTGCACGGGCAATTGGATGGCGAGTTGGTGATCAGCGCCAAAAGCGACCGGGCGGAAAGCCGCCTCGGTGAAATCTTTGCGACTTTGCGGGAGCGGTGTCCAATGATCAGGGGGGATCTGCGGGCCCGCCGCTCTGCAGGAACCTTGCAGGGACCGCGCAATGGCGAGATTGGCGCGGGCATCCGGACCAAAACACTGACCGGCCCCGGGATCACCTGGTACACGCTAACTACGGTCCGATTCCGGATCGTGAGCCCTACCGCCTGTAAGGACAGGGTGGTGGCAGCCGACTGGAGCGATCTGGCGACCATGCCCTGGACGACGTCCAGCGATAAGAATCTGACCAACGCGTCCTGGCTGCAGCAGCAGTTCGCCGACCGTGGCCTCACGATCAACCGCGTCGTCCGGTTCGACAACGCCGCATTCGCGCAGCCGCTGCCCCAGGCTGGTGTCGGCTTGATGCTGATGCGCGAGGAGCACGCATTGCAGGGAGCGCGCGCGGGTGCGCTAGTGGTCTCGCCACTTGCCACGGCTAAGTTTCCACTGCTGTTTGCGCACCTGGCCAGCCGGGGGCGTGACTCGCTTATTCGGGCCTTTGCCGATGCCGTTAGCGCTGTCTGGCCCGAGATGCATCGCGCCGCCCCCGTCGGATAGCCGCCATGGATGCTTTCGACCCGGTCTCGCTTCGCCTGTTTGTGGCCATCTGTGAGGAGCAAAGCCTCACGGATGCCGCGTTTCGCGAGAACCTCACGGTATCGGCGGTCAGCAAGCGCCTCCTGCTCCTAGAGCACCAGGTGGGTGCCGCGCTGGTTGAGCGCGGCCGCGGTGGTGTGCAACTCACTGCCGCCGGCGAGGCGCTGCTGCCCGCAGCGCGTGGCCTGCTGCAGTCGATGGCCCGGATACGGGCCCAGTTGTCCGGGTACGCCCACAAGGAACGCGATCATGTGCGCGTCGCCTGCACGCCGACGGCGGTGACGTCGTTCGCACCCCGGGATATCGCGGACTTCCTGGCCACGCACCCAAGAGTGAACGTGAAGCTCGACGAGCACATGGCAACGGAAGTGGTGCGTCGTGTCCAGGAAGGGCATGCAGACCTGGGCATCACCTGGGACAAAGTAGGTACCGGCACCCTCGAAAGTGTGCCTTACCGGCTCGACCACATGGTGCTGGTCACCCATCAGGACCATCCGCTGGCGCGCAGTGCGCGAGTGCGGTTCTCGGAAGTCCTTCCCTACGATTGCGTGACAGTGTCTGCAGCCAGCGTTGCGCAGCATCTGCAGCAGCGGGCGGCGATTGCCGAAGGACGCGCGTTGAAATCGAGCGTCTGCGTGCGGACCTATGAAGGGGCCTGCCACGTGGTTGCGGCGAAACTCGGCATCGCCCTGGTGCCCGATGGGGCCTGCCGCTCGCTGATCGACGCGCTCGGGCTGGCGTCCACCCCTCTGGACGAAGAATGGGCATTGCGGCGCTTCGTCCTGTGCATGCGTGACAGGGCCGGTCTTACGGTGTCGGCATTGCAATTGCTGGAATCTCTCACAAAGCGCTGGAACCCGAACCGCACCATTCACACCTGAATATCCGGTGCGTTGATTGTTGGCGTCGCAATCGTCAACCCAGGCGGTGCGCCTCTTGCGTACCATCGACTGAATTTTCCCATTTAGGTACCCATGTCAGAAAGCGCCCACGGAGTTTCAACCCGCACGAGCAGGCGTGAAGATGATCGCCTGCTGACCGGCCGCGGCCGATATGTCGACGATGTGCCGTACCCGGGCGCGTTGATTGCGGCCTTCGTGCGGTCGCCTTACCCCTCCGCCCGCATTCGATCGATCGACATGGCCGAGGCATTGGCGAGCCCCGGCGTGGCAGCGGTGTTCACCCATCGCGATCTGGCCGCGAGCGGTTTCATCGATATGCCGGTGCCCTACAAACTGGCGCAGGGTGATGGCAGCTTCGCTGAGGAAACTCTCCGCCCATTCCTGGCTAGTGAGCGGGTTTTGTTCGTGGGTGAGCCCGTGGCGATGGTGCTGGCCGATACGCTTGCAGCGGCGCTGGACGGCGTCGAGCGTGTCCAGGTCGACTACGAGGACCTACCTGCCGTAGTCATCGTCGACGAAGCCCTCTCACCGCAGGCGCCGCAGGTCTGGCCGGATCGCCCGGGCAACGTCGGGTTTGACTGGAAGAAGGGCGAACATGCCCAGGTCCAGGCGGCGTTCGATGCCTCATTCAAGGTGGTTTCACTGCGATCCCACATCAGCAGGGTCGCTGCCATGCCGATGGAGCCACGCGCCGTGCTTGGCAGCATTGACGACGACGGCCGGCCGGTCCTGACGGTGAGTCACCAGAGCCCGCACCAGTTCCGCTCCGAGATCGCCTCGCGCATGGGCATGGCGCCGAAGGACCTCCGGGTGGTAGCTGGCGACGTGGGAGGCTCCTTCGGCATGAAGTGGGGTCCGTTGCGTGAAGAGATACTCGTCTTCTGGGCCACGCGCCATCTGCAGAAGTCGGTGCGTTGGACGGCACAGCGCACCGAGTCCTTCCTTTCCGATGAGCACGCGCGGGATGTCCATGTGCACGCCGAGCTGGGCCTGAACGCGGATGGACACTTCACTGGGCTGCGGGTGCGCTATGACATCAACATCGGTGCCTACATGAGCGGCCGGTCCGGCCCGCCGATTGGCAACATCGGTGGCATCTCCGGTGTGTACACGACACCCGTGGTGGCAGCCCGGGTGGTGGGCGTATTCACCAATACGCAGACCACCACCGCGTACCGGGGCGCTGGCCGGCCCGATGCGACCTATGCCATCGAACGCATCATCGATGTGGCCGCCGCGGAAATGGGGATCGACCCGGCCGAATTGCGCCGTCGCAATCTGATCCCGGCCGATGCTATGCCCTACCAGACCTCGTTTCAGTTTCGCTACGACTGTGGTGATTTCCCTAAGACGCTGCATCGGGCGCTGGAGCTATCGGAATATGCAAGCTTTTCACAACGGCGTACCGCGGCCCTGCAGCGCGGCAAGTTGCGCGGCATCGGGATCGCGATGCCGATCGAGATGGCTGGTGGGGTCGGCGGTGACTGGGCCGCTGTGGAGATGGACCTAGACGGCGGCATCACCCTGATGCCAGGTGCGATGTCGGTAGGGCAGGGGCACGAGACGGCGTTTGTCGCTCTGGTATCCGAGCGCCTAGGCATTCACCCATCCAAGATTCGTTATGCATCGGGTGACACCGATCTGCTGGCCAACGGCAAGGGCAATGGCGGGTCCTCCGGCATGATCATGGGATCCAGCGCGATCATCGGAGCGGCCGAGGACTTGGTGAAGAAGGCCCGGGCGGTCGCAGCGGCGCGACTTGAGGTGGCCGAGACCGACGTCGCATTCTCCGCAGGCGAGTTTCGCGTTGCGGGTACCGACCTGCAGATGGGCTGGGCAGACATCGCCGCTGCAGGAACACCTCTGGTGGGTGCCGGGGCCTTTGTTCCACCGGCGCCGACCTTTCCCAACGGATGCCATGTGTGCGAGGTCGAGGTCGACCCCGAAACCGGTCATGTGCAGTTGCAGCGCTATGTGTCGGTGGAGGACATCGGCCGCGTGATGCATCCCCGGCTGGTCGAGGGTCAGATCCACGGTGGCGTGGTGCAAGGCATAGGGCAATCGCTTCTCGAGGAGATTCGCTACGACGCCAGTGGCCAACTGGTCACTGGGTCCTTCATGGACTATGCGATGCCGCGGGCTGCGGATGTGCCGCCGATCATCAGCGTCAATCTGGAGGTGCCGACCGCGCTCAACCCGCTGGGGGTGAAGGGCGTCGGCGAAGCCGGAACGGTGGGCGCCCTGGCGGCCACCACGAACGCCATCTGCAATGCACTGGTCCCGGCAGGTGTGAGGCATCTAGATATGCCTGCCACGCCGTTGCGGGTGTGGGAGGCCTTGCGCGACGCCGGTTATGGCCCCGCTGTTCGCTGACACCACAAGCATGGGAACCAAACGACGATGACTACTTCCATTTCCATAACCGTAAACGGGCAAAGTGTCCAGCGGGACATCTCCGCGCGTACGCTCCTGAGCGACCTTCTGCGCGATCACCTGGGCCTCACGGGAACCCATCGCGGTTGCGACACGGCCCAGTGCGGCGCTTGCACCGTGCATGTGGATGACCGTGCCGTGAAGTCCTGCAGTGTGCTGGCACTGCAGGTGCAGGGCACCGAGGTCACGACCATTGAAGGTTTGGGCGGGGCGCAAATGCATCCGATGCAGCAGGCGTTCAAGGACCAGCATGGTCTGCAGTGCGGCTTCTGCACCCCCGGCATGGTGATGAGTGCGGTGGACCTGGTCCGTCGGTACCCGCATGCAGATGAACGCACGGTGCGCAAGGAGCTAAATGGAAACCTGTGCCGGTGCACCGGTTACCAGAATATCGTCCAGGCCGTTCTGCAAGGCGCTGCCGCCATGGCGGAAGTCGCCAAGACACGCTGACAAGGATTCCCGGCATGTATGAAGTGGCTTACGAACGTCCTCGGACGTTGAACGACGCGGTGCGCTTGATCCGGCAGACGGGTGGGCGACCACTGGCCGGCGGCCAGAGCCTGGTGGCAGCCATGAAACTGCGCCTGGCCGATCATGGCACCCTGGTCGACCTCGGTGCTGTGGACGAACTGCGCGGCATTCGCCTGGAGGACGGCCATCTGGTGATCGGCGCCATGATGCGACATGCGGAGGTCGCCGAGTCGTCCGTGGTCCAGCGGGCGATACCGGCACTGGCCCGACTGGCTGAGGGCATTGGCGACCGCCAGGTGCGCAACATGGGGACCGTCGGCGGGTCTCTCGCCAACAGTGATCCTGCGGCTTGTTATCCGGCTGCCGTATTGGCGATCGGCGCCAGCATCCAGACCACCGAGCGCGTCATACCCGCAGACGCATTCTTTCTGGGCATGTACGAAACCGCGCTTCAAGAGGGTGAACTGATCACGGCCCTGCGCTTTCCCGTGCCCCTGGCTGCCGCCTATATCAAATTCGAGCAGCCGGCGTCGCAGTTCGCCCTGGTGGGTGTCTGTGTGGCGCGCACTTCGGGCGTAGTCCGGGTGGCTGTGACCGGTGGCCGGTATTGCGCGTACCGCTGCACGGAACTGGAGCAAGCCCTGCAGCACACCTTCACGCCGCAGGCCGCACGGGGAATTCATCTTCCGGCGGATGACCTGTTCAGTGACTTGCATGCCACCGCGGAATACCGCGCCCATCTGATCCCCGTGATCTGCGCACGCGCGGTGGCGGCAGCGCTCGCTGGCTGAACAGCCACGCGTTCTACATCCATTTCAGGAGATTTACCATGGGCATGCTCGATGGCAAGGTCGCGTTGATCACCGGTGCCGGATCCGGGTTTGGTCGCGCAGGCGCGATGACCTTCGTTCGGGAGGGCGCCAGTGTCGCCGTTGCCGACATCAACGTCGCCAGCGGAGAAGCCACCGTCCGGACCATCCAGGAGCAGGGCGGGCAGGCGGTGTTCATCCGCGCGGACGTCTCCCGGGTGAGCGACGTGGAGACCATGGTCCGCACGGCAGCGCGGGCCTTTGGCCGACTTGACATCTTCTGGCACAACGCCGGGAATGTGGGGCCAGGCGGGATCGAGCAGACGTCAGAGGAGGACTACGACCTGACCATGGCCATACATGTTAAGGGTGGGTTCTTCGGCGCCAAGTTCGCGGTGGCCGAAATGAAGAAGGTGGGCGGCGGTGTGATCCTGTTTACCAGCTCGCTGGCCGGGATCAAGACCTCCCGCGCCTCCACCACCTATGGGATTGCGAAGGCAGCGCTGATTTCGCTGACCAAGAACCTCACGATCAGCTTCGCACCCTACCAGGTCCGTGTCAACGCGATTTGCCCTGGCGCAGCGGAAACAGGGCTGTGGCCCGCCTTCACAAACCGCGGCTCGGATGTCTTTGACCCCAAGAAGACGGAAGCCGTCGGCCAGATGTACCGGGAAAAGACGCCCCTGGGACGCCTGACCGATCCGCAGGACGTGGCCAACGCGGCGCTGTTCCTCTGCTCGGACATGGGGTCTTATGTGACCGGAGAAATCATGTCGGTGGATGGAGGGCTCTCGGTCACCTGACCGATAGATCAGCTCCAAGTTTCAGTGCTGGGCCCTGCGTGCTGGCCCGCTGCCCTCATTGCACAAGCTCTGGCTTGAGATTCGCCTCCTTAGCCAACCGGATCCACTTGGCGGCATCGTCCGCCAGCAAGGCCTTAACTTCATCGGGCCCCATCAAATAGGGCACGGTTCCCGACTGGGCGTACTTGTCCACCACGTCCTGCTTTCGGAGCGCATCGGCTACCGCGCTGCTGATCCTGTTCACGGTATCGCGCGGCATACCCGCCGGGCCAGCCAGGATGTTCCAGAAAGTGAAGTCCAGACCCGGTAGCGTTTCGGACATCGCCGGCCAGTCGGGGGTCAACGGATTGCGCTTGAGCGAACTCACGGCCAACGCACGCATCTGGCCGCCCCGAGTCTGGGCCGATGCAATGCCAGGGTCCACCAGCGTCGCGGAGAGGGTGTCCCCAAGCACATCCGTGACCGAGGCGGGCGAGCCGCGGTAGGGAACCACCAGCATGTCGGTGCCGGCCATGCGGTTGATCGTCTGGATCTGGAGCTGTGTAGAGGCGGTGGATGAGCCGATGCTGACTTCGCGCGGTCGGCGCTTCGCGTATTCGATGAATTCGCCGAAGGTCTTGGCCGGAAAACTGGATTTCACCACCAGGACGTTGTTGGTCAGGCTCACGCCGGCGATCGGCGTCAGGTCGCGCCGTGGATCGTAGGGCACGTTGGAATACAGCGCGAGATTGACGGCCAGCGGTGACACCGATGCCACCAGCAGCGTCTGCCCGTCTGGCGCAGCCCGCACGACCTCCATGGTCCCGATGATGCCGTTGGCACCGGCTTTGTTGTCGATGACCCAGGTCTGCCCAAGGGTCGCGGATGCATAGGGCGCAATGGTGCGGGCGACGAAGTCATTGGAACTGCCTGCCGTCAGCGGGATGACAACCCGGACTGGTCTGCCAGCGGCCTGCGCAAACGCGCGCGTGGAGGTTGCAGCCAGTGCACCTGCGCTGATTGTTCTCAGGAATGTTCTCTTGTCCATTTGTATGTCTCCGTGGTGTTGTCGGTCGACCTTCGCCGTAGGCTGCGGTCGGTATTCGGGTTCTGGTTGCTAAGCGAATGAGGGCCATTGGCTGTCACCGATTTGCAGCAACTCTGGCAGACGGTAGGTCGCGCAGGCCGTTCGGTAGAACATGTCGCGGCGCTCGCCCTCGGAGAGGTGGCGTGTCATCCGCTTGTAGGCGTTCCAGACTGCAGTGCAACTTGCCGACTGCTTGTCGACCGGGAAGTTCGTTTCGAACAGCAGGCGCTGCGTCCCGAATGTCTCGATGCAGGCATCCACATACGGCTGCCAGGCACAGGCCAGCTCCATCGAGGTGGCCGGGCGCGGCTCGTGCTCGAACCCGAAACCGAAGACGGGCATGCCGAGGCCGCCGACCTTCATCCTGACCTGGGGGCGTTCGGCCAACGCCCGCAGGTCGCGCACCCAGTCCAGGAAGGCTGCCGTGTGCCGGCTGCGGTGCTCGGCCACACCCATCAGGCCACCCATGTGGTCGATCACCACGCACAGGTCGGGAAACGCGTCCACCAGATCGAGGAGATCGCGCAGCTGGTGGTGGTAGACCCAGGTGTCCAGGCTCAGACCGGCGGCCTGCACGCAGCCCACGCCACGCCGGAAGGCAGCCTGCGCCATGACGTCGCGCGGTGGCATGTGGGCGAGGGTCGCACCGACGGAGCCTCCATCCCATGCTGTCTGGAACCGGATGCCACGCAGGCGGCCTTGTGCTGCTGCGCGGTGGGCCTCGATCACGTCCGCGACCGCATCTCCCAGGCTCAGATCGGCATGCGCGACGATGCCGGCGGCGACCTGACACGGGCCCTGGCGCAGCACAGGCCAGGCCCGTGTTTCCGCAACGATCATGTCCACCTCGCCGACGGGCCGAAGCGCCTGCGGGCCATCGGTTCGCCAACCGGACTCGTACGCTTCGATATAGACCGTGCCGATGATGGCGTGGCCACCCGAGAAGTCCTCGGTCAGGTCCTGCATGCGGTAGTAGCGGGGTTCATCGGACTGCCCGTACAGATGATGGTGGGTGTCAATCACCGGCAGATCGGGTTCGAGCACGTCTTCAGGCACCACGGCGCTGTGCCAGTCCCGGAGTTCCTGGGTGGTTCTCGGGTTGTTGCCTCGGAATGTGCGTGTCATTGCGACTTTCGATGGGGCTCGACAGGGCCCATGGCCGCGGTCGGGTCACCCGGTATGTCTGTCTCTTGTCGTTCCGGCGCGATCTTAGAAGCGCGCGGGCGGGGCTGGTTTGACAACTGGGACAGCATTGGTGTCGAAAAAGTACAGCGCCTGCCGGTCGGGCCGGTGGCCGGCGCAAGCCCTGCCACGCCCGTGCGTGACGGGTCGAACCGCCTTGCAGAGACCGATTGGACGGGATTCCTTTCCTCCCGGGAAATCAAGCGTCCCCAGGGTGATGAAACTTAGGGAAAACTCGGATGGCACACCTGCAGCAATTCCGGCTACCATTCGTTTGTTCGCAAATACGAATTAGTGTTCGCATTAATAAATTTCTTAATGACCCGGATGTGCTGTTTGCATCGGCTGGCGCTCTCGTTGTGGCGTTCGGACGGTGGTGCAGGCCCGCCCGGTGAAGGAGTCGAGTCCCGATGAATGCTTCCCTTGTCTCTCCCCTGGTGATCGAGGAGCAATGCAGCTTTGCGGTTGGCGGAACCGTGGTGACCCGTCCTGGCAAGTTCGACCATCTGACGCCGACCCGGCCCGATGGGCAGACGCTCCATGGGGACCACGCGCATGCCTTCTACCAACGGCCGGTCGGCGCCCGCAAGCTGCCGATCGTCTTCCTGCATGGCCATGGGCAGTTCTCCAAGACCTGGGGTACCACGCCGGATGGCCGCGAGGGTTTCCAGACCTTGTTCCTGCGCAAGGGTTACGGTGTCTACGTGGTGGACCAGCCGCGCCGCGGCGTCGCAGGGCGCAGCACGGTTCCCATGGAACTGCCGGCCAACCCGGACGAGCAGCAATCGTTCAATACGTTCCGCCTCGGCATCTGGCCCGAATACTTTCCGGGGGTTCAGTTTCCGCAGGACGCGGAATCACTCAACCAATACTTTCGCCAGATGACACCCAACACCGGACCCTGGGGCCTGGAAGTGGTGTCGGACGCCATGGCGGCACTTTTCGACAAGATCGGTCCCGCCACTCTGGTGACCCACTCGCAGGGTGGTGGATCGGGCTGGCTGACCGGCATCAAGAGCGCCAACGTGCGGTCCATCGTGTCCTGGGAGCCCGGGAGCAACTTCGTGTTTCCGGACGACGCGGTACCCGCGCCCATGCCAAGCAGCGCGGGCGCCCTGGAGGCGATCGGTGTTCCCAGGGCCGACTTCCTGAAGCTCACGAAGATTCCGGTCGTCATCAATTACGGCGACTACATCCCGGACCAGCCGGTTGCGAATCCCGGGCAGGACAGCTGGCGGGTGCGCCTCGCCATGGCGCGCCTCTGGGCAGACCTGGTCAATCGCCACGGCGGTGATGCCACCGTGGTCCATCTGCCGGAGCACGGGTTTCATGGCAATACCCATTTCCCGTTCTCGGACCTGAACAACGTTGCGTTGGCCGACCTGATGGCCGGTTTTCTGGCAAGCAAGGGGCTGGACTGAAGGTACAGCCGCATCGGGCCGGTTCGTGCCGGCCACCTACCCACCTGGAGACATTTCTATGAACCACTTCCCGATCTCTCGTCGCAATTTCGTCGCGGCATCCACCGGCGCGCTGCTCGTGCCGCAGGCATTTGCGCAGGCAGCACCCCGCCAGGTGAAGGTCATGTCGTCATTGCCAACCTTGACGAGCGCTCCGACCTACGTCATGAAGTCGCGCAAGCTGGACATCGCCCGGGGCATGGACGTGGTGATCCAGCAGACGGGTGGCTCCAGTTCGCTGCAGATCGACGGCCTGCTGTCCAAGAACGCCGACTTCGGTTTCCCGGGCACCGGCACGGCGCTCAACGCCATCCGCGAAGGCGCCGATCTGCGCATCCTGGGTTGTTATTCCAACAACCAGATGGCCGCGGTCATTCACAACGACAGGCTGAAGAAGCTGGGCATGCCGCTGGACGCACCGATCGCCGACCGCTTCCGCGCCATGAAAGGCATGACCATCGCGACCAACCCGGTGGGTGCCACCTACACGCAGATGCTGCGTTTCTATCTGAAGCAGTACGGCGTGGATCCCGACAAGGATGTGCGTCTGGTGGGTGTCCAGGACTCCAATGCCATGATCAGCGGCATCCAGCAGGCGCGTTTCGATGTGATCTGTACGGCCAGTGGCATCGTGGAGCAGGCGATGTCGTTGGGCGTCGGAACGCTGTGGTTCTCGGGATCGCGTGGCGACATTCCTGGCTCCGACAAGACACAGGTGGCTGTGATGGTGACCCGCGGCGAATTGGCAGACCGGGACCCGGCCTATGTCGAAATGATGCGTTCGGCCATCAACGACACCCTCAACTTCCTCAATACGGACCGTGTGGCGGCTGGCAAGATCATCCACGAGCAGTACCTTAACAAGATCGATCCGGCCATCTGGTCTCTGGTGTGGGACAACGCGAAGTCCGCTTACCCTGGCAAGCTGACCTTCTCCCGTGCGACCTACGACTTCTGGATCGACGCGGACCCGAAGGGCGCCGAGAGCTACAAGCAGATCGACTACAAGAAGATCACGTTCCCGTCGGCGCAGGCTTGAAGTGGCGGAGGCGGTGAAATCCCCCGGGGCGCCGCTGTTGCGCCTCGACAAGGTGGCTGTCCGCTTCGGTGCGGGGCGCGATGTGCTGGCGGGCGTTTCGGTGGCGGTGCAAGCCGGCGAGTTCGTGACCTTGCTCGGCCCTTCGGGCTGCGGCAAATCCACGCTGCTCAATCTGACAGCGGGTACCCTGCGTCCGCGCGAAGGCCAGATCATCTTCGACGGGCATCCTGTGACCACGATCAATCGCGACGTGGGATACGTGACGCAGGAAGACACGATGCTTCCGTGGCTCACGCTTGCTGCCAATGTCGGCTTGCCCCTGAAAATGCGCCGGGTCAAGCGCGACGAGATCCGTGACCGCGTGATGGCCTTGCTGCAGCGCTTCAGTCTCGACAAGGCGGCACACCTGTATCCGTCGCAGCTCTCCGGCGGCATGAAGAAGCGCGGGCTGTTCGCACGTGCCCTGATCTACGAGCCGCGGCTGCTCCTGATGGATGAACCCTTTGCCGCGCTGGACGCACAGATGCGGGCCCAGCTGCAGGTGGAGTTCCGTCGCGTGGTGCGCGAGACGGGAAGCGCTGCGCTGTTCGTGACCCACGACATCGAAGAGGCCGCGCTGGTCTCCGACCGGGTCGTCGTGCTCGGTGGCGGGCCCCCGGCGGGGGTGGTGGCCGAGATCACCATCGACCTTGGCGCCAATCGCGACGCCGAGACGCTCCGGTTCGATGCCGCGTTTCGCGACATCGGGCGTACCCTGCAGGATGCGCTTCGCAAGGCGCGAGGAGACGGCTCTTGAATACAGATCTTGCCCCAGGCGCCAACAAGGATCTCCCGGCATCTCAGGAGCCAGCTTCGGCGCCTGGCCAGCGCACTCAGGTTCAGAAGAGTGTCAGGCTCATGGTGTTCCGGGTGGGTGTGCTTGTGGTCTTCTTCGCTGTCTGGTGGAGCACCTCGGGCACCCTGATCGACAAGTTCTTTCTGCCCTCGCCCGTGCGGGTGGTGCAGGAACTGGTGGACTGGGTCAAGGACGGCAGCCTGTGGCGAAACATCCTTGCCACCTTGCTCCCGGGTCTGAAGGGCTTCGTGATCGCGACGGTCGCGGCCTTCATCCTGGGCTACGCCCTGGCCATGGCCCGGTTCGCCTCCGACGTGCTCGAGCCCTACATCACGGCGCTGTATGGCATTCCGATCATCTCGATCGTCCCGTTGCTGATCCTCTGGTTCGGTATCGGTGATGAACTCGCGGTGGCAGTTGCCGTCCTGGCCTCGTTCTTCTTGATGTTCTACAACGTGTACTTCGGCATCCGCGAGGTCAGCCCGGTCCTGATCGATCAGGTGCTGATCGCGGGGGGATCTTCCTGGGATATCGCTTGGCGGGTGCGACTGCCGTCGGCGCTTGTCTGGGTGGTTGCCGGCATGAAGGTGGCCGTGCCGCATTCGATCGTGGGCGTAGTGGTCGCGGAGTTCCTGACAGGCAACAAGGGGGTCGGCTTCCTGCTGGCATCCAATGCCAACCAGTTCAACTCGGCCGGTACCTTCGCTGCCGTGGTCGTCCTGGCGTCGATGAGCTTCACGCTGGATCGCCTCTTGTCCCTGCTGACCCGTCGGGCGTTGAGTTGGAAGGAAGCCACCAGGCCGCAATGACCCGCACCACCTCGCCCGCGCCTGCCGGAATCGCGGGAATTGCAGGTTCGGGTAGGCGCACAGTACGTCGATCCATCGCTTCGCGGCGTCGCCGCATTCACCTCAGGAGTTGCACATGAAAATCGGATTCATCGGATTGGGAGCCATGGGACGCGGCATGGCCGCGAACCTTCAAAAGGCAGGCCACGCGTTGATGGTCTCGGACCTGTCGCGCGAGGCCGCCGCCTCGCATATCGCCAACGGCGCTGTATGGGCCGATACCCCTCGGCAACTGGCGGCGGCCAGCGACATCGTCTTCACGTCGTTGCCGACACCGGCCGATGTAGAGGCGGTCTGCCAGGGGCCGGATGGCCTGGCTGCGGGCCTGCGCAAAGGCTCCGTCTGGTTCGACCTCACCACCAACTCGGTGGACCTGGTGCGCAAGCTGCACGCCACGCTCAAGGAGCAGGGCGTTGATTTCCTGGACGCGCCGGTCAGCGGCGGGCCGGGAGGTGCGGCGAGTGGTCGGCTCGCCCTTTGGATCGGTGGTGACGAAGCCCCGTTTCAGCGCTGCAAGCCGGTGCTCGACACGATGGGAGACCAGGTGATGTACGTCGGTGCCATTGGTGCCGGAACGATTGCGAAGCTGGTGCACAACGTTTCCAGCACTGCGATCAGCACCGTCATGGCGGAGGTGTTTTCGCTCGGCGCCAAAGCCGGCCTGGAGCCATTGGCGCTGTGGAAGGCAGTCAGCCAGGGCGCCATCGGTCGGCAGAGGACCTACGAAAAGGCCGCGACCCGGATGCTGCCAGGGAAATTTGACCCGCCCAGCTTCGCGCTGCGTCTGGTGCACAAGGACATGCAGTTGGGCTTGCAACTGGCCAAGGACTTCAACGTGCCCATGCGCTTGTGTGCAATGGCTGGCCTCGAGGTCGCAGAGGCGCTCAACCGGGGCTGGGGGCAGCGCGACGCGATGGTCCCCACGCTGCTCCAGACCGAGCGCGCTGGCATCGCGCCATTTGCAGTCCCCATGGAAGAGGTCCTGGCGGCCATGGCAGAGGTTGCCAAGGGGTGATACTGGCCACGCCATCGCAGTCCGGGCGCCCAGCAGGCGTCGGTACCCGGGCATTCGACGTCCCTCATGTCCGGGCGAGTTTCGTCAGTTCCTCGGGGCGAAGGACATACTCCGGGCTGTCGACCAGTCGCTGCAGCACGAGATCGATGAAGGCTCGGATCCTGGCGGGTTGTGCACTTCTGCTGCCGTAATACACATGGTAGCTGTAGCCTTCCGGGATGTGGCTGGGCAGCAGGGGCACCAGCTGGCCAGCGCGTATGTAGGGTGCGGCAGTTACCCCAGCGAGTTGTCCGATCACCT
>Ga0192647_101442_pt1 | contig 15555 bp, 15 predicted proteins | sample LauGreFa1BDMLBSN_2_FD_133046 | JGI IMG/M metagenome (GOLD analysis project Ga0192647, IMG submission 133046) | Freshwater lake microbial communities from Lake Michigan, USA - Fa13.BD.MLB.SN - reassembly | ecosystem: Environmental > Aquatic > Freshwater > Lake | place: Lake Michigan, USA...
TGCGCAAACGCTCTGTCATTGCTCACCAGCGTAGCTTTCAAATGCAATGCGTGCGCTGCAATTTGCAGATCCAGTGCGGCTAGCGGCCTACCATTTTTTTGAAGCTCTGCGCGAAGCGTGCCGTAAGTTTGCGCGACTGCGTCATCCCAAGGCATCACTTCCACGCGGCGCAAAAACTCGTTGACGGCTTCTCTTAAAGCCATGGCCTGCGGGCGCTTGGCCAAGCCAAAGGCCAACTCTCCCGCCGTGATGGCGGATATGCATACGCTGTGCATAGGCACTTCCAATAAGCGCGCAATGGCTTGGGGTTGGCGCTTGATGAGGTGGCTCACCGTGTTGGTGTCCAGCATATAGAGGCTTGCCATGGTGATGGTCAGTGCCCAACCGACTTTGCAATCCCATCCAAAGGGTCCCGGTCAGGCGAAGGCATGTGCCCTTGGGCCAGTCGCTCTGCGGGGCTTAAAAAATCATCGACATCATCGATCGCTTGCGCGGCCACCAAAAATCCGTCCCAGTCATGCGGTCGCCTGGAAAGGATGACGTCACCGGTTAGCGGGTCTTTGCGGATAAAGACCTCGGTCGTATCAAATCGAAACGCCGCGGGCAGGCGCACGGCCTGGCTGCGCCCGTTGGCAAATAGTTTGGCGGCTTGGGACACAGCAGACCTTTCGGGCAGACGATGGTAGATACCAAAGTATATGCCAAGCTGCGCTGCAATTGCTTAGCGGTCAAATCGGTAGTGCCTTTTCCAAGGGCTTGCGCCCGGGAGCTACGGTGCAATCTCTTCCGTATCCACCTCGCTGCGCGCTTGCACCGGATAGCGATTGCCTTGCACCGTCTGGCTGTTGATCAAGGCTTCGCAAGCGGCCAGGGTTTCGGGTGTTAACACCTTCTCCGCCGCAGCGGCGTTCTCTAGCGCATGCTCCACGCTGGTGGTGCCAGGGATGGGCAAAACGTGTGGCGCTTTATGTAGCAGCCACGCGATAGCCAGTTGCGCCGGTGTGCAGTCAGCCTCTTGCGCCAGCCTTGTAAACGGTGGCAACAACTTGCAATTGGTGGCATACGTTTCAGGCGTAAAACGTGGCATGTTCTTGCGAAAGTCCGTGGCACCAAACAAGGCTGGTTCAGGTGGCGCACTGGTCAGAAAACCACGCGCGACCGGACTGAAGGCTACCAAGGCCACGCCCAGTTCGGCGCAGGCTTGCAGCACCGCGATCTCGGGGTTGCGCGTCCAGAGGGAATATTCCGATTGCACTGCGCTGATAGGAAACTCGGCATGCGCTTTGCGCAGCGTCGCCGCGGACACTTCCGACAAACCCACGGCGCGGATCTTTCCGGCTTGCACCAAGTCACCCAGTGCACCCACGCTTTCTTCAATAGGTACCGCCTTGTCCCAGCGGTGCAGGTAATACAGGTCTATTACATCGGTGTTGAGGCGCTTGAGCGAGTCTTCGCAGTTCTGGCGCAGCGTGGCTGGGCGTCCGTCGATGGCGCGGACTTTTTTACCGTCCGGCCCGATGACGGCATGGATGCCGCATTTGCTAGCCAGCGTAAAGCGCTTGCGATGGCGCATCAGGTACTTGCCCAGCAACAACTCGGATTGGCCAAAACCATACAAGGTAGCGGTATCAAAGTGGGTGATGCCCGCGTCCAGCGAGGCCAGCAGCACGCGCTCGGTCTGCGCTTCGGACACCGGCTCGCCATAAGCGTGGCAAAAGTTCATACAGCCCAAGCCGATGGCGCTGACAGTGAAAGGCCCGAGTGTTCGTTGTTGCATGATGAAAGACGCTGGTTTAAAACGGAATCGCCTAGGCGTTTGGAGTGTGCCAGCCTTTAGGCCACGCCGTAGCGCGCGCGATAGGCCTGCACGCGCTGGCGGTGTTCGCCCATGGTGTCGCCGCTTTGGATTTGCAAATAGGCCAGCAAATCATCCAAATTGGCAATCGCACACACTTGCAGACCCAGGTTATGGCGCACATATTGCACCGCGCTGTAGGGCACATCACGGGTGTTGCCATCTTCGTGCTTTTCGGTAGCCATCTCCTGGCGATCCAGGGCAATCGCTACCGCATGCGGCGTGGCACCGGCGGCTTGTATCAGCGCAATCGATTCGCGCGCGGCGGTACCCGCGCTCATCACGTCATCAACGATCAGCACCCGGCCTTGCAAGGGCGCGCCTACCAGGGTACCGCCTTCGCCATGGTCTTTGGCCTCCTTGCGGTTGTAGGCAAAGGGCACATTGCGGCCCAGCCGCGCCAACTCGACTGCGACCGCCGCACCCAGCGGAATACCTTTGTAGGCCGGGCCGAACAACATATCAAACTGAACGCCGCTGGCTAGCAAAGCCTGGGCATAAAACTGCGCCAAGCGGCCCAGCTTGGCACCGTCGTCAAACAAACCGGCATTGAAAAAGTAAGGGCTCAGGCGCCCGGCCTTGGTTTTGAATTCGCCAAAACGCAACACGCCTGATGTAATCGCAAATTGCACAAAGTCCTGTGCCAATACACTGTTTTGGCTGGGCTGATGAGAATTGTCGCTGCTGTTTGAGGTGGTCATGCGATGTCTTGAGAGGAGGGCTGAGCCATTGTATTGAGCGGCACGTATTAACATGGCGTCGGCAAATTTTCGCGTTTGCAGGTCTTTTGGTACGCAGTCGGTGTACTATGAAATTTCCTGCTTACGCAGGCCCCCGCCGATCCGGTACCCGGCATGAACTACAACCATCTTTCAAGGAGACCTGCATGTCACACACTTCCTCGTTAACCCGCCCCATCGCCCTGGCCGCCGCTGCACTTGCCGCGTCTTTCTCGCTGCTGGGCCAAGCCCAGGCGGCCGAGCCCGCCTCCTGCAAAGCCGTGCGTTTTGCCGATGTAGGCTGGACTGACATTACCGCCACCACGGCGGTGATGTCCGAGATCCTGAAGGGCATCGGCTACAAGCCGACCGCGCAAGTGCTGTCGGTGCCGGTGACCTACAGCAGCATGAAATCGAAAAAGATCGACGTATTTTTGGGCAACTGGATGCCGTCTATGGAAGGTGACATCAAGCCCTACACGGCGGACGGCTCAGTGGAAACTATTGGCGCCAACCTAGAAGGCGCGAAGTACACATTGGCTGTGCCCGACTATGTGGCCGAAGCCGGTGTCAAAACCTTTGCCGACCTGGCCAAGAACGCCGACAAGTTCAACAAAAAGATTTATGGCATAGAGCCAGGCAACGACGGTAACCGCCTGATTTTGGACATGATCAAGAAAAACGCCTTTGGCGTGGGCGGCTTCAAGATTGTCGAGTCCAGCGAAGCGGGCATGGTCTCGCAAGTGGTGCGCGCCGTGCCCAAGAAAGAATGGATTGTATTTTTGGGCTGGGCACCGCACCCCATGAACACCAAAATCAAGATGACGTATTTGGCCGGTGGTGACGAGTTCTTCGGCCCCAACTTCGGCGGCGCCACGGTCTATACCAACACACGCAAGGGCTATTCCACCGAATGCGCCAATGTGGGCAAGCTGCTGAAAAACACCAAGTTCAGCCTGGAAGCGGAAAACGAAATCATGTCTTCCATCCTGGACAAAAAAATGAAGCCCGAAGCCGCTGCCCAAGCCTGGCTCAAAGCCAACGCCTCGACCTGGGGTAATTGGCTCGCTGGCGTCAAAACCTTTGACGACAAAGACGTCACACCGGCGATGATCATCAAGTAAGCCGATGGCAGCTAGTCTGGAAGCCACGCTTGCGTGGCTCACCGACAACAAGCTCCCGCTGGGCGAGGCCATCGCAGCGGGGGTGGAGCGCATCACCCAAAGCGCACCTTGGCTGTTCGACGCCATATCTGAGAACCTCAGCGCCTTGGTGCTAGGCTTTACCGGAGTGCTGTTGTGGGTTCAACCGCTCGTCATGGTGGCGCTACTCACTGCACTAGCCTGGTGGCTGCAACGCTCAGTCAAGCTAGCGGTGTTTGTGGGCGCGGCGCTGCTGCTCATCATCAACATGGGCTACTGGACCGAGACCATGGAGACGCTGTCGCTCGTGTCCTTTGCCACGCTCACCTGCGTGCTGATCGGCGTGCCCATCGGCATTGCGGCGGCGCACCGGCCTTGGCTGGAATCTGCCTTACGTCCGCTCTTGGATTTGATGCAGACCATCCCGACTTTTGTGTACCTGATCCCCACACTCATCCTTTTTGGCTTGGGTGTGGTGCCAGGGCTGATCTCTACCGTCATCTTTGCCCTGCCCGCGCCCATACGCCTTACCACGCTGGGCATTGCTTCGGTGCCGCGCCCCTTGATTGAGGCAGGCCAGGCCTTTGGTGCCACGCGCTGGCAGCTGCTGATCAAGGTGGAAATTCCTTCGGCCTTGCCCAACATCATGGCCGGCATCACGCAGTGCATCATGCTCAGCCTATCCATGGTGGTGATCGCCGCGCTGGTAGGCGCAGACGGCTTGGGCAAGCCGGTGGTGCGCGCGCTCAACTCCGTCAATATCGCCGACGGCTTTGAGGCCGGATTGGCGATCGTGATCGTGGCCATCGTGCTCGACCGTTTGTGCAAAACCCGCAGCCATGACTGAAGGCCACAGCCCGCAAAGCAGCGCGCTACCGATGGCCGAGTTTCGGCATGTCGACGTGGTCTTTGGCAAACAGAGCGCGCAGGCCCTGGCCCTGCTGGACGCGGGCAAAACCCGGCAAGAAATTTTGGACGCGACCGGCGCGGTGCTGGGCGCAGCGGACTGCAATTTGCAAATCGCCGAGGGCGAGATTTCGGTGCTGATGGGCTTGTCCGGTTCGGGTAAATCGACCTTGCTGCGTTGCCTGAACGGGCTGAACCAAGCCAACCGGGGCGCAGTGCTGATACGCGATACGCAAGCCGGGCAAAGCGGCTATGTGGACCTTGCGCGATGCGACGCTGCCACCCTGCGCCGCCTGCGCACCACGCGCGTAGCCATGGTGTTCCAACAGTTCGCGCTACTGCCCTGGCGCACCGTAGCCGAAAACGTGGGTCTGGGCCTGGAGCTCAGCGGCATGCCCAAAGCACAGCGCGAAAAAATAGTCGCTGAAAAGCTGGAGCTAGTAGGCCTGCAGCAATGGGGCAAAAAATACGCACACCAGTTATCCGGCGGCATGCAACAGCGCGTAGGCCTGGCCCGCGCCTTCGCCACGGATGCGGACATTTTGCTGATGGACGAGCCCTTTTCCGCGCTGGACCCGCTGATCCGTGAGCACTTGCAGCAAGAGCTTTTGCAATTGCAAAAACAATTGAAAAAAACCATTGTCTTTGTCAGCCACGACCTGGACGAGGCTATCAAACTGGGCAACCACATCACCATCATGGAAGGCGGGCGTATTGTGCAATCGGGTGAGCCCGAGCAAGTGGTGCTCAACCCGGCCAATACCTATGTGCGCGATTTTGTGGCGCACATGAACCCGATCAAAGTACTGCGCGGCAGATCGCTGATGACGCCGCTAGAAAAACTTAAGCACGACGGCCTGCGCGTGCAGCTGGACTGGACCGGCCACCACTGGCTGCAACTAGACGCAAGCGGCCAGCCTGAGCGCGCCGACATCGAAGGCCGACCCGGCCAATTGCTGGCCTACCACCCGCAGCTCGACATCGTGCAAGCGGGTCTGGACGGACGCAGCATCGCCATGGCAGGGCCCGACATGCTGCTCGAACACATCATCCACATCCGCCACGCCACCGGCCGCCCGGTGCTGCTGTGCGAGGCGGGCCGCTTTGTCGGCGTGGTGGGCGATGAGGAAATTTACCGGGGTATGTTGCAGACCACGCGGGGCTGAGGAGGCGCAGGCCCGGTATGGGCTAGAGCTTGACGATGCCCAGACTAGCGCGCGCATCGTCCATACGCGCTTCATCGTCGTGCAACTGGTAGCCCTTCTCCAGCATACGGGTCATGTATTGTTTGTTGTAAAGAAATGCAGCAATTAATTGCCACAACCCTATGGTGATAAATGAAAACAAAAAGTGCAATGCGGCAACGCCTAGTTCGCCGCGAAAAAGTGGGACGAATGCACCGAAAAATAAATACGTCCAACTAAACCCGTAGTAGCCCGGCTTCATCATGCCGGTGGAAGGGTGCAACAAATTTACTTTAGTAGCCATGCGAGCTCCTTGTAGTCGTCCGTTGATCTCGGCCCCATCATGGCACAGCCCGCCCGGGCTTGCGAACTGGCAATCGGTTATCTTCCACGCTACTCTATAGCCCACCGGAGACGCACTTGTTCACACTCACCAGCCTGAACCTTAACGGCATACGCTCGGCCACCAGCAAAGGGCTGCAAGACTGGCTGCACGGCTTGCAGTCCGACTGTCTGTGCGTGCAAGAAGTCAAAGCGCAAGCAGCGGACGTGGCCGGGCAGTTTGAGACCCTGGCCGGCATGGTTGGGCATTTCCACTTTGCCGAGAAAAAAGGCTATTCCGGCGTCGGCATTTACACCCGCCACGCGCCCAGTGATGTGCGCGTGGGCTATGGCTCTGCCGAATTTGATGCCGAGGGGCGCTACGTGGAGTTGCGCTTTGACACCCCCAAGCGCAAACTGTCCATCATCAGTTGCTACTTCCCCAGCGGCTCATCCGGCGAAGAACGGCAGGAGGCCAAATACCGTTTTCTGGAAGGCATGTACCCACACTTGCAAAAGCTCAAGCGCACGCGCGAATTTGTGTTGTGCGGCGATATCAATATTGCGCACCAGGAAATCGATTTAAAGAACTGGAAGGGCAATCGAAAAAATTCAGGCTTTCTGCCTGAAGAGCGTGCTTGGATGACCCAGCTATTGAACGAAGGCGGCCTGGTCGATGTCTATCGCCAGCTAGAGCCCACCGCCACCGATGCCGCATACACCTGGTGGAGCAACCGGGGCCAGGCCTATGCCAAAAACGTGGGCTGGCGTTTGGATTACCACTTGGCGACCCCTACGCTGGCAGCAGGTGCGCGTCAACACGCCATCTACAAAGACACGCGCTTTTCGGACCACGCGCCTATCAGCATCAACTACGACTGGGGTTTGTAGTCCTGCTCGGTGGTGGCCTCGTGAAAATTCGGCTGCCCAGCACACGCCTCGCGTCACTTCTTCAGCGCGACACGATGCCGAAAGTGCCCGGCGCTTTTTCTATTAAGCCAAAAAAGCGCACTAGGTCCACCTTGCTTCCGCTCACTTTGAGGTCATCGCTAAGCAAGGTGTCCTGGATACCCGCGCTACCGGCGATGATTTTTACGAACAAGGGTTTGGTCAAAGTCAGGGAGGCGTTCGCCTCTGGGTGTTGGCCGCGTTTGAAATGCAGCACTGCGTTGTCTATCCACAAAGCGTAGCTTTCTTTCTGGTCGCTCAGCGTGATATTGATGCGGTAGTTATTGCCCTCCGCTGCCGGGCCGTCCAGGCTGGCGGCCATGGCCTCTAAAAAGCGCTCCATCGGCGTTTGCAACAACAGGTCGATAGCGCCAGCCTTAGACATGCCTTTGGCCGGCGGGCCAATGCGCAACTCTTCTGCGCCGCTTAGATAAGCATTGCGCCAGGTGGCGGACTCGGCGCTGTAGCCCATTTGCTCGTAGCTTTTTGCCAGCAGTTCTTTGGCGGCTTTGTTGGAGGCATCGGCCATCACTACATGGTTGAGAAGCTCGGCAGTCCAGCGGAAATCGCCTTTGTCAAAAGCCTGCTGCGCCGCGGCAAGGGCTTTGTCAGGCCCACCGGCAAGTTCCACATAGCGCTTGCCCACATCCGCCGGGGACAACGGATTGAGGTGCGCCGGGTTGCCGTCAAAGAAACCCAGATAAAACTGGTACACCGCTTTGACGTTGTGGCGCAAATCGCCATAGTGGCCGCGCACCGCCATAAAGTCGGCCAGCGACTTGGGCAGTTGCACTTTGTCGGCAATCTCTGAGGGCGTGAAACCCGCGTTCATCAGGCGCACGGTTTGGTCGTGCGTGTATTTGTACACATCACGGTGCATGGTGATGAACTGTTGGATATTCGCATTGCCCCAAATAGGCCAGTGGTGCGATGCGATATACACCTCAGCCTCGCGCGTTTGCTCTAAGGCCTGTTCCATGTAGGTGGCCCAGCGCAAAGCGTCGCGCACTTTGGCGCCGCGTATGGGCAGCAAGTTGTGCATGGTTTGCGACAGGTTTTCTGCGCCGTCGTACAGCTTCTTGGAAGGTATAGAGAAGCTCAACTCCGCAGGACATTCCGCATTGGGTACGTTGTGAAACACAAAGTCCACGCCGTCGATTTGCATCGGCTGATTGGCCTGGTAAATCAACCAAGTCGGCGTCAAGATGCCGATGCTGCCGTAGATCACATCTTTACCCAGTCCGGTGTCCACATTGCCTTTGGCGCTGCGCGGCAGGTCACGGCCAAACTGGTACACCGAGCGTCGGCCCATGGCGGTGCCCACCAGCACGTTTTCGCTGGTGGCCTCTTCCATAAAACCGGCAGGGGCCACGATAGGCACTTTGCGCTGCGCTGCATCGGCCTGCGACAACACACCGAGCGCGCCGCCAAAGTGATCGGCATGCGCATGCGTCAGCACCAAGCCAGTCACCAGCTTCTTACCCAAGTGCTGCACGGCAAACGCCATGGCCGCTGCTGCGGACTCGCGCGAGGTGAGCGCATCGACCACGATCCAGCCGGTCTTGCCTTCGATGAGGGTGATGTTGGCAATGTCAAAACCGCGCAACTGGTACACGCCGTCCATCACCTTATAAAGGCCAATATTCGCGTTGAGTTGCGCATGGCGCCACAGGCTGGGGTTGACGGTATCGGGCGCTGTGCCCTGCAAAAAATCATAGGCCGCAAAATCGCGCAAGATGCTGCCATCGGCTGCCAGTATCTTGCCCGTAGGCCGCGCAATCAGGCCGCGCTTAGCGTCTTCAAAGTCTTGCCCCGAAGCAGCGGCTATGGCCTGAGCAAAGGTGGCGTTTTCCTTTTGCGTGCTGGCGCTGGCGTCGCTGCTAGCGCCGCCTATGCCCTGGTTTTTACCGCAGGCGGCCAGCAAAACAGCCAGACCCCATAAACCATATTTCTTCCAGACCAAAGGCATGAACGCGCTCCTTATCATTTTTGCGCGCCGCGTTTTTGCGGCAATGCGCCTTCGGGTGCCATGGTAACCAAGCAATCCCTATGAACAGTCGCAAAAGCGCGGCGCGCAATTGCCATACCTGCTCCATGCCTGTGTGGAGCAGATGTGTAGGGTTATTTGCACCGCGTTTGAGTCATCGGGTGGGTCATGCGGGAAAGGTATACGAGCCTTCGCACGCCTCAGCGCAATGCCGCATACGCCAGCGCAATAGCAGAGGCCAAGCGGGCGTTGTTCAGCACCAGGGCGATATTCGATGCAAGGCTGTCGCCGCCGGTGAGTTCGTTGACGCGGGCCAACAAAAACGGGGTGCTGGCTTTGCCGCTGATGCCTTGGGTGCTGGCTTCTTGCAGGGCCTGGGCGATGGCGCGGTCTATGGTTTCGCGCTCCATGGCATGCTCGGTGGGTATCGGGTTGGCCACCACCATGCCGCCGGGCAGGCCCAGCGCCCACTGCGCGTGCATGGCCTGTGCAATAGCGTGCGCCGAGTCCATCCGGTAGTCCACCTTAAAACCACTTTCGCGGGTAAAAAATGCGGGCAGCGCCTCGGTTTGGTAGCCCACTACCGGCACGCCCTGGGTTTCTAAATACTCCAAGCTAAGGCGTAAATCCAGTATGGATTTAGCCCCCGCGCACACGACCACCACCGGGGTTTGTGCCAGCTCTTGCAAGTCCGCCGAAATATCAAAACTCTGCTCCGCGCCCCGGTGCACGCCGCCTATGCCACCAGTCGCAAACACGCGTATGCCCGCCAGCGCGGCGATGCGCATGGTGGCGGCCACCGTAGTCGCACCATCGGCGCCAGCGGCCACGACAAAACCCATGTCGCGGCGGCTGACCTTGGTCACCGCGTGGCCGGCGCGGCCCAGGCGCTCGATCTGCGCGGCGGACAAACCCGCTTGCAAACGCCCTTGCACGATAGCAACCGTGGCCGGCACTGCGCCATGGGCGCGCACTTCGGCCTCGACCCGCAGCGCCGTCTCAACGTTCTGCGGATACGGCATGCCATGCGAAATGATGGTGGACTCCAAAGCCACCACTGCCTGCCCTTGGGCCAGGGCGGTTTGTACTTCGGGGGCGATGTCTAAATACGGGTTCATGGTGGAGTGTGTTGCATATGGTGTTGCACGGCCTGCACGCTCAGCGCTGGGGCATTGGCGGCGGGGCTGCCTAAGGTGATTTCGGCACAGGCCATGGCCCATGCCAGCGCCTCCTCCAGCGGCCAGCCTCGCTGGTGACCATACACCAAGCCGCCCATCAAGGCATCCCCCGCGCCGGTAGCGCTGCGCACCGGCACTGCGCGCGCTGCGCGGTGGCCGCAGCGGCCATCAGCATCGCACCAGGCCACGCCTTGCGCGCCCAGGCTGATAAACACGCGGCCCACGCCCCGGCGGTGCAATTGCAGCGCAGCGTCGCAGGCATCTTGCACGCTGGCAATGTCGCGGCCACTCAAGGCCTGCGCCTCCAAGCGGTTGGCCTTGAGGGTGTGCACTTGCGCCAGCACCGGGCCCAAGCGCATGCACTTGGCCACCGACACCGCCTCGGCAAACAGCGCCGGGTGCGCCACTTCAGCGGCCAGCCACTGCCACACCTCGGGGCGCAAATTGCAGTCCGCCACCAGCACCGCCGCGCTGCGCAACGGCGCCAATTGCGGCTGCAAGAGCGCGGGCGTGAGCGCGTCCATGATGTCCATGTCGTTCACCGCCACATCCATATCGCCGTCGGCGCGGTGCAGGCACACATAGGTGGCGCTGCGCTGGCCGGGCAGCGTCAGGCAGGCGCGCATGTCCAGCCCCACGGCCTTGCCCGCAGCGCGCAAAGCCTCGCCAAATACATCGTCGCCCAACACCCCCAGCAACCGCGCATCCAAACCCAAGCGACTTAAGTTTTCCGCTACATTGCGCGCCACCCCGCCGGGGCTGCACTGCACCTGGCCGGGGTTGGAATCGCCCGCGCGCAAGGGGCTATGCGCATGGACGGAGACATCCATATTGATGCCGCCTAGAAGGGTGATGTAGGGTGGGGACAAGGACTTATCCGGCAAGCAGGCGGCGCCACAAGAGCGATTGCATATCGCGGCGGCTATCCACGATAAGGTAAATCAGCACCTGACGGTCCAGAACCCGGTAAATCACGCGGTAGGGTTTGAAGCTCGTTTGCCGGTACTCCTTGATTCCCAAGGCCAGCAACTCTTTGGGGTAACTGCCTCGCTCTGGGAAGTGCGCCAAATCTGACACAACGCGGCCCAGGCGGTCCAGCACCGAATTAGCGTTGGCGAGGCTATCAAACTCAGCGATGTAGTCGTACAGGGACTCCAAGTCTTGCTCGGCGCCTTGGGTGAGCAGGACTTGGTAGTGCTTTGCTTTGCTGGCCATCAGGCCGCAGCGCGCTTGGCGCGCAGTCGGGTCAGCACCTGCGCCACCGGCTTGACCCGGCCCGCAGCCAAATCTTGGTTGCCTAGGGCGAGTACCTTGAGCAGCGCCAGCGTCTCCTGGGCTTGCTCGTAAGAAGCTACATCTTGCAACACCGCCTTGGCCTCGCCATTTTGGGTAATCAGCAAGGGCTCGCGATGTGCGCTTAGGTCAGCCAGCACTTGCGCCGCGTTGGCCTTCAAGTAGCTGATGGGTTTGACTTGGGTGGAATAGTGCATGGTGATTTGACTTAGGAATATTTAGACTGAATATAGACTTAATTTGGTCTTATTGCAACGTGCCTTCTATTTTTCACCGAAGTCGTGAAGCAGCACAACTCCTGCGCCAATGGCACGAAAGCCAACTTGCGTTGTCGTCACTTACTCAGTTTTCAAGTTAGGCCTTTGCAAAAGACTCCGTGTTACATGCAAAGCACCATGCATGAAAAGGAGGACTCCGACGTCTACCGGCCTGCAGGACTCTAGATCACAGCATGTTCACTTTTTGAGATTTTCATTTCGACCGCCACGCCACCTAAGTGTTTTCCCTATTTCCAATAGTGTTCATTAGTAATCAATAATGATGTAATACAAATTTATATATCAGTTTTTGATTTTGAAATTTTAAGGACAATAAATGCCAAAGTTTTTTAAATCGCTATTCGGACAAGTGCTTCTTGCCCTAGCGCTCGGTGTCATCCTGGGTATGAGCGTGCCCGAGTTCGCCGTCCTACTCAAGCCTCTGGGCGATGGCTTCATCAAGCTGATCAAGATGATCATCCCCGTGCTTGTGTTCTGTGTGGTGGTACATGGCATTGCCGGCGCGGGCGACCTCAAGCGCGTCGGACGTGTCGGGATCAAGGCCCTCGTGTATTTTGAGGTGGTGACCACCATCGCCCTGCTGTTAGGTCTGGCTCTGGCCTTCTGGTTCCAGCCAGGTGCGGGCATGAACGTGGATCCCAGCACACTGGACGCGAAGGCCATGAGCGCCTTTGCCAGCAACGCCGACAAGCTGGTTCAAGGCGGCACGGTTGAGTTCCTCATGAAGCTCATCCCAACTACGGTCGTGAACGCATTTGCCACCGGTGACGTGCTGCAGGTGCTGATGTTCGCCTTACTGTTTGGTTGCGCTCTGGCCCTGGTCGGTGATAGGGGCGCTCCTGTAGCCCATGTGATCGACAGCATGGGACAGGTGCTGTTTAAGATCATGGGCATCATCATCAAGCTCGCTCCGCTGGGTGTACTGGGCGCGATCGCTTTCACCGTCGGCAAATACGGCATGGGTTCGCTCAAGCAATTGGGCATGCTGGTTATCCTGTTCTACTCGGCCGTGGTGATCTTCGTAGTCGTGGTGCTGGGCGGCATCCTGCGCTTGGCCGGTTTCAACTTGTTCAAACTGCTGGCCTATCTGCGTGAAGAACTGGCAGTGGTTTTTGCCACAACCTCCAGCGACAGCGTGCTGCCGCAGGTGATGGCCAAGCTGCGTCACCTGGGCATCAAGGATTCAACCGTGGGTCTGGTCATCCCGACCGGTTACTCGTTCAATCTGGATGCGTTTTCGATCTACATCACACTGGCGGCTGTGTTCATTGCCCAAGCAACCAATACCCCCATCTCCACGTCTGACCTGCTCACCATTTTGGCCATCTCGCTGGTCACATCCAAGGGCGCACACGGCGTTCCAGGTTCGGCCATCGTGGTGCTGGCGGCTACGCTGCAAGCCATTCCTGCCATCCCGGCCATTGGCCTGGTGCTGGTGCTGTCGGTGGACTGGTTTATGGGTATCGCCCGTGCGCTGGGCAACCTGATTGGCAATTGTGTGGCCACTGTGGTGGTCGCCGCTTGGGAAGGCGACATCGACCGCTCTCGGGCACACGATGTGCTTGATGGCAAACAAGTCAGCGACTTGTCCTGAGTAAAGACCTCGCGAAGGGGTAAGGTGCAGACCAATGCAAAGTAATGAAATCCAGCTTAGGCTCTGCGCGCATGAGCTCGGCAAGCCACGTGCCTTTCTTTAGCGGATTGCCAGCCGTGGCCGGTGCGCCTACTGACTATGCTCGCACTTACTGCGCCGGCCATGCAGCCACCGCTTGCGAAACGCGCAGATGAGACTGTTTAGCGTTGTCTGGCTCATTAAAGCCGAGTACGACGGGCACGTTGCTGGGCAGCTTCGCAATACTCGCAGGGCTAAGCGCCATGGGCACAAATGGAACGCTTGTCTCGATCTGGGATTGCGAGCGCCAGTTGTAATACCACGCGACCTGCAAAGCTTGCAGTTGCCCATTACCGAGGCCTTGGGACTCCGCTGAACCAAGGCCTTTTTTGTCGGCGGCCTGGCTCATATTGGGCAATGGGAGGCTAAATAGGGTGATAGCTAGGGTAGAAAATAATTTTGTCATTACCGTTATCTTGAAAGTGCAGACAACTCCAAAAATAACCCAATCATTTCAATTACACGCCACCCTCAACAGGCGGCACTTTGCGCATAAAGTATGTCCGCAGAAGTATGAGGCCGGCCGTATGTGCCTATCCCATCTAGCGACCCGGCTGACATTGCCCCAATGGCTGGCGCTTTAGTTCGGTGGCTTTGCGTCACCAGTTTTCACCGGGTTTGCCCTGCTATTGTTCTTAATCAATTTTTTGGTTGGTTTTCCCCATAAAAATTTTGATCAACGAAGGGTATTCATAGGCACTGCCATTATTGTGATCGATGATCGCGCCGACTCCGCCGCCAAATAGGATATTTCCAAACATGTTTGCTTTGGTACGTGACACAACATTTGCTGCCCCAACGTCCATGCCAGCTTTCTTACAGGTAACTTGTAAATCCTTGTTGGACCGATGGACTACTACCGAGCCAGGGGTCGCCACAAACCAAGTGCCTTCATCATTCTTAAGGTCACAATTCGCACCTTCTAGCTCTGTCCCATCAGGGGTTAACGATTGAACCGACAGCGATTGCGATGTTCCACTGCCAGAAATTGTTGAGCACCCTGTTGCCAGCAATGCAGCGGAGACCAAGGTAATCGTTTTTATATATTTCATATATTCGCTTTCGATAAATAAGTTATAAACAGACGGCCTACTTGGCCAACTTCTTTGCGAACAAAAATGCGGAGGGTTGTCGTGCGACTTAGGCATCAGCGCACTGTTATCCAGGGCCTAAGCATGAGCTTCGGGCGAGATTGGAATATTGCTCTGCGCGTTTACCGTTTTGGGGCTTACAACATCTTCCTTATTGCAAGTTAGCAAGTTCAGGAAAAAGACAGACAGGCCATATGTGCCTATCCCATCTAGCGACCCCGCTGACATTGCGCCAATGGCTGGCGCTTTAGTTCGGTGGCTTTGCGTCACCGGTTTTCACCGGGTTTGCCCTTCAATTTTCTTTTTCATCGGACAAGGGCTGTACCGATTGCAAAAGAATAGCACAGAGGCCAAGCCTTACATCCTACTTTCCAAAAGGGACAATGTTTTTATCTCGGCTATTTGCTATCCAACTACAAAGGCGCACTACACCAGGCCGCTGAAGCTTTTGCACGCGCCGACTTTGCGTAAAACTCAATGCAGCTTAGCTATGTTCTGCGCAGCCCCTAGCTGCATCTCCTCTAAGGCCTGCACGCAGGGCTTAAACGAAGGGCTCAATTGTTTTTCTGCATGCAAGCGCACCACATAGCCACGCGCCAGTTCTAAGGCTCTGCGCCATGTTGCACCGTCCACCGCGCTGTGCAAATTGGCGGCGCTTACGCTATCGCGTAATACGCCGCCGCTGGTGGGGCTAAAGGCCATGGGCAGCATGTCGTAGGCGGGGCTTAGTGCGTAGGGTTGGCCGCTGTCGCTGACAAAAGACAAATTGCCCGCATGCATATCGGTGTTGCCAATCAGCGTGCCAAATGCAAACAGCAGTGCGGCTCTGGCGTGGGCCTCTGGCGTGATGACGCCAAGTTGCGCCAACTGCGCAGTGATCACCGGCCAGGGCGCAGTGGCATTGCCCACAAACGCACCGTCAAGTGAGGCCAGCGAAATCAATGCGCACCGGCCATGCAAGCCCACGCGGTCAAAGCGCTC
>Ga0192647_101444_pt1 | contig 15552 bp, 10 predicted proteins | sample LauGreFa1BDMLBSN_2_FD_133046 | JGI IMG/M metagenome (GOLD analysis project Ga0192647, IMG submission 133046) | Freshwater lake microbial communities from Lake Michigan, USA - Fa13.BD.MLB.SN - reassembly | ecosystem: Environmental > Aquatic > Freshwater > Lake | place: Lake Michigan, USA...
TTTAGCGGGGGCTAATGGTTGGACTTTGGCGGGCCCTTCCGACGCATGATCACCCCCACCCCGATGAGTATCATGAGTGCACACCACCACTGCCCCATGGTAAAGCCCGCCAGAAACCCCAGCTGAGGATCGGGGTCCCGGAACCACTCCAACCCAAACCGAATCAGCCCATAGCCCGTCAGAAACACCCCCAGCAACACCCCCTCACGTGGCTTGAACAGGGTCGCCACCAGCCACAGGCCACACCCCAAGACCAGCCCTTCGCCCATTGCTTCATACAATGGGGAAGGGTGCCGAGGCCATGGGCCATACCCCGGCACCGGCATGCCCCACGGCACGTGGGTCACACGTCCGACCAATTCTTGGTTGATAAAATTGGCCAGACGCCCTAAAAACAAACCGGGTCCCACCCCCAATACCACCGTATCGGCCAAGGCCCATCGTTGGGATGCGGTTCCCGATCGGGTGAGCCACCATCCCGCCAACGACGCCCCGATTAACCCCCCATGAAACGACATGCCCCCTTGCCAAATGGCCAGGATACTCAATGGGTCGGACAGGGTACGCATCCCATCATAAATCACGACATACCCCAGACGTCCGCCCAGTAACAGTCCGATCATGAGGGTTCCGACCCCATCTAAAATACCGGCGGGTTCCCATCCCATCCGCCGAAACCGTCGCCACACCAGGGCGGTACCAATCGAAAGGCCCGCCAGATAGGCCAACCCGTACCAGCGAATGGAGACCCAGCCAAGGTCGAGTGCAACAGGATTAATTTCTGGGTAGGCTAACATGGCGAGTAATGGTACCATACCCGATGGCATGACGATAATTAGGGGCCGACAACATGATGCACAAGGACACCCTGGGGAGGATAATCCAGCCCCTTACCGCCCCCCCATACCTCGCGCTTCGGCTTCCCCACAAAAAAAAATGGTGGGCTTGTTGCAAACGTCTTTTGAATCCACCCCACTCGAACCAGACCCCCTTCCTGCAGTGTATGAACCGGAACTCCCACCCGTCGATGACGTATTTGGGCGGCAATTAACCCATTTTGAAGAAACCCGGCGGGCCGCCGTTGAGGCCGATGTCAGGGCCTATCGCCAAACCTTGTTGCAGCGGGCTGAGCAAGAGGCCCAGGCATTGCGTGAACAAGGGTATCAACGCGGGGCCGAAGAGGGCATGGCCAAAGGGGAATCGGCGTACCTGGATGCGGTGCAGTCGGTGTTGGGCATGGTCGGCGACATCAACCAGGCGACGTTGGCCCATTTTCAGCATCAAGAGCAGGTGGTCATCGACCTGGCGATGGCCATTGCCGAAAAATTATTGCATGCCCAGTTGGCACAACAACCCGAGGCGATTCGGCCCATTATTGACGATGCCATTCGACGCATCACGGACAAAAACCGTGTCATCATCAAGGTGCACCCTCACGATGCCCCCACTGCCCGTCAATACCGAGACGCCCTCTTGGCGGCTTTGCCCGATATCCGATCACTCGAAATTACCGAAGACCCCAACCAAGACCGAGGTGGCTGTATCATTGAAACCCAGCTGGGCTTCATTGATGCCTCCGTCAAAACCAAGCTTCAGACCTTGCAACGCATATTGGCCCGATTGGGGACCCCATGAATTGGGACCCCTATTTTCAGGCCATTGCCCGTGCCGAACTCACAAAGGTGGTGGGCAAAGTCGTCCAAATTGTGGGCTTGGTGGTCGAAGCCCAGGTGCAAGGGGTATTTATTGGGGAACTATGTGATATTGAAGTGGATGCGAGCCGATCGATTCGGTCGGAAGTGGTGGGATTCAAAGAAGAAAAAGTCTTGTTAATGCCCTTGGGCCCCATGGGGGGGATTCGGCCCGGGGCCCCCATTTATGCCACGGGTAGCCCCATTCGGGTCAAAGTGGGACCGCAGTTATTGGGGCGGGTGTTAAATGGATTGGGAGAGCCCATGGACCGCAAAGGGGACTTGCCGTATGAGGCCTTGGTGGATATTGACCGAGATCCCCCCGATCCGGTGCAACGACCGCGGATTGACCGGGTGTTGCGGGTGGGGGTCAAGGCCATTGATGGCATTCTTACCTTGGGTCGTGGCCAGCGGATTGGGATCTTTGCCGGATCGGGTGTGGGTAAGAGCACCCTGATGGGCATGTTGGCCCGCAATTGCGAAGCCGATGTCAACGTGATTAGTTTGGTCGGTGAACGGGGGCGTGAAGTCAAAGACTTTATTGAAGAATCATTGGGAGAAGACGGGTTAAAACGATCGGTGGTGGTGTGTGCCACCTCGGATGTGCCCCCGGTGATCCGGTTAAAAGGGGCCATGGTGGGCACGGCGATTGCGGAATATTTTCGGGACCAAGGTAAAAACGTGTTGTTTATGATGGATTCGGTGACACGGTTTGCCATGGCCCAGCGTGAAATTGGCTTGGCAACGGGCGAGCCTCCCACCACCAAAGGGTATACCCCCAGTGTGTTTGCCATGTTACCACGACTGATGGAACGGGCCGGCACCTCTGAACAGGGGAGCATTACGGCCATTTACACCGTGTTGGTCGAAGGGGGCGATATGGACGAACCCATTGCGGATGCGGCACGGGGTATTTTGGATGGGCACATGGTGTTATCCCGGGACTTGGCGGCCAAAAACCATTATCCCTGCATTGATATTGGACACAGTGTCAGCCGGTTGTTTTCGGTCATTGCCGATCCGGCCCACAAAAAGGCCACGGGTCAATTGCGTGAGATATTGGCCAAGTACATCGAGGCCGAAGACCTCATTAACATTGGGGCGTACGTACGGGGCAGCAACCCCAAAATAGACCAAGCCATCGATAAAATTGATGCCATCAACCAATTTTTAAGGCAAGGCACCGATGAAAACGTGCCATTTGAGCGAACGGTCCAACACTTACAATCCATGTTTCGATGAGCAAAGCCAAAAAAAGCAAGCGGTTTCGTTACCCGTTAGAAACGGTGCTCAAGGTCCGCGAAATCCGAGAAAAACAAGCCCTGGAAGCCTTTCAGCAGGCCGAACAAGCGTATGATGAGGCCATCAAAAAACGAGATGAGATGCGTCAAATCCGAGATGAGCATTACCAGGCATTGCGGGATCTCATGTCGGGCAAGACCCCATCAACCGATGTCCAAGAGGTGATCTTACGCCAGCACCACCTCACGGTATTAGAGGTTCAACTCAAGGAACAAGACGAGCGGGTGGAGGCGGCCCGTCAGGCCATGGAATCGGCCCGAGAGGCCTTGGTGGCCAGCATGATAGATCGAAAAATCATTGACAAAGACAAAGAAAAAACAAGAGAATCATGGCGGAAGTTGATGGACAAAAGTGAGGGGCAATTTTTGGATGACATTGCCATTATTGGATTTGATGCCAAAAAAAGACGTCAATCCGCTGAACTTGATTCACTGCCGCCCCCACCCCAATCGCATCCGCCGTTGTGAATGAACCAGAAAGGGACGTGTAATGAACCGATATTTTGCCTTGATTCTTGCCCCGCTATTGATGGCCCAGTCCGCCTGGGGGGTCTCTTATTTTTTGGACGAATTCGATAAAAAAGGCAACCAGGCCACCATGGGGTTTTTGACGGTGGGGAACCAATCCTATTTTAAATTGGGTCTGAGTCCGGATATCGAATGGGGGCCCGTCAAATTGGGCATTGACATTAACACGTACCTCAATGCCAGTGGGTCGGGTGCGACACTGACCGATACCAGCACCCTATCGGTTCGCAAAATAGGCTACACCCATGATGATGTGGCCAGCATTGATTACGGGGTACAACGGGGTATTCGGTATGGGTACGGGTTGTTGGTCAACCAATACCGAACCGATTCTGGGGGGGCTACCAGTGAGTTTTCGGCTCAGAAAGCAGGTGTGAAAGGGTGGGTTAAATGGGATCGGTTCCGGTTGGACGCCTTATCGACGGGTGGCAATGTGATGGCGGGACGATTGGAGGTGGGATGTGACGAGTGCCCGATGATCCCGCTCAAGGTGGGGGCCACCTATATCATAGACCAGGATGGGGTGAGCAGTGCCGTGAACGGCAACCAGATCACCCGCCCGGCCCAAAGTGGGTATGCACTGGATGTGGGGTATCCCGTATTGGGCGAGTATCTTACCCTGTTTACGGAATATGCCAAACTAACCGACCACGGGTCGGGCGTGGCGGCGGGGGCGTTGTTGGATTTGTTTTCGGTGCGGATGACGGCCCAGCTGAGAAGTTGGAGTGACCAATTTGTACCGGGATATTTTGATGACAACTACGAAGCGACGACCTTTGATTTTAACCAAACCACGATTAAAGGGGATATGGGGGGATTGGTGGCCTTGTCGATGGGGGATGATGGGGACCCCTATCGGCTGGGGCTTCAGTGGGAAAATTTTCGCAACCAACAATTGATCTCCGGTGCCCTGGGGTGGTCTGAGTTCATGTCCACCACGGGGGTACTCAATTACACGTATCCCTTGGTAACGGGCGGGTTGCCGGTGGTCAATGGCACCGTGTTATACCGGCCTGACGGCTCCGCCTTGTCGTATGTGACCACCATCAAGCGGACGTATTTTACCAATGGCCAATACAACGATACGGTGAGTGTGGGGGTTCGGATGGATGTGGCCCAGTTATTCACGGGTCGTTAAGGCCATGTGGGGTGGGTGTTATCATGCCCAAAAGGGGGAGGGGCCCACAAGGGGGAGGGCCCACAAGGGGGGGATATCCCATGTATGATGTGATTGTGGTGGGGTCGGGACATGCGGGGATTGAGGCCACATTGGCCAGTGCCCGCTTGGGGTGTCGCACCCTGATGCTGACCATGAACATGGATACCATTGGGTTGATGCCCTGTAACCCATCGGTGGGGGGGCCGGCCAAAGGTCAAATGGTAGGGGAGGTGGACGCCATGGGGGGGGCCATGGGGCGATTGGCCGATGAAACCCATATTCAAATGAAAGTCCTGAACCGATCACGGGGTCCGGCGGTGCAGTGTTTGCGGTCTCAGAACGACAAAAAAGCCTATGCCTTGGCGGCCAATCGATTGGTGTTATCGACACCCAATGTCGAGGTTCGGCAGGCCTCGGTGGTGGACCTGGTGCTAGAAGACGGGGCGATAAAAGGGGTGGTAACCGCCTTGGGACGGGTGTATACCGCTGGGGCGGTGGTGATTACCACGGGCACGTTTTTATCGGGCAACATGCATGTGGGGTTGCAACAACAAGCCGGGGGGCGATTGGGGGAAGGGGCGGCCACTTCGTTGTCCCACGCGTTGGGCAAGGTGTTGCGGCTGGGCCGCTTAAAAACGGGCACCCCTCCCCGATTGGATGCCCGTTCAATCGATTTTAGCCGCATGGCCCGTCAACCGGGCGACCCGGAATGGTTGCGGTTTTCGTTTGCCACGCCGTATTCGGAGGGGTATTTAAACCAAGTGGATTGTTACCTGACCCGCACCACGTCTGAGACCCATCGCATCATCCTCGACAATTTGGATCGGTCCCCGATGTATACCAAGGTCATCAAAGGGGTAGGACCACGCTATTGTCCGTCGATTGAAGACAAAGTGGTGCGGTTTGCGGATAAAGACAGCCACCATATTTTTATTGAACCAGAGGGTCGTGATTCAAACGAAATCTATGCCCAAGGCCTCAACACCTCGTTACCCGAAGAGGTGCAGGAGCGTTTTTTGGCCACCATGCCGGGATTGGAGCGGGTGGTGGTGCTCAAGCCGGGGTATGCGGTGGAGTATGATTTTGTATACCCGGACCAATTGGCCCCCACCTTGGGATGTCGGGAGATACGGGGGCTGTATACGGCGGGGCAACTGAATGGCACATCGGGATACGAAGAAGCGGCGGGGCAAGGGTTGGTAGCGGGGGCGAATGCGGCGTTGTGGGTACAAGGGCGGCCGCCGTTTGTGTTATCCCGGACGGACTCCTATATTGGGACCATGATTGACGATCTTATGACCAAGCCCATCGAAGAACCGTATCGGATGCTCACGTCCCGGTCGGAATACCGGTTGCAATTGCGACAAGACAACCCCACGTTGCGTTTGAGCGACCACGCGTATGAGGTGGGCCTGTTGTCATCGGATGCGTATGAGCAGATCAGAGGCCTGCATGGCACCATCCGATCGTTTGCCATGGCCTGGCAAACCCAGGCGGTGCCACCGATGCATCAGGTTGACCCACCGGCCCGCACCATGGCGGCGTTAATGAAGCGGCCCGACTGCCCACTCGAGCCCCTATTGGCCACCATTCCCCTTGCCGACCGGGCGGCGGCCCGAACGGCGGCCATTGACATCAAGTATGAAGGGTATTTGAGCAAACAAGCCCAAGATATCAAGGCGTATACCAGTCAGGATGCGATGAGGATTCCGGAAGGATTTGACTTTGTCCGTTTGGGGGGGGTACGCCAAGAATGCCGCGAGAAACTGATGCGGTATGCCCCCCGCACGATAGGGGAGGCCAAGCGCATTGCGGGGGTCAATCCGGCTGATTTGTTGGTGTTAATGGCGGCGATCAAGCAACATGGATAAACTGGCGGCTTATGTGGCCCAGTTAAAACGATACAACGAACACACCAATATTTATTCCGCGTCGGCGTACGGGTCGTTGGATTGGCACATCGAGGGGAGTGTGGGGTTGGGTCAGTGGCTGGCCGACGATGAGGGGCCGGTGATTGATTGGGGGTCTGGGTGCGGGTTGCCGATTGTGCCGTTGGCCATCAGCCGGCCCGATCGGCCGATGGTGGCGATCGAATCCAAGCGCCGAAAAACCCGGTTTTTGACACAGGTGGCCCATGAGTTGGACATCCGTAATCTCACGGTTGTCACACAAGATATCGCCGAGTGGGCCAAACAGAACCCGGTAATGGGCACGGTCACGGCCAAAGCCTTTAAACCCTTGCCGGAATTGGTGGGGTATATGATGCGGCACCATCTCTCACCGAAGCAGTTGTTGGTTCCCGCCAGCAGGGCCAGCTGGGAAACGTGGCGACCCACGCTCATGACGATGCCACGGTATACCAGTCGGTTTCATCAATGGGGGGCACATGGCGTGATTGAGGTACAGAGAAGCTAAGGGGTTTTAGTTACCTTGGGGGGGGGCCAAAGAGACCCCCAATCCCCCCCAATCCCCCCCAATCCCCCCCAATCCCCCCCAAATCCCCCCAAAATCCCCCCAAGCGCCTGCAAAGCACTCGTCACTCCCTGGGCTGCTGCTGCTGCTAAGTCTGCTGGTGGTTCTGCTACTGCCTGGGCTTCTGCTGCTGCTGCTGCTGCTGCTGCTGGTGCTGCTGCTGCTGCTGCTGCTGCTGCTGCTGGTGCTGCTGCTGCTGGTGCTGTTGTTGCTGGGCGTGCTGTTGTTGCTGGGCGTGCTGGTGCTGCTGGTGGGCGTGCTGCTGGTGGTGGTGGTGCTGCTTTTGCTGCTGCTGTTTTTAATTGATTGACGGCATCTAGTATAGGTCGGTTTGTTAAAATGAGTGCCTCCAGCTCATAATTCTTATCCTTACTCAAATTATCCTTACTCAAACCTCTCATGTAGTCTATTATTGGACTCACATTATCGTTGTAAGTAGTTAGTATTTTGTCAAGATTAAGTTTAGGATTCTTTGAGAACCATTCGATGCAGGCTGATTTTGCCTCTTCTACTTTCTTCTGTGCCTTTTCTACTTTATTTGCCTCATCTAGTTCGTGCTGAGCTGTGTCTAAAGCCATGGCTGCTTCAATGTACCTTTTTATTTCTGGTGTGGAGTCCAATTGATCGTGTTGTGCCTTTAATTGGGGGTTTATTTTTTTTAATATCGTTTTTAATACAATTGAGGCTTCATTTTTTGCGTCTGTTAAGGCAGTACTGGCTGTTTGTTGGGCCTTTTGGGCACGGCTTTGATAATGATCGGTTGCCCCATCAGCCCATTCCTTTGCCGTATCTAGTTTGGTTTGAACATCGTGGATCTTGCGATACAAACCCTTATGCCATGATCCTTTCGGAAGACACTCGATAGCCCCCTTGATGCAGGTTCTCATTTGGTCAATTATCCGCCTTGCCTCCTTTATACTATGCTGTGCTTTCTGATAACAATCTGTAGTATCCTTATGTAGGATGGATAGTTCATCTTGTGGGGTCTTGCGATCAAACAAACGGGGAATCTTTTTTAGATTCGGAATGTGCTTGAGTGTCGTGATGATTCCCAGGCCCAGCAAGCCAGCATAAATGGGCCAATTGAGTACAAAGAAGGGGTTGGCAATATGCTCGAATTTTTTCCAAGGCAATCGTTCTTGAATTTCTTTATCACTCTGTTTAATTCCAATTGTTGATTCAATTATACCGGCACCGATTGCCCATGCTCCCATCAGCGTATTAGCCGGGAGAAAATTCACCACTTTGATGGGTTTAATGACCAGGTATTGGACACAAGCCCTCAAGCAGAAGGTTGATATCTGAAAGACTTTATTTACTAGGCTGGTATTAGGGTCATTATACATCTGCTTGAGTCGGGCCCATTGAATGCGGGCGATCGTATTCACCGACCATCCCCCGATCCAAGATTGTCGGCCGACCTTGTCCATTACCCGGCTAGCTGTTTTACTCGTCTTAAGGTGCCCGCCATGTATTAAATCCGCTACAGTACTCTCATCGAATCCAACCAAACTAAAATAGCGGACCCCATCGACTGTCTGGTGACCTCTTGATTGATCATCGTAACCGTAAGTTGCCGTTTGTTTTTTGTAAAAATGACCTGTTAGCCCACTGGAGCGACTTATCAAGTCGTCTCTCAAGCTGTTTAGGCCCGACTTCTCATACTTCACTAGCCAGTTGATACGATTGTGTTCCGCTTTTGTTTCTTTCTCTTGTTCCCGCTTTTGGCAACGTTGACGAAAAGCTTCCGCCTCCTTATTCTTCAATTCCTGCTTCATATGTTTTGTAATAGCTTTGTCTAATTGTTTCTCGTTGGAGTCAACCACCCCCCAGCTAACCAGAACTCCTATTACCCTCTCTTGAAGGTTAGAGCCTTGACGCCAATCCTCACAGCGCAATGTAACACCGGCTGCTCCCATCACCTTAGATCGGAGATTGGCTACAACAGCAGACTTGGCGTTAGCGTTACATTGGTCAACGGGACTGACTTCAAACCGGGAGGCTATCTCATTCCAGTTGCTCAACAAACCCATATGTTTTTTTATACTACAGTCCTGTTCTTGACGAAGCCGTTGACGATCTTTTTCGGTTAGTGCTGGGTGAGTTTCGGTTTGAGGCCCGCTATCTATTTCTGAATTGTTGATCTCAGTACACAACCCCCTGAGTTCACTTCTCAAAAGCCTAATCTGATGTTCACGTACATAAAAACTGTATGAATCTTGTGCGGCACCTCTAGTAGCAAGCGCCTCTAGATCGCTTATAACTGTCATCAATTGATCCGCAAGGGCTGGATTATGACAACGAATCTTATCTGCGACAGGGTTTATGTTCTGAAGATTTTTCAATCCAGAAGAAGTGCTGGTGACAGCCTCCAATAATACCCTCATATTAGCATCTGATACCAGGGGACTTGCACCGAAGCCCTTAACTGTAGTCATATAAAAGCCTCTCTGGTTTTTTTGAATTGATATTCCAGATACAACCGGTACGGTATGGACATCCCAAACCCCTTCAATCCCCCCCTTAGTTATCGACAGAATGCCCTCCTTTGATGCATGGTTTTTTTTCGATGGATGGGACGGTGCCTCATCCGGCTCCCCGAAGGCCGTCTGAGGCGACCCATTGTCCGACCACCGGTGGTGCCAATCGACCTCAATCGTTGGATGGGATCACCCGTATCCGTCCACCCCCCCCCCTTTTTTTTTCGATCAGAATCGACCCCCCATCACCCCGTGGCCTGACCTGGGACACCCCCTCCCGTCTCCTGGACCCTCGTCCCTGCCTGGTGTGGCCGGGGGCGGACCGCTTGCCCATTCGACCCGGTTGTGTCCCGGATGGGTCCCGGATGGGTCCCGGTTGTGTCCCGGTTGTGTCATGGCACGCCCCATATCCCATCACCCCCTCCCGTCTCCTGGACCCTCGTCCCTGCCTGGTGTGGCCGGGGGGCGGACCGCTTGCCCATTCGAACCGGATGGGTCCCGGTTGTGTCCCGGTTGTGTCCCGGTTGTATCATTGAACGCCCCATACCCCATCACCCCCTTGAGGCGCCCTTGCTATGCCCTGTCTGCCCGTCTTGGGATCCCCCCCGGCAAGGGACGATCGAACGGCGGGTCATGCCAGAATGGCCCGTTTTCAACTCAGGCCCTGCCCCAGCCCCCTCACCCGGCCACCGATTGCATCATGAATGATTTCTAACGGGCCATCATATGGCGTCAATGAATGGCATGCTAGGGGGCGGGGGATGGCCACCCATTCCCCCTTGTCCTTCGGGCCAGCCTCTGCTACCCTCGGGGGCTGCGGTTCACCTTCCATATTAATTCGAATGTTGAGGATGTCATGACCTATTCTTGGTTGAGGTGGGGTGCCATGTCGGGCACGGTATGGCCAGTCGTGGGGCCATGACACACCCTCTGCGTGTCCTTCATACGGCCGATTGGCACTTGGGTCGGTCACTGTGTCATCATCCCCGACTCCAAGAGTCGCAGGCCTTCTTGTCGTGGTTGCTTGACACCCTCCATGACCATGCCGTGGACGTGTTACTCGTGGCCGGGGATGTTTTTGATACCACCACCCCCTCCCCCCAAGCCCAATCGCTGTATTACCAGTTTTTGGCCCAAGTGGCCCTGTCCCCTTGTCGCCATGTGGTCATCATTGCGGGTAATCACGATTCGCCCACCTTGCTGGATGCCCCTCAGTCCCTTCTTCAGGCCCTCAACATTCATGTGGTGGGGACGCCCAGTGCCTCCCCCGATGATGAAGTCATCTTGCTGTCGTCGAATCACGGCGTGCCAGAACTCCTGGTTTGTGCGGTGCCCTATCTAAGGGACCGGGATATCCGGGCCGTCGAACCCGGGGAAGCCATCGAAGACAAAGACATCAAACGACTGGCCGGCATTCATCAGCACTATCAGGCCGTGGCCCATGTGGCGCGCCAGCAACAAGCGGCCCTTCATTCGCCCGTTCCCATCATTGGCATGGGTCATCTGTTTGCCGCGGGTGGACATACCGTCGAAGGGGATGGTGTCCGCGATCTGTATGTGGGGTCATTGGCCCATGTGCCGGCCACCCTGTTTCCCACCTGCTTCGAGTATGTGGCACTCGGTCACCTTCATGCACCCCAATCAGTGGCCGGAAACCCCTGCATCCGATACGCCGGCTCCCCGTTTCCCATGGGGTTTTCGGATGCCAACTCCCCCAAATCCGTCTGCCTGATTGACCTGACCGCTCCCACCCTCTCGGTGACCACCCTTCCCATTCCCATCAGTCGCCGCTTGGCCAGCGTGACGGGTGATTGGGCGGCCATCACCACCCGCCTGTCGGAACTGGCCCATCACACAGGACCCTGCTGGGTGGAGGTCATCTACCAGGGGGATGAGTGGATTGGGGACCTTCACGAGCGGTTGGTGGCCCTCACCCACGCCACCTCACTGGACATCGTACGGGTGAAAAACATGGCCACCCACATGTCCCCTGCCATGACCCCGACACACCCCCTTCCGGATATTTCGACAATGGGACCGGATGAGGTGTTTCAACAGTGTCTGCAAGCACACCATATCCCCGAATCGGAATGGCCCGGCCTGTGGTATACGTACCATGAGGCCCTGGCCTCCTTGTCGTCTCAGCCATGAGATTGCACCACATTCGACTAAAAAACCTCAATGCCTTAATGGGCGAATGGGAAATCGATTTGACCCATCCGGCCATGGTCAATGATGGGATTTTTGCCATTGTAGGTCCCACTGGATCCGGTAAAACCACTTTGTTAGATGCCATCTGCTTGGCCCTGTACGGCCGAACCCCCCGCTTGTCCAAACTATCGAAAAGTGGCAACGATATCATGTCCAGGCCCGCAGGCGATTGTTTTGCTGAGGTTGAGTTTTCGACCCAAAAAGGCACCTACCGATGCCATTGGTCCCAACACCGGGCCCGCCGAAAAGCCGAGGGGGAGTGGCAACCCCCCAAACATGAAATCGCCTGTGCCATCACCGGACAACTCCTCGATACCACACTCAAAGGCGTGCCCGAACACGTGGCACGGGTCACCGGGATGGATTTTGATCGCTTTACCCGATCCATGCTATTGGCCCAAGGGGGATTTGATGCGTTTTTAAAAGCCGATATCGATCAGCGGGCCCCCATCCTTGAACAAATCACCGGATCGGAACTGTACAGCCACCTTTCCATTCGCGTCCATGAGCAACTTCAACTCGAAAAACAAGCCTTGCAAACCTGTCAGGACGAAACCCGGCATATTCCGGTACTCTCTTCGGAGGCTGAGGCGGCCCTTGAACAGGATCTGGTGACCCACCAAACGGCCCAACGCCATGCCCAAGACCAACTGACACAGGCCCGACAGGCCCTGGCATGGCACGATACCCTGTGCCAATTGGACCAACAGGCCGCCCAATTGGACCAACAGGCCGCCCAATTAACCGCCGATCGCCACGCATTTGCCCCTGATCATGACGTATGGTTACGGGCGGAGGCCGCCCACCAACTGGTGCCGGCCCATGAGGCCTGGCAAACCGCGTGTGCCCAGTACCGTGACCTTCAGATGGACTTGGACACCGAAACCCAAACCCTTGCCCGGGCCACCCACGAGCGGGACACGCGGCAACAGGCCCTGACCACCGCCCAGGACACCATGTCGCAGTATCAGGCCCAGTGGGATGAGCGTGAATCCTTGTGGCAAACAGTGAGCCAACTGGATACCCAATTGGCCCTACTGGCCACGACCATTGACGCCCATCAGGAGGCCCTGAAACAGGCGGAACAAGAGCGGGCGGCTACCCAGAACCGGCTGGAAGGACATCGCCTTGCCATCCAAGCGGTGGACCAGCAACTCGATACCTTGGCCCAGTGGCGGGAGGACCGCCCCGAAGACCAGGCATTGGTGGCGGACTGGCCTCGTTTGCAAGACCAACGGGGATGGTGGGAGTCCCTGCAACAAACCATGAAACGGCGGGGTGAGCAATGGCTCGAAGCCGTTCAGGCGGTCACCAACGCCCAGGATACCGTGTCGCAGTGTCAGGCCAAAAGGAACCAGTGTCAGCAAGACTGGGAACGGCTTCAAGGGTCCCATCAGGCGGCCATTCAATCCCAACAGGCCCTACTCGGTGACCGCGATCTATCGTCTTATCAAGACGAAAAAACACAGCGAGAGGCCGCCCATCAACAGGCCCTGGTACAGGGTGCGTGGCAGGCCCATCGGGATCGGTTAGAACCCGATACCCCGTGTCCATTGTGTGGGTCGACCACCCATCCATGGGGAACCGGGCTGGCCGTCCCCAACCCCGATGACGGGACCCTTGCCACCATCACGGATATCATCGCCCGTGCAGAAGAATGGGCCCGCACGATCCGAACGTATGATACCCAGTTGCAAGAGGCCCGCACCCAGTGGCAAGACGCCCAGCATCAGCATGAACTGGCCCGTGTGCAGTATGAGGCAGCCGAACGCCATCGTGATACGGTGGCGGCCGATTTGCAGCGAGATCGCCAGTCGGTGGCCGAATGGTGGTCTGGCACCACTTGGTGGCAAGGGGATCCCCCCGATACAGCCGAAGCGATGGCCCTTGTCTGGCAACAACTGGCCAGTCGGGTGGCCCAATGGCAGCACAACCTTGCCACCGGGTCTCGCCTCACCGAGGAACGGGACCGCCATCAAATGGTGTATCAGCAAGACCTTGCCACCGAAACAGCCCAAACCCAGGCCTTGTCCTCCCGTCAGTCAGAGCTCACGGCGTTGTGCTCGGAGCATCAGCGAATCAGACAAGAACGGGTGGCAGGCTACGGGGATCACCGGGTCGACGATGAGAAAGACCGTATTCGTCAGGCCATTGACCAGGCACGAACCATCGTGCAAGAGACCCAAGCCCAATGGCAAGCGGCCACCCAGCGGGTGGATATTAGCACGGGTCGAAGGGAAGGATTGGTCACCCAGTGTCAGGAACGGGCCATGGCATGTGAGGCCTTGGGCGGTGAATGGCGGCGTGAGTGTGAGGCAGCAGGGTTTGCGGATGAGGCGACATGGTTGGCCGCCCGACGACCGCCGGAGGTGAGGGCCGCACTGACCCATCAGGCGACCGTATTGCACGAGCGCGGGGTGATCTTGGCCAGTGACACCAAGGCGTGTAAATCACGATTGGCCCACGAGCGGGAAAAGGCGGTGACCGAGTTATCCAGGGACGCGTGTGTCGCGGCGTGTGACGAGTGGGTTGCACGTGTGCACGTCCATTCGACGCAGGTGGTGCTGGTCTCACAGCAATTGAGGGACAACGAGTCAGCCAAAGTCAAACAAGCCGAAAGCCAACAGCGGATGGAAGCCCAAAAAAAAGACTATGATCGATGGGCCCAATTGCATGGGTTAATTGGGTCGGCGGATGGTAAAAAATACCGATTGTTTGCCCAGGGCATCACCTTTGATGGGTTGATATCGCATGCGAATCATCACTTGAGGGCCATGACCGACCGGTATCTGTTGATACGCGATGAGACGACCCCGTTGGCCTTAAACGTGGTGGATCACTACCAAGCAGGGAGTATTCGATCGACCAAAAACTTATCAGGGGGTGAAAGTTTTATGGTCAGTTTGGCGTTGGCCTTGGGATTGTCGCACATGGCCAGCCGAAACGTACGGGTCGATTCGTTGTTTTTAGACGAAGGATTTGGCACCTTGGATGATGAGGCCCTTCACACGGCCATTGATATGTTATCGGGCTTGTATCAAGGGGGAAAGATGATGGGGGTTATTTCTCATGTTCCGGCATTAAAAGAACGAATCCGCACTCAGATCCAGGTGATCCCCATGGCCAACGGACAGAGCCGGTTAAGTGGCCCCGGGGTGGTGAATCGAAGCCAATCAGGGGCGTAAGGGTACATTTGGGGACCTGCGGTCCCCACAACCCCGGCACAAGGGGCGATGCCCCTTTTGATCCCCGAGGGAAGGGGGGTTTTGTTTGGCCCCCTCCCCCAGCCCCTCCCCTTCGGGGAGGGGAGTAAGGGTACATTTGGGGACCTGCGGTCCCCAAACCCCAGCACAAGGGGTTCCACCCCTTTTAGAATTCCCAAGGGAAGGGTGTCTTGTTTGCACCCCCTCCCCCTCCCCCTCCCCTTCGGGGAGGGGAGTAAGGGTACATTTGGGGACCTGCGGTCCCCAACCCCCAGCCAAAGGGGCGACGCCCCTTTTAGAATCCCCAAGGCAAGGGTGTCTTATTAGCCCCCCTCCCCCACCCCCTCCCCTTCGGGGAGGGGAGTAAGGGTACATTTGGGGACCTGCGGTCCCCAAACCCCGGCCAAAAGGGGCGACGCCCCTTGAAAACCCAAGGGAAGGGGGGGTGCCCCCCAGCAAACGGTCGTTTTGATCCCCAAGGCAAGGGTGTCTTATTAGCCCCCCTCC
>Ga0192647_101460_pt1 | contig 15450 bp, 22 predicted proteins | sample LauGreFa1BDMLBSN_2_FD_133046 | JGI IMG/M metagenome (GOLD analysis project Ga0192647, IMG submission 133046) | Freshwater lake microbial communities from Lake Michigan, USA - Fa13.BD.MLB.SN - reassembly | ecosystem: Environmental > Aquatic > Freshwater > Lake | place: Lake Michigan, USA...
AAGTCAACCAACACCGGCATTGTATCACCAGTCGCATCTTGTTTCTTTACCGCAAACTCTTTATCACCATATTGAATAACCTCAGAACCAACAACTTTAATACCGTTGGATTCCAAATACTCTCTCATGGCAATTGCAGTTGTTACTCCATCCAAATCTTGGTGGAAGTAAATCTTAGCCTTTGGGTATCTTTTAGCCAAATCTTTAATGTCACGTAGACCTGATTCTTTAATAAGTTTTTTCATTAGTCCCAACCAAAATAGTGTGCAATTTTATCAAATAAATCTCCGTAGTCAGACATACACTGTTTGAAAATCACCTTGTCTTTTTCTGGCATCGCATCCATCGTATCTTCACCCCAAACACCATCGGGGGTTACCCTAATCATTGACTGATACTTTGCAACTGCTTGAGCACTTTTAGAGTTAGGTAAATTACCAATGGACCCATCCAGTTTTAGTGGTTTACCTTCATCATCCTTTACATTTTTCTTATTCAAGAAACACTGAATACCCCTATTGTAGTTATATCTCTCAATGGTAGTCATACCATTATTTAAATCTTCTTTTAGGTATTGTCTTGAAGTGGCTTCGACGTGTAAACCAAGAATTCTACTTTTCTCTTGTTCGTTAATTCTGAATTGTTTCATAATCAAATTTTATTATAAATATCTTATTTTATCTAATCATAGAATCAATCGATGAACCAATTTTTTGGTACACAGGATTGTTTCCATGTGGCTCTATGTTACCAATCGGTGGTTCAATCAAAATACCTCCGAGGTCCCTATATTGTTTATAATAATCCCTTACCTGTTTTTCTGTAGTCCTTGCAAGTCCACCCCAACCCCATGAACCTTGGACTACCAATATTCTTGTGTTCGGAAACTTCTCGCCGATTGCTGCGAACAATCCCGCAACATCATCATTAAAAACCTTACCGAAGTTACCATTGGTTCCAATAACGGTGATAATATTTTCAACATTCTCATTAACATATGGATAAGCATTTACAGCATCCTTTAGCCAATTAACCCCCATACCACCCTTCCAAAGTGACTGAACACCACTCGTGGTTCCAATTCTTGATGCCTTTGAAGTTGCGTTATCAACATAAGGTGCTTGAGAGTCACCAATAATAATATTTCTCGGTATTGCAGGGACCTTTGTCTGAGACTCCACACTATCCTCATATAAGAGTTTTATACGTTGTCTTTCTTGTTCATTAAGTATGAAAGGTTTTCCCATGTTTAATAAATATCACATAAATAAAAAACCCCTATTTAGTAGGGGTTTCTAATTGTATTTCAAGTTGATTTTGTTGTAGTTGATATTCTCTGACCCTCTTCCGAGCCACTTCACAGTAGTTCGGACTGATGTCCACACCTATCCAAGACCTTCCCAACATCTCAGCAGCTAAACATGTTGTTCCTGAACCATTGAATGGGTCCATAATAACATCCTCTTTGTAAGATAGAATCTTGATTGCCTTCCATGGAATGTCCATTGAGAATGTTGCCTTGGTTTGTTGTTTGGTATCAGCAAAGTAATGCCACTGTCCGTACACCAAATTGATGAAGTCTTTTTTATCATCATCAACAAACATCTGTTTCTTCTTTTGTTGACCAGGGTTCTTTGGGTCGTCAATCATTTCAATCCAAGACTCCCATTGAGGTGTTCCTTTGACTTTCTTAGTATGAACTTTCTTATACGCCAAGATTACACACTCTTTTGGGTTGTAAATGTATGGTGATGAAGGACTCATCCAACTTCCCCACGCAGTAGTCTTACTTCTATGTGGTGATGTCTCTTCCAAGTCAATGATACCAAAGAAACCAAAACCTATCTTCCTCATTACCGCCCATACCTCAGCTGAAAAATAAATCCTACCACCTTTTGTTTGTCTATTAATCTCATAAGGAATGTTAATCGCCATACGACCATCGTCTTTCAATACACGGTACGCAGCAGTCAACCAATCCTCAGTGAACTTCATATACTCCGTAAACTCTTTGTCATCGTCCCAACTGTCATAATCAATCCCAACACCGTATGGTGGACTGGTAACCATCAAGTCGATTGAACCCTCCTCCATGTTGTTCATGAACTCAACAGTGTCTGATTGCCAAATCTTTCCTTTTAATTCTTCTATATTTTTCATTTTCTAAGTAATTCTAATATCAAGTATAATAACATAACAGGCCACAAAAATACAGTGAAGACTCTCTCCCTCATCGTTAGACGAGTTTCGTCAATTCCGTATACGAGCATCGATTCTATCATAAACGTAAACACCATACCGAGTAACAAATACATTAACATTTACTCTCGATTAGCTCAATCTTACGTTGTAGATACCACAATGCTTTTTTAAGGTCCTGAAGTTCTTTGTCGGTTTCTTTCTTACCAGCTCTTACGATGTACTTGAATGTATTTCCAATATGAAAGTCCATTTCCAAAGCTTCAATAACTTTGATTACCTCATACGGGTTATTCTCACCACCATAGTGTTGCGGGTGATTAACCATCTTTTCTATTTCATTGGTTTGTGAGTCCATAATATCCTTTTCCATTTTTATTTTCTTCCACTAAACCAAGTTCAATGTATTTGTTGATGATTTCCATTGCGTTTTCCTCATCTACCTTCAAAAGGTGTTTTGCAATGAAAGAAATGTGTACTGGTTGTCTTAGCTTAGCCAAGAACTTTTCCTCATCTGTTGGCATACTTTTGTGCTTTTGCTTCTTTTCGTTGTTTACGAACTTTTTTATCAGATAGATTTTCAGAAGTAGTATTTTCAACTTTCTTACTTTCCACCTTCACAGAACCTCTTACCTCTGTTTTCCACAGAGACTTTGGACAGTACTCCCAACCTTGCCATTTTGTTTTTACCATGTTGTTAGCGTCTTTGTCGTCCACTCGTTTGATTTCTCCAGTTTTTGTATTTCTGATTGTTTTCATAATTTATTTAGATATTTGCCATTGATTGTAAGGAATCATTTCTTTGGGGTGATTCTCAAAGAAAGACTCATGAATAAAAGTATAAGGATTTTCTTGTTTCTTATCAAGGTATGCTCCCCAAAAAGATAGTGTTGAATTTGTTAAAATATGTTTATCACACATCGACATTAGTATCATACAAACGTGAGGGTCTTCGTCTATCACATAACATTGTGACTTTCTTAATCCTTGTGATTCGATAAACTTCCTCAGTTTAATAATATCATCTGAGAACATAAGGATATTTGTATCATCATAGTTCTCACGTATTCTGTTCATAATCCAATCGTGTGGAACTTGATTGGGTACAATAAAATCTCTTTCGGCTCCGAATCTAATATGAACTGATATTGTATTTTGATTGAATAGATTGGAATAATGAAAGTTAATCCAATCCATAAGTTTTTGGTGTGGTTGAAATATATCCAAGAGATAATCTCTGTTGTGATGCCAAAATTTATGATTGAAGAAATATCCTTGCATCAAATAAGGTGGTGTTACTCTTTCATCTAAATCGGTAAACACTCCACCCTTACCCGTATCAATATCCCACGCTAAATCTTGGTCAAACCACCAATCAAACGCATTTGGTTTACTGTTGAACCATGGTAACTTTGGATATATCTCACCCAATGTAATATTAGGGTCTTTCATCTTGTGTCCACCCCAAGGCATGAAATGACTGTTTATTCCATACCTTTCAAATGGTTGATTCCATCTTGAACTCTCAGACTGGTGAGTTGTCCAATAACCTAATAATGGTTTTAAGTCTTTGTCCTTACAATAAGATAGAAGAGCCGACATTTGGAACATTAAGTTTCCAAGACCACCCATCAATACCAACGATACCGTCTTGTCGTCTACGGTTACTTCAGTTGGATATAATAGTGGTGACTCTTCCATTTTATTTTACTTTTTTAAATAAGACATCACCCCACTCTTCACCTGAGTCTTCTGAACCAATTACTTCAAAACCAAAAGGTTTTAGATAATCAACTAACTCAGTCAACATAGGACATCCGATGTAATTTTCGTGGGTGTGGTATTCACATTGAATGAATTCAAATTCTTTGACCAAGTCACCCAACGATTTAAGAGCATTTAACTCTGAGCCTTCGATGTCCATCGATAGAAAATTAATATCATTTAGATTCAACTTATACTCTTCAATTACATTTTTAAGTGTCTTTGTTTTAACCTTGATGGTTTCAGATACTACATGACTTTGATTGTCGTAAATTTCAGGTCGTAGGTTTGGGACCATCAAAGATGACGATACACCTTTGTTTGAAGTTATATAAAAATTAACTTCTTCTTCCTTGTCTGAGATTGCAGCATTTATACAATACTGATTTTCGTATTCACGAATATTGTCTTGTATAGTGAAAACTTTATTAGGGTCTGCTTCAATCCAATAAATTGGTTCAAACCCTTTTGTGTAATACCAGTCACGCTCTTCAGCTTCCGATGCTCCGACGTGAATTACTCCGAGGCGATTGTTTAATAATTTTTCTAAATTTTTAATTAACATTTTCTATTTTTTTGATTATATCTTTTTTATTCATTCCCTTTTGGTAAAGTTCATGAAATTTTGATGCCCAACTATCCATAAAGATTAAGGCATCGGCACGGAACAACTGTCCGAGATTTTCTTCTTTGGTTTTAATAACCAACTCTTTGTCTACAATTCTTTTGTTGAAACCCATTTGTGTTCTGAATTAAGTGTAACTGTTATGATATGTTTTCTATTCCATTCGGAAGGTGAAATCAAAGATAAGAAATATTCTCCATTATTTCTTTGGTACAAATGATAAATTTCACCAATAACCGGTTCAAAAGTATAATTGGAGTTATATATTAACTCATTTAGATTAACCTCGTCAACTAAATTATTATACTCATCAACAAGTTCTTTGTACTTTTTAGTAAAAGTCTTCTGAACTTTACTTATTCCTCTTTCTTTGAATCCACTAACGTCATCTAATTTGATAATTGGACCTGAAACGTTTGTGGCATATGGTAATATTGATGAAACATATTTTTGTTTATCATCATCCCATGCAACTAAATCAGGCTTCTTTGTCGAGGTGTTGGTTGACATAATTTCTAATCTTTCTTCCAAGTTCCATGTCGTTTGGATTTTCTTTTACCAATTCGATGATTTCTTCTATTGTCACGCTATTACTTTTTAAAGTTGTAAAACTTTGATGTTTGAAAAACATAAGTGAGAACTCTTCTCTTCATCAATGGTAATAAACTTTCCTCAAAAGGGAATTTTTGTTTGGATGTAAAATCAAAAAATGGAATAGAGTAGTCTGTCAACTCAAAGGTCGTGTTCTCTAAGGCAGTTTTATAAAAGTCTTTCTTTTTTCCTGAGTAGATAAGTTCAACATTACACTTATTTGTTGGGTTATCTTCCATTGTGGTTTCAATACGATATTGAAATATCAAAAACTTTGAGTCGTAGTTAACCCTTAAGAATCCAATATCATATCTTTCAATTGGTGACATGTTTACGAACTCCATATCTAAGGAATCATAAACAACTTGCCAAACAGACTTGGCAATCATAAAATACTCTTTGAACTTGGTGTTTGCCATTTTGGCAATCTTCATAAGCTCATCTTTTTCTTCTTGGTTATTAATTTCAACCATCTGATATTCTAAATCAGATATAAGAACTTCCTCGTCGGGTTCAAGTTCTTCTTTTTTTAATAACAGTAGTTTTTGTTTTTCTAAAAAAACACTGGTGTTGGCATAATGAAGAGATAACTCTTGGAACGATGGGTATAATTTCAACACACGTAACTCATCATCAAGTTTCTGAGTATAGTCCATCAAAACATATTCTTTGTGTTCAAAGTCTATAGGGTCTTGTATTATCCAATCTAAATTCATATAGGATAGTATAAATAAAAAAATTTAAAGTTGAAATAGAATTAATCTATTCGGTATATAAAATACGTTTCACCACACACCTCTTGTTCGTGTTCCTCACCATCGTATCCGGCTAATCCAACACCTCTACCATCTGATTCAATAACTCCTTTAACCAAAGCCTCCCTGTCTATATAATTTTCAACTTCCATATCAAAATCATTTAAAAATCCTAACGGGTCGTATTCTACATTACTAACTAAGGCTTCCACCGCATTTTCAATATCTTCATCTGTAAAGTCACCCTCAGGGTTTTCTTGTATTTCTTCAATTTCACCTTCAACCTCCGTTATATTATTTTCTAAATCTTCTTTTGTTTCTGGGTCTGTTGTTTGTTCTAATTTCTTTCTTAGAACTTCAAGTTTCTTTTTATAAAACTCCAAGAATTGTTGTTGTTTCTCAGTTGGTTGTCTTCTACCTTCATCTATATAATCTTCTGGCGATTCAGAAACCCAATCATTATACAATTCCTCAGCCACAGAAGTAACAGCATTTACATCAATGTAATTATCGGCAAAACCTTCTCTAAATGCTCTTATACCGTATTCACTAACAAATTCATCTATGTTTACATACGCAGCTTCATCAGCATCAGAATCATCCCCTACAGCATATTCATTATTATGAGTCTCACCCATCCACTTGAATACTGGTAAACTATAGTGGTTATACTCTTCTCGAACCAAATAGTAAATGTCCTCCCCTTCCTCAACATCACCTTCTGATTGAATTAATTGGTAAACTGCCCTTGCTGATGTTGCAATGATATCATCACAATTACCCTCAGCCCAAGCATCACTCTCACGGAGTTCCTCTTGTCTTGCCAAAATTCTTCTACGTTCAGCCGCTTCAGCCTCTTTTCGAATTCTTTGTTCTTCCGCTTTTGCAGTAGCTTGGTCAGACCATATCTTTTGTTTATCTGAATAGTTCTCAGACATAAATTTATTTATTGACCCAATTACTTTTTTCCAAGTATCTCCAAATACTTTTAGGACATCATAAGCCGAAATATTAACATCAACAGCATCATAGTATTCCTCCCTGTCATCAAATAATTTGTAAATGGCAATCTTATAGTATTTGTTATCTGATGGTAGCTTTTTAGATATAACATAAAACAACTTACCTCTTTCATTATAACCATCAAAGTGTTTTGAAGAATCTCTTGTTGCTGTACACCATTTGGTGCCGGCACCATAATAACAAGAACCTTCATGGCTTGTTGGACTTACAATAACGAAGTTATCATCCTCATAAATTTTAATAGCACCGTCGTTGTCCTGAACACTTCTTCTATCTCTGTTGGTATGAGTAGATATAACATCACGTAATTGGTCAATACTCTCATATTGATTAATATCTTTTACCGGTAAGTTTTCTTGGTAACGAACAAACTCAGGAACTAATTTTACCGCATCATTCAAGTTTTGTTCAAAGTTCAAAGGAGATATAGTTCTACCCAAGAAATCAATAAACTTTAGATTCTGTGAAAGTTGGGTGGCAGCTGCGATAATACTCTTCAATTGTTCCAAATTGAATTTACCTCTATACTTCTGAATGAAGTCTTCCCTCCTACCTTCTAACAATACTTTACCCAAACTCATAAAATGTTTTAAGATAAATATTACAATACCCAAGAATCTTTTGAATAACCGAAGTAATCAAAGTAATCTTTTAAATTGTTGTAAACCAAATCAGCCAATTCTTGGTTATAATATTTCTGATAATGTTGAATGTTACCGATGTATTCGTCTCGTGGGTTCTCACCTTTGAATCTGTTTTCTGAAACATATTCCAACCCCCTCTCCAAGTGAGGTAAACTCATAAACACGGGAATCTTCTGAATATCTTCCAACATATATTCCATTCTAATAATGTAATCAGGATTACGACCAATCTTTGGCCATTGCGTCATGTAAAACTCATCATGTGAAATTGGATATCTACCATCAACAAAGTATATTTCTTTTAACCATCTATCAAAAGAATATCCATACTCCTTGTTACCCTCTTCCCTTGTTTCGTCCAAAAAAGCGGACACGGCTCTTGAGTAAGGGTTTCTAGTATTACATATAATAGGTAAGTGTTCTAACCCGTCGGGTATTCCTTGAGCATGTGTAAAGGGACCCGTATTCCAAACCAAAAAATCTTCATTATGATTATATAAATCATCACAACCCGAATGAGTCATAAACACAGAGACAGCCCGAGAACCACAACCCGCAGTTCCCCACCAAACAAAACCATATTTTTTTGAACTATTCATATTATTTACTGTAAAAACAAATCGAATATATTTATCTATATAAACTAAAATAAAACCAAAAAAAATAAATAACCATGGGTTGCGGATGTAAAAACAAAAATCAGGGTCAGGCTACACAACAGACTGTTCAAACACAACAGAGTTCAGCTTCACAAGTGGTGCAAAACGCCATCAAGAAAACTGTAGAAAAGTATTACGAGAAGAAGTAATACACTATTTTTTCTTTAATTTTATCAAAGGGGAAATTTTCCCCTTTTTTTATATTTATAGATATGACAATCGACCAATTAAACGACCTATTCATTGAGCAGGAATACAGTATGATAAAAGACTTTGTCAAAAAAGTATTCAACGACAACTACATTTCTTTTTACGATTTCTTGGAAAAGAAAATAGATGTATCTATGGATTACGTTACGGAATTTTTTATGGAAGAAATACCTCAAGCATACCTTCAGATTCTGTATAACAAAAATCCTCAATCTACAATTGACTATGTTGTTGATGAATTTTTAACTGATGTAAAAAAAGAAGGTGACAAGTATTACATGATAATGAGTAGAGATGATTTATCAGAGTTTTTTGATGATAGAGGAAGGGACGGTACCGCTAGAGATGTTGCAAAAAGAGTACTGTCAGACGAACCATCGGATTGGTATTACAATGATAGTGTTGATGTGTCAACGGTGGTTGAAGAATTAGATGAAGGAAACTTTGATAATTTGTTACATAAGTTTTTTGTAGAACATGAAGGTGAAGAATATGATGGTGAGATAATCACCCAAGAATTCATGAAAAATACCACAAAAAATGAATTATCAGATATGATTTATAAGTTAGATGATGAACTGTCGTCTAACCTTACAAGTCTTTATTCAACTGCCGAGAACTACGCATACGAAGAAGAAATTTATAACTTGGTTAATAGAGAATTAAAAGATTTCTTTGGTACTGAAAAGTGGGGTGACTATATAACTAGCCAAATCAGAAAGGTTGACGGAACTGTAGTAAATAGAGAAACATTCAGAGTTGATGTCACTAATCTATTGAAAAGAATAGTACCTGAGTACATTGACATGCACGTTACCGAACCTGATAATCAATTTGAGTATCAAGGAAATTTGGAAAATGTTATTAAAGATTGGTTTAATGAAACTGAAGATTATTTAGATTTTAGAATTCCCGAATACCCTGACTACCGTTTATTAGAAAAACAAATCAATGATTTGTATTCAGATTATATCTAAGTGAACTTGTCTTTTTTTAATTTATAGTATATTTTTCATAAAAAAGGACATGAGAGTAAACGCTCTAATTATTGACGATTTTTATTCAAACCCCGAAGAGGTTCGTGAATTTGCACTTGAACAGGAGTTTAAAGTTCGTGGTAACTATCCAGGTATGAGAACCGAACCTTTTGCTAATGAGGACATTAAAGAGACTATTGAATCTATTATTGCCCCATTTGCAGGTAAAATAACAAGATGGCATACTGAGTACACAGGTTGTTTTCAATACACAACAGCGTATGACCGTTCATGGATTCACGCCGACTCGTGGAATGATTGGGCAGGTGTTTTGTATTTAACACCAAACGCACCAGCATCTGCGGGAACTGGTATTTTTAGACACAAGAATACAGGTTTAGTTAGTTGGGACTTGAAAGTACGAACAAAAGAAGAGACGGAAAACTGTGAGGCTATTCACGAAGCTCAAGATTATACCAAATGGGAAGTTCTTGATAACTTTGGGAATGTTTTTAACCGACTAGTTATGTATCGTGGAGATAACTTCCATCAATCAATGGACTACTTTGGAAAAGACTTAGAAGATGGTCGTTTATTCCAAGTATTCTTTTTTAACACAGAAAGATAATATGAGACAATATTTTGCAGAAGAATTAATCAATCCTGAATTAGATATCGAAAAATATGTACAGGAATTTAAAGAAAATAAAGTTGTAGTAATCCGTGACTTCTTAAGGGAAGAACAAGCTGAGATTATGTATAATTGGTTTAATAATGATATGCCGGCAGATTGGTGGGAAGCTTCAAGTTTTCCAGGAATTAAAGAAAAAAAAGTGGCATTTGTTAGAAACTTCCCCGAAAATCAAGAAAAGATTTTTGAAAATTATCAACATGTAATAAAAGAATTCAGAGATGGTAATTTTGCCTATCATTTCTTTCGTACTGATAAAAATCACACTGAAGATTGTGATTGTCATGAGTGTGAAATAAGAGAGTTCTTAGATTCAAAAGAAATATTGGATTTTATTTCTAAAGTTTCAGGTGATAAGAAAAGTCACACGGACGAAGTTTTTGCCGCTTGTTACACCGCAGGTGATTTTTTATCACCACACTTAGATTCACCAAATGGTTCATTAGGTTTTGTTTATCAAATGACTAAGAATTGGTTACCTCAATACGGTGGTCTATTACATTTTATGGATGATGAAAAAACTAAAGTTGAAAGGGTTGAGGTTCCTGAATTTAACAGTCTAACTCTATTTTATTTACCACCAGGAAAAGGTAAATGGCACTATGTGTCTCATGTATCACCCGGTGTTGAGGAGATGAGGTTAACATATACAGGATGGTATAAATAAAAAAAGGAGGTAATAACCTCCTTTTTTTTATTCACTTGGTATGTATTCAGGATATAAATCAAATATAAATTCTGTCAATGTTTGAGGACAATAACAATGATTTTTACTTGTATCATTTATCCAACCATTTTTAAATTTTATAAATAATGGTGTGAACATTTTATTTCTTTCATCATAAAAAGAATCCACATCTAAACCCAAATCAATTAAGTCATCAATTACATCTTCAAAGTAAGATTCATAAATAATAACATTTGGAAATAAGTTATTAAATTCCTCTAATATATTTTCACCTTTGAATTTGTCGTTCTCTTTATCAAAAAATGGTCTCAATAATACTTTGGTTTCATGAACTTTTTTTGGGTAAATGAACCAAATAAATTTTTTATTCTCAACTAATTTATGATAATATTCTCCACTATTAAGTATGGATATCATGTTATCTAAAATTTGGTCCTGTAACCCAAGATACTAAACTTCTTCTAACCCCATCAGTAACTGGTGTCACACGATGTAAACAGAATGTTGGGAAGATAATCATCGACCCTTTTTCTTTTGGGAATGTAAAAGTATCGTGACCAATATTCATTTGAACATTTCCACCTTCGTATTCGTCTTCATTACTTAATTGTACAATAACTGAGAGTTTTCTTGCACAAACAGTTTCACCAATATCTGTATGCCAATTATAGTGTCCACCGTTTTCACCCCAATATTCTGTGAACTGTACATCGTCACCAAAACCCATCAAATCAAAGTTCCATAACTCATTGTTAGCGGTAACAACATGCTCACCAATTCTTTCAAAAATCCATTCAGTTTCAGGATTACATTCAATGAATCCAATCATACTTCTTCTAACATCATGGTTTTCAACAGTGTCATGTCCACCAATTAAACCATTATATAATTCAAGACTTTTACCGATTCCGATAATTTTTTCAATTTCTTCATCAGTAAATGCATTTTTAAACCAATAGTAGTTCATGTAGTCAATTTCTTTACTACGGTAATTCTGTAAAAAAGGTTCTGCGTATATCATAATCGTATTTTTTCTAATTATAGTTTAAATAATATTCAAAATAAAGGAAAATGTCTTATGATTAAAAGAAAAAATGAGAAGAAAAATTATTGATTGTTTCACCTTTTTTAATGAATTAGATTTATTAAAGTTCAGATTGGCGGAACTTTACGATAAGGTAGACCACTTTATTCTAATTGAGTCCACCAAAACTTTTACAGGTCAGGTTAAACCATTATATTATTCTTTAAATAAAGATGAATTTGAGAACTGGAATGACAAAATCATTCATGTTGTTGTGACCGATATGCCGATAAACCTACCTCAATATAAAATTGATGAGTTGGTGGCTTTACCTGAAATTAGAAATATTAATTGGGTTAGAGAACACCATCAAAGACGTTCGGTGGTTAAAGGTTTAAATCGTTTAAATTTGAATTTTGATGATGTTATAATAATGTCAGATTTAGATGAAATCCCTGACATGGATATAGTTTCAAATAATATTAAATTTTTAGATATGGGTCCAATTGTTTTTGAACAAGATTGGTACATTTGGAATTTGGAATGGATGAAAGGTATGAAATGGAGAGGAAGTTCAATGTTTTTGTTTTCACAGTTTATAGATAATAAAGACATTTTTCAGCATATCAGAAATTTGCGTTGGGATGAAGTAGATGAAAATAAAGAATTTATAACTGTTGATGGTGGTTGGCATTTTTCATGGTTTGGAAGTTCTGAATTTATAAGAAAAAAGATGTTCTCATTTGCTCATACTGAAACCGCAACAGAATATTTTAGAAACTTAAAAAATATTGAGTATTTGGTTCGTGAAGGATTGACACCTGAAGAACCGAGTGATTCACCGATTAAGTTATTACCCACAGAAAACATATTAAGAAAATTACCTAAGAATCTTGAGTTAATCCCTAATTACTCTTTTGAAAAGTTTTCAAAAGTTTATGACTGTTTTATGTTCTCTCATGAATTAGACTTACTTAATCTTAGATTACATGAACTTTATGATTATGTAGACTACTTTGTAATTGTTGAATCTAATGAAACACATTCAGGATTACCTAAACCATTATATTTTAGAGAAAACCAACACTTATTTGAAAAGTTTTCAGATAAAATAATTAATGTCGCAATAGAAGGTTTTCCCACACCACCATCTGACCAAAACCCTAATTGGTTTAGAGAAAACTTCCAAAGGAATCAAATTTTAACGGTACTACAATCACTTGATATGAAAGATGATGATTGTGTTATGTTATCGGACGTTGATGAGTTGCCTGATAGAAACTCAGTTATGAATGTTAGACACCACGCTCGAAGGTTACAAGTAATAACTTTTAGACAAAGATGGTTTACTTGGAATTTTGAATTGGAAGACCCTCAGGAATGGCCAGGTACACAAGTTATGTTATGGTCTGATTTCAAAAAAACTACACCACAAAAAATTAGAAACGGTAGATACAATGTTGGTGTTGTAAGTAATGAAGTAAGAGGTTGGCATTTATCTTGGTTCGGTGATAATAATAGTGTACATGAAAAACTAAAAAGTTTTGCTCACCAAGAAATTGGACCCAAGACAGATGAAGAAATTGAATTGGCTAGATTAGAAAAGAGAGCACTAGTTGAGAGTAAGTTAAACCCAACACACGGATGGGACTTCTTCCCTGTTATGAGACATATATATGAAGAAGGTAGACTTTACGAGCAAGTCAACAAAAACAAAAACCAAAAATTCTTAATAGATTTCTTTTAAATTTTAGTAGATAAAGCTAACATTCTGGCATATCTAAACCCATTATCTATTGGGTGTGGGATGTTAAAATGTTTTCGTAAGTCATCATTTGTTTTGATATTCTTACTATTAACCCAATCAATCGTTGGTTGTTTAGGGTTATCACTAATTTCCATTTCAACTATAACTGGTTGTTTCATTGACTTAAGAACCGCAACTCTTGAGAAGTTACTCCAATATGATGTTATGATAGTATCACATTCAGACAATAACCATATTTCAAAGAATGTTTTAATAACATCATAGATTGTTTTTTTTGTATTTTTTGAGTAGTGGACTGCTTGACCTGGTACCGCAAAAACCCTATCGTCACCATATCGATTTTTTAAATCAAATATTACCTGTTCATCATCACTACAAAGAAATATTCTTTCATCACCATCAGATACAGCATCTATTGTTTTGTTAAATAGTTCTAAAGTATTATCAGAAATTTCAGGTACATCACCCCAAAAACGATTTGTCCTAATGTGTATACCAATGGTTTTAACGTTGTTTGACTTTAATTTACTCTTCAAATAATCATAATTTTTTTGAAATTCATCTTCAAAGACCAATAGATTATTGATTAATTTACTAAAACAGTTTTCAGGTGTTAATTCCAACTCTTTTAATTTGTTTTTATATTTTTCATTTTCAAAAATATATTGTATGAAGTTTTGATTTGAGTATATATAAACACAATCCGAATCAGGAAATTTTTCAGATATAGTTTGAGTTTTAAAAAAATCTAAATTGTTAATTAAATCAGATTCAATATTAAATCTACCTCTTTTTAATGGTAATAACTTCCAATCATCATTCCACCAATCAATAGGTGATGTAAATACATCTGCGTATGTGATATCATCATCTAATTTAATTCTAAAATTATAATCATTAAGTAACGCCAATAAGTAAGAACTAACTAAACCAAACAATCTATCACCCAAACCACCATTTTGTGTTGAGTACACTAAAAACTTATTTTCCATGGGATTATAATACGTATTCATATTTTAATATAATAAAATATATGTTGAAAAAAAAAAGGACTGTTAAATCAGTCCTCTTCTTTTTATTTCTTCTTCGAGTTGTTCTAACTCTTTTTCATGTGCTTCCAAAATATTTGTTTGGGTTTGTATAGCTTCAACAATAATTGGGATAATTTTAGGATATTCAACAGTATAACCCGTTTCTTCTGTACCACCAACAAGTTCAGGGAAGTATTCCATTATTTCCTGTGCAATTACACCTACATCTTGAATACTTGTAATTTCATCTGTTGGTTTTCCATTAACTAAGGCTCTCCAATAGTATTCAACACCTCTCATTTTTAATACTTTGTCTAAAGCACTATCAATAACTCTAAGATTTTCTTTAAATCTACGGTCAGAAGTAGAACCTACATCACCAGCCCCACCAGTAATACCTGTCGAACCTTGGTCACCTGGACCCGAACTAGCACTCAAATCACCTGTAGGTCCTTTAGGTCCTTTAACACCAGGTGCTGGTGTACCAGGGTTTCCTGTAGGTCCTTTACCACCTGGGTCACCTGTTATCTGTGGTCCTGGAGCTCCTTGTATTCCTATAGGTCCCTTTGGGGATGAACCCAATCTACCTTTTTCACCTTTTGGTCCTATTGGACCTTTTGGTCCTGCCGGTGCAATCGGTCCTTTTGGACCTTTTGGTCCTGCCGGTGCAGTTGGACCCTTTGGTCCTTTTGGTCCTGCCGGTGCAATTGGACCTTTATCACCTGTTGGACCTGTTGGTCCTGTTGGTCCTGGAGCCCCTACAGGTCCAGTGTTTGGCGGCCCTGTTGGTCCTTTTGGACC
>Ga0192647_101461_pt1 | contig 15448 bp, 14 predicted proteins | sample LauGreFa1BDMLBSN_2_FD_133046 | JGI IMG/M metagenome (GOLD analysis project Ga0192647, IMG submission 133046) | Freshwater lake microbial communities from Lake Michigan, USA - Fa13.BD.MLB.SN - reassembly | ecosystem: Environmental > Aquatic > Freshwater > Lake | place: Lake Michigan, USA...
TAATACCGGAAATATTGCTTGGGATGGTAAAAACCAAACTGGAAAAGATGTTGCTGAAGGAACGTATTTTTACGTTATTACTGCAAAAGGTAAAGATGATGAAGCATACAGTACAAAAGGAAATTTGAGCTTGTATCGATAATTTAAAAAAACTAATTTGAATTAACAATAGTTTTTTCTTGTCTATAAGATAGAATGTATTTTGTTAGTTTTAATTTTTCTTCGACACTTAATTTTGATTTTTCTGACATCTCATCAATAATTCGAATCCATTTTTTTTCATTATAGTTAACTATTGTTTTTGATCGGTGACATTCTATACATTTTGTAGAAAAAATATTTTGACCTTGTTTTAATTCTAAAGGCAAAGTATTAGCCCATTTAATATTAGCAATTTCGAGTTGTTTAATACTAGGACTATATTCAACAGAATTTAATTTTGTGCTTTTGCAATAAACTAATGTTGTTAAAGAAATGAGTATGAACAAATATTTAAAGTTATTTTTCAAAAAATTACTTACTCAAATATAAATTACGTGAACTATAGATGTCTTGAAAATATTCATCTTGCAGGCTATCAATAAAATAGATTGATTCACCAGTACTTTTCATTTCAGGTCCAAGTTCTTTTTGAATTTCAGGAAACTTTTCGTAACTAAATACTGGAACCTTAATAGCATATCCTTTTTTCTTAGGTTCGAATTTAAAATCTTTTATTTTCTTTTCGCCTAACATTACTTTGGTTGCATAATTAACATAAGGCTCTTGGTATGCTTTTGCAATAAAAGGAACAGTTCGGCTTGCCCTTGGATTCGCTTCGATGATATAAACTATTTCGTTTTTTATTGCGAATTGAATATTTAATAGGCCAACGGTATTTAATGCCAGGGCAATTGTTTTAGTGTACTCTTCTATTTGTTTAATTACATGATCGCTTAAATCGAATGGAGGTAATACAGCATAACTATCGCCACTGTGAATACCAGCTGGTTCGATGTGTTCCATAATTCCAATGATATACACATCTTTTCCATCGCAAATGCTATCGCTTTCTGCCTCTATAGCACCATCTAAAAAGTGATCTAATAATACTTTATTATCAGGCAAATCGTTAAGAAGTTTAACAACATGTTGTTCTAAGTCTTGTTCGTTGATAACAATTTTCATACTTTGACCACCTAATACATAGCTTGGACGAACTAAAAGTGGAAAGCCTAAAGTTTTTGATAAAACAATGGCTTGATCTGCATCTTCAATCACACCAAATTCAGGATAAGGAATTTTATTTTCTTTTAATAAAGTTGAAAAACTTCCTCTATCTTCAGCTAAATCAAGTGATTTAAAATCGGTACCAATAATTTTTATGCCATGTCGATGTAGTTTTTCAGCTAATTTTAAAGCTGTTTGTCCACCTAATTGAACAATTACACCGATAGGATTTTCGTGTAAAATAATGTCGTAGATGTGTTCCCAAAATACTGGCTCAAAATATAATTTATCAGCAGTACTAAAATCTGTACTAACGGTTTCGGGATTACAATTAATCATAATAGTTTCGTAGCCACATTCTTTTGCAGCTAAAACGCCATGAACACAGCTATAATCAAACTCAATTCCTTGACCAATGCGGTTAGGTCCGCTTCCTAAAATAACCACTTTCTTTTTTTCACTTCTAACACTTTCATTTTCGTCTTCAAAAGTGGAGTAGTAGTAGGGTGTTTTGGCTTCAAACTCTGCTGCGCAGGTATCTACTAATTTGTAAACGCGTTTAATGCCTAAATTATTCCTTTTGGCATAAATTTCACTTTCTAAACATTTTACTAAATGTGCAATTTGTCTATCGGCATAGCCTTTTTGTTTAGCTTCGTATAATAAATCTTTGGGAAGAGAATTGGCGTTGTATTTAGAGATTTCGTTTTCTAGAGCAATCATTTCTTCAATTTGTTGAAGAAACCAGAGATCTATTTTAGTTAATTTTTGAATAGTTTTGATTGATATTCCCAATTTAAACGCATCGTAAATCATAAATAAACGATTCCAGCTAGGGCGTTCTAAAGCCCTGAGGAGCTCGGCTTGATCGGTAATTTCTTTCCCATCGGCTCCTAAACCGTTTCGTTTAATTTCTAAACTTTGACAAGCTTTTTGCAAAGCTTCTTGAAAACTTCTTCCGATTGCCATCACTTCGCCAACAGATTTCATTTGGAAACCAAGTTCGCGATTACAGCCTTTAAATTTATCAAAATTCCAACGTGGAATTTTAACTATTACATAATCGAGTGTGGGTTCAAAAAAAGCAGAAGTAGATTTGGTTATTTGATTAATTAATTCGTTTAATTGATAACCAATTGCTAATTTACTTGCAATGCGAGCAATAGGATAGCCAGTAGCTTTACTTGCTAGAGCTGAAGACCTTGAAACACGAGGATTAATTTCGATAGCAATTATATCTTCGGCATCATCATTGCTTACGGCAAACTGAACATTACACCCCCCAGAAAAATTACCAATGCTACGCATCATTTTAATAGCCATTGTTCTCATCTTTTGATAGGTAGAGTCGCTCAAAGTCATTGCAGGAGCAACTGTTATGCTATCACCGGTGTGAACACCCATGGGATCAAAATTTTCGATAGAACAAATGATGGCTACATTATCATTATTGTCGCGTAAAAGTTCCAATTCAAATTCTTTCCATCCTAAAACAGCTTTATCAATTAAAACTTCGTGAATAGGAGATGTTTGTAATCCTCTATTTAATAAATGATCGAAGTTTTCTTTTTCGTATACTACAGAGCCACCGCTACCGCCCAATGTGAAGGATGGACGGATTACTAATGGAAATCCAAAATCTTGAGCAATACTTTTACCTTCTAAAAATGATTTAGCAATTTTGCTTGGTGCCATTTTTACACCAATTTCGTTCATTCGAATCCGAAATAAATCTCGATCTTCTGTTACTTTAATTGCATTAATATCTACCCCAATCATCCGAACGCCATATTTTTTCCAAATACCCATGTCTTCACATTTTAGGGCAAGATTTAATGCTGTTTGTCCGCCCATAGTAGGAAGTACAGCATCAATTTGTCGTTCTTCTAAAATTTTAACAATAGATTTTACATCAAGTGGGAGAAGATAAATATGATCGGCTGTAACATTATCCGTCATAATTGTAGCCGGATTGGAATTGATTAAGGATACTTCGATACCCTCTTCTTTTAAACTTTTAGCAGCTTGAGATCCCGAATAATCGAATTCGCAGGCTTGTCCAATAATAATTGGCCCTGAGCCTATAATTAAAACTGATTTTATGGATGAATCTTTTGGCATAAAATTTAAATTTGTATAAATTTAAAAATAAATATTTTTGTTTTTAAAACAATGCAAAGTTAATAGCTTAAAAGAATTGTTGAAATAAAGATATTGACTAAATATCAATAAGATGTATACAAAAACAGTAAAGAAGTATATTAAATATGAAATTGAATAAAGTATATTCAAAAAAAAAGCTCGAAACATTTCGAGCTTTTGAGGGATAAATATTTTTAAGAGGGCGATTCGGAGTTTGTTTCTTTTTTTCCTTTAGCTTCAGTTACCACAATGTTTCTTTCATTATGCTTAGTGCCATTTAGCGTATTAATTGCATTCATCGCCTCTGAATCATTTTTCATTTCCACAAAACCATAGCCTTTGCTTCTTTTGGTTTCTTTATCTTTAATTATTCTAACACTAATTACTTCTCCATATTGAGAAAATAGTTCAGTTAAAGAATCTTCTCTAACTTTAAAGCTTATGTTACTTATAAAAATATTCATGGGTTAATAGATTTTAATATTATAAAAATATAAAATTAATTTCTAAAAACATAACAAAATACAAAATTTGTTAATATTTATATAAGATGGTTTTAAAAAATGATTGCTTCAACGCTAATTTCAATATTTGCATCTTTTGGTAAGCGAGCTGCTTGAATTGTAGCTCGAGCAGGAAATTCATCTTTAAAATAAGAGGCATAAACCTCGTTAACATGAACAAAATTATTCATATCAGCTAAAAATATAGTGCTTTTAGCTACATTTTCGTAGGAACAACCGCCAGCTTTTAATATTTCTCCAATATAATCCATTACTATTTTTGTTTCTTCTTTGATAGTTGTTTTGATTAATTGTTTACTATTCAAATCCATAGCAATAGTACCGCTAATAAACATAATATTACCAGCAATAATGGCTTGATTATAAGGGCCTATGGGTGAAGGGGCGTTTGTTGTATTTACTATTTTTTTCATTTTTATTCTAGATTTAGGGATATAATATGAATTAAAATTACTAAGTTTATCTATACCAATACATTAGTTTTGATTTCTTTTTTTTACCATTGTTAATATCGTTGCAATAGCAACTGTTTCTCCTGTTTCGTCATAAACATCAACTAAAAATTTAACAATACCTTTAGCAATATCCTCAGGATTCTTTTTTTCTTGTTCAATTTTTTCTTTACAGGTAAAACGAACGGCAATGCTTGATCCGGGATAAACTGGTTTTGTAAAACGACATTCATCAATTCCGTAATTTAATAAAACTGGTCCTTTTGGGGCATCAACAAATAAACCTGCTGCTCTACTTAAAATAAAATATCCGTGAGCAACTCTGCCGGTAAAAATAGTTCCATCAAGCGCGTTTTCATCCATATGAGCATAAAACTTATCACCACTTAATTCTGCGAATTTTTCAATATCATCTAGAGTAACCGTGTGTTTTTCTGTGATTAAGGTTTCGCTAATTTCTAAATCTTCAAAATATTGTTTAAAAGGGTGAATATCTTTTAAAATAGGTTTAGCGCCTTGCTGATATTGATTTAAAATTGCAGTTATTGTAGTTGGAGAACCTTGAATTGCGGTACGTTGTAGATAATGAAAAACGCCTCGTTTGCCCCCCATTTCTTCTCCACCACCGGCTCTTCCTGGACCACCGTGAACCAAAAGTGGCATTGGAGAACCATGGCCGGTACTTTCTTTAGCGCATTCGGCATTTAAGATTAAAATCCGTCCATGCATACAGGCTGCGCCAATAGTATATTTTCGAGCAATTAAATTATCCGCTGTAATGATTGAGCTTACTAAAGAACCTTTTCCCATTTTAGATAATTCGATAGCTTCATCAATGGTATTGTAGGGCATTATGGTACTAACGGGTCCAAATGCTTCGATATTATGACAATCGGTATTAATAAAAGGGCTATCATTATAAAAAATAATTGGTGGCATAAACGCCCCTTTACTTTTATTGGCGCCTTTAACTTCAAAGTTTTCGAAATTGCCGATGATAATTTTTTGAGTTTTAGAAAGAATTTCAACCTTTTCTTTAACTTCAATTAATTGAGAAAAACCAGCTAAAGAACCCATACGAACCCCTTCGATATTTGGGTCGCCAATTATGTTTAAAGCTAAACGTTTGCCAAGAGCAATTTGAACATCCTCGACCATATCTTTAGGAACAATAATGCGTCGAACGGCAGTACATTTTTGACCAGCTTTAGTTGTGATTTCTCTTGCAATTTCTTTAATAAAAATATCAAATTCAGGCATTGATGTAGTTACATCTGTTCCTAAAACGCAGCAATTTAAAGAATCGGCTTCCATATTAAAAGGGACAGATTCTTGCAATAAACGAGGATGAGATTTTAACATTTTACCGGTACTAGCACTTCCAGTAAACGTTATAACATCTTGACTTTGAACACAATCTAAAATACCATTCGCGCTTCCGCATATTAATTGTAGAGCACCTTCGGGTAAAATTTTAGAAGCTATTATTTCTTTAACAACGGCTTCTGTTAAAAAAGAAGTTAATGTTGCCGGTTTAACAATTGCTGGAACTCCAGCTAACCAATTAACAGCTACTTTCTCTAACATTCCCCAAACAGGAAAATTAAACGCATTGATATGAATGGCAACGCCTTCTTTTGGTACACAAATGTGATGGCCAATAAACGTATTATTTTTTGATAAACGGGCAACATCTCCATCATAACAATAGCTTTCGTTAGGGAATTGACGGCGCAATGAAGCATAAGTAAATAAATTACCAATTCCACCTTCGATATCAACCCAGCTATCCATTCTTGTGGCACCAGTTGCCCATGAAAGATTATAAAAAATTTCTTTTTTACTTTGAAGATGAAGCGCTAAGGCTTTTAACATTAAGCCACGCTCTTGAAATGTTAGTTTACGTAATTTTGGTCCTCCGATATTACGAGCAAAATCACACATTTTAGCAAAATCAATGCCTTTACTACTTGCTGAGGCAACAAAATCACCATTAATAGCATTAAATAATTCTTGACCTTTTTCTTCACCAGGAATCCATTTTCCGTATGCAAAATTATTTAATTGATTAGTCATATTTTTAATATAATGATGCTAAAATTAAGAAAGGAATAATTAATAAACCAAATTAAGTTTACAACAATTAAAAATAAATTTGATTAAAGGATATCATTAAATATAACTGGGTTTAAAATAAATTTTGAAATTAGTTTTTCTATTTTTCCATTTAATTCGTTTGAAAAGACTAAGTGTTGACATTTTGGTAGACTCAAGGCTAAACGATCAACTTGGCCTTGCCATGAATTTTTTATCATCATTTGGGCATCATCAATAACAAATAGTTTAATTTTATTAAGATTTAGGTTACGTTCAAAATAAATTTCAAGAATACGTTGAGCAGTTCCAATAACTACATCGGTACCAAAATAAATTTCTCCGCTTTGTTCATTAATTTTTCCTTCTTCGAAAACGCAAACAGATCTTAAGTCGGTATTTTTAGCAAGTAAATCGAATTGCTCTTTAAAAGCAATGGATTTTTCTTTATTAGCAACAAGGATTAATGCCCTTGGGGCATCTTCGAAAGCTTTTTCTAATTTTTGAATAGTGGCTATAGATATAAGAGTAGTTTTACCAGATAGAGTAGGGCCAACACCAATCAAATCGTGGCCTCCATTGATTTTAGGTATACATTTTGATTGAAATTCGTTTTCTGATTCATACCCATAATCCACTAATGCAGAAAGTAATTTTTTATTTAATTTTTTATTAAACATAAAAATTATAAAATAAATTTGTATCCAACTCCCCTAATTGAGATGAAATGTTTAGGATTTTTTGGATTAGGTTCGAATATTTTACGAAAGTTAAGAATATAATTATCAATAGTTCTAGAAGAAGGGTTTTCATTTACATTCCATAGTTTTTCGATAATCTGATCGCGAGAAACAACATAATTAATTTTTTTAGTTAGCAAGTCTAAAAGCCCAATTTCACGCCTAGATAGAGTTAAATAATTTCCATTAATATCTTTAACCTCATACGTTTTAAAATTAATTTCGCAGCTACCAAAACTAAAAATAGTTGAATTTTCTTTTTGAGTTCTTTTAATTAAATTACTTATTCTGAGTAGAAGTTCTTCTAAATCAAATGGTTTAGTAATATAATCATCGGCACCGAGTTTAAGGCCTTCAATTTTATCAGAAATTTGATTTCTGGCAGTTAAAAAAATGATTGGTAGAGAAGGTTTTTTGGATTTAAATTGTTTACATAAATCAAATCCATTTATTTCGGGTATCATCACATCTAAAAGAACTAAATCTATTGTATCCATGTGAATGTTAAATTGATTTAATGCCTCGCGGCCATTGATAGCATGTAATACAGAATAATTATCGAGTTCTAAATTTAAAGATATGGTTTTAGCAAGATTAAGCTCGTCTTCTACTAATAATATTTTATGATTTAGCATTTAAATTTAATAATAAAATTAATTAATTAAAAGGAATGATAATTTAGAGATTAAAAAAGTAATAAACATTTAATGTTTTATATTATTAATAATAAATATGTTTAAGTATCGTTTAATTTATGAAATTTGAGAATGACAAATACATCCATACCAATTGAAATATATACCGATGGAAGTAGTCATACTCAAAAATTAATTGGAGCTTGGGCAGCAATAATATATTATAACGATTCTAAAATCATTATTAAACAAGTTGTAGTAAATACTAACCATAATAGAATGGAGATGCAGGCAGTAATTCAAGCCATCAAATTCGTAGACACTAATTATTCAACAAATATTCCAATTATCATTAATTCTGATAGCCAGTATGTAGTTAATTTAGTTGATCGAAAAGAAAAATTAAAAAAGAATGAGTTTATAACTAGAAAAGGAAATCCCGTTAAGAACTTAGATTTAGTTAACACCTTAATTGATCAAATAGAAACACACGAAATTACATTTAATAAAATTAAAGCACACGTAAAAGATGGAGATATTAAAAATAGGGAAGTGGACCTGCTTGTAAGAAAATTAATGAGAGAACATAATGAATGCTAAACAATCAAAAGATCCTTTAAATGGAATTACTTTGGAGACTATTGTTAAACAATTAGTTTTTACTTATGGATTTGAACATTTGGGGTCGAAAATAAATATTCGTTGTTTTAATGAAAGTCCAAGTATTAAATCAAGTTTAACATTTTTAAGAAAAACGCCTTGGGCTCGAAAAAAAATTGAAGAACTTTATATTAAGGCCTTAGAAAATAAAACATTTATTTAAAGAATAATTATTTTATAATACATAGGATTAAACAAAACATTGCTTTTTTTAAATTATTAAATGAATATTATAAAAAATAAAAAAATATTAATCGATATTTCTGGAAATACTATTCAAGTAGTTGCAACACAATTTTTTGGGTTATTAATATTTTATTTTACTTCTAAATATTTAAGCAAAAATGAATTTGGAGAATATAATTGGTCAATAGCTTTAGGATTTACAATTATTTCAATTGCTTCATTAGGATTAGATTTGGTTTATGTTAAAAGAATAGCATCTGGTTATGATAAAGTTCAAACAATTGGCATACATTTTTTTCATTCTATAGTTGTAAGTTTATTATTTTTGGCAATAGTTTTTTTATCATTAAAATTATTTCCTGAATTCAAAACTAACCATCCTTTTTTTTTAATTGTATTTTTAAATATTTGTCTTATTAATATAGCGAATTCGTTTAAACTAGGGCTCAATGGATTAGACTCATATTTGAAACTTGCTTTAATTGCAGTATTTACAAATCTTTTAAAAATTATTTTCTTAATTTTTTTGTACCTCACTAATCATTTTTATATATATGAAATTATTTATTTTTTTATAATTAGTTCACTATTAGAGATGATATTAGGGTATGTGTTTTTATCAAAATTAATTAATATTAAAATTAAACCGCTTTATCGCTTAAAAGAGTATAAGAGTTTTATTCTTGAATCATTACCTCAATTAGGTGTTGTTATTTTTGATTCGGCATTAAGTAGAATTGATGTTATTTTATTAGGAATTTTAACTACATCTATTATTACTGCTGAATATAGTTTTGTTTACAAAGTATATGAACTATCTAAATTACCAATTTTAATAATTGGACCAATATTGCTTACACGATTTTCAAAAATATTTAACGGAAAGGATGAAATATTAGAAAGCAAAAAAAGTGCAATTGATTTTTTATTTAAAATTGAATTGGCAATAGTAATGATAATTCCAATTATTTTAATATCAATCTGGACTCCAGTAGTAGATTATTTTACCAATAATAAATATGGTGAAATAAACGAAGTTAGTTATTGGATTTTATCAGCTTGCGTTCCACTTGTTTGTATAGTTAATTTTTTGTGGACGCTAGGATTTGTTCAAGGGCAGTTAAAAAAAATTATGTATATTACTTTAGTTGTTTCTTTAATTAATATTTTTTTAAATTTATTATTAATTCATTTATATGGTGGAATAGGATCTGCAATTTCTTTTTTAATTTGTACATTATTACAAGTTTTACTTTATTACAAATTAATAAATCAAACACAAATTAAGCTTAATTTGAAAAGTTGTTTAATCACTTTTTCTATTGCAATTTTTTCTGTTATCATTTCAAAACAATTAACGAGTTCATTCATAATTTTAGGTATATTATCAATATCTATTTATTTATTTTTATTACTTTTTACTAAACAAATTAATATTTTGCGATTAAAACAATTAATTAAAAATTAATGTTGAATAATTTTTTTGAAAAAATTAAAATAAATTTTAAAAATTTTAATAAATCTACTGACTTATTATTGTTAGTTTTTTTGATTTTAATTATTAATGTTAGTTTAACTATAAAATTAATTGGAATTATATTTATTTATTTCATGAGGCCTGATTTTAAATTTGGTTTTAAGAGTAAACGAATGCCTTTCTTCTATTTGACAATGATTTGCTTAATGCTTATTCAATTTATTTTAAATTATACTTCTAATCTAAATTATATTATTCTTTTTTCATTATCACTAAGTTATTGGTTGTTCTCTGTATTAATCTTACACCAGGTTATTCTTTCTATAGAAACCCAAGATATAATTAAGGTTAAAAATGCTTTAGCATGGTTTTTTATTTTTAATGCTATAGTTACTGGATATAATATATTATGTATTATTTTAGAAATACATTCATTAAATCCATACATATATGATGGGCATAATTATAAATATTTTGCATCAACAGGAGATCATTTAAGAGGTATTTCATTTGATATTAGCACGACTAATAATATTATTAATTCATTAGGAATATTTTATTTTTTTTATCAAAAACAATTTCGTTTATCTTTATTATGTTTTATTATCACTTTAGTTACAACAAGTAATCTGGGGAATTTAATTTTGTTAATTAGTTTTTTGTTTATTTTCTTATTTGATAAATCAAAATATCATAAAAGTATTGTTATTTGTTTTATAAGTTTTATGATTATTTTTATCGTAAAAGTGTCCCCTTCTAATTTAAACTATTTAAATAATAAAATACAAAGTTTACTTCATTCAGAAAAGAAGCTTTTAAAACCACATTACGATGATAGAATTGAAAAAAACGATTTAATATTAGGTTATTTAAAATACAATTCATTATTAAAGAAAGAAATAATATTACCTAAAAATGTACTTTACAATACTGTTATCGAAAAGGAATTAAGTAATAAATTAAATTCAAAAAAATTAGATAGTATTGAATTAAAAAAAGATGAAATAAATAGGGGTAAATTTATTTTACTTTTTAATACCTTATATGGAGATACCAATATATCAATTAATCAAAATTACTACGAAAAATATCCAGGTAAATACCTTTCTTTTTTAGAAACCTTCAAAAAAATTAAGAGTAGTCCGAAGCATTTATTAATTGGTTATGGTGCTGGTAATTTTTCTTCTAAATTAGCATATAAGGCAACTAATATAGGTATATCTGGTAAATACATTAATAAGCTCGCATATATCTCTCCAGATTTTAAGGAAAACCATCTTAAACTCACTTTAAGGTACTATTTAAAGTCTATTTCTGAGCATTCTATGCTTAATTTCCCTAATTCAGTTTTAAATCAACTATTAGGGGAATATGGCTTAATAGGTTTTTTATTATTTATAATTTTTTATTTATATTATTTTCTTAAACGTTACAAAGAATTAAGTTACGGCTTGATTTTATTACCCATTTTTTTATTTTTCTTATTTACTGATTATTGGTTTGAAGCTTTTAATATTGTTATTATTTTTGAAATAATGATGTTTGTTGATCTTTACAAAAATAAATCGCAATTAGATTAAATGTATGATGAATAATACTGTTTTAATTAGTGTTTTAATGCCAGTATATAATTGCGAAAAATATTTAAGAGAAGCAATTGATAGTATTTTAAATCAAACTTTTAAAGATTTTGAATTTATTATTATTAATGATGGATCAAATGATAATTCTGAAAATATTATTTTAGAATACAATGACAATAGAATTAAATTATACAATAAAGAAAATGGAGGAGTTTCATCAGCATTAAATTATGGCTTGAAATTGTGTAATGCTAAATATGTTGCCAGATTTGATGCAGATGATATTTGTTATTTAAACAGACTTCAAGATCAATATGAATTCATGGAGGCTAATCCTGACTATGTTTTAATAGGCTCTGATGCAGATTATGTTGATGAAAACGGTAATTTTATATTTAAACTTAAATGCTCAGGACATTCAAGTGATGAAATTAATTCTAATATTTTAAAAAAGAATCCATTTATACATAGTGTAGTTTTTTTTAAAAAAGATTTAATAATTTCTTTAGGTGGATATGATTTAAAAGCACACACATTTGAAGATCATTTTCTATGGTTAAAAGTTATTAAAAAAGGTTTAGTTTGTAATTTTAAATCCTCTTACATTAAAGTTAGAATAAATCCAGAATCAGTTACTACTGATGAGAGATTCAGAGGAAAACGATTTTTACAAATTAGACAAAAAATTCTTGAAAATAATGATGTAATAGATAACAAAGATGATGTAGAATTAAAAGAAATTATACGTAGTCAAAATTCTAATATTTCTAAAAAATTAGGTTATTATTTATTTATATCTAAAAAGTATTTATGGGATAATTATGAGCCAAAATTAGCACGGGAAAATTTGAGAAAGGCTATTAAATTAAAACCTATTTATTTTCTGTCTTATTTTTTGTTTTTTTTATCTTTTTTTTCAAAAAATACAATTTTAAAACTTTATAAAAGTCTAAAATAAAGTGAAGAATACAGCAAAAAAAATACTTTTTATTATGCAATTTCCGCCACCAATTCATGGTGTTTCGGTTATGAATGATATTATAAGAAATAGCACTTTAATTAATAGTAAGTTTCAGTGTGATTATATAAACTTAGCTACGGCTAAAAACATTAATGATTTACAAAAAAACAGTTTTTTTAAATATGTTTTAACTTTAAAAATTATTTCGAAATCTTTTTATAAAATGCTTACCAATAGATATGAGTATGTATATATAACTATTTTTCCGTTTGGCTTTTCTTTTATAAAAGATTCGATAATTGTTTTGATAGTTCGTTTTTTGGGTCAAAAACCTTTGTTACATCTTCATACTTATGGATTTAGGGAAAATTCTATTTACTCAAAATTTAAAAAGAAGTACTATTCTTTTGTTTTTAAGAATGTAAATGTAATTTGTTTATCACCTTTATTAATTGAAGATATTAGTCATATTTATAAAGGAAAAGTTTTTATATTACCCAACGGAATACCACAAGTAAATTTCAAAAACACATATAATAACGAACAAAATCCGATTACTTTATTGTATTTATCTAATTTAATTAAAGGTAAAGGCATATTACTGATAATTGATGCTATAGATAGACTCAATAAAAAAGGAATTAACTTTTTTTTTAGAATTGTTGGTTCAGAAGGTGATATTAAATATTCGCAATTAACTGAATTAATCAAATTAAAGGGTTTAGAAAATAAGGTAATTATTTTAGGACCAAAATTTGGTAATGATAAATATGATGAATTTAAAAATGCAGGTATTTTTTTATTGCCTAGTAATTATGATACATTTGGTTTAGTTTTGCTTGAAGCTATGCAATATGGTGTTCCATGCATTTCCTCAAATATTGGAGGGATACCTGATTTAATTGGTGATGGTCGAGGAGTTTTAATGGAAAACATTTCTGTAGATGAGTTAGAATTGTGTTTAAATAAGTTACTAACAGATAAACTGTTAAGACAAAATATAAGTCATAAAAGTTTTGATTATTATATTTCTAATTTTACAGTAAATATTTTTGAATCTAGGCTTTATAATATTCTTTCTGGAAATCCAGATTTAATAGTTTAAACTTTAACAATACAGTTAACATTGAAAATAGCAATAATAGGTACGCGAGGAATTCCCAATAATTATGGAGGATTTGAACAATTAGCTGAATATCTATCATTAGGTTTTTTAAAAAAAGGACATGAAGTATTTGTTTACAATTCGAGTAGACATAAATTTCAAGAAAAAAAATGGAATGGAATAAATTTAATACATCAATTTGACCCTGAATTTATTTTAGGAACTATTGGACAATTTTTTTATGATTTTAATTGTATTTTAAATTCTCGTAAACATAATTTTGATGCAATAATAAATTTAGGTTATACAAGTAGCTCAATTTTTTTGTGGTTATTTTCAAAAAAATCTAATATTATTACAAATATGGATGGCTTGGAATGGAAACGGACTAAATACTCTAAATATGTTCAGCGTTTTTTAATGTTTTCAGAACGATTAGCTGTTAAAAAAAGTACGTTGCTTGTTGCTGATTCTATAGCTATTCAAACTTATTTATTAAAAAAATATAATATTAAGTCACATTTTATTGCATATGGTGCTTGTTTATTTGAAAAAGAAAATCCTTTAATTTTAAATTCATTTAATTTAAATCCTTTTTCATATAGTATGCTTATTGCAAGAATGGAGCCTGAAAATAATATCGAAATGATATTAGAGGGTGTTGTTTCATCAAAGTCTGATAATTTATTCTTGGTAGTAGGAAATTATTCAAATAAATATGGCATGTATTTACATTCTAAATTTAATTTTGATAAACGTATAATTTTTACAGGACCAATTTATGATTTTGAAACTATTAATAATTTAAGATTTTTTTCTAATTTATATTTTCATGGGCATTCTGTAGGTGGAACAAATCCTTCATTATTAGAAGCTATGGGATGTAAAGCACTTATTTGTGCTCATAATAATGAATTTAATAAGAGTGTATTAGGATCTAATTGTTATTATTTTGACTCTAACAAAGAAGTTTCTAAAATTCTTGATGAAACAAATAAATCATCTGAAATAAATCAATTATTTATAAATAATAATTATTTGAATATAAAAGATAATTATTCATGGGAAAAAATAATTAATCAATACGAAAATTTAATTATTAAATAATGAATTTAATTAGTTTAAACCTCAAAAATATTTTTAAAAATTTAGATCAAATTGAAAAACTAAGGCTTTTTTTGGTTTTATTATATGTGTTTTTTTTGCCCTATAATTTATTTTATACCACAATTATTTTTATTACATTATTGGTTTTAACATTAATTGATTTAAAAAAAGAAAAAATTAAGTCCATTCCGAAACAAGTTTGGATTTTTCAATTAATTTATATTATAGGAGTTTTATTTTATAATTTATCAATTGATAAAACAGAAGCTAATTATATACTTGAACGTCAATTAGTAATATTATTATTCCCATTAATTTTACCTTTATCAATTAAAATCAATCAAGTAAATATTAATTTAATATTAACAACATTAACATTAACATGTGTTTTATCAATACTCTACCTATTTTTTTATTTATTTTATTTAATTTTATTTGAATTAAAATTACCTTTAATTAAAACTATAAGTTCAGGTTATTTTTTTAATCATGGATTTTCTAAACCAATTAGTATTCATGCCAGTTATTTTTCTTTATACATCTCATTATCAATTTTATATTCTGTACAGATAT
>Ga0192647_101462_pt1 | contig 15447 bp, 14 predicted proteins | sample LauGreFa1BDMLBSN_2_FD_133046 | JGI IMG/M metagenome (GOLD analysis project Ga0192647, IMG submission 133046) | Freshwater lake microbial communities from Lake Michigan, USA - Fa13.BD.MLB.SN - reassembly | ecosystem: Environmental > Aquatic > Freshwater > Lake | place: Lake Michigan, USA...
ATGTGGCCGGGGCGCAGCAACACGGGCACGCCCCGGGTGCAATCGACAATGGTGGACTCAATGCCCACCTCGCATTCACCACCATCCAAAATCAAGAGCGCATCGCCAAATTCTGATTGCACATGGGCGGCAGAGGTGGGGCTCACACGGCCAAACAAATTGGCACTGGGCGCGGCCACACCCCACACCCCTTTGTCTGCGCAAGCCTTCAGCACTTGATGCGCCAAAGGGTGCGAGGGGCAGCGCAAGCCCACAGAATTTTGTCCGCCTGCTGCTGCAGTCGCCATGTGTTCATGTCGAGGCAAGATGAGTGTGAGTGGGCCAGGCCAAAATTGCGCCATCAAAGCTTGCGCAAACACGGGCACGTCACTGGCAAATTTTTTGACTTCATCGGCCGATGCCACATGAACGATCAAAGGATGATTAGATGGCCGGCCTTTGGCTTTGAAAATTTTGGCCACGGCACTTGCATTGCTGGCATCGGCTGCCAAGCCATACACTGTTTCTGTAGGCAAACCTACAAGCTCGCCTGCACACAAAGCATCAACAGCTTGTTGCACATTCAAGGGAAGAGCGCCAGAAATGATCATGGTTCGGTAACTCAGCTGCAGTCTGCGCGCAACTTAAAAAGCCTCGATGCCCAAAATGGCTGCAGCCTTCAGGGCCACTTGGCGCACCTCTGAAATGGAGGCCCCTGTTACATTGAGGTGCCCCATTTTGCGAGCTTTGCGCGCTTGTGTTTTGCCATACAGATGCAAATGGGTGCCAGGCAATGCCAGCACAGCAGCCCAATCGGGTGTGCGCATTTTGCTCTGGCCATCAAACCACACATCGCCCAGCAAATTGAGCATGATGGCCGCGCTGTGTTGGCGGGGCTGCGTTAAGGGCAAACCGGCCAAGGTGCGAACTTGCAAATCAAATTGCGATTGATCACACGCATCAAGCGTGTAGTGGCCGCTGTTGTGCGGGCGTGGCGCCATTTCATTGACCACCATGCTGCCATCTTGCAGCACAAAAAATTCTACGCACAAAACACCAACGTAATTCAAGCCATTGGCGATGGCGCGCGCCGCAGCAATCGCTTGCGTCTGCAATGCGTCAGGCAAGTGGCCTTCATAAACTTCGGTAACGGCCAAAATACCATCGCGATGCAAATTGCGTTGCACCGGAAAATTCACCATCTGTCCATCGCGCCCGCGCGCCACAATGACGGAGCACTCGAACGCAAGGGGCAACATCTTTTCAAGTACGCAAGGCACTTGCTTCAAGTCTTGCCATGCCTGGCGCAAAGCCTGAACATCTTTGACACGCACTTGCCCTTTGCCGTCATAGCCCATGCGCGCAGTTTTTAAAATGCCGGGCAGCAAGTTTTGCAAAGAAGCGGCTTCCAGTTGATCGGCAGATTCAATGGCCGCGTAGGGTGCACAAGCGACACCACATTGACCAAAGTGCGCTTTTTCTGCCAGCCGGTCTTGCGCAATAGCAACAGCCTCAGCGCCAGGTGCAACAGGCCTCTGTTTGGCCAATTCGCGCAGCGCAGGCGCGGGAACGTTTTCAAATTCGGTGGTGATGGCTGCACTGCATGCCGCCAATTGTTTCAAGCCTTCAGGATCGGTATAAGCCGTTTGAATGTGGCGATGACTTACCAAACCTGCAGGGCTGTTGGCATCGGGATCGAGCACTGCCGTGAAATATCCCATGCTTTGCGCTGCATGCACAAACATCCGGCCCAACTGGCCGCCACCCATCACACCCAAGGTGAGCGGTTCAGCGCCGCTCACGCGCCACCCACTGGCGGCAAGCTCATGGCTTGTGCTGCAGCCGTTTGATCTTGTCTGAATTTTTCCAACTTGGCTTGCAAAACTGCATCGTGCTGTGCCAGCATGGCCACGGCAAACAAAGCGGCGTTGGCAGCGCCGGCGGCGCCAATGGCAAATGTGGCCACGGGAATGCCTTTGGGCATTTGCACAATGCTGTGCAGCGAGTCGACGCCTTGTAAATGCTTGCTGGCCACTGGCACGCCCAACACAGGCACTACAGTTTTAGCCGCTAACATACCGGGTAAGTGCGCAGCACCGCCAGCGCCCGCAATGATGGCCAACAAGCCACGCTCCAAAGCTGTTTCGGCATAAGTGAACATTTCGTCGGGCATTCTGTGGGCAGATACCACTTTGGCCTCATGATCGATGCCAAACTGTTGGAGAATCTGTACTGCGTGTTGCATCGTGTCCCAGTCTGAACTGGATCCCATGACCACGCCAATGCGGGTTTTGGCTTTGGATGCTGTGTTTGGCATGTTTGGCTTAAATGAAGCGTTAAAGAAAAATTGTCTCAACTGAATTTCGGTTGAATCCTTGAATTTTAAGGTTTAGGCCATAGGTCTGGTAAATATGATTGATGTCACCATAGAAACTTTTGAAGCTGAGGTCATTGATGCCTCCATGACCACCCCTGTGCTGGTCGACTTTTGGGCCCCTTGGTGCGGCCCCTGCAAAACCTTGGGTCCCCTCTTGGAAAAGGTAGAAGTTGCCTACCAGGGCCGCTTCAAATTGGTCAAAATTGACTCTGACCAAGAACAGCAATTGGCTGCCGCCTTTGGCATCAAAAGCATCCCCACCTGCGTGCTGCTCAAAAACGGCAAGCCCGTGGATGGTTTCATGGGTGCCGTGCCCGAAGGCAAATTGCGCGAATTCCTAGACAAACACGTCCCTGGCGAAAACGAAGTCTTGGCCGAGGCCGAAGTGCAAGAAGCCGAAGCCTTGATGGAATCGGGTGACTTAGAAACCGCTCAAACCAAATTGCTTGAGGCCCTCCAAGCCAACCCCGCAAACGACGACGCCCGCTTTGAGTTGGTCAAGCTGCTGATCAGCATGGGCCAACTCGACAACGCGAGCACGGTGCTCAAACCCTGCCTCTCGCAAATCCCTCTGAAGCTGCGCTTTGAGGCCTTGAATCAGTGGCTAGAAGCTTTGGCATTTGTCACCACCGACCCCATGGGCCAATGGCCGCTTGAAAAGTTTGATGCCCTCATTGCCGCCAACAAGCGTGATTTTGAAGCCCGCTATGCCAAAGCCCGTGTGCTGTTGGCCAGCGACGATTGGACTGGCGCCATGGACGAGCTGTTAGAAATCATCATGCGCGACAAAAAATGGAACGACGAAGCGCCGCGCAAAACCATGGTGGGCTTGTTGGAGTTGATGACCCCCGTTGCACCCAAAGGTGGCACCGATCACACTGGCAAATCTGCGGGCGGTATTGAACTCATGGGCAAAAGCGCAGTGCAAGAAGATCCGCAAGCGGCCATGGTGTCGAGCTACCGCCGCAAACTCAGCATGATGCTGAATTGACCCTCTAAAGCCTATTCCAGCATTGGGGGCGCCAGCGAATTAGCGAGTCAATCGCTGAAGCGCCTCTGCGTATTTTGCCGAGGTCTTTTCAATCACTTCACGGGGTAAACGAGGAGCGGGTGGGGTTTTGTCCCAAGGCTTGCCATTGACCAGCGTGCTCTCTAGCCAATCTCGCAAAAACTGCTTGTCGTAGCTGGGTGGGTTGATGCCTTCGGCATAGCTTTCAGCAGGCCAATAGCGCGAAGAATCGGGCGTGAGCACCTCGTCCATCAAGACCAAGGTGCCATCGGCATCGAGGCCAAATTCAAATTTGGTATCGGCAATGATGATGCCCTTTTGAGCAGCAATGTGGCTGGCCGCTTGGTAGATGGCAATGCTGATGTCTTTGATGCGCGTGGCCAAATCGAGGCCAATCATTTCGACTGTTTTTTCAAACGTGATGTTTTCGTCGTGATCACCCACTGCGGCTTTGGCTGCCGGGGTGTAAATGGGCTCTGGCAGTTTGCTGGCGTTCTTCAAGCCCGCTGGCAACTTCACGCCACACACTTGTTGGCCTTCTTGGTATTCTTTCCAACCACTGCCTGCCAAGTAACCGCGTACCACGGCTTCGACAGGGATTGGCTTCAAGCGTTTGACCAGCATAGAGCGGCCCTTTACTTGGGGTACTTCTTCTTCACTGACCACACTCTCAGGGGCATCGCCTGTGAGGTGGATGGGGCACAAGTTCAAACCCTTGGGGCCCAACTTGTCGAACCAATACAAAGCCATTTGCGTGAGCAACACACCTTTGCCAGGAATGGGTTCGCCCATGATGACGTCAAATGCACTGATGCGGTCGGAGGCCACCATCAAAATGCGATCGGTGCCCACCGCATAGTTGTCGCGCACCTTGCCACGGGCGAGCAAGGTGAGCGAAGTTAAAGCGGAAGTGTGCAATGCAGAAACTGTCGTCATAGTGTCTGCATTATCGAGCCAATTTCAGTGAACGACTTGCGCCAACTCACCTTTTGCGTATTGCGCTGCCACCACTTGCAAACTGTGCCCCTTGATCTTGGGCGCTTGACCTTCACAACCAAATTCAATGTAGCGCTGTTTGCAAATTTGCTTGGCCGCTTCACGGGCTGGCTTGAGCCATTCGCGAGGGTCAAACTTGTCTGGGTTTTGCGCCATGAATTTGCGCACAGCAGCAGTCATGGCCAAACGGATGTCGGTGTCAATGTTGATCTTGCGCACACCAAATTGGATGGCCTTTTGAATTTCTTCCACGGGCACGCCGTAGGTTTCTTTCATGTTGCCACCATATTCGCGAATGACAGCCAGCAAATCTTGGGGCACGCTGGAAGAGCCGTGCATCACCAAGTGCGTGTTGGGGATGCGTTTGTGAATGGCCTGAATGCGGTCAATGGCCAAAATATCGCCTGTGGGCTTGCGCGTGAATTTGTAAGCGCCGTGGCTGGTACCGATGGCAATGGCCAGGGCGTCAAGCTGAGTGCGCTTCACAAAATCGGCGGCTTGCTCAGGGTCTGTGAGGAGCTGGTCGCGGGTCATCACGGCATCGGTGCCGTGGCCGTCTTCTTTGTCGCCTTGCATGGTTTCAAGGGAGCCCAAGCAGCCCAACTCGCCTTCCACGGTGATGCCCAATTTGTGCGCCATGCTGACCACTTTTTGGGTTACTTCAATGTTGTATTCGTAGCTGGCAATGGTTTTGCCGTCGGCTTCCAAGCTGCCATCCATCATGACGGAGCTAAAGCCCAAATCGATGGCGCCTTGGCAAACGGCTGGGCTTTGACCATGGTCTTGGTGCATGACCACGGGAATTTCTGGGTAGGACTCCACCGCGGCCTGAATGAGCAATTTCAAAAAGCCTTCGCCTGCGTATTTGCGCGCGCCAGCAGAGGCTTGCATGATGACGGGGGCACCCGTTTCTTTGGCGGCCTCCATGATGGCTTGGACTTGCTCCAAGTTGTTGACGTTGAAAGCTGGAATGCCGTAGCCGTTGGCTGCAGCATGATCCAGTAGCTCGCGCATCGATACGAGTGCCATGATGAAGAGTCCCAGAGAGTGAAAGAATTTTTCTACGAGTCCGTGTGTCAGACCGATGCGCAGGACGGAGTCCTTTTGCAAAAGCATGTAACCGACTTGTAACTGGTTCTGATTTTAACAAGCCACTTCTTGATTTAGCCGGGTTTTCTGCACTCAGGCTATGATTTCAGTGATGTTTAGTTTGCGCACTCTGTTTTCTTCCCCAAGAACCTCCCCACAATGGCAAACCGATGCCCTCATCAGTTTGGGGCTCATGCTCATTTTTTTGGCTTGGGACAGCACAGGCTGGGACATGGCCTTGGCAGAGCCTTGGGGCAACAGTACTGGTTTTGCACTGCGCAACAACTGGTGGATGTCCACCGTCATGCACAACGGTGCCCGCAACCTCGGATGGTTGATCTTTTTGGCTTTGCTGGTTGGCGTTTGGAAGCCCTGGGGCGCGTTCAAACACCTTGCCAAAGCAGACCGTTGGGGGGTGCTTTTTTCATTCGCCGGTGCCTTGCTTTCAGTCTCCCTGATCAAAGCCTTTAGCCATACAAGCTGTCCTTGGGACCTCCAAACATTTGGGGGCACTGCACCGTATGTGTCTCACTGGAATGTGTGGTTGGACGATGGCGGCGGCGGCCATTGCTTTCCAGCTGGCCATGCCTCCACGGGTTTTGCCTTCATTGCCGTCTATTTTGGTCTGCGACAAGCCGGCCTTCTGGCTGCTCGAAAATACCTGCTAATGGCCGTTTTGGCTGGCTTTGTGTTGGGCCTGTCTCAGCAAATGCGTGGCGCACATTTCATGAGCCACACGCTTTGGACGGCTTGGCTGTGTTGGACTGTGGGTGGCATCAGCCACCACTTGTACCAAACAATGCAAAGATTGATTATTTCGAAAAGTTAGTGCTTACTCGGCTATGCATAACTTGAGCATGTTGGTACCGCCAGGAGCACCCATCGGCTCGCCACAGGTGATGGCATAAATGTCGCCGGCGCGCACAATGTTGCGAACCTTCAACAGCTTTTCAGCTTGCGCCAAAGCGGTATCTCGGTCGGCACTGGTGTCCATGAGGAGGGGGCGAACATTGCGATACAGCGCCATTTTGCGCTGCGAACTGATTTTGGTGGTCAGTGCATAAATAGGGATGTTGACGCGGTGACGGCTCATCCACAAAGCGGTTGAACCCGATTCAGTGAGCGCCACAATGCCCTTGGCATGCAGATGGTGCGCCGTGAACAAGGTGCCCATGGCAATAGATTGGTCAATTCGGCTGAAGGTTTGGCCCTTGAAATCGGAGTCCAACTCAACCTCTTCGGCAGCTTCGGCCGCCAAACAAATTTTGGCCATCTCGACCACGGTTTCAAGCGGAAATTTACCTGCAGCCGTTTCTGCACTCAGCATCACGGCATCGGTGCCATCCAACACAGCGTTGGCCACGTCGCTCACTTCTGCGCGGGTGGGTACGGGGTTGGTGATCATGCTTTCCATCATTTGAGTGGCCGTGATGACCACTTTGTCGTGGGCCCGCGCCAGCTTGATCATGCGCTTTTGCAGAGCAGGTACAACGGCGTTACCAACCTCAACCGCCAAATCGCCACGGGCCACCATGATGCCGTCGCTGGCCAACAAAATTTCTTCCAAACGGGGGATGGCTTCTGCACGCTCAATTTTGGCAATCAAGCCTGGCTTGTGGTTGAACTCAGCCGCGGCCACATTGGCCAATTGGCGGGCCATTTCCATGTCGGTGGCATTTTTTGGAAAGCTCACGGCCACATAGTCGGCTTGAAAACTCATGGCCGTTTTGATGTCATCCATGTCCTTGGCGGTGAGAGCTGGCGCAGTGAGGCCGCCGCCCTGTTTGTTGATGCCTTTGTTGTTGGACAACTCACCGCCCAATTTGACGGTGGTGTTGACTTTTTCGCCCTGCACCGAATCGACGGTGAGCACAATCAAGCCATCGTTGAGCAGCAACACATCACCAGCTTTGACATCGCGCGGGAGTTCTTTGTAGTCAAGCCCAACACCCGATAAATCGCCAAGCTCTGTGCGGGAGGCATCGAGCACAAAATGGGCACCTGGCACCAAGTCGACTTTGCCTTCTGCAAACTTGCCAACCCTGATTTTGGGGCCCTGCAAATCGGCCATGATGGCCACTTCTCGGCCTGCCCGGCTGGCAGCTTCACGCACCAGCTTGGCGCGATCGATGTGATCTTGGGCTTTGCCGTGGCTGAAGTTCATGCGAACCACATTGACGCCAGCGCGAATCATGGCCTCGAGCATGGCAGGATCGCTGGAGGCTGGGCCTAAGGTAGCGACAATTTTGGTGGCGCGAGTTGGCATTGATAAAGTCTCCGTTGTAATTTAATTTCAATTTTCCCACGAAATGCGTTACAAACAGATAACAAGTTTGAGAGAAAATTAAACCGTCAAACTGCGCAACAAAGCGCTGAGGTTGGCTTGTGCTGCCAAATTCATGCACAAGTTCCAAGCTTCTTCAGTTTTGGCGGCGCCCAAAATGGGCGCGCTTTGATCGACAAACTTGGCTTTGAGTTGCTCGTTGCTCATGGGTTTTTCCAAACTGCCAATGGCACGCTCAATGAAAATGTGGTGCTTTTGGCCGTCGGTGGTTTCCAAGGTGACGTCGACAGAGGCCTCGTGAATGCTGCGGTCGACAATCAATTCAACCTTGTCGCGCACGCCAATGACCAAGGGTGAGCGCACCACATCGTCGGCATATTCGTGTTCTCCTGCACGGCCATAAATGAGGGCCACAGCGCAGGCATGAAACACGCTGAACTTGGCCAGCAAGCCGTCGGTGGGGGTTTTCTTGCCCGTGAGTTCTTGCACCAAGGGGTGGGCTTTCAAGCTCACTTTGGCCACTTGCTCGGGCTTGATATGGTGCTTTTCTCGGAGCTGCACACACGCATCAATGGCGGGGTGAATCACAATGCCACATGCAAAAGGCTTGTAGGTGTTGAGTTCAATTTCCCAAGAGGCACCTAAGTTTTCGGTAATTTCTTTCCAATCGGTTTTGTCTGAAAACACTTGCATCAAACCACGCGGTGCTTCAAGCGCGCGGGCCGAAGAGGTGTACCCGTGCTTGGCCATGAGCGCTGACATCAAGCCCACTTTGGCTGCGCCACCAGGATGAAAGGGCTTGGTCATGGTGCCAAACTGTTCGCGCAAGCCCACGGGCTGAGAAGCTGCAATGCCCAAGGCCATTTGTGTTTGCTTGGCATTCAGACCCAGCAAACGCGAGCAAGCCGCTGCACTGCCCAACATTCCGGTGGAGCCCGTGATGTGCCAGCCACGGTCGTAGTGATTGGGATACACGGCATTGCCGACGCGGCACGACACCTCAACGCCAAGCACCAATGCATCGATCAGTTGACGGCCGCTTGAGCCCAAGTGCTCACCCAAAGCCAAGATGGCAGAAGCCACGGGGCCCGCAGGGTGGATGATGGTTTTGAGGTGCGTGTCATCAAAATCAAAGGTGTGTGAACTGATGCCGTTGAGCAGTGCCGCATTGGCCATGTCCACCCGGTCACTGCGCCCCAACACGGCGGCTTGGGCAGAAGGCGCCAATTCTTTCACGGCCCCCAATGCCGCTTCCATGGTTTCGTGTGTGCTCGGGCCTACAGCACAACCTGCCCAGTTGGCAAAGGTGCGGTGGGCTTGGGCTTCGACAGCGTCCGACCAGCCCTTGGATGGGTGATTGGCCACAAATTCGGCCAGCATTTGAGTGATGGCGGGAGCATTGGCGTCGGCTACGACGGTGGTATTTCTAGCGGTCATGGGAAAAGGGGCTGGTCAGCCATCTGTTGAATCAAACGAAGCGCCGATCATAGGGGAAAAGCCAATTTTTCACCGAGCCGGCCATCACTGAGATGACTGTGAGTGATCTCAAACCCGTCAATTGGGTCATTGACCCATGTCATGCACGGGTAAAGCCTCTGGGTTTAGACTCTGCGTATTCAAATAGTTGGTACACATGCCTTGCCTCCGCGCATTTTTGCGTCTTCACTATGACCACTGACTCGAAACCTGACAATTTGCAGCCGATCCCCCTGGATCAAGCTATGCCGCATCGCAAAGTTATTCGCGAATGGCTAACTCCTTTGTCTGACCGTTCCACTTTGCGCGCCTTTCTCTTGCTGATTGTCGATACCGCCTTGTTCATGGGCTTGGTTGCCGGCACGGTTTACTTTGAATCTATTTGGCTCAAGCTTTTGTGCGGCACGGCCGCTGGATTTGTCATTGGTCGCCTGTTCATCCTTGGCCATGATGCTTGCCATCAAAGTCTTACACCGCACCGTGAACTCAACAAATGGATTGGCCGCTACGCCTTTCTGTACTCGCTCACGCCTTTCAGCTTGTGGGACACCGGTCACAACGTGGTGCACCACGGCTACACCAACTTGAAAGGCGTCGACTTTGTTTGGACCCCTCTCACCGCCGAAGAATTTGCGGCACTGGGCCCCGTCGACCGCCTGTTGCAGTACCTCTACCGCAGTGGCTGGGCGCCTGGCTTGTATTACCTGATTGAAATTTGGTGGAAGCGCGAATTCTTTCCGAACAAAACGCACATGCCCACTCGCCGTCCCATTTTCTTCAAAGACAGTTTGTTAGTTACCGTCTTTGGCGTGGTGTGGGTGGCAGCAATGACCTATGCCGCCATTGCCACGGAACAATCTGTGGCGCTCACCTTGCTCATTGGCGTGCTGCTGCCATTTTTGTTTTGGAACACCATGATTGGATTCGTGGTTTACGTTCACCACACCCATGTGCGGGTGTCTTGGCACAACGACAAATCGGCTTGGACCAAAGCCCAACCCTTCGTGTCCACCACCGTGCACCTCACGTTTCCCATGAAGATTGGCAACATGGTGCACCACATCATGGAGCACACCGCGCACCACGTGGACATGAGCATTCCTCTTTATCGCTTAAAGCAAGCACAGGCCAAGCTGGAAGAAATGTTGCCAGGCCGCATCATTGTTCAGCCCTTCTCTTGGGGCTGGTACTTCAAAACTGCCAAGGCTTGCAAACTGTACGATTTCTCGCGCGAATGCTGGACAGACTTTCAGGGCCGCATGACCAGCCCTGTGCGCGGCAATTTGCCAGCCAAAACTTAAGCTTACTGCGCGCGCTTGGTCAAAATCTCAAGTGCGGGCAAGGTTTTGCCCTCTAGCATTTCCAAGAAGGCGCCGCCGCCTGTAGAGATGTAGCCCACTTGCTTTTCAATGCCGTACTTGGCAATGGCGGCCAGCGTGTCACCACCGCCGGCAATGCTAAACGCTTTGGATTCTGCAATGGCCTGAGCAATCACACGCGTGCCATTTTCAAACGCATCAAATTCAAACACCCCCACTGGGCCGTTCCACACAATGGTGCCAGCCGCTTTCAGTTGTGTGGCCAGCTTGGCAGCAGTCTCGGGGCCTATGTCCAAAATCAAATCATCGTCTGCCACCTCTGTGGCTTTTTTCACAGTGGCCACGGCGTCGGCTGAAAATGTTTTGGCGGTGACCACGTCTGTTGGAATGGGCACTTCTGCACCACGTGCTTTCATGATCTCGATCACGGCCTTGGCTTCAGGCAGCAAATCAGGCTCGGCCAAGCTTTTGCCAATGCTCAAACCAGCGGCCAGCATGAACGTGTTGGCGATGCCGCCACCCACAATCAGTTGATCGACCTTGTCGGCCAAGCTCTTCAAGATGGTGAGCTTGGTAGACACTTTGCTGCCCGCCACAATGGCAGACAAAGGACGCGCAGGGTGCGCTAGCGCTTTGCTAATGGCATCTATTTCTGCGGCCAACAAAGGGCCCGCGCAGGCCACTTTGGCGTATTCGGCAATGCCGTAGGTGGTGCCTTCAGCGCGGTGCGCAGTACCAAAGGCATCGTTCACATAAATGTCGCAAAGGGCGGCTAATTTTTTTGCCAATTCGGGACTGTTCTTTTTCTCGCCTTTGTTGACACGGCAGTTTTCTAGCAACACCACCTGGCCCGGCGCAACTTCTACACCCTCCACCCAATTGCTCTTCAATGCCACATCGCGGCCTAGCAATTCTGCCAAGCGTTTGGCCACAGGGGCCAATGAGTCTTCTGGTTTGAAGTCGCCTTCTGTGGGGCGACCCAAGTGGCTGGTCACCATCACGGCTGCGCCCGCATCTAGGGCCATTTGAATGCAGGGCACAGAAGCGCGAATGCGGGTGTCTTCCGTGATATCGCCTGCATCATTTTGCGGCACGTTCAAATCGGCGCGAATGAAAACACGTTGGCCTTTGACCTTGCCTTGTTGGCACAAATCGGAAAAACGAATGACGTTCATGAAATGACTCTGAGATAAGAAAAGAAAATCGAAATGCCGCGGAGGCTTATTGAGGTTGGCACAATTTTAGTCGTCCTTCACTACCAACCCAGCACCAAATGCAAAGGCAAATAAGCCAGCATGCCAGCCACAATGGTCAAGAGCACATCGCGCCGCCAAAAATACACCGCAGCACCTACCGCAGCACCCATCCAGCGAGCATCCATCCACGTTTGCAAAAACTGTCCTTGCTGCATCAGTACTTCGGGCAAGACCACGGCCGCCATGGCTGCAATGGGCGCATATTGCAAGCCGCGCTGCGCCCAATCTGGCAAGCTCCACTCTTCACTCGAGATAAAAAAGAAACTGCGTGTGAGCACGGTAACGCCGGCCAAGCCCACAATCACAGCCAAGGTCCAAGCATCCGTACCTTCAAAAAAACTCATGCCGCTTGCCCTTCTCGCGTTTTTCCAAATCGCTCTAAGCTCATGCTCAAGATCACTGCCACGCCAATGGCCAGCACGATGTTCAATTTCAAGGGCAAGTGATAAGCAGTGATTGCCGTGATCGCAGCCACGCTTGCCGCGAAAATTCGCATGCGGTTGCTGGCCAATGAACACAAGATACCGACCAAGCACAAAGTGCCTGCAAAGCCTAAGCCCCAAGACGTCGGAATCACGTTGGCCAAAAAGATGCCCACAAAACTAGCCACGATCCAACTGGTCCAGACCATGAATGTGTTGCCCGCAAGAGACGCCGCTTGCGTCATTTGATCTTGAGGGTCGTTGCTGGGAGTTTCAAAGCGCCGCGTGAACATCACATAGCTCATGTCGGCGGTGAGATAACCGTGCACCATTCTTTCAAGGCGCGGCAAATGCATGAGGTATTTGCGCAGGTGCAAACTGAACACCATGAAGCGCAAGTTGACACACAAGCCAGTGGCCAGAATGACCCAGGCCGGTGCACCCGCTACAAGCAAAGGCAAGGCTGCCAATTGAGAACTGCCCGCATACACCAGCAGCGTCATGGCGATGGACTCAAACACACTCAAGCCAGAATTGACCATGGCCACCCCGGTCATCAAACCCCAGGCGGCAACACCTGGAGCTTGGGGCGCCAACTCACGCACGGCCTCCATGAACGCTGGATGGCGATAGTTTTCAGCTTTGAAAAACATCGCCCACTTGCCCTTTGAAGCTGCGCACAAAATCTGCGACGGGCAGCCGTTTGCCACCTGCATTTTGCAATTGCGTCAAACACAACACGCCTTCACCACAGGCAACTTGCAAGCCGTCTTCGCGCACTGCGAGCAATGTGCCTGGTTTCTTTTGAATGTCCTCAATGCGCGCTGGGGTCTGGACATGCGCTTGCCAAACTTTAATGACCTCGCCGCCCCAGCGTATTGTCATTCCCGGAAAGGGATCAAAGGCACGAACGCGTTGTGCCAACACTTGCGCTGTTTGTGTCCAATCGATGGCCGCTTCTGCTTTCTCAATTTTGTGTGCATAAGTGACGCCTTCCAGCGCTTGCTTTTCGGGCTTGAATTGGCCCACTTGCTCAAGCGCTTTCACAATCAAGTGCGCACCCATTTCAGCCAACTTGTCGTGCAAGCTGGCCGTGGTGTCTTGCGCGCTGATAGCGCATGTTTCTGCCAACAACATGTCGCCGGTATCCAAGCCCGCATCCATTTGCATGATGGTCACGCCCGTTTGAGTGTCACCGGCTTCAATAGCGCGGTGAATGGGCGCAGCGCCCCGCCAGCGGGGGAGCAGTGAAGCGTGGATGTTCAGACAGCCATGACGAGGTGCATCTAGCACCCACTGAGGCAAGATGAGACCATAAGCCGCCACCACCATGACATCGGCTTGAGCAGCATCTGTGAATTCTTTGGCAAGCTTTGCGTCATCTGGATATTTACCATCCAACTTCAGACTTTGAGGCTGCACCACGGGCAAACCGTATTGCAGTGCCAATTGTTTCACGGCAGAAGCTTGCAGCTTCATGCCTCTGCCAGCGGGTCTGTCGGGCTGTGTGAAAACACCCACGATGTCGTGGCCCGCCGCATGCAAAGCCGCCAATGCGCTGCGAGCAAATTCGGGCGTGCCCGCAAAAATCACGCGCATACAAGTTCTTTCAGTGAAGGTTTAAGCGTCTTCTCTTTGCGCTTTGAGCATTTTGGTCTTGATGCGATTGCGCTTCAAAGGCGATAAGTATTCAACAAAAACTTTGCCCATCAAGTGATCTAGCTCATGCTGCACACACACCGCCATGAGACCCTCTGCGTGCAACTCGCGAACTGTGCCATGTTCATCCGCTGCTTTGACTTTCACAGACACGGCGCGCTCAACGCCATCGTAAATACCTGGCACGGACAAACAGCCTTCTTCGCCTTTCACCCGCTCTTCGCTGAACCAAGTGATTTCTGGATTCACCAGCACGGTGGGTTGGTTGTGCTCGTCTGTTGTGTCCATGACCACCACACGTTGGTGCACATCGACTTGCGTGGCAGCCAAGCCCACGCCTTGCGACTCGTACATGGTCTCGAGCATGTCAGCCACCAGCGCGCGCAGCTTGTCATCAAACTCCGTAACGGGTTTGGCCACCTTGTGCAGGCGGGGGTCGGGATAGCAAAGAATATTTAAAAGTGCCATGGTGATATGTATTCAGCAATACCTCTATTTTCGCCAATTTGAAGAAGCCTTGCCCAAGTCCTAGATCGTAACCAAAATCTGCACCCCAGCCATCGCTGCGGTGTGAAGGACAACAAATGGTTTCGACTCGAGAAAATCTCAAAGCTTGGCTGCGTTTAAGCCTCACGCCTGGCGTGGGCAACATCACAGCTCGGTCTTTGCTGTTGGGGTTTGGCTTGCCTGAAGCCATCTTTGAGCGAAGCGCCCTCCAATTGCAAGCGCTTGTGAGTGAGGCAACCAGCCTGCAACTGTGCCGCATCCCACCAGGACTGGATGAAGCCGTAGAAACCACCTGGGCTTGGCTACACACCCAAACTCACTCGGGGTCTTCCAAGATCCTTCACAAGAGGCTGCTCACTTTGGCCGATCCTGACTATCCCAGTAGCCTCATGCTCACCCCCGACCCGCCTTGCTTGTTGTACGTTTTGGGACAAACACAGCACCTGCATTTGCTCAGTCCACCCACCGACCATGCACCACCGGCAATGGCTGTGGTGGGAAGCCGCAACCCAACACCGCAGGGTCGATTGAACGCGCACGATTTTTCAGCGCACTTGGCACAAGCCGGCCTGACGGTGGTGTCTGGCTTGGCCTTAGGCGTTGACACTGCGGCGCACCAAGGCGCTCTAAAAGGCGGCCATGCCAATCATCCGCTGCACACCATTGCTGTTGTGGGCACGGGGCTAGACCGCGTCTATCCCTATCAAAACCATGCATTGGCCCTCAAAATTGCGGCAAACGGCTTATTGATCAGCGAGTACCCGCTCAACACGCCGCCCATCACCTCCAACTTTCCAAAGCGCAACCGACTCATTGCAGGTTTGTCGCAAGGCTGCCTGGTGGTGGAGGCCGCTACGCGCTCTGGCTCTTTGATTACCGCCAAGCAGGCCTTGGACTTGGGCAAAGAAGTGTTTGCCATTCCAGGCTCCATTCACACCACGGTGTCTAAGGGTTGCCACGATCTCATCAAGCAGGGCGCCAAATTGGTCGACTGCACACAAGATATTTTGGAAGAGTTAAAAAATTTGCCCAAGGTGCAAGTCTGCAAGACCAGCAGTTTGCCGCCCGATTTGT
>Ga0192647_101463_pt1 | contig 15445 bp, 10 predicted proteins | sample LauGreFa1BDMLBSN_2_FD_133046 | JGI IMG/M metagenome (GOLD analysis project Ga0192647, IMG submission 133046) | Freshwater lake microbial communities from Lake Michigan, USA - Fa13.BD.MLB.SN - reassembly | ecosystem: Environmental > Aquatic > Freshwater > Lake | place: Lake Michigan, USA...
TTTCTGAATGTATTATTTTTTCTTTTTGGCTTGTTTTTGGAGTATTTTTTCTAAGTCACCACCAAAATTTTTAATCATTGTTCTTAACACATTATAATCAGAATCTTGTGCGATAGAGAGTCCCTCTACGCTGTAGGTTTCATATAATGTTTTTCTTCCCCCAGGGGTAGATTGAAATTCAAGTAATGCTTGTATAAGTTCTTGTTTAATATTCTCTGGAAAATCTCTTCTGAATACAAAGGGATCATTTGGAATTGCTTCAGTAAATCCAATTATCTTAACTTTCTCATAAATATCTGGATATTGTTTAACCACTCTTGCCCTTGCATCTAGGATCTCTCCAGTTTTTTTATCTGGTGGTGAATAATATGTTGCGCCTGCATCAACCTGTTTTTGGTATACCATTGTAACAACATTATCATGTTTCATAGCAAAAACTTCATCTGCAGTTTTAATATTATTTCTCGTTAATAAAGCTTTAGGTAATATATATCCTGAGGTGGAAGCTGCATCCACATATGCTATTTTTTTTCCTTTTAAATCAGATAAAGAGTCTATTCCGCTGTCTATTCTTGTAATAAATTGTCCCTTGTAGACAGTTTCGCCATCTCTTCTGATTACTTTGAGTGCTGCTTTAGCACCATATTTTTCATGAGCTAGAATATAGCTAAAGGTATTCATAGCAGCAATATCAGCTTTACCACTTCCAAAGGCTTCAACTACAGCAATAAAACTTGTTGGGAAGGTAGCAGTAACATGATAGCCTGTTTTTCTTTCTAAATATGCAACAAGGCTATCAGCACTATTTGTTAGTTTTTGTGCATCTACAGAAGGAGTTAACAAAATTCTAATTGGATTTCCTTTGCTTCCAAGAATATTAGAATCATATAAAGGTTTTACACTTAGGTAAAGCAGAATAAGGGCTATAAGGATCAAATAATATTTAGCAATCTTCATAAGGATTTTTTTGGATTTTGGCTATCCCGTGCAGTTTTGATAATTTTGCATTGTTCTTTTATTCAGTAACAATTTACTGTTTACGAATAGAAGTTTTGTTATGTTTTTTTGTACAAGTTATTAATTACATTATGAATATCCACGAGTATCAAGCAAAAGATCTTTTGCGTCGTTACAATGTACCTGTTCTTTTTGGCAAACCAGTTTTCAGTGCCGAAGAAGCTGGCACTGTTACTTATCGCGATTTTGTAACACGCGGAATTAGCACAGTTGTTCTAAAATCTCAAATTCATGCTGGTGGACGTGGCAAAGGTGTAGTTCATGATGTACATACCAATCAGCCTGTTGAGTTATTTGGCAAATTGGTTCGTGGAGTAACTGTAATTCATGATGGTAATATTGCAGATAAAGCATATCAATTAGCTAGAGCAACATTTAGTAATAAACTAGTTACAATACAAACTGGTGATGCTGGTAAAGTAGTACGTAGAATGTTTATCGAAGAAGGATGCTCTATCGTTCATGAATATTATTGCAGTATTTTATTAGACAGACAAACTTCACAAAATATCATTATGGTGTCTACTGAAGGTGGTATGGACATCGAAGAAGTAGCAGAACATACTCCAGAAAAAATTCTTCGTGAATATATTGATCCATCTGTTGGTTTACAAAGCTTTCAAGCACGTAGAATGGCTTTTGGTTTGGGCCTTAGTGGTGAAGCCTTTAAGAGTTTTTGCTCATTTATCGCCAAATTATATCATGCTTATGAAGACATGGATTGCAGCATGATGGAGGTAAATCCTTTAGTTGTTAATTCTGAAAACAAATTTATTGCTTTAGATGCAAAAGTAAATTTTGATGACAATGCACTTTTCCGTCATCCTGATTTTATGGATTTCAGAGATATCACAGAAGAAGATCCTTTAGAAGTTGAAGCTTCTAAATTTAATTTAAATTATATAAAATTAGATGGTAATGTTGGATGTATGGTCAATGGAGCTGGTTTAGCAATGGCCACCATGGATATTATTCAGCTTGCAGGTGGAAAACCTGCTAACTTTCTAGATGTTGGGGGCGGAGCGAATGTAGAGCGCATTGCAAATGCCTTCAGAATTATGACTAATGATCCTAGTGTAGAATGTGTTCTTATCAATATTTTTGGTGGCATTGTACGCTGTGATAGAGTTGCAAATGGGATTGTACAAGCTTTACAACAAGTTTCTGTTTCTACACCTGTTATCGTTCGATTAGAAGGAACCAATGCAGTTGAAGCTGGAGAAATCCTTAAAAACTCAGGAATGAGATTTTTAGTTGCTACTACTCTAGAAGATGCAGCACATAAAGTAACTAAAGCATTAAATTCATTATAGAATTAGTTTACACAAAAAAAGGATGCTTTTAAGCATCCTTTTTTTTTATCTGACAGTGAATTTTGTTCTATGCATTTCATTATTAATCGTAGTTATTAGTATATAGCTTCCAATAAGAAATGTACTTGTATTTATATCTGAAATCTCACCTTCATAAATCAATTGTCCACCATATGAATAGATCTTAGTAATACCATTTTGATTAGGAATATTAAGCTGTAAATTAGATCCTCTTTGTAGTGGATTTGGAAAGACTTGCACATCCTGAATATCTTGCTGATTGATAACAGCAATAGCATCTAAATCAAATCCACATGTTTCAAAGGGAGTTGGCCATGGATCATTTATCTTCTTCCCTCTTGAATCTTTAGAAGCATATTGATCATCAATAGATCCGATTATATCGATAATACGTATATGGGTAATGGCATTAATATTCAAATCAGGGTGGTTTTTTAACTCGGACAAATCAAAAGGAGTACCATATCCAGTTTTATATTTTCCTGCAAGATTATGGAGTCCACTGATATCTTTAATATAATCAAAGGTACCAATCTGTATAGAATCTTGCGTATTGGAGATTGCTGGAAATCTTATAAAATTAATTCCATCACTGCTTACTTCTACAAATGCTAATTCTAAAAAATGATCTTCAAATGAGTTTTCAAAGACAGCAAAATCTGCACCTGGGCCATCTACAATCGGTTTGTGAAATGTTAAAGTAGCAATTCCACCATCACCTAAACTTATTACGCGATTATCTGCTTTACCAAGCGCATTATTACTAATACCAAAACTGGCAAAATCAGCTAATGTATCTGCTATAAATATTCTTCCCCTTTTGATATCACTACTAATAGCCCAACTTTGTATCAATGTAGAATTCGCATCTATAGCATCACAACTTGGTGTACCAACTTTATCAGGAAACTGAGCATAAATATGAATGCTATAAAAAAGAGCTATGGAATAAATGGCAATGCGCCTAATCATATTCTACTCTTGTCTTAAAGCAATAATTGGAAATCGCATAGTATTGCCTGCCATATAGAACCCACCAAATAATACAGCAGAATAAAAAATATCACCCAAAAAACTCCCTTGTAAGAAAGGAATTCCTGCAATATAAGATGCCATTAATCCTTGAAATGTTTGAGGATACAATGGATTTCCTAACCAAGCACCAAAATTCGTGATTAAGAAAAATATAGATGTTGCAATGATGCTTCCGGCAAGTATTTTAGGAATAGATAGAGTATTAAATAGGAAGTATCCAATTATTGCAATTAGAGCATATGCTCCGTATTGCCAATAAAAACCTTGATAAAACAAAGTAAATCCCTGAAAATAATCTGCAAAGATTATATTATTAATAAACAGATCACTAAGCCAGGTTGCTGCTAATGGTAAGAATATAGCCTGCCATTTTTTTGAAAAAAAAGCACCTCCTAAAAGGCCCATAGCTGCCAAAGGAGAGAAATTATACGGATGAGGTAGGATTCTACTGAAAGCTGCGATTATCAAAAGCAATGATAAAACAGAGAAACGAAGAAACATTTTTTGTGTCATGATACCAATACCTAAAAAATCAAAGTGAGGTATATCAACACAATATATCATTGTGAGTATATGCCTGCACTTTACGTGAGTGCTTAATGCATGTAATATCAAGTGAAGTATCTGGCTTATTCTAATGAACTTACAGTTGCACGACAGCTCGGGATTTACACCCGATTCCTTCAGATCTTATGTTGATTTCTTGATATCTTCTGTATAAATGTAGATGCAAATTACTCTTTTTTTTATATGATATCAACAAAAAGTCTTTCTTTTAATCAAATTGTTGCAATGCTAATGATAAATCCTTTTTGGGTTCTAAACCCATTTTTTTTCTGATACTAAAACGATGATTTTCTACAGTTCTAATATGAATTGAAAGGAGATTTGCAATATCTTTAGTAGACAAACCAGACTTCAACAAAGCGGATATTCTTACCTCTTGCGATGAAAAATTGGGATAAGCCAATAATAAACTTTTAATAAAATTGGTATTCTGTGCTTTTAAATGAGCTTCAAAATAATTCCAATCTCTATTATTATCTGATTCCTTAGAAATATCACCAATAATCTCATTTAATTGTATTTTCAAATATTGATCTGAATGTGATTTTATGAGTTTGTTCAACTTATGAGAAATATTTTGCAGTAATTCCTGCTTGTGTACCAACATTAAAGCTAATGTCATGATACTTGCAGATTTATTCTCCATTTGAGTTGATAATAAATTATTAGTAACTTTTTGATACGAATAATCTTGTTTTATAGACGAACTTTGCGAACCCTTTTGTTCGCTTTTCCTCTCCTCCATTTTTCCTCTCTCTATAGTATCTTTTCAAACAACCCCGCTAAACCATCTCTATACCCGGAATAGCAAAAGCAATAAATAGTATAATTAAGCCACTCTATTTTTTAAAAATCTTCATCGAAAAATTATCTTTTGATAAAAACTGATGTTGTAATGTTAGAACCATCCCAGAATATCAATGAATATAATCCCGAAACAAATCCATGAAGAGATAATGTAACTTCATTATCATTACATTTCTTTTGTTTTAACTCTCTACCCAATGCATCAATAATTGTTAAAATAATTGGGGTTTTAAATTGGTGATTAATGTATAATTCATCTTCACTACTTTGATATAATTTTATACCTTGAGTATTATCAATTTCCTTTGATATACCTGATATATCAAATGCATATTCTTCAGATATATTACCACATAAATTTGTATCCTGAATATATACTTGATAAGAACCACTACTTAGAACCTTTAAAAACTGTTTGGTTTCCCCATCCAGAATCTGTTGATTCTTATACCATTGATACTTATGCGATATAGATGCAAATAAAGTATCTTGAATTCTTATAATATTTGGTTTTACAGGTATTTCATTGAACTTAACAAAAAAAGAATCTGATTTTTTTGTACAATCATTTTCATCCCACACCTGAACAGTGAAAACTCCATTATTGCTTGTATGCACCGTATCTTTTTTTGAACCATTACTCCATAAATAACCAGCATATCCTTTTGGAGCTTTTAATATTACTGTATTCCCAATACATGGTTGAATATTATCTAATAATTCAATTACTGGTTTTTCTAATTCACCTACAGCAATGTCAACGGTTGACTGCGCAGAACATACTGTTTGTTTTCTAACTACTGCAATTTGCCCATTTGAACTTGCCCATTGCACAATTAAACTTTCAGAATTCTTACCTGAAATAATCGTGCCACCTGTTACAGACCACTCGGTTGTTATACCATTTTGTTTAGGAACACTGTACGTTGCACTTGTATTTATACATACTGATTTAGGACCACTTACTTCTACAATTGGAACAGGTAATACTGTAACTTTTGCTGTATCTGATACCCTTAAACAGCCATTTGATGCGGTACATTTACTATAAAATGATCCATTTTTGCCAACTTTAATGGTTTTGGTTTTTTGTCCATTAGACCATTCATATTCAGCATAATCGCCAATAATTTCTAATTGTACGCTATCACCTTCGCAAACTGTAGTATTTCCCTTTGCTAAAATTGTTGGTTTTGCAATATTATCTACCTTGACATTGATTGTGTCATTTTTTACACAATTCTCTCCATCGGTTACAGTAAGAATATAAGTAGTAGAGGATAAAGGACTTGCTAAAGGTTGAGAAATTATAGAACTAGATAATCCTTGAATTGGACTCCATGAATATTGATATGGCGGTGTTCCACCATTTACTATAGAACTTCCTCCAATCAGTACAGAATTTCCCTCGCATATTGTTTTATCTAGTGATAACTGAATATTTAACTCAGGATTCATTGTAATGGAAACTGTGTCTTTTTTAATACATCCTTTTCCATCTATAACCGTACAAATATATGAAGCTGATTGCTGAACAGTAAGAGAAGGATTTGCAGAATTAGGATTTGTTAAGCCAGTTGATGGTGTCCATTGAAATGTTATAGGAGCAGTACCGCCCTGAGTAGTTGGATTTCCTCCAAGTGTAATAGTTGTCCCTTTACATACTTTTATATCCTGTCCTGCTTGTACTGTTACAGGTGGATTCATAGTAATAATAACTGTATCCTTAACAGAACAATTATTTACATCAGTTACTGTGCAAATATATGTTTCTGATTGTTGTACATTAACTATTGGATTTGATTCATTAGGATTATTCATTCCTGTAGCAGGAAACCATGAATATTGATAAGGAGGATAACCAGACATTGCAGTTGGGCTTCCTCCTAGATTTATGATACTTCCTTTACATACAGATTGATCTGCACCTGCATTAATTTGTAATTTTAAATAAGGAAATATAGTATCTCTTGCTATTGATGTACATCCTAATGCATCTGTTACTGTTAATGTATAAATTCTAGTTTCTGGGAAAGTACAGAGTAAAGTTGGATTTGCAATTGCTGGATTGCTTAATCCATTAACTGGACTCCATGAATATGTATATGGTGGAGTGCCACCAGAAGCTGCAGGAGAATGCCCTAAAGTGGCGATTTGTCCATTACAAATTCGATAATAACCTTTTCCAAAAGCCGTTGGCTGATTATATACTGTTATAACATTATTTTTGATTACAGAATGAGACCCATTTGAATTTGTAGCGGTTAGTTTTACCGAATAATTTCCACTATTGATATACGTATGAACGGGGTTTTTACTTGTATAATCAATAGTGCCATTATTATCAATATCCCATGCCCATGATATTGGATTTGAAGTGCTATTATCTTGGAATGATACTTGAAGTGGACTACATCCAGCGATTGTATTGGTGGTAAAATCTGCGCTTGGAGGCAATCCTAATTCACAATTACTGGCATTGAGTTTTGTCATTAATTGCGGACCACAAGGTTTATTTGCGATACTAAAATCTACTACATCTACTCCACCTGCAATATCAGAAACTGTACTTAATGTTCTTTTATCAGTATTTGTTCCAACTGCATAATGCATTACATAAGAACTATTAATTACATGTCCCAATTGATGAGCATGCCCAAGTTCATGAAGGACAACCGTCTCAAAATCATATTTATTGCCTGATGTAGCTCCTGGTCCAAAATTCCAACCTGCGCCAGGTGTTACCCTAAACAGCATATCAAAACCATCATTATACCATTGATCATTGGCACAAGCAGCAAAATAATTATATGTTACTCCCAAAGCTCCTGTTGGTAATGCTGCATCATTAAATGCGATAATATTAATTCCATCATTAGAAAAAGTATTCACTGTCGATGTATTTGTAGCAATCTTAAAATTAACAAAGCTTCCACATCGCCAGCTTTGCAGTGCTCTTTTTACTGCACTAGTTGGATCTGCCCCAAAAGCATCATTAAAAGTTAATGTATGTCCACCCATATTATCTTGATTAGACAGCCAATATCGATAATGATTATTGTTATAGGTAGTATTTAGAGCATTATAATTGACTGTTAATGTTTGCGAGGAATTTGCTACAGTCCCGTCTTTTGCAGTTACTTTAACTATCCCTGTACCAGACCTAGTAGGAATTTTTACCTGAATTTGAGCATCATTCCACGAAACGATATTAGATGCTAATGCAGATATCCATGTAGAACCACCATCATCAGAATTTTTAAATTCTACATTGGCACTACCTGAATATGAAGTACCAAAACCTGATCCATTAATCGTAAGTACATTACCAATCCCAGCAGATGCAGTAGTTGGATTAATTGAACTAATAGAAGCAGCTAAAGTTTTTTCTCGTTTATCTTGTATACTTGGCTTGATAAACTGTTTATAAGGAGAACCAGTAAATGAAGATATTTGCTTCAAAATAGTATTTACAGATTGAATCGGTAAAAATGGATCTGAAATGATTCCTTGATTATCGAATAGAATATGGCTTTGGGGTCCGGCAAAAGGTATGGTTTGTATTAATTTCGAAGAAATTGGCGATTGAATTTTTACAAAAAAAATTCCCTTAGATGCTATCTCAGGATTAAATCCAGGATAAACCTCGATTGCTCTATCACCTAAAATTCCACCCTGAGATATAATGTCGATATGTGTATATGTTGAACCTTTAAAAGTTTGTTGAACTGCAACTGTAAAAGCAGAATAAATCATAGTTTTTTCAGTATTCCAATATGATTTTTTTGCTATAACAGTTCCTTCAACAATCACATCAGCCATAGTGCATCGATCTTTCATACTTACTGGATATATCAAGCAAGAAGATGAATGGGCATATGTTTGACACAGTATAAAAAACAAACAAAAAACACTAAGTATGAATGTTTGAGATTTCAATATAGTACTGATAAATGTGATGAAAGCTAATATATATTAAATAGTTACATTCATTGAACTATTGTAAATTACTGTAAAATTTTAATAATCACAATAGAAACTACAAGTTATCTTTGATTGATATATACTATACATTGTCTATTGATTATGAAGCATTTATACATAAATTTTGCTTGATTTTTTTTCAAATATGCATATTTGCCTTAAGTATAATTTTTTAATTACAATTAATTGTAAAAAACCCAATGTTTTCTTGGTTATCACTTCCAGCAAATGTTTCGATGATTGATATTTTAGGTACTAGTATTCCTAATCTTATCTATTTATATGGATTCATTGTAAAAGATATTCTTTGGTTAAGGATTTTGATTATTGTTGGTATGTCAATAGAGACAGGGTATCATTTTCGTGATTTACATAGTCCAGAATGGGCAGAAATTGGTTGGTGTTCTTTTTATATTCTTGTAAATGGTTGGCAATTTACAATGCTATACAAAGAAAGAAGAAATCTAAAGTTTACAGATGAAGAGCAAGCTATTCATAATAAAGTATTTAAGTCAATGCCTTCAACTGCTTTCAAAAAATTATTGTCAATTGCATCTTGGCAAGAATTACCTAAAGACTATATCATTATTAGGCAACACACCCATGTAGAACAATTAGCACTAATTTCTGATGGATTATGCAAAGTTGTTATAGATAATAAAGAAGTTGGCTTTGTTAGGAATGGAAACTTTATCGGGGAAATGAGCTTTTTATCGGGAAATGAAACTACTGCAACTGTAACAACAATAGATGATACTCGTTGTTTAGTGTGGAATAAAGAGCAATTAAAGAAATTGATGAGAACAGATCATGAAGTAGAGATTTCTATGCAAAGTGTATTCAGTAGTGATTTGCTTTCTAAATTAATGGTACAACAAATACATTAATCAAAAATATAGCGAAAACCTTGTTGGGCTAAACCTGCAAAATCTTGTACGTTTTGTTGTTGCCAATTATCACCATAATGCATGAGTATCAATTTTTGTTTAATTTCTTGTGGTAAACTCATTAACTCTTGTAATGATGCATGCACAGGATTAGGAAAAAACGATGTATCATGAAACATTATTTCTGATTTATCAGCATATATATCAAAAAGTTCATTGTCAAATTTTGTATCACCTGAAAAGAATACTTTATTATCTATATATAAACCATGGGTGATAAATGCACTTGATGCACTTGATGCTTGTTCGGGTACATGATTAGTACCGAATAATTCTATATGAATTCCCTGCCAATCTATTTCTAATCGTAAACGAGGTTCTCTTTCTAAATATATTGGACGGAAAATAGTAAAATAATCTTCGAATGATAAAGCATTACCTTCGCTACTCATTTCATTTTGCTCCATGCCACCACGTAATGAATTATTCCAAAGAATATGTTGATATTCTTCGGAAATTATCATTGATAGTTTTGGCTTCCCAAATTGTGGACCTGATACATAACGATTCCACAATGCAAGTGATTCGATACCGCCTATATGATCGCAATGACTATGTGTAGGTAATATTGCAGAAATATCGCTTAATGATAACCCTGTTGAAGCAGGTAATGCAAATGGACCTGTTGTACCAAAGTCTACTAATACATGAGCATCACCTTTAATGATGATAAAATTAGTATTAAAAAGTGTCTGAGAAAATGCTCCGCCTACACCTAGAAATACTATTTCCAAGGCGCCATCATTTGTTAACTTTAATGGTTTTACAACAGGTAATATTTTCAAGGTTAACTCCTTTACTTTCTTATTTCTACGAAATTCAGCAAATTATTTGTGAACTACACGGAATTATTTACTCAACATCAATAAATCTTCATATTTTCTTCATTTTTCGTGCCGTTTTTACTGTATTTCTAACAAATTCAATATCATTTGCAGCTGGATTGTTTAATCTGAATGCTTCTATATTCAATCTTCGTATTTTTGCACTTCTCTATTCATCATTTTTTATCTTTTCATGCAAACAATTATCATTCTAGATTTTGGTTCTCAAGTAACGCAGCTGATAGCACGTCGAATTAGAGAATCCGGTGTTTATTGCGAAATCCATCCTTATACTATTCAGCAAGATACTCTGCATTCTTTGCAGCCAAAAGGAATTATATTATCAGGTGGGCCGTCCAGTGTATATGCTGATGATGCACCAATTCCTAATTTCGACCTTTTTGCTTTTGCAGAACAGAATTCTATTCCTGTTTTAGGGATTTGCTATGGCTTACAATTAACTGCTTTTATGAATGGTGGAAGTGTAAATAGATCTGCAAAAAGAGAATTTGGTAGAGCTGAACTTCATATTAATACTATTGATCCATTATTCGAAGGAATAACAGATCATTCGATTGTATGGATGAGCCATGGCGATTCGTTAACTTCTTTACCCAGTGGTTTTGAAATAATTGCTCATACAGAGAATGCGCCGATTTGTGCAATCAGAAATATTCATAGAAATATTCGTGGAGTTCAATTTCATCCAGAAGTTCATCATACAGATGATGGAAAAATCATGCTCGGTAATTTTGTCCATAAGATTTGTGGATGCGATGCTGAATGGAGCGCCGATAATGTTATCGAGTCTAAATTAAAGTCAATAAAAGAAAAAGTGGGTTCTGGTGGTGTTATTTGTGCACTGTCTGGTGGCGTTGATTCTACTGTTGCAGCTGTTTTACTTCATAAAGCAATTGGCGATCAATTACATTGCATTCATGTTGATTCGGGCTTGATGAGGAAAAATGAAAGCAATACTTTAAAAGATTTATTTGCTAAGCATTTTTCAATGAGTATTGATATTGTAGATGCTTCGGATTTGTTTTTAGGTAGACTAAAAGGCATAAGCGATCCCGAGCAAAAAAGAAAAATTATTGGTACTACTTTTATAGATGTTTTCGAGAAAGAAGCTAAAACGTTTGGGGATGCAAAGTTTTTAGCACAAGGAACCCTATATCCAGATGTTATAGAATCAGTTAGTGTTAAAGGACCATCTGTCACTATTAAGTCTCATCACAATGTTGGAGGCTTACCAGAACATATGAATCTTGAATTAATAGAGCCATTCCGCGAATTATTTAAAGATGAAGTTAGAGCTATTGGTAGAGCCTTAGGTGTCCCAGACTGGTTTGTTAATAGACATCCATTCCCTGGCCCTGGATTAGCAATTCGTGTTTTAGGAGAAATCACCAATCAATCTCTTGAAATCCTTAGAAAAGCGGATGAAATTTATCTTGAAGAGATTCGAAATGCTGGCCTTTATGATGAAATTTGGCAAGCTTTTGCTGTTCTATTACCGGTTCAAAGCGTTGGTGTTATGGGTGATGAAAGAACATATGAAAATACATGTGCTTTAAGGGCTGTTACAAGTGTAGATGGCATGACGGCTGATTGGTTCCCTATGCCTTATTCTACTTTAGCAATTATAAGTAATCGAATCATTAATGAAGTACGCGGTATCAATCGTGTTACATATGATATTTCTAGTAAACCTCCCGCAACAATTGAGTGGGAATAAATTGTAAGTCTCAGAAACAATGATATAGTTACATGTATACAACTGTTTTCATCTCTGTTTTTTCTTTCCTTTCTATGATAGTAATATCATGGGCTCAACAGAGTGAACAATTGATTACTAAAGGCAATTGGGGTTTCTTTGGAGACTTTCATGTAAATCAACATATAGCTAATTTTAGTGCTTTACCCAATATTCCAAATTGTTGCCCCACATTTTCAACAGGGATAAATGAACATTTTGCTGGAACATTTGGAGCTCATATTCCTATACATAAAGCTATTGTTTTAAGACCATCCTTTACTATGTGGGATGGAACTTTGGTTTATTCAGAATTCACAAAAGGTGGAGTCGGTGGCTCAATCGTTGATGTCGAAATTGGACATTCTATCCAAAATACAATTCGATCTGTAGGTATTGAATGCTTATATATTATTCCATTATTTAGATCTTTTCAAGCTAGCTTAGGGGCAAGAGCTGATTATATTTATAAGAGTTCGTATTATCAACAAGAGGAATTATTACAACCTAATTCTATTGGTATATGGAATAATGGCTCTACTATTAGAAATGTGTTTTCAGGTGACATTCCCAATGCTCAAACATTTGCTTTTGCTCCAAGTGCTGGTTTTCACTATACTTTTGCAGCAAATTCATCTAAGACTATCATCCTCTCACCAGAATTCTTAGCTTCTTATAATATCATTCCAAGTATTAAAAACTATCAATGGAATATACTTGCTTGGCGATTTGGATGCGCTATTACTTTTAATAATGAAAAAAAGATTTATTCACAATTACAATATGACATTAAAAAACAAACTCCTATAGTATCTAAACCCATCATTCCTGCCTGCGATGCTTTTATAAAAGGAATTGACTCTACTGGTAAACAATTTGATATTAGCACAATCACAATTAAAGAAACAGAAATCAATAGACTTCAACCATTACTTCCATTTGTTTTTTTTGATGAAGATTCATTTACAATTCCTTCTAGATACAGATTATTACAAGAACATGAAACGTCAACATTTGATATTAATGCACTGACTTCTCAATCTAAATTAGAAGTATATTGGTCTTTATTAGACATAATAGGTTATCGACTACAAAAAAATCCAACCGCTACAATTACTCTTACTGGATGCAATTCACACATAAGAAATGAAAAAAATAATATTGATTTATCCAGAAAAAGAGCGGAGCATATACGATTATATCTGCATACAATATGGCATATTCCTCTAGAACGATGCTCACTATCTGCAAGAAATTTGCCACAAAATGCTTCTGTTTCACATGCTGGGTATGAACAAGATATGATAGATGCTCAGCAAGAAAATAGACGAGTAGAAATATCCTCAGATAATTTTTCAATATTAGAACCAGTGCATATTTCTGCAAAAATTGTGACTATTAATCCTGAGTCTATTCTTTATTCTTTTCCAGAACACAATGGAGATTCTATCATCAATAGAAATATAGAACTCAAAACAGATAATGGGCAATTAATACATCAAACTATCTCTGGAAATATTACAAACTTTAAAGCTCATTTGTCTGGAATAGCTACACAATTATCTAAGCAAAACGACGATAATTTGATAAGTACATTAACAATGTATGATGCACAGCAAATGAAATGTAAAACTGACTTAAATATTCCAATTAAAAGAATTACCCAAATAGAACATAAGCATAATGATACGATGTATAATGAATATAGTTTGGTATTATTTCCTTTTAATGCTTCTACGATAGAGCAGAACAATAAAAAAATAATTTCTCTGATTAAATCAGAATTGAATCCAGGTGCAAGTATATCAATTGCAGGTTTTACAGATAGAGTTGGAGTATATAATTATAATAAAACATTATCCTATAATCGTGCTTTAGCTGTATACAAAGCATTAGATATTACTTCAGATCTATATTCTATTAATCCATTAACAGACATAGTTGGATATGGAGAACAAGATGTCCATGAATTACCCGAAGGACGTCTTTATTGGCGGACAGTAAATATTTTTGTGAAAAATCCATTATCAAAACCATGAAAAATCTGTTCATCTTAATATTCTGTGTTTTCTGTTTTTCTACAGAGTCTATTCTTTATGCTCAAAAAGATATTTTTTTAAATGAATTTACAGATTCTACAATGTTCAATTTTGTTGGAACTGCACAATTATTTAATAAAAGAATTCGACTTACAGAAGCCAAGAATTTTCAAGGTGGTGGTATTTGGTTAAAAGACAAAAAAAATGTTGCCAAAGATTTTGCCATTGAAATTGGTTTCCAAATCACTAATTCAGATTTTTCTGGCGCAGATGGAATTGCATTTGTGATTCAGAATACAAGTGCATTTAGTATTGGACAATATGGTGGCGGTATTGGATATTCTTCTATACCTAATTCCTTAGCTATTGAATTTGATACTTATTATAATCCAGAAAGAAATGACCCCAATGATAATCATATAAGTATTCAAAGTAATGGCAAAAACCCCATAAGCGAAAATCATATCTATACATTAGGTATGGCTTCTACCATACCCACAATGGAAGATGGAAAACCACATATCTTAAGAATAGAATATGTACAAAAAATCTTTAGTGTTTTTCTTGATGATATGTCTACCCCAAAAATTAAAGCATATGTGAATGTTGATTCTTTATTACAATTAGATAATGGAACTGCTTGGTTAGGTTTTACTTCATCAACAGGTGGTTCTTATGCTAATCATGATATTGTCTCTTTTGGCCATTCAAATGGTTTGATTGCCAATGCTGGACAAGACACCACTATCTGTTTTGGAAAAAAAGTGCAGATTGGACAAAATGCTTTTGGTAGAGCTCCATTTTATTATAAATGGAGACCATCAACTGGCTTATCAAATGATACAATTGCTCGGCCTTGGGCTTTCCCAAAAACAACAACTACCTATTATGTTGAAGTAAAAGATACTTTAGGAAATATAGATAATGATTCTGTTATGATAATTGTAGATACTTGCAATGCAATTATTCAATTTCCTGATAAAACTGCAAAATTATTAGACACCGTTTCCTTTCCTGCTTTTGTAATTCCAGCTTTAAATCTTACTACTTTTGATCCTTCGCTGTATAGCTATACTGCTTATCTTCATTTTCCTTCTACTATTCTTTATCCTTTATCAGCATCGAATGCTAGCAT
>Ga0192647_101464_pt1 | contig 15429 bp, 15 predicted proteins | sample LauGreFa1BDMLBSN_2_FD_133046 | JGI IMG/M metagenome (GOLD analysis project Ga0192647, IMG submission 133046) | Freshwater lake microbial communities from Lake Michigan, USA - Fa13.BD.MLB.SN - reassembly | ecosystem: Environmental > Aquatic > Freshwater > Lake | place: Lake Michigan, USA...
GAGAAAATCACCGCCGAACAATTGTTTGAGCATGGCTTGGTCAATGCGATCAGCGAACCCGGGCAAACCGTCCAAACCGCATTGCTGTGGGCTGAACGCCTGAACGCGCGTGCACCCAACGCCTTGGCCAGCGTCAAAGAATTGATCAACGCGGCCCCGCAAAACAGCTTGTCTGAACACATGGCCTTGGAAAAACAGCATTTCGTCAACAACCTGCATCACCCCAACGCAGGCATTGGTATTGCCGCGTTTTTGGACAAGCAAACGCCACGCTACAAGCCTTAAACCTCAGAATTCAACGGTCGCCGGTCTCGCTGGCGACATTTTTCAACCCACTGGTCACCGACAAGACAGACGATGGACGAGCCCATACTTACGATTGAGGAAAGAGAAGCGGTCAACGCAGGCCGCTGGTTCGCGTCACTTTCACCCTCACTTCGCCACGACATACTTCGATGCGCATACGTCAAACGACTCAAAGACGGCGACTTGATCGCGGCTCGCGGCGACACGCCCGAGGAATGGATCGCCTGCGCCAAGGGAGCGGTTCGTGTCAGCTCGACCTCGTTATCGGGCAAACAAATCACCCTCACCTACGTCGAGCCAGGCATTTGGTTCGGCGATGTGGCGATTTTGGATGGCGACAGCCGCACGCACGACGCGTATGCACACGGCGACACCACCATCTTGTGCGTGGCCAGACCGGATTTCGAAAAAATCTTGGCCACCCATGTCGAGTTCTACCAAGCCATGCTGCGTTTGCAAGCGCGGCGTATCCGCCAATTGTTTGGCTTGGTCGAAGACCTCAACACCTTGCCTTTGCGCGCCCGCTTGGCCAAACAGTTGCTGCATTTGGCACGCAGTTACGGCGTGCCTTCACTCAACCACGGCGACGAAGTGCGCATCGGTTTGCATTTGGCGCAAGAGGAGTTGGCGCAACTCTTGGGGGCGTCTCGGCAGCGTGTGAACCAAGAATTGAAAGCCATGGAGCGCGAAGAAGCCTTGCGCATCGAACCCGGTGGTTTGGTGATTCGCGATCGACAAGCGCTGATGAAAATCAGTGCGGCGGAGTAAACACATGAGCCATTTTGATAATTTTGTCGGTACCCGTGAGGTCAGCGACACCCACCGTTTCGATGTCGACGCATTGCAAACATGGTTGCTGTCTCAGATGCCAGGTTTTGTCGGGCCGCTTCAGGTGGAAATGTTCAAAGGGGGTCAATCCAACCCCACTTACAAACTGATCACGCCAGCCAAAAGTTATGTGATGCGCGCCAAGCCTGGCCCCGTGGCCAAGTTGCTGCCCTCTGCCCATGCCATTGAACGCGAGTTTGCCGTCATGCGCGGCTTGAATGGCACTGACGTGCCTGTCGCACACATGCACGTGCTGTGCGAAGACGAATCGGTCATTGGCCGCGCTTTTTATGTCATGGAGTTTGTCCAAGGGCGTGTTCTTTGGGACCAAGCCTTGCCCGACATGAGCACCAGCCAACGCAGAGACATTTATTTGGAAATGAACCGTGTCATCGCCGCTTTGCACGCGGTGGATCACGAAGCGCAGGGATTGGCGCATTTCGGCAAACCGGGCAATTATTTTGACCGCCAGATCGGCCGTTGGAGCAAGCAATACCGGGCTTCGGTGACTCAACCGATTGATGAAATGGACCGCTTGATGGAGTGGTTGCCGGCCCACATGCCCGACAGCGCGCGCGCGGATGTGACTTGCATCGTGCATGGCGATTTCCGTCTTGACAACCTGATTTTTCATCCCGATGAACCCCGAATCTTGGCGGTGCTTGATTGGGAACTTTCCACTTTGGGTCACCCATTGGCTGACTTCAGCTACCACTGCATGTCATGGCATATCCCGCCTGGCAGTTTCCGAGGCATCGGTGGTTTAGACCATGCCGCGCTCGGTATTCCGCTGGAAGACGAGTACATTGAGTTGTATTGCAAGCGCAGTGGCATCACCAGCTTGCAAGCCTTGAAAAAAGATTGGAACTTTTACTTGGCCTACAACATGTTTCGCATCGCAGCGATTTTGCAAGGCATTGCCAAACGCGTCGAAGACGGTACCGCTTCGAGTGCGCAAGCCAAAGCCTCTGGCGCGGGCGCACGTCCCATGGCAGAACTTGCTTGGCTGTTTGCCAGACGCCACTGATTTTTTTGATTGATCAATTGAATGAACGGAGACCCCTATGAACTTTGATTACACCGACAAGGTCAAGACCATGCAGGCCAGGCTGATCGCCTTCATGGATGAGCACATCTACCCCAATGAAAAACGTTTTTACGACGAGATCGCTGCCAACCGCGCTGCGGGCAATGCGTGGATACCAACCAAAATCGTCGAAGAATTGAAGCCACTGGCTCGCAAGGCGGGTTTGTGGAACCTGTTTTTGCCACACAGCAAACGCGCGCCAGAAGGACTGAGCAACCTTGAGTACGCACCGCTGTGCGAAATCATGGGCCGTGTGCCCTTTGCGGCAGAGGTGTTCAACTGCTCGGCACCCGACACCGGCAACATGGAAACATTCGAGCGTTATGCCAGCGAAGAACTCAAAGACCAATGGCTGGAGCCGTTGCTGCGCGGTGACATCCGCTCGGCGTTTTTGATGACCGAACCTGAAGTCGCCTCGTCGGACGCCACCAACATCCAATGTTCCATCAAGCGCGAAGGCGACCAGTACGTCATCAACGGACGCAAATGGTGGTCCTCTGGTGCAGGCGACCCGCGTTGCGCGGTCTACATCGTGATGGGTAAAACCGATCCCGACGCGCCCCGCCATTCGCAGCAAAGCATGATCATCGTGCCGGCGAATTCACCGGGCGTGGAAGTTTTGCGCCCGTTGAGCGTGTTCGGTTATGACGACGCACCGCACGGTCACATGGAAGTGGTGCTCAAAAACGTTCGCGTCCCCGCGGGCAATTTGTTGCTGGGCGAAGGTCGTGGTTTTGAAATTGCACAGGGTCGCTTAGGCCCTGGCCGCATTCACCATTGCATGCGCACCATCGGATGTGCCGAACGCGCTTTAGAACTGATGTGCAAACGCCTCAACAGCCGTACTGCATTTGGCAAGCTGATTTCTGCGCAAGGCGTGTGGCACGAGCGCATCGCCGAGTCACGCATCATGATCGAACAAGCACGCTTGTTGACATTGAAAGCCGCTTACATGATGGACACCGTGGGCAACAAAATCGCCAAAACAGAAATCGCCATGATCAAGGTGATCGCACCGGTGATGGCCACCCAAATCATCGATTGGGCCATCCAAGCCCACGGCGCAGGCGGAGTGAGCGACGATTTCCCACTTGCCTATGCCTATGCGCACCAGCGCACTTTGCGTTTGGCCGATGGGCCGGATGAAGTGCACCGCCAATCCATCGCCAAGCTTGAATTGGCAAGACACATTGCAACCTTGCCGCAAGAGGTCGACATGCCAGTGACTCGCGGCAGCTGACCATGACTCAGATGATCGATGTTTACAGTTGGCCCACGCCCAATGGGCACAAGGTTCACATCATGCTCGAGGAGTGCGGTTACCGACTCGGGCGCGATTGGTTGGCTCACCCTGTTCACATTGGGCAAGGCGAACAATTCACGCCAGAGTTTTTGACCATCAGCCCGAACAACAAAATCCCTGCGCTGGTCGACCCGATCGGGCCCGATGGCAAGCCCATCAGCGTGTTCGAGTCAGGCGCGATATTGCTGTATTTGGCTGCCAAGACGGGCAAGTTTTTACCCAAATCCGACCGCGCCAAATTTGAGGTATTGCAATGGCTGATGTTCCAAATGGGCGGTGTCGGGCCGATGCTGGGTCAAAACCACCATTTCCGCATCTATGCGCCAGAAAAAATCCCCTATGCCATTGACCGCTACACCAACGAAGCCAAACGGCTCTATGGTGTGATGGACAAACAGTTGGCCTTGGCCCCCTATATTGCTGGCAACACTTACAGCATCGCTGACATGGCCATTTACCCTTGGCTGCGCAATTGGAAAAACCAAGGCATTGACTGGGCCGATTTCCCTCGACTCAAAGAATGGTTTGATTTGATTGGCGAACGCCCCGCGGTCAAACGCGGTTGCGACATATTGGCTGATTTACGCCAGCCCTTGCAAAACGATCAAAAAGCGATGGAAACTTTGTTTGGCAAGGGCCAATACGAAAAACGCTGACTTCAAAACTGCCAGCCCAAACCCACCAAGCCGCCCTTGCCAACGGCGGTGGCTTTGAATGAATCACTGCCCATTTGGATGGTTTTGTCCGTCATTTTGGTGTAGTTGTATTCGGTATAGACAAACTGAAACGGGTTGATGAACGTTTTGAAACCCACGCCTAAACCGTAACCATCCAAACTGAAATTGTTGGCCGCGTGGGTGGTGTCCAGGCTGGCATAGCCGAGCTTGGCATAAGCCATCGAGCCGTTGCGAATCAACTGTCCCAAGGTCAAAGACCATTGCGCTTGGTTTTTAAATCCCATGCTGGTCGACGACTGCAGTGCATTGGTTGAGTCATAGTAGCTCTGTGCAGCGGGTTTGACGCTGAACAAATTTCTTTCGTAACTGACGCCCATGACTTGGCGTTCACTCAAGGCAAACGTGTATCCACCGCTGACCACCAAAGGCATGCCGTTGGCGCTGTTGCTGATCGTGTAGTAACCCGAACTTGAACCATTGGTCGCGTAATCTGTCAGCGATGGCGTCACCGACTGATAGCCAGAGCCAGCCTGGACATGCCACCCCAAAAACAAATTGCTTTGCGCCATGGCTGGCATCGCCAACCCGCATCCCACCACCGCGAATACCCATTTTGATTTCACAACCGGCTTCCATTCCATCAACAGCACTGGCCCTGCACACAACCACATGGATTGACATCGACCCATCCCATCACTTCTGAAGCTGGCGTCCAGCTGTTTTGACTGGCGCGTAACTTGCATGCCCTGAATCAACCGGAAACGGCAAGTCAAAGTCGCTCAATCTCTCTTTTAAACGGAGTTGGGCGGCAAGTTCTTGCCGTTTCGGACTCTGAAGAGGAAAAAACATGCAGGTCAGATCGGTCAGTGCGGCAAGCAGCGTCTACAAGGCTCCGGCAAAGCTATTCACCGTTGCCGAGGCCTTGGCCGCGCTGAAATTAAACAGCAGACTGAAAGTCAACATCAAAGACAGCGCTGCCAATGTCACCAGCCAATTGAATGCGATGAAAGACATTCAGGCGCAAATCAGTCAAATCACGCTGACCAGCACAACCGACAAACTGAATTTGAACAGCACTCAACTCAAGCAATACGAAAAGATACTGTCCAAGTTACCTGACAACTCACTGGTACTCACCGACACGTTCAGCGCATTGAACGGAAATATTTCGATCCTGCGGGAGAACAACGCCAAGATCAACAAAATGGTTGTGACCCCAGCATCAGACCCGACAGCCAAGCAAACCATCTCGCCCTGGGATGCGCAGCTTTGGAGCAAGTCTGTCAATGGCAAATTTGAAATTCAAACGCAAATCACCACCACAGTGGCCGGCACAGCAACCACGCCCAGCACATCGACCGTCAATAACCAAACACAGACCGTCCAACCAGGCACCACGGCACCCAAGTTCATCACGTTTGAGGACACACAAGCCTTGGCAGCCAACTACATGGGCTTGAAAGCACTGGATGACATGGGCATGTTGTCGGGCATCGAAGCCTTCAAGGGTTCGTCCATCACCACCACCATTGCGCAAGGCAAGGCGCTGTCAAGCTTGTTCAATAAATACTCGACCGAGTTTTACTTGAACATCAGAGACACGACATCCAACATCTCCAAAAACATTGATTTCATCGCCAGCAGCAACAAAAAACTCACCGGAATCACCCAAATTGGCAACATCAGGCCACTGGAAATCACCAGAGATCAAAATCGAAAAGCAGATTTGGCCTTGTCAAAAATGAAAAACCCGTATTCCATCAAATATTCTGGTTAAACGTCTGGCGGAACTCGAGTTTTGTATGAATCCTAAATATTTAAATCCAACCCCGGGTGATTTCTCATTCATGGCGATGAATTCTGTTTTTTTTGCAAATAATGATCAGTCAATGCGTTGATAATGCTGCCCATGTCCAAGCCATTTTTGCCGCAGTTCCAATCAACTTTAGCCAGCGCACTGGCCATCTTGATGCTGACAACTGGCCTGCTCACCGCTTGCTCCGACAGCAAGCCCGAACCAGGCGGTAAATTTTTACCTGTACCTGACAAAAACCAAGCAGACACCTCGCCCAAAGAGGATTTGTTAAAGCGCCAGGTTGAATCGGTGCTCAATGAAGGCATCACCAGCAAAGAGGGGGAGCAAGAAGCCCCCAAGGCCTCCAAAGCGCGTCCGCCTAATTCAGGCAAAGAGCCGATGCTGGCTTTGGACAAAACCCTCAAACCCCTCGGTGAAGTGGTCTACCACTCAGACAAACTCGATTATTTCGAATGCAAAGGCATCGTGGCACCTTGGTTTTTAGAGTTGGTGGTCGCTGAAATGAATTATTTCAACGAACTCGCTGAATTGGGGTTTGTCGACCCCAAAACCTGCATCGTGACATGGGCCACCGAAAAAAGCCTGACGCCAGGGCGCATCAGCATTCAGTTGTTTGAATCTGCCAGGCAATTTGACCGCTGTATTCGCCACGAAGAATGCCCTGTTTTTCGAACCGTGAATTTCGTGCCCAACCGAAACGCCCTGTACCGTTCTTATTTCTTGTCAGAGATCGGGCGCAAATTGGTACAACACCACTGCGTGACTGACACGGGCAAATGGCACAAAAACCAAACCTGTTACACCATTGATTGATGGTTGAACACCGCATTCACGTGATGCTCAAGCCCGGCGAATTGATGCCGATTTCACTTAGACGAATTCTCTGCTTGGTCATGAAAAATTTTTATCCATTTGCATTCCGTTTCTGTATGGCGCTGGCATTGACCAGCGTTGGCGCAGCCTTGGCCAATGACCCTGCGCCCGCCAAGCCCGCCGAAGCCGCCAAGCCAGCACCGCCTAAGAAAGAAGAAAAAAAAGCCGACCCGTCCAGCGCGCCCGCCAAAGAAGAACGTCCTCGCAGAACCTTCGAAGGCCAAGAGCCTTTGTTTTATTTCGACGCCAAGCGTCGGCCCTACATTGAGCCGTTTCACAAGACAGACGAAGAGGAATATTTCATTTGCCGCGGTGTGATTGGCGAGTGGTACCGTGAATTGCTGGCGCAAGAGGCCAATATGCTGGCTGAAAAAGACGGTTTAGACAAAGTCACCGGCTCGACCTGTGCCGTCCGGTTGGTCGCCACCAACCACGGTAAAAAACTGCCCATCGTGTCAGTCGAGTTGTATGTCAACTCGAACGTCATGCGTTCTTGTATTTTGGGCGACTCCTGCCCTCAGTCGAGGACAGCCATCATGTATGTGTTGAACAAAACGCTGTACCGCAGTTACTTCATCACCGACCGCGAGAAAAAAATCCGACGCTATTACTGCTTGGACAACAAGAGCAATATCTTGGCGAAAGAAGAATGCTGGTACCACTTCTTTGACAAAGCCGCCAAAGAAAAACCGGCTGGCGGTGGCGGTCACTGACAGTTGGCCTGCCCGGAGGGGATCGAACCCCCGACCCACAGCTTAGAAGGCTGTTGCTCTATCCAACTGAGCTACGGGCAGTTGCCATGAAAAAAGGCCCGTCGGGCCTTTTCTCTGAATGGTCGGGGCGATAGGATTCGAACCTACGACCCTCTGGTCCCAAACCAGATGCGCTACCAGACTGCGCTACACCCCGAACCGCACATTCTACCCGCACCGCCACCCTGACCTCGGACGCATGCAATTTCTTGCAGATGCTGTGGGCAATAATCTGCGACAAATTTCATTCACATGCAGGTGCCATGCAGCTCAGCCAAGCCAACCATCAAGTGTCGCCTCCGGTCGTTGAGATTCCGCGGCAGTACAACGCGGCTACTGACTTGTTGATGAGGCACGGCAGCAGGGCTGACAAACCCGCTTACATCGACGCCCACAGCGGCAAGCAACTCAGCTACGCTGAACTCACTGAACAATCGCATCGGTTCGCCCAAGGTCTTTTGCACATGGGCTTGCAAGCAGAAGACCGGGTCATGCTTTGCATGCACGACGGTTTGCATTGGCCGGTGGCATTTTTGGGATGCATCTTGGCTGGCGTGGTGCCTGTGGCGGTCAATACCTTGTTGACCTCGCAAGATTATGGGTACATGTTGCAAGACTCACGTGCGCGCGCCTTGCTGGTGTCCAAACCACTGTGGCCAGTGTTTGAGCCCATTGTTTCTCAACTGTCGCCAGCTTTGAAAATCATCTCGGATGCCAGCGACACGACACCCAATTGCATTGGCATGGAAACGCTGATTCAGCAACATCAGCCTCTGGCAGACGCACCAACCACACTGGCCGATGATGTGTGTTTTTGGCTGTATTCCAGCGGCTCCACAGGTTCACCCAAAGGCACGGTTCATTTGCACAGCCATTTAATTCAGACAGCCGAGTTGTACGGCCGTGGTGTGCTCGGTTTGCGTGAAGACGATGTGGTGTTTTCTGCGGCCAAGTTGTTTTTCGCCTATGGGTTGGGCAATGCTCTGAGTTTTCCGCTCGCCGTCGGTGCCACCACGGTACTGCTCGGGTCTCGCCCCACCCCGGTCGATGTGTTTCAGGTGTTGCAGCACCACCAACCCACTGTGTTTTATGGTGTGCCTACGTTGTTTGCCGGATTGCTCGCGCATGACAAGCGCCCCACTGCCTCTTCATTGAATTTGCGTGTTTGCACCAGCGCGGGCGAAGCCCTTCCCGCAGAGATTGGCCACAAATGGCAGGCCGAATACGGTGTAGAAATATTGGATGGCATTGGTTCGACTGAGATGCTGCATATTTTTCTCTCGAACCAGCCTGGGCGTGTGCGTTACGGCACCACTGGCGTTGCTGTGCCTGGCTACCAACTCAGGCTGGTGAATGACGAAGGTTTGGAATGCGCGCAAGGCGAATTGGGGGAATTGCAAATCCAAGGCCCCAGTGCCGCATTGATGTACTGGCGCAACCGTGCAAAAACCAAACAAACCTTTGCGGGCGAATGGACACGAAGTGGCGACAAATACAGCAAAGACGCAGACGGTTATTACACCTATGGCGGACGCAGCGACGACATGCTCAAAGTGGGTGGCATTTACGTGTCGCCATTCGAGGTGGAAGCTTCATTGATGACGCATGCTGCCGTGCTCGAAGCGGCTGTGGTCGGTCATGCGGACCATGACGGCTTGGTCAAACCCAAAGCTTACGTCGTGCTCAAGCCGGGACACTCGGTCACTGACACGGCGTTACAAACCCACGTCAAAGACCAACTTGCGCCCTACAAGTACCCTCGCTGGGTCAGTTTTTTGAATGAATTGCCCAAAACCGCCACAGGCAAGATTCAGCGGTTTAAACTGCGTTCATGACCATGATTCGTTTCAGCGGCATTTTCTGGAGAACACCATGACTTCGCGTCGACAAGTACTGACACAATCCGCAGCTTTTTTGGGCGCAGCTTCGGCTGGACTGATGCTTCCCGCCCGGGCCCAAAACGCCAAAGTGCGTATCGGGCTGATGCTGCCTTACACCGGCACGTTTGCGCAACTTGGCCTGGCGTGTGACAACGGATTTCGCATGGCACTGGAAGAAAAAGGCAACAAACTCGGTGGCAGGGACATTGAATATTTCAAAGTTGACGATGAGTCTGAACCTTCCAAAGGTGTGGAGAATGCCAACAAATTGGTTCAGCGCGACAAAGTTGACGTGTTGGTTGGCACGGTCCACTCCGGCGTGCAAATGGGCATACACAAGGTGGCGCGCGAAACCGGAGTGCTCAGCATCATTCCCAATGCGGGCATGCATGCAGCCACCCGCGCGCTCTGCGCCCCCAATGTGTTTCGCACTTCTTTCACCAACAGCCAACCCACACTGGCATTGGGCAAGGTGATGATGGCCAAAGGCCACAAGAAAGCCGTATGGATCACTTGGAAATACGCCGCAGGTGACGAGGCTGGCGAAGGCTTCAAAGAAGGTTATTTGGCTGCGGGTGGCACCATCGTCAAAGAACTGGGTTTGCCCTTTCCCAATGTGGAGTTCCAAGCGTTGCTCACAGAAATCGCGTCCATCAAACCCGATGCGGTGGCGTGTTTCTTTTCAGGCGGTGGCGCCTCTAAATTCATTCGCGATTACGCTGCCGCTGGTTTGGCGGGCAAAATTCCGTTGTATGGCTCTGGCTTCTTGACCGAAGGTTTGCTCGACGATGAACTGGCGCCTTCTGCTCAGGGCATCACCACCACCTTGCACTACAGCACGTCCTTGGCCACCAAGCGCAACGACGCATTCCGCTTGGCCTATGCCAAGGCATTCAAAATGCAGCCCGATGTGTATGCCGTGCAAGGCTACGATGCCGGACAGTTGCTGATCCAAGGTGCCGCAGCGGTCAAGGGCGATTTCTCCAACAAAAAGGCCTTGTATGCCGCGATGGAAAACGCCGTGATCGACAGCCCCAGAGGCAAATGGACCATGAGCAAAGCCCATAACCCGGTCCAAGACATGTATGTGCGTGTTGTCAAAGGCAAAGAAAACGTGGTCCAAGGCGTGGCGGCCAAGGCTTTGTCAGACTCAGGGGTGGGCTGCAAGCTAGGCTGATGGATTTCGCCAATTTTTTCATTCAGTTGCTCAACAGCGTTCAATACGGCTTGCTGCTGTTTTTGTTGGCGGCGGGGCTGACGCTGATTTTTGGCATCATGGGCGTGGTCAATTTGGCACACGGCAGTTTTTACATGCTCGGTGCATACACGGCCTATGCATTGACTGGCGCTTGGGACAATTTGTTTTTGGCTGTGCTGGTGGGCGCTGTCATCAGTTTGGCAATAGGTTGGACGCTCGAGAAAATCTTGTTCAAACATTTTTACAAGCGCGACCACCTCGACCAAGTGTTGCTGACCTTTGGCCTCATCTACATATTTGAAGAAATTCGTTCGATGATTTGGGGTGATGATGTGCACAATGTCGCCATCCCTGGTTCCTTGAATTGGTCCATCGGTTTGACAGACACCTTGTCTTACCCGGCTTACCGGTTGTTCATGTTGGCCGTGTGTTTGCTGCTGGCGCTGGGCTTGTGGTTGCTGATCAGTCGCACCAAAATCGGCATGAAAATTCGCGCTGGTGCGTTCAACAGCGACATGGCGCAGGCCTTGGGCGTCAACATTGTTCGCTTGCATGCCTTGGTGTTTGCGTTGGGCGTGACCTTGGCCTCTGTCGCTGGCATGTTGATTTCACCGCTGTCCAGCGTCTACCCTTACATGGGCTCACAAGTGTTGATCATGTGTTTCGTGGTGGTGGTGATCGGTGGCATCGGTTCGGTTCGTGGTGCATTGACCGCCGCCTTGCTGGTTGGCTTGGTCGACACCTTTGGCAAAGTGCTGTTGCCCCAATTCGCCAGCATGCTGGTGTATGTGCTGATGGCCTTGGTGTTGCTCTACAAACCGGAAGGCTTGTTCAAACAATGAGTACACCCCAAGCCCATTTGGAAACCTTGCCCGGCAGCGTCAAATTGTTTTTGATGCTGGCATTGGTGGCTTTGCTGGCGTTTCCGTTTGCTGAACAAGATTTTTACACGCAGATGGTCACGCGCATGATGATCTTGGCCATCTTCGCGATGAGCTTGGATTTGCTGCAAGGCATCACCGGTTTGGTGTCATTGGGACACGCGGCCTATTTCGGCTTGGCCGGTTATGTGGTGGCCTATTTGTCGCCTGCAGACGCTGGCGCCTCTTGGCTGGTGGCTTTGCCCTTGGCCATGGCCGCCGCTGCCTTGGCCGCGCTGGTCATTGGTTTTTTTGTGGTTCGCACGCATGGCATCTACTTCATCATGGTGACCATGGCGTTTTCCCAAATGATGTACTACTTGTTTTTTGACAACAAGGCTTTGGGTGGTTCTGACGGTGTCTACATCAATGTGCGCCCCGGTGGACTGGGTTTGGACATGGAGAACAAATGGGTGCTGTATTACTTCACGCTGGCCTGCATGGTGCTCACTTATGCATTTTTGCGGCGTTTGTTGTGGAGTCCCTTTGGCCGAACACTCAATGGCATTCGTTTGAATGAACACCGTACTCGCGCATTGGGATATGCCAGCTTCAGCTACAAACTGACGGCGTTCACCTTGGCAGGCGCTTTGGCTGGTTTGGCAGGTTTTTTATGGGCCGCGCAAACCGGGTATGTCAACCCGGAACTCATGGGCTTTCACATGAGCGCTCACGCCATCATGATGGTGATATTGGGTGGCATGGGCAATGTGGCGGGTGCCATGATTGGCGCTTTCGGGTTTGAATTGTTTTTGCATGTGTTCAAAGACCTGCCCAAAATCGGCTCCTTCGATTTGGGCAAGCATTGGCAACTTTGGATGGGCTCATTGATTGTGTTGGTGGTCATCGTGGCACCGCAGGGCTTGATGGGCTTGTTACGCAGAAAGCAGACACCCAATGAATGAGCCCCTGTTGCAAGCCCGCGGTTTGAGTAAACGTTACGGCGGGTTGCTGGCGGTCAACGACGTCTCTTTGTCGTTGTACAAAGACCAATTACACGCAGTGATCGGCCCCAACGGCGCGGGCAAAACCACCCTCACCCACTTGCTCAGCGGCGACGTTCCCGCCACCGGTGGTGAGCTGTGGCTCAAGGGGCAAAGCGTCACGGGCTGGCCGCATCACCGCTTGTCCTTGCACGGTTTAGGTCGCAGTTACCAAAAAACCAATGTGTTTTTGGCGTTGACGGTTTGGGACAACCTGATGTTGGCCGCGCAATCGCGTCACGCTTTGGCACCCTACAACCCCTTGGCATGGCTGCGCAATGCCGCGTCCAACACCGCTGTGCGTGAACGCGCAGAACGCGCGCTTCAATTGACCGGCTTGGCGGCTGTGCAACAACTGGTGGCTGCCAATTTGAGTCATGGTGTGCAAAGGCAATTGGAAATCGCCATGGTGCTGGCCACCGAGCCCCAAGTGTTGCTGCTGGACGAACCGCTGGCCGGCATGGGCGCAGCCGAAGCTGAAACCATGGTCACCCTGCTTCACCAATTGAAAAAAGACCACGCCATGCTGCTGGTTGAGCATGACATGGACGCGGTGTTTGCGTTGGCCGAGGTGTTGACCGTGATGGTCAACGGCACAGTGATTGCCACTGGCTCACCCAAGGACATCCGGTCAGATGCCAAGGTCCAAGCGGCTTACTTGGGCGAGGAGTCAGTATGACCAAGCCCTTGTTGCGCGTGACTGGCCTCAACACTTTTTACGGTGCCAGCCATGTGTTGCGCGATGTCGATGTCAATATCTTCCCTGGTCAAACCATTGGCTTGATGGGTCGCAATGGCATGGGCAAGTCCACATTGCTCAAAAGCATCACCGGCCTGCTCAAGCCCCGAAGCGGTCGCATTGAATTTCAAGACACCACCATTCACCACCAAACACCTTATGACATCGCCATGCTGGGCATGGCCTATGTGCCTGAAGGCAGGGGCATCTTTGGCAATTTGAGCGTGCATGAAAATTTGGTCATGGCCGAGCGCGCTGGCTTGCGTGGCCAAAAAGATTGGACCTACCAACGCGTGCTCGACACGTTTCCGCGTCTTGGTGAACGCCTGCAACACGGCGGTCAACAACTCAGCGGCGGCGAGCAACAAATGTTGAGCATTGGCCGCGCTTTGATGACCAACCCCGATTTGTTGCTGCTGGACGAAGCCACTGAAGGCTTGGCGCCTTTGATTGCGCAAGACATTTGGCGCATTTGTGAATTGATAGCTCAATCCGGCATCAGCACCGTGATCGTCGACAAAAATTGGCAGCACGTGACCCGCATCACGCAACGCAACATGATCTTGGTCAAAGGCGAAGTGGTGTTTGAAGGCAGCAGCGCAGAGCTTTTGGCGCAACCTGCATTGCTGCAACAACACCTCGGAGTGTGAAGATGCTGCCTGCACGCACCCAAGTCGCCATCATCGGTGCGGGACCTTCGGGGCTGTTGTTGGGCGCGTTGCTGCATAAAGCAGGCATCGATCATGTCCTGATTGAGCGCCAATCCCCCGACTATGTGTTGGGTCGCATACGCGCCGGTATCCTCGAGCAAGGCACTGTCGATTTGTTGCGCGAAGCCGGTGTCGGGCATGGCGTGGACAGCGCCGGCATTGTTCATCACAGCATTGAATTGGTGTTTAAAAACACCCGCCATGCGATTGATGTGACCGGGTTGACCCAAGGCAAAGTGGTGACCGCTTACGGGCAAACCGAATTGACGCGCGACCTGATGGCGCACCGCCAAGCGCTTGGGTTGCCAACGGTGTACGAAGCCACCGACGTTCAGTTACACGGGTTTGATGGCAACTCACCTTCGGTCAGTTTCAGCAAAGATGGCCAGTCACATGCGTTGGCTTGCGATTTCATGGCGGGCTGCGATGGGTTTCATGGCGTGGCACGTGCCAGCGTACCCAAAGGTGCCATCACCGAGTACGAAAAAATTTACCCTTTTGCTTGGTTGGGTGTGTTGGCAGATGTACCGCCTGTCTCCAGCCATGCGATTGTGTACGCCAACAGCGACCGCGGTTTCGCGCTGTGTTCCATGCGCAGCATGACGCGCAGTCGCTATTACGTGCAGTGCCCCAGCACCGACACGGTTGACCAATGGAGCGACCAACGGTTTTGGGATGAAATCCGTCGGCGGCTCGACCCCGAGTTGGCGCAACGCATGCAAACCGGCCCATCGATCGAAAAAAGCATGGCGCCGTTGCGCAGTTTTGTGGCTGAGCCCATGCGATTTGGCAGATTGTTTTTAGCCGGTGATGCCGCGCACATCGTGCCACCCACTGGCGCCAAGGGCTTGAACTTGGCCGCAAGCGATGTCAAATATTTGAGCGGCGCACTCATCGAGCATTACGCCGATCAAAGCGATGCCGGCATTGACCACTACTCGCAACGCGCCTTGGCCCGTATTTGGCGAGCCGAACGCTTCTCTTGGTGGCTGACCTCGTTGATGCACCAGTTCCCTGACACCGGGGCATTTGGACAAAAAATGCAAGAAGCCGAATTGGAATATTTGGTCAACAGCCCCGCATTGTCCACATCACTGTCTGAAAATTATGTGGGTCTGCCGCTGAATTTTGGTTAGCCATTGACGTTTCAAAACCCACCATGCCCTCTACAAACCCTCCCTTTACCCCCTCCGACCAGAGTTTGCGCGGCGTGCGCGTGCTGAGTGTGGCTTTGAATCTGCCCGGGCCTGCCGCGTTGATGCGCTTGGCTGACATGGGTGCCAAATGCACCAAGCTTGAACCCTTGCCACCCGCAGGCGCACCCAAGGGGAGTTCAAGCGATCCCATGGGCCTGTAT
>Ga0192647_101471_pt1 | contig 15404 bp, 15 predicted proteins | sample LauGreFa1BDMLBSN_2_FD_133046 | JGI IMG/M metagenome (GOLD analysis project Ga0192647, IMG submission 133046) | Freshwater lake microbial communities from Lake Michigan, USA - Fa13.BD.MLB.SN - reassembly | ecosystem: Environmental > Aquatic > Freshwater > Lake | place: Lake Michigan, USA...
GTCTGGCTGTAGGTTTGAAGTCTCCAGAGGCGTTCGCCAATCTGCCCGAGCAACGCGGCACGTTCGAGGCAGTGCAAGACGCGCTTCAGTACATCCCCAACCAGGAGCTTGACTACGACAGCTGGGTGCGCATTGGCATGGCCATCAAAGGGGCACTCGCTGAGAAAGGCTGGCCTCTCTTTGAGTCCTGGTCTGCGGCGTCCACCAGGGGCGGCAGGCGCAGGCTCAGCTTGAAAGCGGTGTAGGGCCTGAGCACATTGCCTGCGTCCTTGAGCGCCGGAAAGCCTTCTGCACCGGTCACGCTCAATGTGGGCGTCCAGGTGCGGTTGAGCAGGGCTTGTGTCGGGTCGGTGGTCGTGGGCAGCGCAAAACTGGTCGAGCCGCCGCAGTCGTAGTGCGCCCAAGGGAAGCGCTTGTACACCTCGTCACCCAGGATGGCCGCTGTGGCTTGTGCTTGCGCCAAGCGCTCGGCAGGCACTTCGCAATGAAAACTGGCGGGCAGCAAGCGGCCCGTGGTGCTGTCTTCGAGCCGGTCGAGCACCTGGCGCATGATGCGAAAGCTCGAGGGCACCAGGCCCGAGGCATCGCCCGAGTGAATGCCTTCTGTCAGGATTTGTACCTTGAGCGTGCCGCTGGCCATGCCGCGCAGGCTGGTGGTGAGCCACAACTGGTCGTAGTTGCCCGCGCCGCTGTCCAGGCAAATCACCAAGCCCACATCGCCCAGGCGTGTGCGCAGCGCATCCACATAAGGCAGCAGGTCGTAAGAGCCCGATTCTTCGCAGGTCTCGATCAAGCCCACGATGCGGGGGTGTGGTGTGTTTTGTGCCTTGAGGGCTTGAACGGCTGCAATGCTGGCATAGACCGCATAACCATCGTCCGCACCGCCGCGGCCATAGAGCTTGCCATCTTCGTACACCGGGGTCCAAGGCCCCAAGTCATTGCGCCAGCCATTGAACTCGGGCTGCTTGTCCAAGTGGCCATACATCAACACCGTCTGGCCCGAGCCCTCGCTGGCCGCACGGGTCGCGGCCACCTCGAAGAACATGACAGGCGTGCGCCCCGGCAGGCGGATGATTTCGAGCTGCAAGCCTTCGACTTTTTGCGCCTCGACCCATTGCGCTGCGTTGCGAAGCACGGTTTCGATGTGGCCATGTGCCTCCCAATCGCCATCGAATGAGGGCGACTTGGCTGGAATTTCGATGTACTTTTTTAACTCGGGCACGATGGTGCTGTCCCAAGCTTGGGTCACATGGCTCAGCGCCTGGGCGCTGTCGAGGGTGCCAACAGGCATTTCGCGGTGCAAAGGGGCGTTCATGGGCAAACTCCGATCAGGGCAAGACAAGATGAAACACTTTAGCGGATTGCGCCAGGACGGGCTGGCGCGCAGACGTCAGGGGGGCGCTGCACCAGCACCCTGCAGTCGCAGGGCATCGGTGGCAGAATGACCCCGCTTCCGAATTGATTTTGACAATTTTGACCCACCGGTTCTTCGTGTTTTGTCAAAACCGTTTTTGAGCAAGTCCGAACAGTGGCGTCCCAAGAGGCGCACAGGGGCTTCACTTGGCGATGTGTCCAGGAGACAAAAAATGGATTCCAAGTCCGTACCCAACCCGAGCCTGTACTTGTTTGAGAAGTTCGAGGCCGGCGTTATCCATCTGGATGCACAACGTCATGTGCTTGCGATGAACGACTACGCCCGCCGTGTGTTGCCGGTGGACGAAAAACAGCCTTTCGACAAGTTGGTCACCTCGTTCCACCCCGAGCGCTCCAAGCCCAAAGTCAAGTTCTTGCTGGACGAAGCCTCGGGTTGTCCCATGGCCAATGCGGTGCCGATGACGATGATCATCAACATCCCCGAGCAGGTGCTGCTGATCAAGGTGAGTCGACTGGCCAACGCCGTGGGCGAGACCACGGGGTTTGCGCTGGTGTTTTACGACGTCACGCAGGTGGTCGGCCAGGAGCAACCCCAAGCCGAACCCCCTGCCCGCAACATGCGCCTGTCACGGATCCCGATGGTGGCCAATCAGAAGGTGGCTTTTGTGGACACCCAAGATGTGCTGTCTTTGGAATCTCAGGCGCACTACACCCGGGTGCTCACGCGCGACGGCTACCACTTTTGCAACCTGAGCATTGGCGATCTGGAGTTGCGACTGGACCCGACCCAATTCATGCGGGTCCACCGGTGCTTCATCATCAACCTGCAGGCGGTACAAGAACTTGGCCGCGAAGGCACCAAAACCCATGTGGTTTTGAAGGGCAAAAACACGCAACCGGTGCCCGTTTCGCGCGGCGAAGTGGTCCGTTTGCGGGCCGCGCTGGGCCTAGGTTGAGTGCTTTCGGGCTAAGTGACGTCACTTTCCAAGGGTAAACACTTGGCATTTTGAGCCTAGGGGCAATCCCTGATTGCGATGCGGCGTAAACCTGATCAATGCGTTTCGTGCTCCATAAAGTGCATTTCGTGCAATAAACAGGCCAATGAGTGACGTTTTTGGATAAAACCTGACTGTTCAGTCGGAAAAGGACTCTCACCAATAATGTTCTCCTGTTTTAAACAAAACTCAGGAGACCTTGATGATTCCACCGCGTTTTGAATACCACGCGCCCAAAACCGTGGGTGAGGCCGTGGCCTTGCTCGGCCAGTTGGGCTCCGATGCCAAGCTGTTGGCGGGCGGCCATAGCCTGCTGCCCATGATGAAGCTGCGCTTTGCACAGCCCGAACATCTGATCGACATCAACCGCATCCCCGAGCTCAAGGGCATCCGGGAAGATGGCAACACCGTCGTGATCGGCGCGATGACGGTCGAAAACGACCTGATCACCTCGCCCATCCTGCAAGCCAAAGTGCCTTTGCTCTGCGAAGCGGCCAAGCTGATTGCTGACCCGCAAGTGCGCAACCGCGGCACGATCGGTGGCGACATCGCCCACGGCGACCCCGGCAACGACCACCCTGCGCTGTCCATCGTGATCGACGCGTCTTTTGTGCTCGAAGGCCCGAACGGCCGCCGCACTGTGGCGGCTGATGGCTTTTTCCTCGGCACCTACATGACGCTGCTCGAAGAAAACGAAGTCATGTGCGAGATCCGCGTGCCCGCTTTCGCGGCTGGCACCGGTTACGCCTACGAAAAGCTCAAGCGCAAAACCGGTGACTGGGCCACAGCCGGTTGCGCCGTCGTCATCCGCAAGTCGGGTGACCAGGTCAGCCATGTGCGCGTGGCCCTGACCAACGTGGCCCCCGCCGCCGTGCGCGTGGAAGCTGCCGAAGCCGCCTTGCTGGGCAAGCCCTTCAACGCCGCCAACGTGCAAGCCGCCGTTGAGGCCGCCATCGCCGCGTGCGACCCCGCAGAAGACCTGCGTGGCGACATCGAATACAAGACCGCCATGGCTGGCGAGATGGTCAAGCGCGCCCTGAACAAAGCCTGGTCGCGCTGCGCTTAAAGCAAAAGGAAATCAACATGTCCAAAAAACTCGTCACCGTTTCCGTCAATGGCAAGAAAGAAGAAAAAGCCGTTGAGCCACGCACCCTGCTGATCCACTTCCTGCGCGAAGAACTTAACCTGACCGGCGCCCACATCGGCTGCGAAACCAGCCACTGCGGCGCCTGCACCGTGGACATTGATGGCCAATCGGTCAAGTCCTGCACCCACCTGGCGGTGCAGTGCGATGGCTCCGAAGTGCTGACTGTCGAAGGCCTGGCCAACAAAGGCGTCCTGCACGCAGTACAAGAAGGCTTTTACAAAGAGCATGGCTTGCAGTGCGGTTTTTGCACCCCCGGCATGCTCATGCGCGCTTACCGCTTCTTGCAAGAGAACCCCAACCCCAGCGAAGACGAAATTCGCCATGGCATGGCGGGCAACCTGTGCCGCTGCACGGGCTACCAGAACATCGTCAAAGCCGTCCAGTACGCCGCCAAAAAACTGCAAGAGCCCGTTGCGGCTTGATGCGACAAACCATTTGATCGGAGACACACATGAACGCACCGGTACAAACCGCTGAAGCCCGCGAACTCGCGCTGGCAGGCATGGGCGCATCGCGCCTGCGCAAGGAAGACGCCCGCTTTATTCAAGGCAAGGGCAACTACGTAGACGACATCAAGATGCCCGGCATGTTGCACATGGACATCGTGCGCAGCCCCATCGCTCACGGCCGCATCGTGAAGATCAACAAAGAAGCGGCTCTGGCGATCCCCGGCGTGCACGCCGTGTTGACCGCCGACGACTTGAAGCCCCTCAAGCTGCACTGGATGCCCACCCTGGCGGGTGACGTGGCAGCCGTGTTGGCCGACGAAAAAGTTCACTTCCAGATGCAGGAAGTTGCCATCGTCATCGCCGACGACCGTTACATCGCCGCCGACGCGGTGGAAGCCGTCGAGATCGAATACGAAGAGCTGCCCGTGGTGCTCGACCCCTATGCCGCGCTGCAACCCGGTGCCCCCGTGATCCGCGAAGACCTCGCCGGCAAGACCGAAGGCGCACACGGCAAGCGTGACCACCACAACCACATCTTCACCTGGGACGCTGGTGACAAGTCGGCCGCCGACGCGGCTTTTGACAAGGCCGAAGTGACCGTGTCGCAGCACATGTACTACCCCCGCGTGCACCCGTGCCCCTTGGAGACCTGCGGCTGTGTGGCTTCCTTCGACCCCATCAAGGGCGACCTGACCACCTTTATCACCAGCCAAGCACCCCACGTGGTGCGCACCGTGGTGTCCATGCTGTCGGGCATTCCCGAATCCAAAGTGCGCATCGTCAGCCCCGACATCGGTGGTGGCTTTGGCAACAAGGTCGGCATCTACCCCGGCTATGTCTGCGCCATCGTGGCTTCCATCGTCTTGGGCCGCCCCGTCAAGTGGGTCGAAGACCGCATTGAAAACATCTCGTCCACCGCCTTCGCCCGTGACTACCACATGGACGGCGAACTGGCCGCCACAGCCGACGGCAAGATCACCGGCCTGCGTGTGAACGTGGTGGCCGATCACGGCGCGTTCGACGCTTGTGCCGACCCGACCAAGTTCCCTGCGGGCATGTTCCACATCGTGTCCGGCAGCTACGACATTCCTGCGGCGCACGCCAGCGTCAAAGGTGTTTACACCAACAAGGCCCCCGGTGGCGTGGCTTACCGCTGCTCCTTCCGCGTGACCGAAGCGGTGTACCTGATCGAGCGCATGGTCGACGTGCTGGCCCAAAAGTTGGGCATGGACAAGGCCGAGATCCGCGCCAAGAACTTCGTCAAGAAAGAACAGTTCCCCTACACCAGCGCCTTCGGTTTTGAATACGACTCGGGTGACTACCAAACGGCACTCGACAAAGTGCTCGAAGCCGTGGACTACAAAGGCCTGCGTGCCGAGCAAGCGGCCAAACGCGCCGACCCCAACAGCCCCACGCTGATGGGCATTGGCTTGGTCACCTTCACCGAAGTGGTGGGTGCTGGTCCTTCCAAGATCTGCGACATCTTGGGTGTGGGCATGTTCGACTCGTGCGAAATCCGCATCCACCCCACAGGCAGCGCCATCGCCCGCATGGGCACGATCACGCAAGGTCAGGGTCACCAGACCACCTATGCGCAGATCATCGCCACCGAGTTGGGTATTCCGTCTGAAGTGATTCAGGTCGAAGAAGGCGACACATCCACTGCGCCTTACGGCTTGGGCACTTACGGTTCGCGCTCCACGCCTGTGGCCGGTGCCGCCATTGCTTTGGCTGCTCGCAAGATCCATGCGAAAGCACGCAAGATCGCCGCCCACATGCTCGAAGTCAACGAAAACGACCTCGACTGGGAAGTGGACCGCTTCAAGGTCAAGGGCGACGACAGCAAGTTCAAGACCATGGCCGACGTGGCGTGGCAGGCCTACCACCAGCCACCAGATGGCTTGGAGCCAGGCTTGGAAGCCGTGCACTACTACGACCCACCGAACTTCACCTTCCCCTTCGGCATCTACCTGTGCGTGGTGGACATCGACCGTGCGACCGGTGAGACCAAAATCCGCCGCTTCTATGCGCTGGACGACTGCGGCACCCGCATCAACCCGATGATCATCGACGGCCAGATCCACGGTGGTCTGACCGAAGGTTTTGCCGTGGCCATGGGCCAGCAAATGCCATTCGACGCACAGGGTAACCTGCTGGGCAACACGCTGATGGACTACTTCTTGCCCACCTTCGTGGAAACCCCGCACTGGGAAACCGATCACACCGTGACGCCTTCGCCACACCACCCACTGGGTGCCAAGGGCGTGGCCGAATCCCCACACGTCGGCTCGATCCCCACCTTCACCTCGGCCGTGGTCGATGCTTTCTCTCACCTGGGTGTCACGCACCTGGACATGCCGCACAACGCTTTCCGCACCTGGAAAGCGCTGCGCGAGCACGGCGCAGCTTTGTAATCAGGAACCATCATGGAAGTCAAACTCGACAAACAATACCCGCTCGATGTGGACGCGGCACGGGCCTGGGCCCTGCTGACCGACCTGAAAGCCACGGCCAACTGCATGCCCGGTGCCGAAATCACCGAGCAGCTGTCCGAGACCTCGTTCAAGGGCGGCGTCAAGGTCAAGGTCGGCCCGGCGGTCGCGCAGTTCGGCGGCACGGTTGACGTGATCGAAGCCGTGGCTGCCGAGCGCAAGATGGTCTTGCGCGGCAAGGGTGCCGACAAGGGCGGCTCGTCCGCCTCGATGGACCTGACCGCGATCATCACCGCCGACCCGGCCAACCCCGCGCATTGCGTGCTGAATGGCCAGGCCGCTGTGATCGTGAACGGCAAGTTCGCGCAGTTCGGCGGCCGCATGATGGTGCAAGTCTCCGACATGCTGCTGGCGCAGTTTGTCGAGAACTTCCGCCAGACCGCGCTGACCTTGCCTGCGGCCGAGGGTTCGCCCGCTGCTGCTGCACAGGTTGCTGCATCCGGTGGCGACGCTGCGGCACCTGCCGCTGCGCCCAAGGCACCCGTGGTGGCCCGCGAGATCAACGGCCTGGCCATCTTCTGGGCGCTGGTCAAGAGCTGGTTTGGTGGCCTGCTGGGCAAGAAGGCCTGAGCATGACGACGCCAGACCAACCCGGACAACCCGCAGCTGAGGAGCGCTTGCTGCGCGAGCGGCTGCAGCGTGCGGGCTATCTGGCCGATGCCGACCTGGCCACCACCGTGTGGCTGGCGTCTGCCTTGCAGCGCCCGCTGTTGCTCGAAGGCGACGCGGGCGTGGGCAAAACCGCGCTGGCCACAGCGCTGGCGCAATCGCAAGGCGCGACCTTGGTCCGCCTGCAATGCTTTGAAGGTCTGGACTTGGCGCAAGCCGCTTACGAGTGGAACTACGGCCGCCAGTTGATGGCGATCCGCATGAGCGAATCTGACAAAGACGCGGCTGGCCGTGTGCGCGAGTCGGATGTGTTCAGCCGCGACTATTTGCTGGAGCGCCCCTTGCTGCGCGCCATCAGCCAATCAGGCCCTTGTGTGCTGCTGATCGACGAGATCGACCGCGCCGACGAAGCCTTTGAAGCCTTCTTGCTCGAAGTGCTGGCCGAATACCAGATCACCGTGCCCGAGATCGGCACCATCCGCGCCACGCACATTCCGCAGGTCATTTTGACGAGCAACGGCACGCGCGAGTTATCAGACGCGCTGCGCCGCCGCTGCCTGTACCACTACCTTGATTACCCAACGCTGGCGCGAGAGATCGCCATCGTCAAAGCCGCCTTGCCCGAGGTCGACACCCGCCTGGTCGAAGACGCTGTGCAGTTCGTGCAGCGCCTGCGCCGCGAAGACCTGGCCAAGATCCCCGGCATCGCCGAAACCCTGGACTGGGTCAATGCCCTGTTTCAGATGCGCCACCACAGCTTGCCCGAAGACATGTCGGCCGTGCTAGGCACTTTGGGCTGCCTGCTCAAGACCCGCGAAGACCGCTTTGTGATGGGCCCCGACCGACTGCGCCAGTTGGTCGAAGGCCGCCGCACGGTGGGCGTGGCCGAAAACGCCAACGAGCAGGCCAAGGCGACGACATGACTGCCCTCAGTTTGAGCACCGAATGTTGAATGTGGCATGCACGAACGCCACATAACCCTCCCTGCCGGCGCGTCTGCCCAGAGCGCCACCGCGCCCTCTGAGCGTCTGGCGGGTTTTGCCGCGCTGCTGCGCGAACACGGCCTGACGGTGGGCGTGGCCGAACAACAAGCCATGCTGCAAGCGGCCCAGTTGTTGGGCCCGCTGCACGAGCGCCCTTTGCAAGCCGCCTGGCGTGCGATTGCCTGCCACAGCCACCGCGAATGGCAGCTGTGGGCCGATGTGTACGAGCGCTTTTGGCACCCCGAAAAACTGCGCGGCGGCGTCAAGGTCAGCGGCCAGACCCGGCCCAGCCGCAACCTGCGCCAAAGCGTGCAGGCCCTGCACGACCAAATGGACGCTGCCCAACAGCCCGCCAGCCAACCCGGCCAGAATGCCGCGCCCCAAACCGCTGGCGACTCGGCATCGAGTCAGCTGGATGAACAGGGCAACGGCACACCCCGCGCCCAAGGCGGTGCCAGCCGCACCGAGGCCCTGCACCAGCGCGATGGCCAAATGTGGATGCCGCAAGAGCTGAGCGCCCTGCAACAACTGGCGCGCCAGATCACCGACAAACTGCAAGCGCGCCCCACCCGCCGCTGGCGCGTGGCCCCACGCGGGCAGCGGCTGGATCTGCGCCAGACCCTGCGCCGCAGCGTGGCCTGGGGCGGCGAGCTGATGCAGCCGGCCTGGAAAGTCAAACGTGTGGAGCCACCGCGTCTGTTCATCTTGGCCGATGTGAGCCGCTCGATGGAATCGCACGCCGCGTTGTTCTTGCGCGTGGCCCGCGCCTTTGCTTTGGAGGCCGATGCCCGCGTGTTTGTGTTTCACACCCGCCTGGCAGAAGTCACGCCCTACATGCACCGCGACACCCCCGCCATTCAAGAAAAAGTGAACGCCGTGACGGCGGGCTTTGGCGGTGGCACCCGCATCGCCGCCAGCTTGCAAGAGTTTGCCCGCCAGCATGCCCGCGCCCAGCTCAACCGGGGCGCTCGCGTGTGGGTGTTCTCGGACGGCTTTGACACCGACGGGCCGGATCTGCTCGATGCCGCCTTGCAGGAAGTGCGCGCACGTGGTGCCCGCATCACCTGGTTTCACCCCACTCGCCAAGTGCCCGCAGCGGGTGCTTTGCAGCGCGCCCGCAACCGCATCGAACGCTTTGTGCCGCTGGCCAGCTTGGCCGATTTGGCCGCTGCACGCCATGTGCTGCATTGACATTGAAGATTCAAGGAGACGACCATGAACCGCCACGAATGGATCACCCAAGCTGCCCGGCTGCAAGCCGCCGAGCAGCCCTTTGCGCTGGTCACGGTGCTGCGTGCACAGGCCCCCACTTCGGGCAAGGCGGGCGACAAAGCGGTCGTCACGGCCGACGGCCAGATCCACGGCTGGATCGGCGGCGGTTGCGCGCAACCGGCGGTCATCAAGACCGTGCGCCGCGCCTTGCTCGACGGTCAGCCGCGCACCATCCGCATTTCACCCTCGGACGAAAGCGCTGAACGCGATCTGGGCGATGTGCTCGAATTTGGCATGGCCTGCCACTCGGGCGGCACGCTGGAATTGTTCATTGACCCGGTCATGCCCTCCGCCACTTTGACGGTGGTGGGTGACTCGCCCGTGGCGCGTGCGCTGGTGGGCCTGGCCCCCCGCGTGGGCCTGCGCGTTGCGGTGGTGGCGCACGGCGCGCAAGCGGCCGATTTTCCGGATGCCGACACGGTGCTGGCCACCGATGAGGTGAGCGCCGTGAACGCACAGTTGGCCTCAACCCCGTTTGTGGTGGTGGCCACGCAAGGCCGCCGCGATGTGCAAGGCCTCAAAGCCGCGCTGGCCTTGCAGCCGCAAGGCCTGTGGTTTGTGGCCAGTGCGCGCAAGGCAGGGGTGCTGTTGGAGAGTCTTGTTGCCAGCGGCGAAGACGCGGCGGCGGTGGCCCGCATCGTGGCTCCGGCGGGCGAGTTCATTGGCGCGCAAACTCCCGAAGAAATTGCTTTGTCGGTGCTGACCTCGGTGGTGGCGGCGCGGCGTGGGCGTGAACCGCACGCAGCGGGCGTGAGCGCTGCTTCGGTTGCTGTTGCGGGTGTGCCTGCTGCTTCGGCAGCGGCTGCACCGGTTGCATCTGCTGTCGCGGCCCCCGCATCGGTGGCCCCTGCTGCAAGCAGCTGCTGTGGTGGTACCAAAAAATCAACCACTCAGCCAGAAGCCTTGGCCGTCCCCACCCGGACAGCCGAGCCCGTGTTGGCCCCTGCTGCTGTGGCAGCATCGGTCAAATCATCTTGCTGTGGAGGCTGATCATGGGTTGCATTCTCAAAGGCGGTGGGGGCTTGTACAGCCGCGTCACCGTGGGCGCAGTGTTGTTGGCGGCTGGCTCGGCCTCGCGCATGGGGCACCGCCCCAAAAGCCTGCTCGAATTGGGCGGCGTGCCGCTCATTCGCCGCCAGCTGATCGCGTTGTCGGGTGCGGGCGTGGACGAAGTCGTGGTGGTGCTGGGTCATTACGCCGACCGCATCGAAGAGGCAGTCAAAGAGTTCCCGGTTACGCTGGTGCGCAACCCCGATCCGGATGCTGGGCAGATTTCTTCGCTGCGCTTGGGCCTGCAAGCCCTGTCGCTCAAACTCGATGCGGTGCTGGTGGCGCTGGCCGACCAGCCGCTGATCAACTCGCAAGACATCAACGACCTGATCGGGGCCTACAAAAAGCGCCCGACAGGTGCACAGGTGGTGCAGCCCACGGTCGATGGTCTGCCGGGCAATCCGGTCATGTTCAGCGCCGAAGTGCGTGACCAAATTCTGGCGGGCGACGCCAACGTGGGCTGCCGTCAATGGCAGTCGGCCAACCCCGAACAAGTCCACCCCTGGGCCACGACCAACACCCGTTACCGCACCGATGTGGACACGCTCGAAGACATCGAAGCGCTGGCCGCACGCACCGGGCACCGGCTCAAGTGGCCGGCTGATTTGATGGTCACGTCCTGACACAGCAGGGCACCGTCATGCTTCAGACCAACCCGCTCCACCAGCTTTGGCACACGCCCATTGGCGTGCACCGTTTCGCGCAAGCCGAGTCGGTCAACGAGGTGTTGGTGCGGGTGTTTCAAACCATGCGCGTCACCGACCCCGCCGTGTCGGGGGAGCCCAAGGCCTTTTACGCCAGCCGCGACGATTTGCTGCAACGCATCCGCGTGGCCGAGTGGGAACAGCTGGTGCGCTTCATCGTGGACAGCGTGCGCCAGACGGTGGTGCTGGCCAACCAGGGTGCCTGGCCCGAGGCCAAGCCGGGCTTTCAGATCGCGTTGCGCGGCATCTGGTTTCAGGTTTCCAGCCAAGGCAGCCACCACGACGTGCACACCCACGGCAACTGTTCGTGGTCGGGCGTGTATTGCCTGCAGGTTGATCCGACCGAACAGCGCTGCGCGCACCCGGTGCTGGGCGCAGCCAATGGCGTGACGCGGTTTTATGGCCCGCACTTCAACCGGCTGGGCGGCGCGGCCATGGATTTTGGCAACGCCTATTTGCAAAACGCCCACCTCGACATCGAACCGGTGCCGGGCCAGCTGGTGGTGTTCCCTTCGTGGCTGGCGCACCAGGCCATGCCGTACCACGGCACGGCCGATCGGGTGATCGTGTCGTTCAATGTCAGCGTGCACGCCGCAGGCGGCTCGGATCAGTTGCATGGCTATGCGCATGTCTGAAGCCCGGACCACCCTCACTGCAAACCCCACAGCGTTCGCTCACGCGGGTGAAGTTGCTCACTGGGCGGTGATGCTCCTGGGTTGGCTGTGGCTCGGCGAGCAGGGCATGCGCTTGGGCTGGTCGCTGGCCAGTGGGGTGCTGGCCGTGGCGCTGTGGTGGGCGGTGCGCATCGTGTGCCGTGGCCGCTCTTGGGCACGCCAAGCCAGACCTTGGCTCATGGGCATTTTGGGTTTGCTCACCGCGTGGGGCGTATGGTTGCCCGTTTGGATGCCCGACACCGCCACGGCCCATGGGGCCTTGCTGGCGCTGGCGGTGGTGTGGGGACTGTGGGGTGCGCTGATCGAGACACGCAGTCAGACCAGCACCTTTCGCTTGGGTCCGCTGGCTTGGCACCCCTTGCTGGCCGCTGCGCTGGTGGCCTGGGTCTGGAACCTGTCTAACCCCACACTGGGGGCCCCTGTTGGACAAAGTGGTTTGTTGGCGGTGTGCGCCGCAGTGCTGCATGCCCGTGAGCGCCATAACGCCGGGCGCGCAACCATGTGCAAAGCCAGTGCGGTGATGCATTCCCAGTTGTTGGCCCCATCGGCCATGGGCTTGATGATGGGTGCTTTGTGGCTGGGCGATGTCTGGTGTGCGGGCCTGGGCTGGAGCCCCGAACACATGGTCTGGGTTCATCTGGGCTTGATGGCCGGATTGCCAGCAGGGGTGGCCCTGTGTCTGCGTGGGCTGCCCGATGGGGTGGGCCTGTCGGGGCACCATGCTCACATCGGCGCGGCTTTGATGGTGTTGGGCGCGGTGATGCTGCTGGGCAACAGCGCGGTGCACGGTCTGCTGGCCATGGGTTTGCCCTCGCTGGCTTGGGCCTTGCATTGCAGTCGGCACGGCATGGCCCCGGTGGCGCAAGCGCTGGGTGCGCGAGTGTGGCCCGTCTGGACACTGCGCTGGATGGCGCTGCTCCTGGGCCCCGGCTTTTTGTTGGCCGTGGGCGTGGCCAGTCCCCATTGGGGCCCGGCGGCCATGCAGACGGCGCTGGCGGTTTTGGGGGGCTTGGCGGCACTGTGGCTCTTGCTCAGTGCTTGGCGTCCCCCGGTTCAGCAGCCCTCGTGGCCCGCAGCATCCATGCCTTGACAGATTCTTTACAAACACGATGACGGAGACAAGCACCCCATGAACAGCATCGATATTGACGTGATTCGAACCGCCCTCGATTGGCTCAATCGGGGACACCGCGTGGTCATGGGCACGGTGGTGCGCACCTGGGGTTCGGCCCCGCGCCCACCGGGCTCGCTCATGATCATTCGGGGTGATGGCCAGGTGGCCGGTTCGGTCTCGGGCGGGTGCATCGAAGACGATTTGATCCGACGCGTGGCGGCGGGGGAATTGGCTCTTCGCATGCCAGAGACCACCACCTACGGACAGACCGCCGAAGAGGTGCGTCGTTTTGGCTTGCCGTGCGGCGGTTCGGTGCAGGTGGTGTTGGAGCCTTTGTCGCCCCAATCGCAACTGCGCGAGTTGTTGGTGCTGATTGAGCAACACCAGCGTGTGGAGCGCCGTCTGGACATGGCCACCGGCCTGGTGCGCATGGGCGCTGCCACAGAAGGCGACAAGCTGCAGTTTGATGGCCAAAGCCTGACCACGGTGCACGGCCCGCGCCTGCGTTTGCTCATCATTGGCGGCGGGCAACTCTCGCGTTATCTGGCCGCCATGGCCGTGATGCTGGACTACCAGGTCACGGTGTGTGAGCCCCGTGTGGAATACCACGAAGGCTGGGAAGCCATGGCCGGTGTGACCTTGTCCACCCAAATGCCCGACGACCTGGTGCTCGCCATGCGCCTGGACCACAACAGTGCGGTGGTGGCCGTGACGCACGACCCCAAGCTGGACGACCTCGCGCTGATGGAAGCGCTGCGCACCCCTGCGTTTTATGTGGGGGCTTTGGGCTCGCAGCACAACAACGCGCAGCGCCGTAAGCGCTTGCTGGACTTTGATGTGAGCGAAGCCGAGGTGCGCCAATTGCACGGCCCCGTCGGCCTGAACCTGGGCGCTTTGACGCCCCCTGAAATTGCCATGAGCATCGTGGCCGAAATGACGGCCTTGCGCCGGGGTACGGATTTGAGCCAGGCGCTCAGCAACTGGGAAGGCTCCAAGACGGTGTGTGGCTTGGTTTGACAGGGCTTATGCCCTGACAACATCCATGATCAGCTTCAATGAGATCAACAGCAAGCCCAATTGCACCCATTTGAAGAACCAGTCATCCGCGATCTTGCGTGTGAGATAAGCGCCGACCACAGTGCCCACCAAAGCAAACGGGATCAGCACCAGCGCACCCATCAATTCGACTTGGCCATAAGGCTGCAGCAAATGGTAGGGCCCCAGCTTGGCCAGGTTGATGACGGCAAAAAACAGCGTTGAGGTGCCGGCAAACACCAGCTTGGGCAGTTTTTGAGGCAAGAGGTAAACCTGAAAAGGTGGGCCGCCCGCATGCGAGATGAAGCTGGTAAAGCCCGACAAACCACCCCACAGCAAGCCTTTGCGCCAGTTGGCGGGTCGCGGTGTTTGCTCGGCATGGCGCTTGCGCCAGGCGTTGAGCACAAAACCCACACCCATGAGGCCAATCATCATTTTCACAGCCGTGTCGGACACCAGCGATGCGGTGAGCCAGCCCACCAGCACGCCGCCCACGCCAGCAGGGATGAGGATTTTCAGGTTGATGCCGCTGAAGTTCTTTCGATACAACCACAGCCCCACCATGTCCGAGATGATGTAAATCGGCAGCAGCATCACCACCGCTTTGACCGGGGACATGAACAGCGAAAGAATGGGCACAGACAGCATGCCCACGGTGGGCAAGCCGCCTTTGGACAAGCCCACCAGGGCCGCAGCCAAACCTGCCCAGATCAGGTAATTAGCATCGGCCATGTCACATCAGGCCGTGGGGATGGCACAACCGAACCCACAAGCGGGTGCTCATAAATAGGCGCGCGCCCAGCCCAATCCCCGAGATGTGCCGCCCGCTGTGGCATCGGCCGGGTTGTACTCGCAGCCGATCCAGCCGTCCCAACCGCATTCGGCGCTGACTTTGTCAATCGTCTGGAAGATGTGTGTCCAGTTCACTTCGCCTGTGCCGGGTTCGTGGCGGTTCGGCACTTCGGCGATCTGGAAATGACCTACACGGCCCGTGGGCAGATATTGGGCGATCTTCGCGCTCAAGTCGCCTTCCACGATCTGGCAGTGGAACAAGTCCATCTGCACCTTCACGTTGTTTGCGCCCACGGCCTGTACGATGCGGTGCGCGTGGTCTTGGCGGTTCAGGTGAAAGCCCGGCACGCTGCGCGTGTTGATCGGCTCGACCAACACGTCGCGCCCGGCTTTGGCCGCTTCTGCGGCGGCCCACTGCAGGTTGGTGATGAGCGTGGCGTCGGCTGCTTCAGCACTCGCACCATCGGCCCGCAAACCCACCATGGCGTGGATGCGAGGGCAGTTCAAAGCCTCGGCATAAACCAGAGCTTGCGCAAAGCCGACTCTGAACTCGGCTTCGCGCCCAGGCACACTGGCCGTGCCACGGTTGCCGCTGTCCCAGGCTTGACCAAAGCTGGCCGTGTTTGCTTTGAGCCTTCTCTAGCTCTAGCGCATTCACAAGCTCCACCGTTGAGAAGAAACGAACTCGCTTGCCCTTGGCCCTCACAGCTTGAA
>Ga0192647_101473_pt1 | contig 15396 bp, 16 predicted proteins | sample LauGreFa1BDMLBSN_2_FD_133046 | JGI IMG/M metagenome (GOLD analysis project Ga0192647, IMG submission 133046) | Freshwater lake microbial communities from Lake Michigan, USA - Fa13.BD.MLB.SN - reassembly | ecosystem: Environmental > Aquatic > Freshwater > Lake | place: Lake Michigan, USA...
GGTCGCATTTACAACATTGCCGACATTGCAGCCGACCCGCACTACGCAGCCAGAGAGATGCTGCAACACATTGAAATGAGCGACGGTAGCAAATTGACCATACCAGGTGTGGTGCCCAAACTGTCCTTGACGCCCGGACAACATCGCCGAAACGCACCCAAGCTTGGCGAAGACACAGATTCGATTTTGAAAGAAATGGGTTTGAGCGTGGCACAAATTGAAGAACTCAAAGCCAAAGGCATTGTGGGAGGTGCTGTATGAAGCAACGTATTTATTTCAATGAAGTGGTCACAACGATTTGCCGACTTGGGTGGATGTCCTTATGCACCAGGCGCCAGAGGCAACATTTGCAGTGAAGATGCCATTCACATGCCCGACGTTGTAGGCCATACCGTACCCGGACAGGTTGCATAAAGTGGTTGTATCACAGACCTGTACCGTGCACCCTGCACCAGCCTACGTGCATGAATTGAAAAAGTAGTTGGAATAATTGACCATCTAGATGGTGTATCCACTAGAACTTCTACCGTGCAAACTCTTTTCTCAGCTTATGACCGTGCTCATTTAACTGAGGCGCCTCTGCAAAAGTCTCTGTATCCCAAGGCCCCATCCAAGGCGACACAGGCACCTCAATATCTTTGCCCTGAACTTTCATTCGCTTTGTCAGCAACTGGGGATGTGCAATCAAATCGTGCACAGAGTTGATTTGTCCAAAAGCTGTTTGCGCTTCGGTCAAGCGATCAATCATTTCGCCGCTAGGTATTTTGTCAAAAATATCAGCCACCGTACCATCGACAAAATCACGATGTTTTACACGTGAAGCGTTGTTCTGGCAGCGCTCATCAGCTAACAAATCTGGACGGCGCAAAACGATGTTGCAAAAATCGGCCCATTCGCGTTCGTTCTGGATGGAGATCACAATGTCGCGACCATCTGCGCAAGTAAATCCGCCATAGGGCGCAATTGAAGGATGCTTCAAACCGACACGCTCTGGCGCTTTACCACCATATCGCGCTTGTAAATAGGGCACACTCATGAGCTCAGCAGCAGAGCCAAACAAGGAAACTTTGATTGCAGAACCCTGCCCCGTTTTTTCCCGCAACAACAAAGCTTGCTGAATTCCAATCAGTGCATTCAGACCTGCGTTGATATCGCACACAGACACACCAATGCGCCCCCACTCTCCAGGCGCTCCACTTACAGCAACCAAGCCGCTTTCGGCTTGCACCAGTAAGTCGTAGGCTTTCATACCAAAGAACTTACCTTCGTCACCATAACCGCTGATGTCACACGTGATCAATCGAGGATGATCTTTGCGCAGCTGCTCCGAGCCTATGCCTAAGCGTTCGGTAGCACCTGGTGCCAAGTTTTGTATCAGTACATCGGCCTTTGACAGCATGGCCCTCAAGATAAGCATATCGGCTTTGTCTTTTAAATTCAAAGAAACTGACTCTTTACCTCGGTTAATCCAGATCCAATAAGAAGACTCTCCATTGACTGTTCGGTCATATCCTCTTGCAAAGTCACCTTCAGGACGCTCAATTTTGATAACCCGTGCACCCGCATCAGCCAAGCGACTGGTGCAATAGGGTGCGGCAACGGCTTGTTCAAGGGCAATGACCAAAATGCCATCCAACGGCCTTGATGTCGATGCCGCTGAAGTCGCGAAGGATGAGTTGTCGTTCATAAAGCTATTCCGTAATGCAACGCTATTGTGAGCAAATTGAGTTGAGTAGGGAATTACAAATATTCGAATTCAGTATTGCGACTGCGGCAACACAGATGTTGCATTCGTTGCAACACAGCGTGAATGATATTGAAATTGTCAGGACCCAAACTTGTCGTCACAGTACGTTCCTGTCATTCAACTATAGGAGACAAGTATGTCATTTTTACGCAAAAACGCTTTGGCGTTGATTCCCGTGATTGCTGCACTCTTGCCAGCAGCATCATATTCACAAACACGTGATGTCAAAATTTATGGTTTTGGCGCCAAGAGTGGTGTCGTTCGTATTTTCGGCTTGAACAGCGAAGCGGCCATGAAGGCGGCGGCCGATCAAATTAACAAAGCTGGTGGTGTCACTTTGGGCGATGGCACCAAAGGCAGGCTGGTTCTTGAGTATCTAGATGATCGCTGTACAGCAGAGGAAGGCATCAACGCCCTGCGTCGAATTGCTGCATCTACCGATGGTTTTGTTGCTGTGGGACCAACATGTAGCAACGTAGCAGAACCACTGTTTGGCATTCTGCAAAAGAAGGTGGGCGATGCCACCGACACCGGTTTGCAATTCCCAGTTTTCACTGACGTAGCGGCCAAAGGCGGCTTGGCTTCGATGTCGCAGTGGGCTTTCCGCAATGTGCCTAGCGAAGCCAACATGTACAAAAGCTTGTTTGACTGGATCAAGGCCACACGTCCCGAAATTAAAACCATTTGGGGTGCTGTTGAAAAGGACTTTGCCCACAGCAATGCCACTTTCAACGTCATGAAAGACTTTGCCACCAAAGCAGGCTTTGAGGTCAAAGGCCAAAGTGAATGGTTACTGGCTGACACCACTTTTTCAAACCAAGTGCGCGAAATGCGTCGTGGCGAAGCTGACTTGGTCATGATCTCTGCACACCCCTTCACCACTTGTGGTGCGCTCAAAGAAATGCAACGCCAAAACGTCAAACCCAAAATGATGGTGGGCTTAACCAGCTCCTCCAGCATGGAGACTTTGCAAGGTTGCGCAGCACAAGCAGAGGGCATGATCATTCCAACCAGTTATGCCCCTGTGACAGACGAGGCACGCAAAGCGGCTCAGGCTCTGGCAGCAACAGGCGCTAGCATGGACTTGCACAATGCAGCTGCTTGGGAAAACATTTTCACGCTCAAAGACTTGATTGAAAAAGCCAAGATCATTGCCAAACCCGAAACCATCAAGGCCGATCGCCAAAAGATGCGCGATGCACTGGCCAGCATGAAAGAAAGTTCTGGCTTGTTGGGCAAAGTTGGCCGCACAGAAGATCGTGAGGCTATCAAACCCTTCTTGTTTGTTCAAGCCAAAAAAGGCGAGTGGACAGTCGCTCACAAGCCTAACTGATTGAAACTGGAGTTATAGATGGCCTGGATCGATTTTCTCGATCTGGTGCAATCTCTCATGGACGGTGTGATGTTCGGTGCCACATATGCGCTTATTGGCATCGGCTTCACACTGATCTTTGGCGTGATGCACAAGATCAATCTTTCATACGCTGCTGCATCTGTAGGCGCAGCATACCTTAGCCTACTGATCGTCAGTGTTGCACCAACACCTTTGGTCTATTTGTTCGCAGCAGTTTCAGGCGGACTTCTTGGTGCATTGATTTATTTTGTGTGCTTTAAATTTCTACCCCTCAATCAAGCCTTGGCCACATTGATGTCCACGGTTGGAATGCTTTTGGTTTTGGAAGAGGCCATTGTGCATGCAACTGCAGGAATGCCCCAAAACTATCCCGCGCTGTTTGCAGACACCGTATTCAACTTAGGCCCCTTCATTGTGCGAGGCGATTTGTTGTTCGTATTTTTATTGGGCTGTGCTGTGATGGTAGGCCTGAAATTCATGCTCGAGAAAACACGACTGGGTTTGGCGACACGTGCTGTTGCTCAGCAACCCATCGCTGCTCAAATATGTGGCATGAGTGTGGATCAAACCAATGCTTCCACTTTTGTGATTGCAGGCTTTTTAGGCGGCACTGCAGGTGCCATGACAGGCGCTGCCATTGGCGTTCTTTCACCCCTTCTCACCCTGCCCCTCACCGTCAAAGGTTTGGTAGTTACCGTCATTGGTGGACTAGGCAGTATTCCAGGTGCCATTTTGGCAGGCTTGATTGTGGGCGGCGCTGAAAGCCTTTTCCAATTTGTGCGTGGCGTGAGTGAGCGCGATATCTACGTGATGCTCATGCTCTTTGTATTTCTGGTGTTCCGACCCAACGGCTTGTTTGCAGCCCCTGGCGGACGCGACTGATGGGGAGCAACTGAAATGGATTTTTACATCGGTTTGCTCCAAGTCATTGGTGTACACACCCTACTGGGTTTGTCCGCTTGGTGCATCCTTCATACTGGCCAAGTGAGTATGGCGCAAGGTGGCTTTTTTGCTATTGGCGCCTACGTAGCGGGCATGTTGACGGCTATGGCCGGCTGGTCTTTGGGGCCAGCCCTATTGATTGCAGCGGTCATAGCCAGTTTGATTGCCATTGCCATTGGCTTCCCTGCTCTGCGCGTTAAGGGATTGATGCTGGTTGTAGCCACAACCGCATTTGCTGAAATTGTGCGTTTGGTTTTTTTCAATCTCAAATGGCAAGTGCAAACACCCAATGGTCCTATTGGCCCAGACGGTGGTTTGGGTTTCGGTGGCATTCGTTATTTCCCTGCGAACGGATGGAGTGGCCTTGAAATATTGACACTGATTTGGTGCTTGGTAGCAGGCGTCATGCTGGTCCTGTGGTTGTTGGACCGTTCCCGAATTGGCACACTGTGGCGCGCTGTTGGTGAAGACGAGGTGGCGGCTCAAAGTGCTGGCATCAATTTAACGGCAGCCAAGGTATCGGCTTTTGGAATTGGTGGCGCCATTGCAGGTTTGGCAGGCGGTATTTTTAGCCACTACACGACCCACATTGAACATGGCAACTTCACCATTTTGCTAGCGACATTTGCAATTGCTTATCCCATCATTGGTGGCCTTAAAAGTTTGCTAGGCACTTTGATTGCGGTAGTTTTCATTCAGGGTGTTTTGATTGAAGGCTTGCGCTTCTTGGGTGATTTGCGAAGCCTGCTATTTGGCGCATTGATTTTGGCCATCATGCTAATTCGCCCTACTGGCTTGCTATCAGCACCCCTTCGTTTACCTTTCTTCAATTCCAAAAAAAATACGCCTGTTGGTGATGGCAAAACAGGAGCGCGCCATGCTTAAAGTGGAAAACTTAGCTCGCTATTTTGGTGGCATCAAAGCTGTTGATGGCATTGACTTCGATATTCATCGCGGTGAAATCTTGGGTCTTATTGGCCCAAATGGTTCGGGAAAGAGCACCACTGTCAATTTAATTGCTGGTCTATACGCCCCCACTACTGGCCGTGTGACTTATGAAGGCCAAGACATTCAAAGTCTGCTGCCCCATGAGCGAGCCAATCTGGGTATTGCCCGAACATTTCAAAACATTCGTTTGTTTGGCCAACTCAGTGTGTGGCAAAACTTGTGGGCTGCGCGTGTGGTGCGCGAAACAGGCTGGTCAGGTTTGAAGGAGCGTTGGTTTTCAACTGCTTCTCAAGGCAAGTTAGAAACTGAATCTTATTTGGAATTTTGCGGTTTACAACACAAGCGCGATCAACTCGCTGCCAATCTGGCATTCGGCGAGCAACGCAGACTGGAGTTAGCGCGTGCATCCATTTCAGGTGCGCCTCTTTTGCTCTTGGATGAACCTGCGGCGGGTATGAATTCAGAGGAAATTGACGACCTTGATCAACGCATTCGCAAACTCAGGGATCAAGGAAAAACGATTATGTTGATTGAACACCACATGGAATTGGTGATGGGTGTTTGTGATCGAGTTGTGGTGTTGAACTTTGGCCGAAAGATAGCAGAAGGTAAACCCGAACAGGTGCAACAAGACCCACAAGTGCAAGCGGCCTATTTGGGCTCCGACAGCGACGATGATTTCATGCAAGCCGCTTTGCAAGCCTAAGGAGAAGAGATGCTTGAAATTGAAGAAATCGCATGCGGCTACGGCAAGATTGAAGCCTTGCGCAAAGTGAGCCTGCAAGCCAATCAGAATGCGGTGACATGCTTGTTGGGCCCAAACGGCGCTGGCAAAACCACCTTGATGATGAGTTTGGCGGGTATTTTGAAACCCACTCATGGCAGCATCAAATTTGAAGGACAAAATTTAATTGGTTTGACACCTTCTCAAATTGTGCAGCGAGGTTTGGCCTTGGTGCCCGAAAACAGATTGGTATTTCCAGCACTCACCGTTCGTGAAAACCTGATGGCTGGGGCCTATTTGCGGAAAGACAAACCTGGCATTGCCAACGACATAGAACAGCAACTGCACCGATTTCCCCGATTGCACGAGAGGATAGGTCAATTGGCAGGCACCTTATCGGGTGGTGAACAGCAAATGCTGGCTGTCGGCCGTGCATTGATGTCTCGCCCGCGCCTTCTAATGATGGATGAGCCTTCTGTTGGCTTGGCGCCAAAAGTGGTGGCAGAGATTTTTGGCATCATCCAAAAATTGCACCACGAAGGAACCACCATTTTCTTGGTAGAACAAAACGTGCACATGGCCATGAAAGTGGCACAACACTTTTACCTTTTGCAACAAGGCCGAGTCACTTTTTCTGGTACACCCGATCAATTGGCTGGAGACGACTTGGTCAAGCGTGCTTACTTAGCAGGCCACAGCGCCGCCGCCTAAGCAAGCTGTACTTGCGCCATGCTTGAACTGCTACAACGCACGCTTGAGGGTCTGCTAGAAGCAGGTCCTTATGCACTGATTGGCTTAGGCCTGACGATCAGCTTTGGTGTATTGCGAAGAATCAACTTGGCGTTTGGCGCAACGGCGCTGTTGGCGGCCTATGTAGGCTCTTGGTTGCATGTTCGTTGGGGCGTTCCAGCGCTCGGGGTGTGGACGGCAGTGATTGTCATCACCGTGTTGGTGGGGTTTTATGTGGAATGGATGTGTTTCGACATTGCCGATGACAGCGTTGCGGGAATGCGCCGACAAAGTAGCGTGGCCCTCGGATTGGACATCCGTGAAGCCAGTGTGTTGGCAGCCAGTTTTGCGCTTTGGATGCAAATTGAGCAAGTGGCAGTGAATTTTCAGCCCAATCACCTCCACCCATTTCCAGATTTATCTTCAAAGCACAATTTTGAATTGGGCGGCATTGACTTAAGACCAGATCGAATTTTTGTCTTCTTTTTGACATCCGCTCTGATTGCAGGTTTGGCAATATGGCTCCAACATTCTCGGCTTGGGCTCGGAATTCGCGCATTGTCTTCCAGTCAAGCAGCGGCACAAGTTTGCGGCTTCAACATACTTCGACTGCGGTATATGGGAACCGCAGTTTCATGTGCTTTGTGCGGGCTGGCCAGTTGCGCAGTGTTGTCCATGGACGGGCAAGTGACACCCATGTTTGGTATGTGGGTGTTGATCAAAGGACTGACCTGTGCCTTGCTAGGTGGTCTGGGTTCTGTTCGCGGCGTGTTGGGGGGCGCCATCCTTCTTGGTATTACGGAGGCGCATGCGCAAAGCTTGTGGGGACCTATTGGGCGTGACGCTGCAACTTGGGGTCTTTTGCTTTTGGCCTTGTTGTTTCAAGCCTATTCCTTGAAGCACAAATTTTCTCATGCAAAGAAGGTTTGAATGAACAACGCACTTTGCATCACAGACCCTGGCGTTGGTTTTTACACCCAATGGATCATTTTGTCGCTGATGGGTTTATCAACTTGGTTGGTACTCCAAACAGGCCGTATTTCACTGGGGCAGCAAGCCTACTTCGGTATTGGTGCCTACGCAGCAGCAGTTGTCACAGTCATGTTCAATGGCTCTTTAATGACGGCATTGTTGGTGGCATGGCTGGTAGGCATTGTTTTTTCAGCCATCATTTCCCGATTGTTGCAAAAGCTCAGCGGTTTACAGTTTGCTTTGGCCACTTTGGCTATCGCTGAATTGGTGCGTTTGGGATTGTCGACTTGGACTTGGCGTGCAAAGCATGCAAAAGGGTATGAAGTAGGGCCCGATGGTGTTCATGGATTTCGAGAAATCCGGTGGCTATTTGAAAACCAAATGGGCCCAGAAACTTACCTCACTTTAACTGCCGTCATACTGCTATCTGCACTTTTACTGATTTGGAAAATTAGCCAAACCAAACTGGGTTTGTCCATTCAATCGGTGGGCTTAGATTCTGAATTGGCCACCGTACAAGGTGAACCTGTAGCCGTTTTACAAACTCTCACACAAACTTTTGCAGGCGGTATTGGCGCACTTGCTGGTGCACTCTATGCACACCAAGCCACCTATGTTGAACCTGCTGTATTTGATGTGATGCTAGGCATTCATGCAGTGGGCTACGCCATGTTGGGCGGACTTGCAACGCCATTGGGCCCGCTCTTGGGTGCTGCATTTGACTTGGGCTTGTTAGAAGCTGCTCGCATCTTTGAAGGATGGCGCATGGTCATTTTTGGAGGTTTGGTTGCCCTCTTCCTACGTTGGCGACCTGGCGGTTTGCTCAACCACGCAGCCGTATCTCATATCAAACATTTTTTTATTCAACGGAGAAAATCAGATGAGCATTCAAAATTTGCTTGAACAAAAGACCGTCATCGTCACGGGTGGTGCCACAGGTATTGGTCAGGCCTTTGCCATGGGCTGTGCTGCACAAGGCGCCAATGTGGTTGTGGCGGATATGAACTCGGCAGAAGAAACAGTTGAAGGCATCAAAAAACTGGGCGGACGTGCCATTGGCATTCAAGTGGACGTGTCTAACCAAGAGTCACTCACAGGCATGGCCGAAGCTGCCTTGAAAGCCTATGGACGCATTGATGGCCTGATTAATAACGCGGCTTATTTTCGGGAAGTCAAGCTGACGCCATTCGAAGAAATTGACCCTGCCATTTGGGAGCGGATTTTCCAAGTCAATGTGCGTGGTGTTTGGCAATGCTGCAAAGCCGTCATGCCTGCCATGCGCTCCCAAAATTCGGGTTCTATTCTGAATATTTCTTCTGTTGTGGCCGTGGCAGGTCAACCAGGTTATTTGCATTATGTGGCCACCAAAGGCGCCGTCTTGGCAATGACCAAAGGCTTGGCCAAAGAATGCGGCAGTGCAGGCGTTCGTGTCAATGTCATTGCGCCTGGCTTCGTCATTACCGATGCCACCAAAAACCGTCCAATTGAGTGGCAACAAAGCTTCTTAAAAGCGCGAGCTATTTCGCGCGAGCAGCGTCCCAATGATTTAGTGGGAACGGCCATGTATTTATTGTCTGATTTATCGTCCTTCGTTTCTGGCCAAACCGTTGTTGTTGACGGCGGCCACATCATGTACTAACCCTTACCCAGAAAGTAATTTTCATGACTACGCCCATTCTTCATCACTACGAGTTCTCGACGTTCTCGGAAAAAATTCGGACCGCATTAGGCTACAAGCAGCTGGCCTGGAAATCAGTCGATATTCCTGGTCTGCCTCCAAGACCTTTGCTAACACCACTGACTGGCGGCTACCGCCGCGCACCTGTCCTTCAAATTGGTGCAGACATTTATTGCGACACGCATGCCATTTTGAGTGCTCTAGAGCGCCTAAAGCCTACGCCTAGCCTTTTCCCTTCTGACACTGAAGGTTTGGCACGCGGCTTAGGTTTTGCGTGGGAGCGTCAAATGTGGGTGCCCACCATTGGTGTGCTTGTTCACTTTATAGGCGAGCACATTCCGCCCGAGTTCATCAAAGACCGCAAGGAAGGTTATTTGGGCATCGATATTTCTAAAAATGCCATGGCGCCACAATTTCAAGAGCATGTTCAGTTTGTACGGGGACAAATTGCTTGGTTGGCACAAGCCGTCACCACTCACAAGTATGTGCTGGGCGATCAACTGAGTGCGGCCGACCTGGCCTGCTGGCAAACCATTTTCTTGCTGCGCAAGAACTGCCCACCTGAGGTAGACACCTTGCTCAACCTCGGCCCTATCGTGCCTTGGTATGACCGCATTGCAGCCTTGGGCCACGGCACCTCAACGACCATGACCCCTGAGGAAGCATTTGAAATTGCTAAAACTTCAAAGCCTCAGCCTGTGACACACATCACAGCCTCTGCTAACTCTGAAGGCATTGCTGTGGGAAGCAAGGTCAGTGTCACCCCAGAAGACAACGCACGCGTTCCAGTGGTGGGCACCTTGATAGCCTCTGACGCATTCAACATTGTGATTCACCGACACGACGACGTAGCGGGTGATTTGCACGTTCATTTCCCCCGCCTGGGCTACACCCTGGTCGCCGCTTAACTTCAATCCATTTTCGTCAATTTAAGGAGATCTCATGTCTGTTCAAGAACAAAACAAACAAACCTGCCGCGATTACTTTAAGGCATTTCTGGCACGCGACACCGCTTGGATGGCCAAGCACATCGCACCCGACTTCATTCGCAACGACCCCGGCCTGCCCTTCCAAGTGAAGGGGCCAGAAGGCGTGGCCCAACTGCATGATGTGCTGTTGCCAGCATTTCCCGACATGAAGTTGCCCTTCTTCGATTTTGTAGCCGAAGGCGACAAAGTTTTGGTTCGCTTGAAAGTACAGGCCACACATACAGGCCCCTTCGGCGATTTGCCTGCTACACAGCGCAAGATTGACATTGATGTGATGGACTTGTTTCAAGTGCAAGACGGCGTATTGGTGGGCCATTGGGCACTGCTGGATAACTTGAGCATGCAAAAACAACTGGGTATCATTTCGTAATTCACTCAAGGATTCATGATGAAACTTCTAGCCAACACAACATCACCTTTTGTTCGCATTGCTCGTATAGCAATGATTGAAAAGGGCTTGAACATCGAGCCAACCATCGTTGATCCTTGGGCCGACGATTCCAGATTGCGCCAAGCCAATGCAGCAACGCGCGTACCCAGTCTGGTTTTAGACGACGGCACACCACTCACTGAGAGTATGTTGATTGTGCAATGGCTAGAAGCCACCTACCCCGCGCCAAAATGGCCCAGCCTGTTGGGCACATCGGCTACGGCTCCTGGCGTACTATCGCGAGCTGGAATTGCCATTGGCGGCATTGATGCATCTGTGACAACCATCATTACACGCAAAGTGACTGCGCCTGCATTGTTTGATGAAACACCCGTGGGTTTGCGTCGCCGCCGCACCATGATTGAAACGCAGGAGCGTTTAGAAGATTTTGCCAAAAGCTTTCATGGCAAGTACCCCTTTGATGTTGCGCCCACTTTGGACATCATCTGTGCGGTGGTTTTGTATGACTATCAACAACTGCGCTACGCCGATCAAGCCTGGTTACCTCAAACGCCAGCCCTCAAAGCTTTGGCAGAAGCTATGCGACAGCGTCAGTCGTTTGCAGACACAATGCCGCGCATTGCTTAAATATTGAAGTTAAAGAATCGCCGCATCTTCGTCTGCGGCGAGTGCTTGTAAGTGGGCGGCCAGTTGTCCCAAGGGTGTTTGAGACGCCGGATGACTGCGAACACAGATCATCATTTTGCGCAATGCCCATTTGTCAGACAGTGGGATCACTTTAAGCTTCATGGCAGGCGCAAAACTGCGGGCGGCAGCCAAGGGCAAGATGCCAATGCCCAATTCAGCCTGCACGGCACGACACACTGCTTCAAAACTTCTAACCTGCACACGCAGTGCCATAGGGTGCATGTATTGAGCGGCTTGATTAGTCAACAAGCGTGTCAAAGTGCTACCTGCTTCGAGTCCGATCAAGTCACGCTCTAACAACTCACTGAATTCAACAGTTTCGGTTTTCAAGACGTCATCATGTGTGAGCACTGCGGCCAGTTGATCGTTCCGATAAGGCTGCAACCATAAACCTTGAGCGTCGCAGCCTTCTACCACCACACCCAAATCGGCTTCACCTGTTCTGACGCGTCTCACAACTTCTTCACTCCAAGACTCTTCCAACATGATGCGAACGTTGTTATTTGAGGCTTGGAAGCTGGCCACGTCGGATGGCAGAAATTGCGCCATGGCAGAGGTGTTTCCCAAAACTCTCAATACCGAGTTGCGGCCCATCGAATAGTTGGTCATCTCTGCGCGCATGTGTTGCACGGCAGCAATTACTTCACGTGAGTGTTTCAGCAGATGTTCGCCAGCTGGTGTGAGTTGCAACCCCCGCGAATGGCGTTCAAACAATTGTGATTTGAATTGGTGCTCTAACAAAGACAATCGCCGGCTAGCAGCGGGCACAGTAATGTGACTGGCCTCAGCAGCGCGTGTGAGGTTGCGCATTTCGGCAGCTTTGACAAAAAGTGCCAGGGAGTCGATATCGGGCAGCATGGTCGGGATTTTATCGCGACCTTTCAATTTTGGCTTGCAGTCCGTGCAACACGCCGTTGCCCACATTCCAATTCACAAATTTCTCAGTCTTGCCTAAAGTCCACCCATTCATTCAATCTATAGGAATTTCATGCACAAAATGTTGATCGGGGGTCAATGGATCCATGCAAAAGATGGTGGCAGCCTGCCAGTGAGCAACCCTAGCGATGGTCAAGTATTTGATTCAATTTCACGAGGTGGCGCCCATGAAATTGACTTGGCCGTGAAAGCGGCGCGTGCTGCTTTGTCTGGCCCTTGGGGCGCCATGAGCCTGACAGACAAAGGGCGTATCTTGGTGAAGATATCGCAAAAGATTTTGGACCATGAAGAAGAATTGACCCAGCTTGAGGCGCGTGATACTGGCAAGCCCATGACGACCGCCCGCAATGACATCAAGGTGTTGGCGCGTTATTTTGAATTTTACGGAACGGCTGCCGACAAAATACACGGTGAAGTGATCCCCTTTGTCAACGGTCATCAGGTCAGCCTCATTCGCGAGCCTTTGGGTGTCACTGCGCACATCATCCCTTGGAACTATCCCGCACAAATGCTGGGGCGCACTGTCGCACCCGCCTTGGCAGTGGGCAATGCCACCGTACTCAAGCCTGCCGAAGACACCAGCCTATCTGCTTTGCGCGTAGCTGAATTAGCCTTGGAAGCTGGGTTGCCACCTGGCGTCTTGAATGTCGTCACTGGCTTGGGTGAAGAAGCCGGTGCAGCGTTGGCTGCGCACCCTGGCATCAACTTCATCTCCTTCACGGGATCGAACGAAGTGGGCACCTTGGTACAACAAGCAGCCGCCAAGAATGCGGTTAAGTGCGTTCTAGAACTGGGTGGCAAGTCGCCGCAAATTGTGTTTGATGATGTGGACGTTGAACGTGCTGTGCCCATTATCGTTAGGGCCATTGTTCAAAATGCTGGCCAAACTTGTACAGCGGGAAGTCGTCTTTTGGTGCAACGCACAATTTTTGACAGCTTCGTGGGCAAAGTGGCCGAGGCCTTTGCCAAAGTCAAAGTAGGCACACCCGAGATGGACCACGACTGTGGACCCGTCATGAACCCCGCGCAATATGCTCGCGTTAACCGCTATATCAACCAAGCACGCGAAAGTGGTGTACCTGTTTTGGCGGAAGGCACACTGGCCACTGGACTTAGCCCATCGGGCTACTTTGTCAAACCGACTTTGTTTGGACCCGTTCCTCGCAACCATGCCTTGGCTTGCGAGGAGGTTTTTGGCCCTGTGCTGTCGGCCATGCCTTTTGAAGATGAAGCAGATGCCATCGCTTTAGCCAACGGCACCGACTATGGCTTGCTGGCTGCGGTGTGGACAGAGAACGCTGGTCGACTTCAACGCGTGGCCAAGGCAGTTCAAGCAGGCCAAGTGTTTATGAATTGTTATGGCGCTGGCGGCGGTGTGGAGTTGCCATTTGGCGGTACAAAACGCAGCGGCCACGGACGTGAAAAAGGTATGTTGGCGCTTGAAGAACTTAGCTCCTGCAAGACCTTGGTTCATTACCACGGTTAAAACACACAGAGAAACAAACCATGACCACATTGAATGGAAAAATTGCCATCGTGACAGGCGCTGCAGCAGGCTTTGGTGCCGCCATTGCCACGCTCTATGTTCAAGAAGGCGCTAAAGTTATTTTGGCCGATATTGCAGTTGAAGCTGGTACATCACTTGCTCAAAAACTCGGATCTTCTGCGCATTTCGTTACCTGCGATGTTTCAAAAAAAGCGCACATCGATGCCGCACTGCAAACTTGCATCCAACACTTTGGTGTACCCGACATTGTGGTCAACAACGCAGGTATGACGCACAACAACCAGTCAATGCTGTCTGTAGAAGAAAGCATCTTTGACAAAATGTTTGCAGTCAACGTGAAGTCAATCTACTACATGACCCAAGCTGTAGTACCTCACATGATTGAACGAGGCAAAGGCGTCATTTTGAACGTGGGGTCAACCGCAGGCATTCGCCCTCGTCCAGGCCTTACTTGGTACAACGCATCCAAGGGTGCCGTGAATTTGATGAGTAAATCGATGGCAGTCGAATTGGGTGGCCATGGCATCCGCGTCAATGCCATTTGTCCTGTGATTGGCGAGACTGCTATGTTGCAACAGTTCATGGGCCAGCCCGACACCCCTGAAAATCGTGCCAAATTCATTGCCACCATTCCATTGGGTCGGCTTTCGCGCCCATCCGATGTGGCAGCGGTAGCACACTTCTTGGCAACCGATGCAGCTGAATTCATCAGTGGCGTTGAGTTTCCTGTAGACGGCGCGCGTACTGTCTGATGCCTAAGCAGCAGCGCGCGCAAGCAAAGATTGCGCGCGCTCAATGACCGGCTTATCGATCATCTGACCATCCAACGCCACCGCAGCTCCTTGACTTTGAGCCGCTGCGTTTAAAACTCGCTTGGCCCATTCGAGCTCTTCCGAGCTAGGAAGAAATGCTTTTTCAACAGCAGCAATTTGATTAGGGTGAATACACAATTTACCGCCAAAACCCAAAGACGACGCACGCAGTGCATCTTCACTGACCAAGGTCATGTTGTCTATGGATGTGGTCACGCCATCTACTGGCGACTGCAGTCCCGCCAAGCGCGAGACCAAGACCAAGTGCGATCGGAAATGCAGCAAAGCATCGCCATCGCCTGAAATACCTAGGTCTTTTTTGAAATCAATTGAGCCAAACAAAAGACGCTCAACGCCAGGCGCTTTAGCTACAGACAATACTTGATGAAAACCAACTGCAGTTTCAATCAAAGGTAAAAGGGCCTTGCCCGGTAACTTTTGCTGCAACAAATTCAGTTGAACTGGGTCTTCAGCTTTGGGCACCACTAAACCCAGTACTCGTTCAGCCGTGCACAGCTCGCAATCGTCTGAGTACCAAGATGTGTCACTGCCATTGATTCGCACATAAACTGGTACGGCGTCATCCGTTTGCAACCACTTCTTGAAGGCCTCTCTTGCCATCACTTTGTCTTGCGGTGCAACAGCGTCTTCCAAATCAACAATGACAGCACCCGCACCACTGGAAGCAGCTTTGGCAATACGATCAATGCGTGTGGCGGGAACAAATAAATAACTTCGAAGAGGCATGCTCATCTTTCACTGGATTTGAGCCTTGAAACCATGAATTGAGAAGCATGAATCAAATGTTCTTTGGCCAACTTTTCGGCCAAGTCTGCCTTGCCTTTGCCAATGGCATCCAAGATCTTGGCGTGTTGGTCCCAAATATCTCGAGGCTCTTGATCTTCAATCAACACCTCCCCCATCGCGCGCTGGGTGTAGGTTAAGTGAGTAGCCATGGCGGGGCCAATGAGCGGATTGCC
>Ga0192647_101479_pt1 | contig 15340 bp, 14 predicted proteins | sample LauGreFa1BDMLBSN_2_FD_133046 | JGI IMG/M metagenome (GOLD analysis project Ga0192647, IMG submission 133046) | Freshwater lake microbial communities from Lake Michigan, USA - Fa13.BD.MLB.SN - reassembly | ecosystem: Environmental > Aquatic > Freshwater > Lake | place: Lake Michigan, USA...
TCCTCCGACGGCCCGAGCACCATCCTGCGCGCGATCGGCGTGCGCGTCCACAGCTTGAACCCGAACACGACCGCGAACGGAGCACCGGCCGAGTAGGCAAGCAGCGACGCGAAGCCCCACAGCGGCGAGTGCATGAAGAAGCACGTGACCGACCCGATCGCGGCCAGTGCCGTCATCACCGCGAGCACGCCGGCGGTGGGCACGAAGAGCTCGGCGATGCCCAGCGCGAACGTGGCGCCGAGGAGCGCAAACCCCGCGACGAGCCAACCCGAGCCGTCGGCCGCGGCCGTCTCTGCGAGCATCGCGAGGTGGATCATGCGCGGACTTCCTCCACCTCGACAGCGTACGGGGATGCGCGAACCACCACGACGGACGCACCGGGCTCCACCATCGGGCCGACGGCCGTGACCTCGACGATGTCCCCGCCGAAGCGGGCCTTGCCGACCGGTCGCAGCGGCGTGAGCGCCGTGCCGCGCGCTCCCGCAGGCGGAAGCCGCGGAGCGCCCGTCCGCGACGGCGCGCCGCCTCCCACGGTGGCCTCCAGCACGGTGGCGCGCGCCAGCGGCGAGCGGGGCAGCGCGCGCATGATGACCCACGCGCCCGCCGCCGCCAGCGCGCCGCCGCCTGCGATGGTGCCGAGCGCAGCGGCGAGGTCGCTCCGTCCCTCGGGCGTGCCGAGCGGCGCATCCACGAACCCGCCCACCAGCCCCACCACCGCGCAGGCGATGCCGACGAAGCCGACGATGCCTGTCCCCGGGATCACCAGCACCTCGAGCACCACCAGCCCGCACCCGGCAAGCACCAGGACGAGCGGCCACCACGCCGCCACGCCCGCCAGCGCCGGCCCGCCGAGGAGGAGGAGGAGCGCCACCGTGGCTGCACCGCCGAACCACCCGAGCCCCGGCACGGCCAGCTCCACCACGAACCCGCAGGCGATGATGGCCACCAGCGCCAGCCGAACGGGCCAGCTCGTCAGGAAGCGCACGAGCGCGTCGCCCCAGTGCTCGTCGCGGCGCTCCACCGTCGCCGCACCGAACCACGCCTGCAGCTGGCGCTCGTCGGCCACCTCGCGGTGCGCCAGCCCGCATGCCACAGCCTCGGGCGCATAGGTCACGAGCAGTTCCTCGGCGCCATCGAGCTGCGTCACCGGGCGCCACTGCGCCGCATCCGCGGGCGTGAGCCGTTCGCGCACGGGCGGGCGCGTCTGCTGGTCCTCCACCATCCGGTCCCGCTCCTCGGGCGTGCTCGGCCCCTCGTCGGCGCGCCGCCGCAGGGACAGGTCGACGAACGGCGAGACCGGTGCGCCCGCGGCGATGGTCGACCGCGGGCTGGCCGCGGAGCGCGTGGTGGGCGGATCGTCGCCGAACGCCTCGCGGTACTCCTGCCGTCCCACGAAGGCGCGCGCTGTGCCGTCGGTGCGCTCGAGCACCCACACCTCGTCGGGTGCGCTCACGAACGCGCGCACCAGCGTCTCGTCGTAGCCGTTGCGCCGGGCGCTGTCGACCACCTCGGCGAGCACCGGTGCCTCGATCTTGGCGCGCTCCGCGGGCGGCAGCGGCTGCAGGCCAAGTCCCGGGATGGCCGAGATGGGCGCGGCGTCACCGAACGCGGCGCCCGGCGAGACCAGGATCCCGCGGCACGCAAGAGCGATGATGGTGCCGGCGCTGTACGCCTTGGGGCGCACCCAGGCCCACACCGGCACCGGCGACCGGTCCTTGATCCAGAGGCAGAGCTCGAGGGTTGCCGTGAGGTCGCCGCCGGGCGTGTCCAGTTCCAGCACCGCCGCGCCGCAACCGCCCGCGGCCGCCTCGGCCACGCGCCGCTCCACGCTGGCACGGGTCACCGCGTCGATCTCGCCGCGCACCGGGATCACTGCGACCCGGTTGGCCTGCCTCCACGCGGGCACCGCGGGCGCAGCGACCTGCGCGCACGCCGCGCGGAGCGCCGCCGCGACCGCCACCGCCACGATGACCCGCACGGCCCTCTGCATGCCTTCACCATACGCCCAAAAGCGCCGCAGCCGGCCCAGGCGGGCCGGCTGCGGGAAAGTGCCGTGTTGGCGGGGCGTTCAGCTCAGTCCCAGCTGCACTGGTCGCCGCCGTCCCAGTTGGTGATCATCACCGTGCCCGCCGCGGTGGCCGGGTTGACCGACGTCCGCTGGATGGTCAGGAAGATGTCCGAGCAGCGCGATGACAGGGGCCAGCCGCCGCCATCGTTCTTGAACAGGTTGTCCAGGAACTTGTTGGCCGACACGCCGGGCTGGTTCTGCGGCCCGCCCGACTGCGGGGCGCGATCGAGCTCGGCCACGTTGGTCGGGTAGAAGGTGTTTCCGAACTCGACGTGGTTGTCGTTGTAGCCGGTGTTGCCGTCCCACTCCTTGTCGCCGCCGTGGATCTTGAGCGTCTTGGAGTTGATGAAGGTGGTGTCCGTGTTGGCGAACGTGCCGCCGCGCGGTGCGCGGTTGCTGATGACGGCGAACTGCGAGTTGCCGGTGTTGCGCCACTCGCGGCCACGACGGATCGACGGATCGACCGGCATGGTGGCGTACGACGTGTTGCACACGCCGTCGAGGTTGGCCTGGAAGCCCGTGATCGGGCCGCCGGTGCCGCCGCCCACGGCGTCGATCGGATCCCAGTACACGTCCGCCGACGGGTTGATGCGGTTGAAGTTGTACGTGGCGCAGGGCACGATGCGCGAGCTGACCTCGGCGGGGGAGACCAGGATCTGGGCATTCACGAAGCCCTTGCCGATCATGGCGCCCCAGAGGTTGGCGTGGTTGTTCTGGCGCTCGTCGCCGCCCGGCCCGACGTTCTGCGAGCCGGCGCCCGTGTGGCGGCCGGGCACGGTGCCGAGGTGGTTGATGGTGCCGGGCAGCGGGTACAGGCCACCCGAGCTGCTGGCGGCCGTGAGCAGGCCCTGGTGGATCTGCTTGACCTGGGTGCCGTCCTTCACCTGGCGGGCCGTGGCGCGCGCCTTGGCCAGCGCCGGGAGGAGGAGTCCGAGCAGGAGCGCGATGATGGCCATCACGACCAGCAGCTCGACGAGGGTGAAGCCCTTGTGCTTGTTCTTCATGGGTGTGTTCCTTGCCGTTGGTGGTTGCGAAGCCGTCAGTTGGCGTTCTCGAGGCGGTCCCACGACGGCACCGCGATGAACTGCGTCGCGAGGTTGTAGTGGATGCCGAGCATCGTGTCGCCGCCGGCCCACGGCTGGAGCGCCGATCCCTGCGTCATCACGCAGCCCTGGCCGGTGAACTCGGCCGGGGTGGTGCCGCCGCAGGCGAACAGGTTGTCCTTGGCCAGGTTGCCGCCGTTGAACGTGCCGCACTCGTAGAAGACGCCGTCCGGGCGCATCGTCTCGACGAACTCCATGTGGGTGTCGCCGAAGCAGACGTTGCCTTCCCAGCTCTTCTGCGGTCCGTGCAGCTTCAGCGTCGGGCTGAAGGTGTACTCGTCGCCCGTGGTCACGCCGTTGCGGATGCCGCGGGTCGACATGTGCGGGCGCGAGGCGTCCAGGTTGTTGCGCCAGTGCTGCTGCTTGCGCAGGCCGCACAGGAGCAGGTGCGCGTACGACGTGTGGCACTCGTCGGTGCCGACCACGCCGTCGACGCGGGCGCGGAAGCCGGTGGTCAGCGGAAGCGTGCCGCCCGAGACCACGTCGCCGTCCCAGTACAGGTCCTGCGCCGGGTTGTACGCGGCGTAGTTGTAGTTCTGGTAGAGCTTGACCACCTGGTTGATCTCGGTGGGCCCGAACAGGATGTCGGTGTTGAAGAGCTGCTGGGCCACGCACGCCGAGTACAGGCACTGGGTGCGGTTCTTGGAGAAGTCCTCCTCGCCCTCGCCGGGGATGTTCTGGGTGCCGAACGGGCGGCGGTTGATCAGGCCCGGGGTCGGCAGCTTGCCGCCCTTGGTCTCGTTGGCGCGACCCACCATGGCGGTGTGGATCTGCTTGATCTGGTTGGAGTCCTTCACGGTCTTGGCGGTCTGCTGGGCCTTGGCCAGCGCCGGCAGCAGCAGCCCGACGAGCAGGGCGATGATCGCCACGACCACCAGCAGCTCGACCAGCGTGAATGCGCGCTTCTTCATACTCGGTGTCTCCTCAATCGGAACGAAACTCAAGCACGACGTCTGTGATTCTCGGCCGCCCGCGCACGCGGGCTCAGGGCCGGCACCCGCCGACGCGGCGGATGCCCTCGTGATGACCCGGGGGTGTCGGCGCGAATGCGCCGATGCCCGCGAGGCATCGTCAGGAGCGAACGATTGGTTGCGTCGTGGAACCGATGGCCGGGCCTCGGAGGCCAGGCGACACTGCACTGCACAAGCCGCATCCAACGGTTGAAGGTCGGGGTGCGGGGCCCTCCGCGCGGCGCAGGCATGGCATCAGTTCAAGGTCCGTGTTCCTGCCATCAATTGCAGGTCCGGGGAATGCCGCGGTGGTCGGGCGAGCCGTTGCAGGTGGCTCGGACGCGTCGAAATGTCGGGCGCGGCGAGGTCGCCGTGCCCACAGGCAAGATACGCGGTTCTCCGTCCAACGGTTGGCGAAGGTGCACGGCGATTCACCAATTTCGGAGGTCGATGCGGCCAATAAGCGCGATTGGGCTCGGGCTCCCTACGATCCGCGCCATGGACATCCACGCGAAGCTCGCCGAACTCGGCCTGACCCTTCCCGCCGCTCCCAAGCCGGTCGCTGCCTACGTGCCCGCGGTGCGTTCGGGGAACCTGGTCTACATCTCGGGGCAACTGCCCATGAAGGACGGCCAGCTCCTGGCGACCGGCCCGGTGCCGTCGAAGTGCAGCCCCGAGGCCGCCAACGCGGCCGCCCGGCAGTGCGTGCTCAACGGGCTGGCGGTACTCGGCGACCAGGTCGGAGGCGACTTCTCGCGCGTGGTCCGCGTGGTCCGCGTGGGCGCGTTCGTGCAATCGGACGACGGTTGGACCGAGCAGCCGAAGGTTGCCAACGGCGGCAGCGAGCTCCTGCAGCAGGTGTTCGGCGAGGCGGGTCGGCACGCGCGCGCCGCGGTCGGCACCAACGCGCTGCCCCTCGGTGCGAGCGTGGAGATCGAGCTCCTAGTCGAGGTCCGCTGAGCCCGTCGGGGCTCAGCCCTTGCGCAGCACCAGGAGGAGCGCCATCACCGCGTTCGCGGCGACGCTCAGCCCCAGCACCGCGAGCACCGCGATGCCCACCGGCGTCGCCCACGGGCTCCCGGCGCGCGGCAGCTCCGCCATGGCGACCGGGGCCTCGCCGTCAGCGCCGTCGGCCGCCCCGAGCATCGGCGCATCGAGCTTGGGGCGCGCGTGCACCGGCGCCTCGCGCGCGGTGACGCGGTCGAGGTCCTCGATGAGGTCGGCCGCCGAGTGGTAGCGCTCGCGCGGGTCCTTGGCCATCATCATCTCGATGATCATCGAGAGCCCGTTCGAGAGGTCGGGCACCAGCTGGTCGGGCGGCGTGAGCGGCTCGCGGAGGTGCCGCTGCATCACTTCCTTCGGGGAGCTCCCCTCGAAGGGCACCCGCCCCGTGACCATGTGGTAGAGCGTGGCGCCGAGTCCGTAGATGTCGGTGGCCGGGGTCACCTCGCGGGCGCGGATCTGCTCCGGCGAGATGTAGTAGGGCGTGCCGAAGATCTTGCCCTTCTCCTCGGTGGCCGCATCGGAGTCGTTTCCGGCGCGGGCAAGGCCCAGGTCCGCCAGCTTGACCACGCCGCCCTTGGTGATCATCAGGTTCTTCGGCTTCACGTCGCGGTGGATGAAGCCCTTCTCGTGGGCGTGGCGCAGGGCGCTGGCGGCCTGCCGCGCGATGTGCAGCGCCTCCGGCTCGCCGATGCGCCGCTTCGCCTGGATGCGGTCGAAGACGGTGTCGCCGTCCACGTACTCCATCACGAAGAAGTACTCGCCCGCGGGCGCGCGGCCGACGTCGTACGCGGCCACGATGTTCGGGTCGTTGAGGCGGGCGGCCGCCTTGCCTTCCTTGTAGAAGCGGTCGATGTACTGCGCGTCGGTGGCGAACTTCTTGGGGAGCAGCTTGATGGCCACCAGCCGGTCGAGGCTGAGCTGCCGCGCCAGGACGACCGTGCCCATCGCGCCGGCCCCCAGCTTCCGCTCGATGCGGTAGCCCGGGATCATCTCCGCCGAAGACACCTTGGGCGCCGCCATGCTGGAGCCGCTCTTGGCGGACGGGTCGCCGTCGTCGGTCACCCAGCCGCGGAGCATCTCGATCTGCTCGGCCGTCAGCACCCCGCGCGACACGAACACCTCGACGAAGCGCGCCGGGCGCTCCTCCTTGGGGTACTGCTTGATCAGCTCGAACGCCAGCAGCACCTGGTTGCGGCTGGCAAGCCCGCGCTCGACCGCCGCGCGCCCGATCAGCGTCTCCACCGAATGCCTGGTGCCCGCGCCGGCCATCGTGGTGCCGAGCGTGGCGCGCTCGTCGTTCCGGATGTCGGTCCTGTTGTCGGGTGGCTGGGGCATCGGTTCGGCGGCGGCCCGCAGGGGGCGCAGGGGGGCGAACTATACTTGAGCGTCCGCGGCGCTTCCTGCGCCGGTTCCATGGACACGTCCAGCGAACGCATCCCGCACCCAGGCTCCGCCGCGCCCGGAGGCTTCGATGACCATGGGGTGATCCTCGCCAGCGGCTCGCCGCGTCGGGCCGCGATCCTCCGAGCCGCGGGCGTCGAGCCGCAGGTGATCGTGCCCGCGATCGACGATGCCGATGCCCCCGCCGACCGGATGGAGCCCGCGCGCATGGTGATGGCGCTGGCATGGTTCAAGGCGCGGCAGGCCCTGCGCGAGGCCGACCGCCGCCACGGTGCCGGAGGCCCGCGCTGGCTCGTGGCCGCCGACACGATGTGCGTCGATGGCGCGCGCGTGATCGGCAAGCCCGCGGGCGCGGAGGACGCGCGGTCGATGGTGGCGGGGTTCAGGGGGCGCTCGCACCAGGTGGTGACCGGCGTGTGCGTCGTCGACCGCACCAGCGGGAGGCGGGTCATCCGCGCCGACTCCGCGGTGGTTTCCCTGGGCCCGCTCGACGACGCCGAGCTCGAGCGGTACGTGCAGGGCGGGGAATGGCGCGGGAAGGCCGGTGGGTACAACTACGCCGACCGCGTGGCGGCCGGTTGGCCGCTCGCATGCACGGGCGACCCGGAGACCGTCATGGGACTTCCCTCGAGGATCGTGCTTCCGCTCGTCGGTCGGGATGTCGTGGGTCGGGATGTCGTCGACCAGGGACGGTCCGCGTGAGCGACGCGGGCCCCCTGCACCCGCGGTGGTCGCCGCTGGCCCACGCCGCGGCGTTCCTCTATGGCCTCGGTGTTCGCGCCAACGGCGCGATGTGGGGGCTGCGGTCGCCGGTGCAGCTCGGCGTGCCGGTCGTGAGCGTGGGCAACGTGTCGGCGGGCGGGACGGGCAAGACGCCGTTCGTGCGCTGGACGTGCGGTGCGCTGTCGCAACTCGGCCGTCATCCCGCCATCGCCATGCGCGGGTACGCGTCGAAGGGCGGGGCCTCGGACGAGGCGGACGAGTACCGCGAGACCATCCCCGGCGTGCCGCTCGCCGTCGGCGCCGACCGCGTGGCGTCGGTGGCCGCGCTGCGGCGCGACCGGACGGACATCGACTGCATCGTGCTCGACGACGGCTTCCAGCACCGGCGCGTGGCGCGCGCGCTCGACATCGTGCTGGTGGACGCCACGCGCCCGGCGATCGACGGCGCGCTGCTTCCCGCGGGATGGCTGCGCGAACCCGCATCGGCGCTGCGCCGCGCCGGGCTGGTCGTGGTGACGCGCGCCGCGCGCGAGGATGCGGCGCTGGCGGCGCGCATCGAGTCGCTGCACGGCGCGCCGCCCGCGGCGTGGACACGGCATGCGTGGACGCGCATCGAGCGCTTCGGTGCAGGCGGCCGCGACATGCCGCTCGAGTCGGTGTCGGGCGCGCGGTTCGTGTGCGCCACCGCGCTCGGCAACCCCGCGCCGTTCGTGGCCGAGGTCGAGGCACGCGGCGGCCGCGTTCGCGCCGACCTCCGCTTCCCCGATCACCACGCATTCACCCGCGCCGACGCGGACCGCATCGCGGGCGAGGCTCGCCGGCACGATGCCGCCGTGCTCTGCACGGGCAAGGACTGGGCCAAGCTCCGGCACGTGGTTCAGGCGCCCGCCGGCGTCGAGTGGCTGGTGGTGCGGGCGGGGATCGAGTTCCTGTCGGGTGAGCCCGCGGTCCGGGAGGCCCTGCGGCGGGCCCTGGCGCCCTGAGGGTTCTCCGGAGAAACGGCCCGGCCACCGGAGGAGGGGACAGCCTGTCAATTGCCGTGGCACAAGCCCTTTGGTGCGGAACACTTGCGCGTTCCTCCTTGACTCGCCCCCGGGTGGTTCGCATACTGCAGCCTCACGGTTGGGGCACCTTTCCCCGTGGCCGCCGCTGGCGGGTTCAGGAAGCAGCGAAGACGAGACAGGAGGCACGCGTGTCCACGGTCACCAAGAAGGAACTGGTCGAGCGCCTGGCGGACCAGACGGGGCTCAAGCGGCAGGACGTGCGCCGGGTCGTGCAGGGCTTCCTGGACGAGATCATCAACGAGCTCGGGCGCGGCAACCGCCTGGAGTTCCGTGACTTCGGCGTCTTCGACGTCCGCGAGCGCGCGGAGCGCATCGCCCAGAACCCCAAGACCCTCGAGCGCGTCACGGTGCCTGCCAAGCGCACCGCCCGCTTCCGCGTCGGCCGGCTCATGAAGCAGTGCGTCGACACCGGAAGTGCAGTGCCCGCCCTCAGCGGCGCCGCCTCCGACGAGTGACACCCGGCGCGCCCCCCGGGCGCCGCCCCGGCGAAGGAGACCCGATGGACGAGAAGCGTGTGCCCGAAGGCCGCGGCGATGCCGCCCAGGCCGGCGAGCGTTCCTCGCGCCGCCGCGACGCGGTGCGCAGGACGGTGGCCGACCCGGCCGAGGTGGCGCGGCTCTTCTCGGCGCTGCCCCCGGCGGCGCCCGAGGCCGAGATGAGCCTGCTCGGCGCGATGCTCGTCGACCCGAAGGTGATCGCCGACGTGATCGGCATCGTCAGCCAGCCCGATGACTTCGCGAAGGCCGGGCACGGCACGATCTTCCAGCACATGGTGGCGCTCTACGACGCCACCGCCACGCTCGAGATCGTGTCGCTGGTGCAGCGGCTCAAGGACCACGGCGTGCTCGAGGACGTCGGCGGGTCGGCGTACCTCATGGACCTCGCCGAGGGCGTGGCCAGCGCGGCCAACGCGCCGGAGTTCGCGCGGCTCGTCCGCGAGAAGGCCACCCTGCGGGAGCTGATCCGCGCGGCCGGCGAGATCCTCGTCGACGCGCACCAGTCGCGGCAGGACCCGGTGCTCACGCTCGGCGAGGCCGAGGCGCGCATCTTCGCCATCGCGCAGCGCCGCGAGGCGCGCGCGGCATCCACGCTGCGCGAGCTGCTCGACGACACCATCCGCGCGCTCGAGCAGAACGAGGGCAAGCACGTGACGGGCGTGCCCACGGGCTTCGACGAGCTCGACGAGATGCTGAGCGGCCTGCAGCGCGGCGAGATGGTGATCCTGGCCGCGCGCCCCTCGATGGGCAAGACCGCGTTCGCGCTCAACATCACCGAGAACATGGCGACCGCGTCCAAGGGCGTGGCGTTCTTCAGCCTGGAGATGGGCCGCCAGCAGCTGGTGCAGCGCATCCTGTGCGCGCGCAGCGGCGTGGACGGCCAGAAGCTCCGCAAGAACATGCTTTCGCGCGAGGAATGGAAGCGCATCCTCGGCGCGTGCGGGTCGCTCTCCAACGCGCCGATCTACATCGACGACACGCCCGGCCTGACGCTCCTGCAGATGCGCTCCAAGGCGCGGCGCATGAAGGAGAAGTTCGGGATCGACGCGATCGTGATCGACTACCTGCAGCTCATGAGCTCGGGCACGCGCGTGGAGAGCCGCCAGGTCGAGGTCAGCGAGATCTCCCGCGGCGTGAAGGCCATGGCCCGCGAGCTCGACGTGCCGGTGGTCTGCCTCAGCCAGCTCAACCGCCAGGCCGAGGGCCGCGAGGGCCACCGCCCGCGCATGAGCGACCTCCGCGAGTCGGGCTCCATCGAGCAGGACGCCGACGTGGTGATGATGCTCCACCGCGAGGCCTACTACCACAGGCAGGATCCCAACTGGGAGGAGGCGAACCCCAACCGCGCGAACGTCGCGGAGGTGATCGTCGCCAAGCAGCGCAACGGCCCGACGGGCACGGTGGAGCTGCTCTGGGACAGCCGGTCGACCGCGTTCCGCAACCTCTCCCGCGAGGCCGGGGGCCGCGGCGTGGAGTACGGCGCGCGTGCCGGTGCCGAGGCCGAGGTCGAGTTCGGGGACATCCCCGCGTGACCGATGCAAGCGGAGGGGACGCCGGGCGTTCGGCCCGCGGCATGAACGACGACGGACGGGTGTCCGCCGAGGTCCTCGCACGCGCCGCGCGCGGCGACGAGGTGGCGTGGCGCTCGCTGGTCGAGGCGTACTCGGGGCGCGTGTACGGGCTGCTCCGCTCGCAGGGCGCGGACCCGGAGCTTGCCGAGGAGATCGCGCAGTCGACCTTCTGCACGCTGGCGCAGAAGCTCGGTGACTACGTCGACGCCGGGCGGTTCGAGAGCTGGCTGTTCCGGATCGCCATGAACCGCCTGCGCGACAACGCTCGGCGCCGGCGCCGGCACGCCAAGCCCGCCGGCGAAGGCGAGGTGCTCGAGGCGCTCGCGGGGGCGGCCCCGGACCCGGCCGAGGGCCGCGCCGACGGCGAGGAAATCGTGGCGCTCCGGGCCGCCGTGGCCAGGCTCTCCGAGAGCGACCGCGAGGTCATCGACCTCCGGCACGTGGCGGGGATGAGCTTCAAGCAGATGTCCGACCACCTCGGCGAGCCGCTCGGGACGCTCCTGGCGCGCCACCACCGCGCGCTTGCCAAGCTGAAGGCCATCCTCGAGGCCGGGGTCCGCCCCGGCAGGGGCGGCGGGAGGGGCGGGTCATGACGCCGGCGGCGGCCAGAATCAGTGCCACGGGGCATGTCTTGCATGGTTATCCGTCTGGCGACCGCAGCTTCCGCGCAATGCGGGGCCGGGGCCGGGCGTTCGGCAGGAGGTTCAAGCGATGAGCGGCGACGACCACCATCTCCACGGGATGCCTGACGAGGCCGAGCTGCGGGACATCTCCCGCCGCCTCGACCGTTCGGCGGACCTGTTCGGGCACGAGCGCCCCGGTCTCGCGGGCCGCGTGTTCGCCGCGAGCGCACCCATGCTCGCGGCGCCGCAGCCGGTTGGCTTCGTGGGCGGCGTTCGCCGCTGGGGCCTGGCGGCCGCTGCGGCCGTGGCCCTGGTGGCCTCGGTGTCCGTCGTGCTCCTCTCGCGGCCTCCGTCACCGGCCGGCGTGGACCTGCGCGCGGCACGCGCACCGGCCGAGATCGCGCCGATGGGCGGATCGGAGGCGCTGCTCGTGGCGCTCATCGACCGCGAGGCGGCCCTGCGCGCCACCGACGGCGGATCGGGCTTCGATGCCAGCGCCATCGCGCTGACGCGCGGGCGCTCGGTCGACGACGTGACCGTCGAACTCGAGGAACTCCTCGCGGCGGGGGACGGGCGGTGAGCCGCTCCAATCCTCGCGCGCTCTGCGCGGCGCTTGCCGCCGTGGCCGCATCGACGGCGTTCGCACAGCAGCCCGCTGCCCCACCGGCGCCGGCCGCGCCCGTGGCATCGTCACCCGCCGAACCGCCCGCCGCGGCGCCCGAGCAGGGCCCGCGCCGAGCTGATTCGCCGCGCTGGCGTCCCGACGGTCCGATGTCGCCGGAGATGGTCGAGCGCGTCCTCGCCGTGGCGCGCGACGTTTCCCCGGAGCTGGCAGCGCAGCTCGAGAAGGTCCGCAGCGCGGCACCCGAGGAGATGAGCCAGGCGATGCGCCAGAACGCGCGCCGGCTGGTGGCGCTGGCCATCCTGAAGGACCGCAATCCCGCGCTCTACGCCATCCGCGTGGAGGACGTGCGGCTGCAGCTGGAGCTGCGCAAGCTCGGCGAGGACTTCCGCGCGGCCACGGAGGCGGGCGACGCCGCCAAGGCCGCAGCGCTCGATGCGCAGATCGCCGCGAAGGTGCGCACCCAGGTGGACGTCGACCTGCGCGCGCGCGCGCAGGAGCTTGTGGCGCTCGATGAGCAGGTCAAGTCGATGCGCGACGAGCTGGTCAAGGAGCAGCGCGACACCGAGGCGCGGGTCGCGGAGCGGATCGAGGCGGTCCGCAAGGGCCAGCCCATCCAGGAGCGCGGGATGTTCGGCGACGGCGGTCCCGGTGGCCGGGGGCGTCCGCGCGAGCCGGGCGCCGAGGGCGAGCGCCCGCGCGGCCAGCCGGCGGCCAAGCCGCGGGCCGACGCCTGAGCGGGCGCCGCGTCCTGCTGCATCCGTAGACTCCGCGCGTGCGCGCCACGCATCATCGATGGACCACGGTCGGCTGGGTGATCCTGGCGGCGGTGGCGTCGCTGTGCGTGCTGTCGGCACCATGGAGCTTCGGAAGCGTCCGCACGGCGACGGTGAGCGAGCCTCGATACGCCGCGAGCAACCTGCAGCTGAGCCGGCTTCCGCCCGCGTGGCGTGCGCTCGAGGCGGACGACGCCGCGCGGCTGGAGGCGGCGCGCGCCGCGGGCGACTACGTGCCGGGCCGCATCCTCGGCACCGATGCGCTGGGGCGCGACATGCTCGCGCGCGTGCTGGCGGGGGGCGTGGTCAGCCTGGCCGTCGGTGTGTTCTCCGCCGCCGTGGCGCTCGTCATCGGGACGGCGTGGGGCGCGGTGGCCGGCTTCGCCGGGGGCCGCGTCGACGCGCTGATGATGCGCTCCGTCGACATCCTGTTCAGCCTGCCCTCGATGCTCCTGGTGGTGCTGCTTGCGGTGGCGGTGGACGGATTCCTCGGCCGCTCGGCGGGAACGCTGCCGGGCTCGGCGGTCGCCGCGGTGGAGTTCGTGGTGCTGCTCCTGGCGATCGGCGGCACGGGGTGGCAGACCATGTCGCGCGTGGTCCGCGGGCAGGTGCTGAGCATCCGGGGGCAGGGCTACATGGAGGCCGCGCGCGCGGTGGGCATGTCGCCCGTGCGGCAGTTCCGCGTGCACGTGCTTCCCAACCTCGCGGGCACCGTGGCCGCGTACGCGACGCTCGCGGTGCCGGCGGCCATCCTCAGCGAGAGCTTCCTGAGCTTCCTGGGGATCGGCGTGCGCGAACCGCTCCCGAGCTGGGGAAACCTGGCGAGCAGCGGGCTTCCCGAGGTGAACCTCGTGAACAGCCGGTGGTGGCTGCTGGCCGCGCCGTGCGCGATGATCGCGGTCACGCTGGTGGCGCTCAACTTCGTCGCCGACTCGCTCGTCGCGGGCCTCGACCCCGCGATCGGCCGGTCGCGGCGCGCGTGAGTCGATAACGCGCTCGCCGCGCTCGCGCGCGGCCGTGGCGGCGTGCGTTGCGCTACGCTTCCGTGCCCGAGGCAACCCATGCAGAATCGATTCGGCCTGAAGGACTTCGTGTTCCTCGTCGTGCTCCTCGCCACGCTCGGCAGCGTGTGGCTTTCCATGGTGCAGAAGACGCGGATGGAGCTGGCGCAGGCGGACGCGCAATCCAAGCTCGACGCGATCGAGCAGCAGCTGGCGCAGCTCTCGCGGAAGGTCGAGCAGGGCGTGGCGGTGGCGCCGCAGGCGGGCGGCGCGCCCGCGGCAGCCGACGACTCCTGGGCGCGCCCGGGCGTCAAGGTCGAGCGCTGGCCGGTGCCCTCGATGGTGAGCGACCCGACCAAGGTCCCGGGGTTCAGGGAGGGCGGCACCTTCACCGAGCTCTTCGACTCGCAGTCGCAGAAGTTCACGCCCTACATCGCTGGTGACGTGCTCTACACCTTCGTGCTCGCGCGCGTCTGCGAGAGCCTGGGCACCTTCAATCCCACGACCCTTCAGCTGGAGGGATCGCTCGCCGACGCCTGGCAGGTCGACCCCGCCGGCCTGTGGATCCGGGCGCACATCCACCCGCGCGCCTGCTTCAGCGACGGGAAGCCCGTCACCGCCGAGGACGTGCGCTGGACCTACCGCGACTTCATCGCCAACCCGCTCATCGAGGCCGAGCGCTCGCGGAGCATCCTCGACAACCTCAAGGACGTGAAGGTGATCGACGATCGCACCGTCGAGTTCGTCTTCGGCGAGCCGCTCTACTCCAACCTGAACACAGCGTTCCTGAACCCGATCCTGCCGAAGCACTACTACTCGCGCTTCGAGCCCTCGCAGCTGAACCAGTCGACCGGCCTGCTGATGGGGAGCGGCCAGTACCGCATGGCGCGCCTGCCGTCGGGCCCCGACGACCTCGACAGCCAGTGGACCACCGGCCAAGACATCGAGCTCGAGCGGAACGAGCAGTACTGGGGCGAGAAGCCGCCGATCGAGCGGCTGCGGTACCGCGTGGTCAAGGACGAGATGGCGCGGCTGGTGGCCTACCGCAACGGCGAGGGCTCGATGATGACGCCGTCGGCGCCGCAGTTCAACCGCGTGGCCCGCGAGGACCCCGACTTCGGCAACACGACCCACATGCTGCGCTGGACGAACATGCGCGGCCTCAACTCGTTCATCGCGTGGCAGTGCGGCCCGCGCAACGGAAAGCTCACGCCGTTCCACGACAAGCGCGTCCGGCGCGCGATGACGCACCTTCTCGACCGGGAGCGAATGATCCGCGACATCTGGGACGGCATCGGCGTCGTGTCGAAGGGCCCGCTCAACCCCGAGAGCCCGGCGAGCGACCCGGCCGTGAAGCCGCTGCCGTTCGACCCGGCCAAGGGCATGGCGCTCCTGAAGGAGGCCGGCTGGGAGGACCGCAACGGCGACGGCGTGCTGGAGGACGCCAAGGGCGACCCGTTCGAGTTCGAGTTCACCTATGCCACCGGCGGCGAGATCTCCGAGCGCATCGCGCGATTCGTGAAGGACAGCTACACCAAGGCCGGCATCGCGGTGACCACCCGGCCCCTCGACTGGAGCCGGTACCAGGAGATCCTGAAGCTGCGCGACTTCGACGCCATCACGCTCGGGTGGGGCTCGAGCGCGCCCGAGAGCGACCCGCGCCAGATCTGGCACTCCGAGAGCATCAAGGAGGGCGGCGACAACTTCGTCCAGTGGCGGAACGCCGAGTGCGACGCGCTCATCGAGAAGGGCCGCCGCACCATGGACACGCCCGCCCGCATGACGGTGTGGCGCCAGTTCGAGGCCGTCGTCGCGGAGGACCAGCCGTACACGTTCGTCCGCGTCGCCCCGTGGCTGCGCTTCGTGAAGCGCGAGTTCGGCAACGTGCACACCTACCGCTCCGGCCTCCAGCCGGAGGAGTTCTGCCTCGTCGCCC
>Ga0192647_101480_pt1 | contig 15338 bp, 14 predicted proteins | sample LauGreFa1BDMLBSN_2_FD_133046 | JGI IMG/M metagenome (GOLD analysis project Ga0192647, IMG submission 133046) | Freshwater lake microbial communities from Lake Michigan, USA - Fa13.BD.MLB.SN - reassembly | ecosystem: Environmental > Aquatic > Freshwater > Lake | place: Lake Michigan, USA...
CGCGGTCGGTGCCGCAGGCGTGGAAGTGGCCGAGGTGCTTGCCGGCCTTGAGGATGGCGGCGGCCTGGTTCTTCTCCTCGATGTTCATGTGGAACGTGTCCAGGTGCAGCTTCACGGCCGGGGAGTTGACGGCCTTGACGAGGCGCAGGCCCTGGTCGCAGGTGTTGAGGAAGTCGGTCTCGAAGCGGTTGAGCGGCTCGACGCAGAGGAGGACGCCCTTCTTCTCGGCGTGCTTGGCGAGCTGCTTGAGGTTCTTGACGACGAGCTTGAAGTGCGCGGCCTTGGTCTTGTCGTCATGCGAGCCGATCAGGCCGACGACGGAGTAGAGCGGCCCGATGATGCGCGGGCAGCCCATGGCGGCGGCCTGGTCGACGAGGGCGGTCAGGTACTTCTGGGCGTTCTTCTGGTCGGCGGCGCTGCCGCGGAAGTCGCGACCCGGGCCCATGGCCGCGCAGATCGAGCCGATGGCGAGTCCGGCCTTGGCGGCCGCGGCCTTGAGGACGGCCGGGTCGACGTGCGAGGGGTCCTCGATGGCGATCTCGACGGTGTCGAAGCCCCACTTCTTGAGCTTCTTGAACATGGACACGCTCTCGTTGGTGAACGGCGAGGCGTAGAGGAAGGTGTTGAGGCCGAAACGCATGGTGAGGTTGGGTGGGAGGGGGAAGGCGCCCAGATTTGCCGAGCCCGCGGGCACGGTCAAGGCTGGGCCTCGTTAAGACGGCTTTTAAGGGACGAGTTCCCCGCGGAGAAGCAGGCCGCCGGGCAGGAAATGACGGTCCGCGAAGCGCTCGGGCTTGTCCATGGTCTCCTTGCGCTGGGCGAGGATGGCGGCCTTGTCGAAGGCGTCCGGGAGCAGTTCCAGGCGGACCGTGTGGACCGCGTCGGGCAGCTTCGTGCCGACGGTGAAGGTACTGAGGCGCGCGTAGGTGCAGTAGGCGTCGAAGCGGGTGACGACCTTGGGCGCGCCACCGTCGAGCGTCACGGCGACCTTGCCGCCGGCCGGCCCGATCACGTCGTAGATGGCGCAGTGGGTCCCCTTGAACTTGAACTCGAGGGCCTGACCGGCCTGGGTCAGGCGAACGAGCGCCGGCAGGCGGTTCGCGTAGGATTTCGCCAACGCGTCCTTTTGCGGGTCGAGCGGCGCGATCCCGCCGGGGAGCTTGGTGGCGGCGATGGAGAACAAGCGGGCGTCCTCGAAATTTTCGGCCGCGAGCGGCGCGGGCAGCGCGTGCTTCATCGGCTTGCCCGACGCCTGGCCGATGGCCGGCAGGGAACGCGTGATGGCCTCGAGATACATCCGGTGCCCGGTCTCGACGTGCGGGTGGACGCTGTCGGGGGCGAAGACGACCTTGTCGCCGAGGGCGGCCTTGGCCTCGGGGGTCTTCGGCAGCGGGGCCTTCCAGAGGACCTTGCCCTCCTTGCTCAAGCGGGAGACTTCCAGGCCAAAGTGGATCGTGGGGATGCCATAGTGCTCGGCGACCTTCTCCATGGCGGACGCGGAACGCGGGAACTGGCCGGCGGCGACCGTGGGCGCCATGCCCTCGACGAGCGTGTAGACGAAGCAGATGTCGCAGCTCGGATTGGCGCGCCAGGTCTGACGGACGATGCCTTCCATGCAGCGGATGATCTGGTCCGGCGCAGCGCCCCCATCGTTCACCGCGAACTCCACGAACAGGAGGTCGGGCTGCTTGGACAGGACGTCCTGCTGGAGGCGGAAGACGCCCAGGTCCGAGCCGGTGCCGCCGATGGCCGCGTTGATCTCGATGAACTTCACGCTCGGGTAGGACTCCCGGAAGTGAGCCAGCGACTTCACGCGCCAGCCGGGCTGGGCGGTGATGGAGCCACCGAGGTAGGCGACCTTGATTTCCGGCCGTTCCCCCGACCCGAAGACTCCCCGCGCCTTCGCCAGGAAGTTGGGCAGGCCCGTCCGCGGGCGGCATTCCTTGGCCTCCGCGAGGGTGAACTCGGGTTCGGCAGCCGGCAGCAGGCCGACGGACAGCAACAAGGCGCAAAGCAGGGAACGCATGGGGTGAGAGTGAGTCCCGCCGCGCGGACGGAAGTTCCCGCCGGACTCAACGCGGCAACTCGACCTTGGCCCACTCGGTCTCGGCGGCGAGCAGGTCGCGCTCCGCGAACTCCCAGACGAGGACCTTGACGCCGCGCAACCTTTCGGGGTGGCGCGCCAGTTCCTGCCGCACCAAGGTGGCGCCGCCGCCGTCCTGCCGGATCAAGCCGACGGGACGGCCCAAGCGCCAAGCCAGCTGCGAGCGCAACCCGGCCCCGGTGACCTCGCCTTCCTCGAAGATACGGCAGAAACTATCCCCGAGCAGCAGCACTTCGGCGCCGGCGGGCGGCGTCGCGGGCGCGCGGCCTTGCGCATCGGCGACGACCAGGCAGGCCTCCTTCGGCCGACGCTCGTCGACCACGGACGCCGCCCGCAGCCGCTCCAGGTCGGCGGGACGAAGCACCATCTCCTCCCGGACCTGGTAGACGCCGGGGATGCGCGCCCACCCGATCGCGTCGATGATGGCGTCGGCCGCGACATGGAGGCCGCGCTGCGACCAGTGCGTGTCGGCGGGCTCATACCACGGTTCCTCGGCGAGGCCCGGCGCGGGCAAGGCGGCGAAGACGGCGGGCAGGTCGACGACCTCGACCCCGGCGGTGCGCAGCGTCCCGAGCACGGCCGCGGTCTCGGGCGCGCGCCAGGCGGCGACGCCGACGGTGAAGCGCCGGGCGACGCGGTCGGTCAGCAGCGCGGGCTTGAGCGGGGCGACGACCACGACGAGCCGGACGCCCCGCGCGGCGAGCTGGCGATGCCAATCCAGGATCGCCGGGACGGCCCGCGCCTGCACGGCCGGCGCCGGCCGTTGGGAGACGAGGCGTACGTCCGGCCGGTAGAACAGCCAAGGCTCGTCGGCGACCACGCGCCCCTCGAGCACCGGCGAGGCCTGGCCGCGCAACCACGCCAGACCGGGCAAGGCGGCGAGCGCGCGGGCGTAGGGATTGCGGGCGGCGGCCGCGGCGAACTCGGCTTCGACGGCGCGGAGGTGGGCCGTCGTCGGCGGGCGCCGGACGAGGCCGGCGCCGGTCGGCGCGACGCCAACGGCGAGGTCGGCGTACCACTGCGCGACCGGCAGGGCGACGAGGGCCGCCAGGAACAGCAGCACGAACTTCCTCTCGCGGCGGGCTTTCATCAGAATTGGAAGTAGAGGAAGGGGTTGGGTCGCTGGGTCGACAGGAGGCCGAGCGACAGCAGGAGGAGCAGCAGGCACAGGACCGCGCGGCGGCGCGACAGGTGGCCGGACCACTCGTGCGCGCGACGGCGCGACCACATCAAGGCCAGCCCCAACACCAGGATCAGCACGTGCGGCAGGGCGAAGAGTTCCGCGCCCAAGAGGCGGACCGGCGCGCCGCCCGTCCCGTCGAAGCGCACGAGGGCCGCGAAGTAGTCGCCGGCGGCCGCGAGCGATTCGGCGCGGAAGAACACCCAGCCGAGCAGCACGAGGACGAAGGTCGCGAGCACCCGGAGGAACCGGGGCAGGTCCTCGTACCAGGCGCGGCCGCCGAGCCACCGCTCCGCCACGAGCAAGGTCCCGTGCCAGAGGCCCCAGGCGACGAAGGTCCAGGCGGCGCCATGCCAGAGCCCGCCCAGGACCATGACGAGGAGCAGGTTCAGGGCCGTCCGCGTCGGGCTGCGCCGGTTGCCGCCGAGCGGGATGTACAGGTAGTCGCGCAGGAAACCGCCGAGCGAGATGTGCCAGCGCCGCCAGAAATCCGTGATCGATTCGGCGAGGTACGGGGCGTTGAAGTTGCGCGGGAACTCGAAGCCGAAGAGGCGGGCGAGGCCGGTGGCCATGTCGGAGTACCCGCTGAAGTCGTAGTAGAGCTGCAGCCCGTAGGCCACGAGGCCGAACCACGCCGTCGGCGCGTCGAGTTCGCGGGCCGCGAAGGCGAGGTCGGCCGCCGGGGCGAGGGTGTTGGCTATGATGACCTTCTTGGCCAAGCCCAAGGAGAAAAGGGCGAGTCCCGAGGAGAAGCGCGCCCAGGAGTGCCGCCGCTCGGCGTAGGCGGGGGCGATGGCGCCGAACCGGAGGATCGGGCCCGCGATCAGCTGCGGGAAGAACGCGAGGTAGCAGGCGAAGTCGACCAGGCTGGCCATCGGCTTCGCGTCGCGCCGATGGACGTCCACCAAGGTGCTGATCGCATGGAAGGTGAAGAACGAGATCCCCAGCGGCAGCGCCCAGCGGGTGGCGGGCGCGGGGGCCCAACCGAGGGCCGCCGCCAGCCGGTCGTAGTTATCGAAGGCGAAGCCGAGGTACTTGCCGACGAAGAGGACGGCCAGCGCGAGGCCGACGCCGACCGCCAAGCCGAGGCGCCGGCGGCCTTCCGGGAGGTCCTCCCGGCCGAGCCACCGCGCGAGCCCGAAGGTGGCGAGCGTCAGGACGAAGAGGGCCGGGACCAGGCGGGGATCCCACCAACCGTAGAAGACGTAGCTGGCCCCGAGCAGCCAGCGGTTGCGGGCCGGACCCGCCGCGGGCAGGAGGTAGTAGCCCGCCAGGACCAACGGCAGGAAATAGCCGAGGAAGATGGGCGAGGCGAAGACCATGCGTCAGTCGGCGTCGGTGCGGAGGGCCCAGTAGGTCAACGGCGGACGCCGCCCGAAATACTTGTCGACCAGCCCGCCCATGTAGTGGTCGTCGAGCGGGATGGCCAACGCGAGGTGATGCCGGTCGCCGGCGACGAAGGCGCGGACATCGCCGCCGATGCCCGGCGCCTTCGCGTCCGCCGCCGCCGCGCGCGGCTTCCACGGGTCGTAATGGGCGACGTAGATGGTGTCGCCGGGCAGGACTTTGCCGCGGGCGCACGAGATGACCTCGTACTTCAGGATTGTCGCATAATGGTAGAGCTCGCGCTCGAAGACCGCGCCTTCCGGGACCTCGGTGAGGCGCGCCACGACCTCGACGTTCCCGAGGTTGGCCGGGAAGGGCTTCGGCGACGAGAACGGCCAGGCCAGCCAAAGGAGGAAGCCGCACACCACGAGACCGGTACCGATGACCGCGGCCGGGCTACGGGACATCATCGCGGCAAACCCGGCGCCTCCGCCGCCGTCCAGCAAGGTTCGTGACCCGCGGGGAGGACGAGGGCCGTCGCCGGCTTGGCCTGCGGGTAAGTCCGGCGCAGTCCGGCCTCCTCGGCGATCATCGGGGTCTCGGCCAGGCGGAGCAGGCCCATGGGCGCGCCTTGGTTCGCCGGGTCCCCGTCCTCGCGGAGATTGCCCGTGAAGAGGAGGTAGCGACCGTCGGGGGAAAGGTGCGAACCGTAGAGGTGCCGGCCCGTCTCGGCGTAGACGAGCTTCGGCTCGGTGCCGTCCGGGCGCGCCTGCCAGATCTCGGTCCAGCCGTAGCCGCCGTTCTCGCCGGCGTGCGGACGGCGACGCGAGTACACGACGCGGTCGCCGCCGGGCGCCCAGTCGGGCGTGCAGCAATCCGCGACGCTGACGGCGGTCGCGTTCAGGGTCGCCAGCTCCAGTCGCGCGATGGACCAGCCGGTGTTGAAGCCGTTGGAGACGCCGACGATCGCCCGGCCGTCCGGCGACCACGTTGGCTGCTGGTAGAAACCACCGCGCGGGAAAGAGCGGACGACTTGCTTCGTCGCGAGGTCGACGATGGCGAAACCCCTGGGCTGCAGGGTGAGGAGCTGCCGGCCATCGGGCGACCAGGTGGCCCAAGGCAGCGCCCCGTCTTCCCCCAAGGAGCGGGCTTCGGCGCCGTTCGCACGCGCCAGCATCAGCCGACCCTGCCGACCATAATCGTTGCCGCTCACGGTCTGGCCGCGGAGCATCGCGCGGAAGAGCAGCTGGCGCCCATCGCGGGAAAAGAGCGGGTAGAAATCCTCCGTGTCGGGGGAGTTCGTCAGGTTGCGCACGTCCGTACCATCCGGACGCATCGCATAGATCTCCCAGTCGCCCTTGGGCGAGCGGGCGGAATAGGCCACCCAACCCAAGGGTCGCACCTCGGCCGCCAGCCGCGCCGTCTCCGCGGGCGGAGCCGCGAGCGCGAGGCCGGTGCAGCCGAACAGGACAAGGAGCCGGGATGCTTGCGCCATCGGACGGCTATCTTGGCCCGGAACCATCGGCGCTGGCAAATCCTTAAAGAAAGCGGCGCGGCGAAAACGGTTTGCCTCCGCCCGCGCCGCGGGAACATTTCCCTCCGACCATGAAAAGGCTCCTGCTTTGCCTCGCCGGCGTCCCCGGACTGTACGCGGATGCTTACACGGAACGCGTGCAGGCCGTGACGTCGACCCCCGGACTCGTCGCGTTCTGGGACTTCACGAAGCGCGAGGCCCCCGGCGCGCGCTTCACCGCCCACGTCCCGGCCGGCGCGAAGCACGACTACGCGCTCGACGCCGGCAACTACGTGCGGGACCTCTGGGGCCAAGGCCCGGCGGCGAGCTACGCCGACTTCCCGCTGCTGGGCTCGGGACCTTTCGGCCAGGCGATCCGGATCAAGGCGGAGACGAACCCCGACTTCCGCCCGCTGCTCTTCGTACCCCGCGCCCGGCTGCACGACACGCCGCTGGACATCAAGGGCGCCGGCCAGGCGGTGACCGTCGTCGTCTGGGCCATCCGGGAAAGCGGCAACCACGCGCTCGCCGGCATCTGGCACGAGGGCACGGACCTGAAGGAGAAGTCCACCGAGACGATCGCCAAGGTGGAGCGCGGCCAACGCCAGTACGCCCTCTTCGCGGGCCTCAACAAGGAAGGCGCGGCCTGCGGGCACGTGTCGGAGAACGGCGCGAGCTCCTTCCTGAACAAGTACGCCCTGCATAAGTGCAACTCGGCCGAAGCCTCGCCGAAGGTCCCCGCGGACGCCGACCCGGCCACCTTGGCGAAATCCTGGCGGACGTTCGCGATGAGCTTCGACAGCCGCACCCGCGAGCTGACCGGGTGGCTCGACGGCGCGAGCGGCGACCGCTGGCTGGAGAACCCGCAGAAGGACCGGCTGCTCTCGTTCGCCGCCAACGCCTGGCTCCAGGGACGTCTCGCGAAGATCCCCGGACTGCAGGAGGGCGAGGACCCGAAGTTCCCGGCCGACCAATACTTCAATCCCCCGGAGGAGACGCCGGTGAAGGTCACGCCGCTCGAGGAACAGGGCACCCGTCGGCGCGAGCTCCGGGAGTACCGCTACACCAAGGTCAAGGTGACGCTCGTGGATGGCCGCGAGGTCGACCGCGAGCTCGCCGCGCTGCGGCTCAACCCTTGGTGGTTCCCGCACGACCTCTACACGCCGAAGGCCGACGGCACCGGCGGGCCGTTCACCATCGGCCGGGTCATCCACAGCTCCCGCGGCGTCGGCTTCACCGGCTGGATCGGCGGCGTGGCCGTCTTCAACCGGGCCTTGGGCGCCGCCGAGCTGGCGCAGCTGCACGCGCTCGCGACGGCCCCCCTCCCCGCCCCCGCGGCCAAGTGAGCGTCGCGCACTAAACGCTTTCGTCCCGTCGGCGGGACGCCAATAGTCGGGGCATGGACAACGTGACGCACGCCGCGCTCGGCATCGCCGCCGGCATCGTCGTCCGCCGCCAAGGGTGCTCGCTCCCGGCCGCCGCGGTCGCCGGCCTGCTCGCCGCGGAGGCGCCGGACCTCGACGTCTTCATCCGCCAGGCCGACGACCCGCTGGTCGCGTTCCGCTGGCACCGGCATTTCACGCACAGCTTCGCCTTCCTCGCGGTCTGGGCGGCCCTCACGGCGGGCCTCGTCGCGGGCCTCTTCCATTGGCGCGGCCGGCACCCGGGACCTTGGACCGGCCTGCTGCTGCCCGCCGCCGCCGGGACCCTGACGCACCTGCTCTGCGACAACTGCACGAGCTACGGGACGATGCTCCTGTGGCCCTTCTCGGAAGCGCGCTTCTCCTGGGATTGCCTGCCGATCATCGACCTGCTCGCCACCCTGCCCTTGCTGGTCCTGGCCATCCTCGCCTGGCGGCGCCATGCGCCCCGCCTCGCCGCCTACGGACTGCTCTGGTTCTCGGCCTACGCGCTCGCCGGGGTCTGGCAGCAGCGTCGCGCCGAGCAGGGCGTGCGCGACTGGCTCGCGACCCGGGGCGTCGCGCCGGCGAAGCTCGCGGTGAAGCCCACCATCTCCAACCTGCTCGCCTGGCGCGCGATCTGGCTGCACGAAGGTCGCTGGCAGGTCGCGGTGGTCCGCGTGACGCCGTTCGGTGGCCGCCAACTGCTGCTCGGCGAGACGCGCGCCGCGTGGACGCCGGCGAGCGCCGGCAACCCGCCGCCCTTCTCGCCGGGCGCGCACATCATCGCGGACTTCTCGGTCTTCACGCAGGGCTGGAACACCTATGACCGCGCGGACGGCGCCATCCTCGTCGGCGACATCCGCTTCGCGATGCTCCCGACCAGCAGCCGCCCGCTCTGGTCCGTCCGCTGCGGCCCCGGCGGCACGGCGGCGGAGACGTCGCTGATCATGGATCGGCGCCTCGACGACGGCGACTGGGGCCGGCTCCTGGACTTGCTCACGGGCGCCGACCCGCGTTACTTCCCCATCCCATGATCGCCCGCCTCCTCCCCTGCCTCCTCCTGGCCGCCGTCGGCGCCGCCGAGCCGACCTGGAAACTCGCGCTCGAGGAAAACTTCGACGGCGCCGAGCTGAACCCGAAGGTCTGGAACATCGAGACGGGCAAGCGCCGCGATTCGCTGAATTCGCCCAAGGCCGTCGACCTCAAGGATGGTATCCTGAAGATCACGACGTGGACCGACGCGGACGGGACGACCTACTGCGGGTTCGTGACGACCCGCAAGAAGTTCGCCGTGACCCAGGGCAAGGTCGCCGCGCGGTGCCGCTTCAGCGTCCAGCCCGGCACGCAGATCGCCTTCTGGGCGCAGTCGCCGACGTACGGCAAGTCGGGCAAGGCCGCCGGCGCGGCGGAGGACGGCGTGGAGATCGACATCCTCGAGACGACGGGGCTCAAGAAGGGCGGCTACCAATCCGTGCTGCACTGGGGCCCCTACGGCCACAAGGAGGAGAAGAAGAACAGCTCCGTCCAGCACCCCAAGCCGGTCGGCGCCGAGTGGCACGACTACGGCGTGGAGTGGGACGACTCGGGCTACCGCTTCACGTTCGACGGGACGGTCGCATGGACCGACGCCAAGTGCCCAGGCTCCAAGGCCCCGCAGTTCCTGCTGCTCACGAGCGAATCGAACATCAAGGGCTGGAACGGCGAGCGCCCGAAGGAAGGCTACGGGCTCAAGGACGCGTCGAAGAACACCTTCGAGGTCGACTGGGTGAAGGCGTGGGAGCGCGCGCGCTGAGACGACGCCCGGCGCCCGCCGCATGGCCACCCCCCAACTCGGCCGCAACGTGGGCGCCGCCCTCACGCGGCTCGCCCTGGGTCTCCTCTGGCTCGTCGGCCGGCTCCCGTGGTCATGGCAGCGTCGATTGGCGGACGGCTTCGGCGCCTTCGTCTTCCACTGCGTGCCCATCCGTCGCCAGGTGACGTTGGTGAACCTGCGCCGGTGCTTCCCGGAACTGTCCGCCGGGGCGTGCCGCCGGCTCGCGCGTCGACATTACCAGTCCCTCGCGCTTGGCCTCCTCGAGGTCGGGCGCTGCTGGTGGCGCCCCGCCGGCGACCTGCCGGCCTGCCGCCTCGAAGGCTTGGCCGGACTGGAACGCGCGCGGGCCGCCGGCCGGGGCGTCCTGCTTGTCTCCGGCCACTTCACCACGCTTGAGATCGCCGGCCGCATGCTCGCCCTGCGCGCGCCGATCTGCTGCCTCTACCGCGACCCGAACAATCCCGTGCTGGCCGACCTGCTCCGCCGGCACCGCACGGCGTGGACCAACCGCGCCATCGAGATGCGCGACCTGACCGGCCTGATCCGGGCCCTCCGCGACGGCGAAACCGTCTGGTATGCGCCCGACCAAGGGAAGTGGACGCCCCAGTCGGCGGTGCTGCCCTTCTTCGGACAGCCCGCCATCACGAATACATCGACCCACCGCCTGGCCAAGCTGTCCGGCGCCGCGGTCTTCACCTTCTTCCCGCGCCGCGAAAAGGACGGCACCTACGTGCTGACGATCGGCCCCGAGTTGGCGGATTTCCCTTCCGCCGAGGCGGAAGCCGACACCTTGCGCCTGACGGCCCTCCTGGAGGACGCCATCCGCGCGGCGCCGGAGCAATACCTCTGGGTTCACCGTCGCTTCAAGGGTTTCAACGGCCAGCCCCCCAGCCCCTACTAGGCCAAGGCGCGCCGGTAGATCGCACCGAGTTGCGCGACATGCGCGGCGGGCGAGTAGCGGGCGGTCACGGCGCGACGACCGGCTTCGGCCTGGGCGCGCGCCTGCGCCCCCTCCGACAGCAAACTCGCCAAGGCCGCGGCCATCGCCTCGGTATCCTGGGGCGGAATCGCGAGACCGGCGCCACCGGCCAAGACCTCGCGCAGACCGCCCACGGCGAAACCCACCACGGGGACGCCGCAGGCCATGGCCTCGATCGCCGCCAGGCCGAAGGGTTCCTCGCGCGAAGGCACGATGACCGCCGAAGCGTGCGGCAGGAGGGCGTCGACATCGTCCCGGAAGCCGAGCATCCGCACGCCCTCCATGGGCGCGTCCGCCGGCAGGGCGCCTTCGCCGATCACCGCTAGCACGGCGTCCGGTCGGCGGCGGCGCAACGCGGCGAACGCCCGGGCGCCGAGATCCTGACCCTTGCGGCGGGAGATGGCGCCCATGAGGGCGATGACCGGCGTGGCCGGGCCGACGCCCACGGCGGCGCGCAGCCGATCGGGCGCATCGGCCGAAGCCGGCCGGAAGCGTTCGCCGTCGACGCAATTGGTCAGCACCGTGATCGGCCGCGCCCAGTTCCAGGGGAAGCAGGCCTGGCGCCGGGCGACGTCCGCGGAGACCGCGATGAGCTGATCGTGGAAGCCGGTATGGAGCCGGGGCTGGCTGGCATGGAGATGCGCGACGCTGCGGATACCGTGGAAGTGCCGCAGCACCGCGGCGAAATTGCTCGAGCTCGTGAGATGCGAATGCACCAGGTCGATGCGTTCCCGGCGACAAAGGGCCGCCATCCGGTCGACCTCATCCAGGGGCCAGCGCCGGAAAGTCGTCGGCAGGTGCGGGACCTTGCCGGCCAGCTTCTGCTCGATCCAAGAGCCCGTTTCGGCGGCCAGCCAGACATCGTGACCGGCGGCCTGCAGCAGGGGGATGAGCCGCTTGGCGTAGACGACGGCCCCGTTGGTGCCGAGGTTGGAGGCGGCGATGAGGAGGCGCATGCGGCTCAGTTCATCCCCGGCCGATTCGGGGCATCGGTAGCCGGTCGGGTCGGGGACGCGAGGTCAGGTCGTGCGCCCATGGCCATGGTGCGCGCCTGGCGGGATGGCTGATGCATCCGCCCTAAATTGGGTCGTGGCCAAAGGTGGTCAACGATGCATCGCGAGTCCGCGCGCGCCACCGACCTCTATAGTGCTTATAGCATCCCCTGACGCAGGCGGCGGAGGGGGAACGCCCAACGGGCCCGGCAGCGCGGGCTTCCCCCGGCCGAGCGAGCGCCGCTCACTTGAGGAGTTCGACCTTGCTCGGCGGCAGCTTGAGGTCGGCGGGCAGGCCCGGGAAAACCTGGGCGAAGAGCGCGGGCTGCTTGGCGAAGCCGGACCCGTCGAGGCAAGCCCACGCGGTCGTCCCGACCGTGCGGATCCCGACCATGAAGCCCTCGGTGCGGACCCGGTTCTTCTCGATCCGCATGACGATGACCAGCGGGACGAAGACGATCTCCTGGTCGCCGGCGCGCACCGGCGCCGAGGGCGCGCCCACGGCGCAGTCCTCGAAGCGGAAACCGGCGAAGGCCTTGACGGAGGCGCGGACGGCTTCCTCGAATTTCTGGCGCGAACCGGCCAGCCGCAGGATCGCCGGGTGCGTGTGCTTGATGATCGGCTCGGGGTCGCCCCGGCCCATGGCCTCGTTGAGCTCCTTGATGAGCGCGACCAACGCGGCGGCGTCGGCCGGGGCGAGGGGGGCGACCGCGGGCGCGGACGCGGCCGGCTTGGGCGCGGCCGGGGCGGCGACGTCCGCGGCGAGGGCGCAGGCGGAACCGGCGAGGAGGGCGAGGAGACGGAACATGGTCAGCGAAGTTCGAAGCGGTAGGTGGCGAGCGCCTCGGAGGAGACGCGCACCTGCCCGCGGGTGGCGGGCGCGAAACGCGAGGCGTGGGCGGCGGCGAGCGCGGCCTCGTCGAGGAGGCGGCTGCCGGCGGACTGGACCAGCTGGACGGCGATCACCGCGCCGGCGGGATCGAGCTGGACGCGGACGGTGGCGAGTCCCTCGACGCCCGCGCGGCGGGCACGCTCGGGATAGGTGGGCTCGACCCGGTCAAGGAAGGCGGGCGGCACGAACGCGGGCGGCACGGGCGCCGGGGCCGGGCCCGGCACGGCGACCACCGCAGGCCCCGGGGCGCTCGGAGGCTCCGTAGATGCGGGAACCAACGAGGGGGCGGACGGGGCGACCTCGGTCGCCGCGACGGCCAGGCTCACCGGGAACGGTGGCGGCAAAGCCCCACCCCCCAAGCCATCGCCCGCCGGCACCTCGCCGGGCAAGGCCACCGGCGTTTCCGGCGTCAGCACGACCACGAGCAGACCGCCCTCGGGCGGACGCACCTCGCCGTGTCCGACGAAGGAGCCCGACCAGACGGCCGCCAAGGCGGCGAGGTGCGCGGCCGTGACGGCGGACCAGATCAGGAGATGACGGCGGTGCGGACGCACTTGAGCAGGGTCGACCGAGGGGAGGTCTCAGTCAAGAGCCAGCCGTGTCATTTGGCGAAGTCCGGCACGACGTACCAGAGCAGCCGCCAAGCGCCGCAAGGCTGGGCCCGGGTCGGCCGTGCGGTGCGCTCGAGGGCGAGGAGGCCGGCCTTGCGCAGACGAACCCCACCGGCGGGCAGCCCGAGCAAGGCCTCGGCGACCGCGGCGAGGTGAGGGTTGTGGCCGACGACCAAGCGGTCGCGGCGGGTCTTCGCGAGCTGGACGGCGGTCTTGAGCGGATCGGCTTCCGGCTCCAATCCAGGCAGGACCTTGAGGGGCAGCGGACCGCCTCCGAGCATGCGCAACATCTGGGCGGTCCGCACGGCGCGGACCAACGGGCTGTGCTCGATCGCCGGCACGGTCTGCAGGGGGACGCGGCCCACGCCCTTGGCCAACTCCGCGACTTGACGCTGCCCCTTCGGAGAAAGGTCGCGCGTCGCATCGGGCACGCCATCCACGGCGTCGGCGTGGCGCAGGAGGTAGATTCGCATGCGAATGAAGGTGCGGGCGGCCTTGGTTTTTGCAAATCGGTCTTGCCCTCGACGCATGACGGCCGAGAAATGCCGCCCGTGCGACGACTCGCCTGCGCCTTCCTCCTCGGCCTTTCGGCGCTGGGATGGTCGGCGACCGGCGCCGGCTACAGCCGCGTGGGCATGACCCTCGCGGGCTCGATCTGCGTCGACGCCGCGACCGGCGAAGTGCTCGCGCAGGACCGGGCGGACGGCCTGGGCCACCCCGCGAGCGTGACGAAGCTGATGACGATGCTGCTCGTGCTGGAGGATGTGCAGGCGGGCAAGACCACCTTGGCCAGCCGCGTGACGGTGACGAAGGCGGCGGCGGGCGTGGGCGGTTCGCAAGTCTGGCTCGCGCCCGGGGAGTCCTTCCCGATCAGCGAACTGCTCTACGCCCTGATGCTGCAATCGGCCAACGACGCCGCGGTCGCGCTCGCCATCGACCGGGCGGAGACCGTGCCGGCCTTCGTCGCCCGCATGAACCGACGGGCGGCCGAACTGGGCATGTCCCGCACGCGTTTCGTCACGCCCAACGGGCTGACCACGGGGGCGGGCCCGCATGACACCACGACGGCCCGCGACCTCGCCAAGCTCTGCGTCGAGGTGTGCAAGCGGCCGGAAGCGCTGCGCTTCACGGGCACGCAACAGCACAACTTCGCCCGCTTCCTCAAACCGGTCGCGATGGTGAACCACAACCACCTCCTGCCGACGTTCCCAGGCTGCGACGGACTCAAGACCGGCTGGACCGTGGCCGGCAAAGCGTCCATGGCGACGACGGCGACGGACGGTCCCCGGCGCGTGATCGCGGTCGTCCTCGGGTGCGACAGCCCGCAGGGCGCCAAGGCCGCCCAACGTCTGCGCGACCAATTGGCGGGCGAATTGATGAAGGATGGCCTCGGCAAACTGGCCGCGAAAGAACTGGCGAAGTCCAAGCTGGCGAAGCCCGTGTCGGTGGCGGCAGCGACTCCTAAGATGGCCCCCGCGATGAAGCCTGAACCTGGCTTCTGGGACTGGCTGGGGGATTTATTTAGTTTCTAACCCCTTGCCGAACATAGGGTAAGGGTGATTAGTGAACATTTGTTCATTTTGCTTGCCTGCGGGCCGGGATTGGACACGTTCCTCCTCACCAACGCACCACGCCCATGTCCGCCAAACCCGAAACCACCGCCAAGGAAACCTCCGCCAAGGAGAAAGCCAACGTTCAGGCCGCCGAACGCAAGACCCTCGACCTCGCCCTCTCGGCGATCAACAAGCAGTACGGCGACGGCACCCTGATGCGCATGGGCGACGCCACCAAGATGGCGGTCTCGACCGTCTCGACCGGCTCCGTCGCCATCGACCTGGCCCTCGGGGTCGGCGGCCTGCCCCGCGGTCGCATCGTCGAGATCTTCGGCCCGGAGTCCTCCGGTAAGACGACCCTCTGTCTCTCCATCATCGCCGAGATCCAGCGCCAAGGCGGCAACGCCGTCTTCGTGGACGTCGAACACGCCCTCGACCCCCGCTACTCCAAGGTCGTCGGCGTCGACCTCGACAACCTCCTGGTTTCCCAGCCCGAGTCCGGCGAAGACGCCCTCAACATCGCCGAGACCCTCATCCGCTCCGGCGCGGTCGACGTCATCGTCATCGACTCGGTCGCCGCCCTCGTCTCCAAGCAGGAGCTCGACGGCCAGATGGGCGACTCCACCGTGGGCGTCCAGGCCCGCATGATGAGCCAAGCGATGCGCCGCCTGACGGCCGCCATCAGCCGCACGAACTGTGTGGTGATCTTCACCAACCAGATCCGCGAGAAGATCGGCGTAATGTTCGGCAGCCCCGAGACCACCCCCGGTGGCCGCGCCCTCAAGTTCTTCTCCTCCGTCCGCATCGACATCCGCCGCATCGGCCAGATCAAGGAGCCTTCCGGCAAGGTCATCGGCAACCGCACCAAGGTTAAGGTCGTGAAGAACAAGGTCGCCCCGCCCTTCACCGAGTGCGAATTCGACATCATGTACACCGAAGGCATCTCCCGCACGGGCTCGGTCCTCGACCTCG
>Ga0192647_101484_pt1 | contig 15325 bp, 9 predicted proteins | sample LauGreFa1BDMLBSN_2_FD_133046 | JGI IMG/M metagenome (GOLD analysis project Ga0192647, IMG submission 133046) | Freshwater lake microbial communities from Lake Michigan, USA - Fa13.BD.MLB.SN - reassembly | ecosystem: Environmental > Aquatic > Freshwater > Lake | place: Lake Michigan, USA...
GATAAAACGGCAATAATCGTTGCCGTAGGTGAAAACGCATCAAACATATGCGTTAATTCAGAAAATGAAGAAAAGTTATCCGACTGAAAAAAAGACAAATCTCCCTCATAATCAAAATCATAACCGACTGCATGAGGAATTTGCTTGATGAAAATGATAGCTCCAACACCTGTCAGCATACCTTTAATGACGGCACTTGGAAAATAATGCGCTATGGTTCCCATTTTGGTGAGCCCCATCAGAATTTGACACATCCCCGCGATAAATACCGTTAGCAAAAACGCACTAAACCCAAGTGATTCAATACTACTGAGCATAATGATTACAAGTCCAGCTGCAGCACCACTAATGCCAAGTGAAGAGCCACTCAATGGTGCTACTAATATACCACCCACAATACTGGCAATTAATCCTGAATATAATGGCGCTCCGCAGGCAAGAGCAATGCCTAGAGACATAGGAATAGCGATAAAGAAGATAGCTAGACCCGCTGAGAAATCATACTGTAAATTTTTAAATTCAATCATCGATAAAACCACTAAAATTATTATTAGACACACAAAAAATTAAATATGTTTTTCATCAATACCTGAAAAACGTTGGTAGCCGTTTATTTCAATGAATTCAACGCGTATATTGTCGTCTAAAGTGGTTGCTAAAAAATCTTTAATGGTTTCCAAAATATCATGATCAATAAATTCTGCTTTCGTTGTATCAATAGTGACATGACTATTTTCTTCGATACTCAAAATACATTCACGCAGTACCGCCTTATTCAAAAAATGACACATCCTTATTAAAGCAAAGCTGGTAATGTGAACCTTCTTTAGACAGTGTAATTGGAACATGATAATTGGCTTTTATGACAAAGAACAAACCAATTGTCATGCCAATTACCATATTCGTCCTTACAACAGCAGTTTCTATGTTGATTGAAGCAGCACATATGAGCATTCACTAAAAAACTAATTAGCTCTCTCCAACTCCGAATGCGCCCAGAAACGGCTTTTTGCCAGAGCATCAAGCAAACCATAATTACCATCATGTTTGATTGCAAGCGTAGGAATTGACGTATCACGAATAATTTGCTCCGCAGTATCGCCCAGTAAAATAGTGCTTGAACGTGAACGACCATGCGTACTGATAACGAGTAAATCTGCGTTGAGTTGCAATTTTTCGTACAAAATCGCGTGTGCGGCATTACCCCCTTCCATAAACACAGGTTTCACACTTACGCCATGCGTTTCAACCGTGGCAAGGAAATTTTCAAAGGTTTTCGCTTCTTGCCATTCTACTTGTTCAATATGTTCATCGTAACGCACGGCAACTTCATCAAAATAAATGTGCAACGCAACGACTTCTTTTAAACCATACATTTTTGCCAGCGCAGTGGCGTGTGACAAACTGTCAGCAGACGCGGGTGAAAAATCAATTGGTGCGACAATGCGTGTGATTTCAGGTTTGGCATTTTCAGGCACCACCCACACCGAAGCCTTTGTTACCATTGCCAAATGCGAAGCGAGCGAGCGACGTTTGATTTGTTGTTTGCGATGTCCGAGTAAGACTAAATCGGTATTTGATATCACAATGTATTCAATCAAATTATCAATATGCGACACGCTGTTAAAGACTTGCGATTGGAACGTTAAATCATTTCGTGACGTATCAAAATAATCATCCACTTCCTGTTGAATACGCGCCTTAATCTCTGCGAGTTCTTTGTTGGAATAAGGCGGTTTTTTAGGCGGCAAAGTGTGAATGAAATGGAATTCTGAGCTGATGCCATGTTTTGCCAAATTTGCCGCATAACGCAAAACTTCAGCGTCTTCTTCATTCATAGCAAGCAACACATTTACGCAGCCAAATTTGCCTGCCGCATTAACACGCTCTTTTACCGTTGCATTCGCTGTATCTTGGTGAGGCGCATGAGCAGGTGTTTTATCTAAGAATTTAAATAAAATTGCATACAAAATTAACGCAGATAAAACGCCTGTTAAAAAATCTGTTAAAGGAACCAACACAGCGGTATAGATCATTAAACTGGCATGGAATTTATTGTGTTCTAACACTTGTTTAATTTCAGCGGGTTTGAACATATTACTGGCAACCCAAAGCAAAATCCCACCAATGCACGCCATCGGTACCATTTCCAAATACTCTGCAATGTAATAAGCCAACGCGAGTTTTAAAACGGCTTTGAAATAGCCTGCAAGCGGCGTAACGGCTCCCGCTTTAATACTTGTTGCGGTTCTTGCGAGTGCGCCTGTGCAAGGAAAACCATTGACCAGCGGCACAATGATTTGCACTAAACCTTGTCCCCAAAATTCTTTATCTGGATTAAACGGTGTTTTGCGATTGTCTGCTAAACGGTCAGCCATCGATGAACAAAGCAAACTTTCAACGCCTGAAACAAACACAATCGCCAGTACAAAAAACACAATATCAATCATCACGCTCGTTGTGAGGTCTGGCATCACGGGTGGGGTGAATTGGAAAAAATTGTTAGGAATTGAGCCGTAAATATCGCCAACGAGTTTAATACCTTTGTCTTTTAAAACTGTCGCGCTCAAAAGCGTTGATAACGAAATGGCAAGCAGTGGCGCGGGAATAAAAATAGAAATTCTCAACAAAATTTTGGTTAATGCAAACGTACCTAAACCAATAGCTACCGCCCAAATGTTGATTTGACTAAAATCAATGGATGTTTGCGCGAGCGTGCTAAAAAAATCGCCTTCACCTTGTTTAACTAGCAAATCACCGAGTTTTGTAACGCCTAAAATTTCTTTGAAATTCGTCATAGCAATAACAACAGCAATGCCAGCAGTAAAACCGACAACGATAGAATTAGGTACTAATTTGGCATATTTTCCCAATCCAAATACGCCCATTAGCATCAAAATAACACCCGCAATCACAGAAACTAAGACTAAAAATCCGTGTGCCTCTTGCAACGTACCGCCGCTAGCTTCGCCGTATTTTGTAATCAAACCTGCAATGACAGGAATAAATGCCGCTGTCGGTCCATAAACTTGATATTTAGAGCCACCAAAAGTTCGCCCAACCGCACAAGCTAACGCCCCTGCAATAATGCCTTGTTCTGGGCGCAAACCCATTGCCATTGCAAAGCCCATTGCCATCGGAATGGCTGTTAGGGCAACAATTAAGCCCGCACTAAAATCGCGGTACACAACTCGCCCCCAGTTAACACGGTCTAAATCTTCCCACCTGCTATCGAAAAACGTAAAAAATAGCTTTAATCTTTGCAAAATCATTGGTTTCTCCTTTAATAAAGTAGTTAATCGCTATCACTTTAGTATTATGTGAAATCGACTCAATTAACTCGAATACTCGACTCCGCACTTTCTTGCATATAGCTTTCATCACCTACAAAACTAGTGTGGCAGACAGTTGCATATGGTGTTTGCTTGATAATTAAAATCAGCCCAATCGCCGCGAGCATCCCCTCAATCAACGCCGAGGGGAAAAAAGCACCCATAATTCCCGCGCGTAAATACCCCAAAATTAGCTGCATGATACCCGCTAAAATGACGGCCACTAATAGCCCCTGTATTCAATTTGCTTATGAATCATTTGAAATTCTGTTTTTTTTAATGTTTAGTTAATGATCTAAAAATCTAGATGGAATCTTTAAATATATAACCTTGACTGCGTCTCGTAACAATACGATGTTTACCAATCTTTTGACGTAGTCGAGAAATATAAACTTCAAGAACGTTACTATCTGGGTCAGTATCCATTTCATATAGACTTTCAATCAATCTCGATTTGGTCAAAAGCACATTGGGATTTGACAAAAATAGCTTGAGTAACATATATTCAATAGGCGTTAAATCGTGAACAACATGATCATTCGTAACTGTTTTATTATCTTCATTCAAATACAAGCCAAATGATTCAACACCTGCCGTTGAATATTGGGCTATTTGAGAATCTCCTTTATCGCTTTTATTCATTCCATTAATGCGTGAAAGCAATGCTTCAGTGCGGAAAGGCTTACCTAAGTAATCATCTGCTCCAGCCTTAAAACTATCTACACGGTGATACCAGTTATCTTGATTAGTAAGAATTAAAACAGGCGTATTCAATCCATTTAAGCGCCACATTTTTAAAATATCGAGTCCCAATAATTTGGATAAACCTAAGTCAAGCACAATGATGTCGTAGTCTTCAGTAAATCCCATAAACTCGCCTGACTTTCCATCCGTCGCTAAATCAACAGTAAAGCCAGATTCGACTAAATCTTGTTTGATTAAATCCCCAAGGTGCTGGTCATCTTCAACAAGCAATAATTTCATTTCTCTTCACCTTAAATATGTCCATGTAACAAAAGTATAAAATTTTTTAATAGTCTGAAATAATAAACAATGAAACAACCAAAATACGGATTAGAATGGATTTTGAATTCATATTAACGACTCATTTGGATTGAATTATAGATTATTCATCTGAATTGAAACTGAATAAGACAATCTTTTAAAATGAATACAGACTTTTGATTATTTTGAAGTGAATAGATGGATTTAATATTCAGTTATTATTCATAAAAATTATAAAATTTTATTTACAAAACAATAATATAAATCTATTGAGACTTGCAGCCCTGCTATTAAAAAATTTTCGCTATTTTTATATTGACAGTCAATTTTCTTAGTAGTAACCTAGACTCGCAGTTGGTTATTTTTTTACTTTAAGATTTATAATTCTAATAAAATTAAGGAGAAGATAATGTACGCAATCACAAAAAAATCTGTTTTAAAATCTATAGCAACTTTAGGTTTATTAACAGTAGCTTATACAAACCCCGTCATGGCAAATGATCATGATAAGGAGTGCGTAAAACAGCATGAACATAAAACCAATTGGGATAAATCGCAAAATCATTTAGATATAGCAAATCCTAATAATTTTTGTCACAATTCAATAGAACAAAAAGAACCTGATAGAATTTCATCTGGTGAGACTATAACAAATCATGACGGGTATGCTGTAGATGTTGATTAATGGTTTGAAAAAGCAGCTGTATGCATTTAATTTCTTTACAATTGACTGCGTACGGCTGTTCTCGTTAAGTTTAAATATTTAAACTATTGAATTGAACTTTTTAAAATAAAATAATTTTAACTAATAGTTTCACACTTGTTATTTTAACTTCACTCATATTAAGTTTTTTATTATTAGGATGACTTATACGCATCATGTTGCCGTCAACTAGAAATTGACTGTGATTCAACTACGCTTTCCCCTTGCACAGAAGATTTGGAAATTCAATTTATATTAAAACGTTTTGTAGCGTTCGATACACGAGTTTCTTTAATTGGCTTTACATTTTATCAGTATCGTTCTCCTCTTTATAAAAATGAGCGAAATAGCATAATAGAATTTCAAAAAATGACTTGATTTAGATTCACCATTTTTATTCTTACGATAATTCCCTTATAAATTAAAATAATCATTTATGTTATAGAAACAATGGTCCTACAGGCAGCGACCATTACAGTTGGATGTAAGTACAGCTTCGCAAAATGCCATAAAGCCTAATTAGCCTTAACCGCTCTATCTATGTAGAATACAATCACAGTTTATTTGGTCCCATCAAATTGATCTACCTAATGACAAATATAAAGAAATTGCTTTTTTTACTCAGTTTACTCACGCTAGCATCTTGTAACTCCCCCGAAGAAGTAACCAAAAAGCTTGATACCCATGAGGTTGCTAGCCCGATCATCAAAGATATTTCTGAAAACAGTGAATATGTGGCACAAATTCAATCGGTTAAATATGTTGAAGTACGAAGCAAAGTCAAAGGTTATATCGAAAAAATATACATCGATGAAGGGCAATTTGTTAAGGAAGGTCAATTACTTTTCACGCTCAATTCCTTAGAATTTGAAAAAGGGGTTCAAAAAGCCGATGCTGCTTATAAAAGCGCGATAGCCGATTATAGGGCTGCTGAAGTTGAATTGGCTAATGTGCAAAAATTAGTTGAAAAAGATATCGTTTCAAAAGCAGAACTTGACGTCATTAATGCAAAATCCGATGCGTTGAAGGCTGATATGGACGAAGCTTTAGTTAATAAGGAGCAAGCTGTTTTGCAACTTTCTTTTTCACATATAAGAGCGCCTTATAATGGGATACTTAATCGAATACCAAACAAATCAGGCAGTTTAATCGCGGAGGGGGATGTGTTAACTTCCATTTCTGACAGTCATGAAGTCTTTGCATACTTTAATCTTTCAGAAATAGATTACCTCAATTATATATTATCGGCTGAAGAGCAAACAAAAATTGTCCGTTTAAGACTCGCAAATCAAGCACTGTATAATCATCTTGGTAAAATTGAGATGATTGAGAGTGAAATTGATCATGGGACAGGTAACATCGCCTTTAGAGCAAGATTCCCCAATCCCGATGCGACATTAAAGCATGGTTCACATGGTAAAGTGATGGTGAATAAAGCAATTAAAAACGCATTACTCGTCCCGCAGAAATCTACTTTTGAGATTCAAGATAAACTCTATGTTTTCGTTGTTAATAACAGTGGCATCTTGGCGCAAAGAAATATTATTTCTAAAATGCGTATCCCCGATTTTTATGTCGTCGAATCAGGCTTGACCAAAGAAGAAAAAATCCTGTTTGAAGGGGTGGCTAATGTAAAAGACGGTTACAAAATAGAGCCTATCGAAATTGATCTAAAAAAAGCGATGTCGCTTGAGAGCGAATAATATGACAAGTAGATTTATCCATCGCCCTGTTTTATCAATTGTTATTTCAATCATTATCACCTTACTGGGGTTGTTATCGTTAACAAGATTACCGATTACCCAGTTTCCTGATATCGCACCGCCCGAAGTGAATGTCACAACCAAATTTATTGGTGCAAATGCCGATGCCTGTGTAAAAGCCGTTGTGACACCTTTAGAGAGGGCAATAAACGGCGTTCCAGGGATGGCTTACATGTCATCAGTTTCAGGCAATGACGGCACAAGTGTCATTCAAATCATTTTTAAAGCCGGTACAGATCCCGAAGTCGCCTCTGTAAATGTGCAAAACCGAGTAGCCTCGGTTTTAGATGAACTACCTGAAGAAGCGATTAAATCAGGGGTTATTGTTGAAAAAGTCCTAAACAGTATGTTGCTTTACATCAATTTATTCAGTACTGACGCAACATTAGATGAAAAGTTTCTATTTAACTTCACCGATATCAATGTATTGCGCGAACTTAAGCGAATAGAAGGCGTGGGGTTTGCAGACATTATGGGGTCAAGAGAATACGCTATGCGTGTTTGGCTAAAACCCGATAAATTAGTGATGTACAACATTTCTGCTAGCGAAATCATCCAAATATTAAAATCTCAAAATGTCGAAGCAGCGCCAGGAAAAATAGGTGAAAGCTCGGGGCAAAAATCACAAGCGCTACAGTACATTTTAAAATATACAGGAAAATATAACACTGAAAAAGAGTATGAAAATATCGTTTTAAAGAGTAAATCAGATGGCGAGGTACTTAGATTAAAAGATGTTGCCGATGTGGTTTTCGATTCGCAGGATTACGATGTTTTATCAAAAGAAAATGGCAAACCCTCTTCGGCAATCGTTTTAAAACAACGTCCAGGAAGTAATGCTAAAGCGGTTATTGAAAATATTAAAACGACGATGGAAGAGATCAAAGTAAACTCTTTTCCCCCTGGCATGGATTACTCTGTGAGTTATGACGTTTCTAAATTTTTAGATGCGTCGATTCATGAAGTGCTAAAAACGTTAATAGAGGCATTTTTACTGGTTGCGTTAGTCGTGTTTATTTTCTTGCAAGACCTCCGCTCTACATTGATTCCCATAATCGCTGTGCCTGTGTCACTCGTGGGTACGTTCTTTTTTATGAACTTAATGGGGTTTTCATTAAATCTCATCACACTTTTTGCTTTAGTGCTGGCAATTGGTATTGTGGTTGATAATGCCATTGTGGTTGTTGAGGCCGTTCATGCAAAAATGGAATTGGGAATTCCTGTTAAAAAAGCTACCGAACAGGCAATGCGAGAAATCAGTGGCGCCATTGTTGCAATCACGTTAGTGATGTCAGCTGTTTTTTTACCGGTTGCTTTTATGGAAGGATCTACCGGTATATTTTATCGCCAGTTCTCACTCACTATGGCATTTTCCATTGTACTTTCAGGTGTGACGGCATTAACTTTAACGCCAGCGCTTTGTGCATTATTTCTGCAAAACACGCATGGACTCAAAAATAAAGCACCTTCAGCTCTCGAATGGTTTTTTGAATGCTTTAATCAGTGGTACGCCAAGCTGTCAGATCGTTATAAAGGACTAATTTGTGCTATTGCAAATCGCAGCGTGATTACTTTTTTAATACTTATTGCCTTTTCATTGGGCGCTGGTGTTATTGGATTTACCGTACCATCAGGATTTATTCCTGAAGAAGATCAAGGAACGATTTACGCAAACATTACCACCCCATCAGGCGCCACACTTGAGCGTACAGATAAGGTCGTCAACGAAGTTCAACGTATTGCCGCTAACTTAGACGGGGTGGATTCTGTTTCCAGTCTGGCTGGATTTAGTGTGCTTTCGGATGGCACAGGAGCAGTTTATGGCATGAATTTAATTAGTTTGAAAAATTGGGCTTATCGAACGGTATCCGACAAAGAACTCATGACGATACTCGAGGAAAAAACAAAGCATATCAAAGATGCAAACATTGAATTTTTTACGCCACCCCCTGTACCCGGTTTTGGCAATTCAAGTGGTTTTGAAATGCGTTTATTAGATAAAACGGGAAGTGGCAGCCTTGAAAATTTACAAAAAGTGGCCAATAACTTTGTGGAAGCGCTCAATAAACGCCCAGAAATTGATAACGCGTTTTCTACATTCAATGTAGACTTTCCACAGTTTTTACTTCATATCGATAATGATAAAGCGGCTCAAAAAGGCGTGACAGCAGACAATGCAATGAGTACGCTACAAACCTTAATAGGAAGTGAATATGCCACCAACTTTATCCGTTTTGGTCAAATGTATAAAGTCATGGTACAAGCACTGCCTGAATACCGAGCTCAACCAGATGACTTAATGAAATTATCTATCAAGAATGACCGTAACGAAATGGTGCCCTTTTCATCCTTTTTAACGATTGAAAAAATCTACGGATCAGAGCAAATAACACGCTACAACATGTACACTTCAGCCATGATTAATGGGCAACCTGCAAAGGGATATAGCAGCGGACAGACAATTGCAGCCATTAAAGACGTTGCTGCAAACACATTACCTAAAGGATTTGGTTATGACTGGGCGGGTGCCTCACGGGATCAGGCTAACGCGGGTAATCAAGCTATTTATATATTTTTGATTTGTTTATTATTTGTGTATTTACTCTTAGCGGCGCAATATGAAAGTTTTTTGATGCCACTTGCGATTATCTTATCTTTGCCTATTGGCATTTTTGGTGCCCTATTTTTCTTATTCATAATGGGCTTAGAAAATAATATTTACGCGCAAATTGCTATGATTATGTTGATTGGTATATTAGGAAAAAATGCGATTCTCATTGTTGAATATGCGTCACTAAAACACCGACAAGGCAGTAATCCATTCGATTCCGCTATAGAAGCTGCCATTTTACGTTTGCGTCCTATATTAATGACCTCATTTGCTTTTATTGCCGGTCTTATTCCGTTAATGTTTGCTTCGGGCGCTGGAAAAATTGGCAATAACACGATTGGAGCCGCTGCATCGGGCGGTATGATTTTTGGAACCCTTTTTGGTGTTATTGTCATTCCAGGGCTATATGTCATTTTTGCAACGATTATTGAGCGTAAAAATCGTAGTGGCAAAAAAGACGAAGCGGCTTTCACAGAAACACTTTGAGCGTGAGATTGATGCGTAAAATAGCCTACGGATTTCTATTTTCAATTGCGGGGTTAACGGGGTGTTCTTCACTCAATACCGCTTTATCTATCCCTGAAAAAACACTACCCGATACCTTCACGCAAACAGTAGACAAAAACGAGGGAATCACAGTAGCAAGCGTAAACTGGCGTGAATACTTTACGGATAATAATCTTCAGAATTTACTTGATGAAGCGGTTAAGAATAATCCTGATTTGCAAATGGCATTGCAACGAATTGAAATATCGCGCTCAAGTGTCAAGCTAGCTAACGGTGCCTTACTTCCTCAGGTCAGTTTAAACGTTGGCGGGAGTGTTCGGCGATTTGGTTTATACACGATGGATGGTGCAGGTAATTCAACTACGCAAATCACCCCCGGTCAAACTATCCCAACCAATTTACCTGATATGTATTTAGGGATGCAGTCATCATGGGAAATTGATATATGGGAAAAATTGCGACATCAACGTGAATCGGCTATTTCAACCTATCTTGCCTCTGTGGAAGGGACGAATTTTGTCATTTCAACTTTAGTGGCTGATGTAGCGAGTTATTACACGGAATTATTGGCGCTTGATAATGAATTGGCGCTGGTGCAACAAACCATTACAAAACAGCAAGAGGCTTTAGAGGTTATTCAACTTCAAAAAGAAGTCGGTCGCGCAAATGAATTGGCTGTACAGCAATTCCACGCTGAATTACTCAATACCAAAATATTAGAAAAAAATATTCAGCAACAAGTTATAGAAGTTGAGAATAAAATTAATTTTTTACTTGGAAGTTACCCTAAGCCAATTAAACGCAATAAAGACGTTTTTGCACGTGAACTTCCTGCGCAAATTGCATCCGGCTTCCCTTCTCAATTATTAGCCAATCGCCCCGATATTCGAGAGGCAGAGTTTAAAATTGAAGCCAGTAAATTTGATTTACAGGCTGCAAAAGCGGCTTTCTATCCTAACTTTAATATTACGGCAAGTCTCGGATTTCAAGCATTTAATCCTGAGTTTTTATTTTCTTCCCCTGCTTCAATTGCTTACTCGGTGTTCGGTACATTAGTGGCTCCTATTATTAATATGAACGCATTAAAAGCGCAATTTAATACCGCGCAAGCGAATCAATTAACAGCTATGTATCATTATCAGAAAACCGTTTTGAATGCGTATGTCGAGGTAGCCAATCAGTTGGTGGCTATTGAAAATCTTCAACAGGTTAATTTGCTTAAAACGCAACAAAATGCACTGTTAAAGAAATCTGTAGGAACATCGGGGGAGCTTTATAGAACAGCACGAGCCACTTACTTGGAAGTGCTACTTGCACAACAAAACGCCTTGCAGTCCAATATCGAATTAATTGGTGTTATCAAGCAACAACGTTTATCAGCAATCAACATTTACAAAGCATTAGGCGGGGGTTGGAAATGATAATTGCCAAAAATGAAATAACATTAAATGAAAAAAATTAAATCAAACTGAACGCCTGCTAACGCAGCACTATTCAACATGTAACCTAATTATTAAAGTTGTTTAAAATTTTCCCCCTAAAAATTACAAAAAATATTTTTTTAAACGTTATTTATTTTAATTAGGCACTAAATTACCTGTTTAAATAAAACTAAAAAGACATTTCTTAAACTCAATGTTAATCGTTGTACCATCACAAATTGATCCACTAATAATATTAATATTCGCATTATGAACATCTGCAATTTGCTTAACAATTGAAAGACCGAGTCCGCATCCTAATCCATTAACATTTGAAATACGATAAAAACGTTTAAATATATTTTGTATTTCATTATCACTAATACCAATTCCATTATCCTCTATACTAATACATATTTTATTTTCATTATCTGTTATTTTTACATTAATATTCCCACCATGCTGCCCATAATTAATAGAATTACTTATTAAATTACTAATTAACTCATAAATTAATAATTCGTCACACATAATGTAAATCGGGTATTTTGGAGAATCGAATACAATATTTATATTTTTTCTAAATGCTGTTGATATCCAATTCACTATGCATGATTTTGTAATTTCTTTTAAATCATTTTTAGTTAAAATAAAACTTGCATTTGATTCTGCTCTTGCAAGACTTAGGAGTTGTGTAACTAAATTAGTCGCTCTGTTGGTAGATTCTTGAATATCAATTAATATAGGCTTTATATCATTATAATCATTAACAGTTAACGCATAATCAGCGTTTAATTTCAGCCCTGCTAACGGCGTTCTAAGCTGGTGTGCTGCATTTTCAACAAACTGTTTTTGTGAGTTTAGTGCTTCATCTAATCTTATATTTGTTTCTAATAGTTCATTCGATATATATTTCATTTTATAAAGATAAAAACCAATTATTACTGAAACTATTAAATAAAAAAATAAAGAAACAACCTCAATATTATCTGCAACTTCAAATGTATAATAAGGTGGATTAAATATATATATGTAAATTAATATATTAATTGAAACAGCAAAAATGCTAGGAATAAAACCAAATAATACAAATGATAAAAATGTGAATGGATAGATAATCAAAAAAGGATGGTCATTAAATGGAAGATATAGATAAGATAAACCAAATTCTGAAAATAAAATAATTGTTGCTAAAAAACATATTGCTATTTTTTTATAGGTGATTTTCATTTTTGAATTTCCTCTTGAATTAGATATCCAATTCCGTGAATAGTTTTTATATGGACATCTAGTGACTCAAAACGCTTTCTTAAACGATGAATGTAAACTTCAATAGCATTATCGCTCAATTCACCGCAACTAGAGCATAAATAGTCAGCAATATTATCTTTACTAACAACACTTCCTCTCTTAAGTATTAAAAATTCCAATATTTTATACTCACGAAGAGGTAAATCTAGGATCTGATTGTCGACTTTAATTTTATTTTCAAAAATATTAAATATTATTTTTCCTATAATAATATTTGTTTTAAAGCTTATCGACCTCCGAGTTAATGCCTTAACTCTTGCCAATAATTCATTTAATTCAAATGGCTTTACCATGTAATCGTCTGCACCACATTCTAATCCGTTTATTTTATCTTTAATATCACTTCTAGCGGAAAGAATAAGAACAGGAACAATCGATTTTTTTCTTAATTTTTTTAGTATATCTATACCATCAATATCGGGCAATCCTAAATCGAGAATAACCAAATCAAATTTTTGATATAATACACTTTCTGCAATTATTCCTGTAGATGCTAATGTTACATCAAATCCCTTACTACCAAGACTTTTATAAAGCCCCATTCCTAGAATGGCATCGTCCTCAACGACCAGAATTTTCATCTAAAAACTATCATTAGTGAGAATACTCCAAAGTCTGAAATTTAAAATCATCCACAATTGACTAGCTATTCATTGACCGTCTTTTTGAGATTAAGGAATTTTTAGTAAAACACCGTTTAAAATTATAAGATATTAAGTTGCAGCACTTAAATCACTGAATGAAACGGCTATTGTACCTGTTAGAACAACTAATTTAGTCACTTCAGCCTCAGCAACACCTGCAGTAGCCGTATTTTGAATGTTCCAAATTACGGTATTTGCTGAGCCAACTTCTACCAATAAAAAATGTGAACTTGAACTGCTGTCTAAAAATTTACTAGCAGTTTGAGTTGTGGCAAATAAACCAACAACATCTGCAGCCGAATATGCAGTACCAGAATTTGTGATAGAAATGACAGAACCATCTGGTGTTGTTGCGGACGCAGTAGCACCATAATTTGTCGTTGTAGATGTTGTGACAAAGGCATTCCCAGTAGCAACGCCAGCTTTAAGTGCGCCATTGACACCTAACACTTGTAGTTTGTCTGTAGCTGATAAAAAGTCTGTAATAGTATCGCCGCCTAATAAACCAGTAGCTTCTGTACTGCCATAGGCAAATACATCGCCACCATCACCACCAATTAAGCTATCAGCACCTGCACCGCCAATAATCGTATCAGCACCTGCACCGCCACTGATTGTATCCACCGCGGTACCACCAGTAATGCTATCAGAAAGGCCTGATCCTGTTATATTTGTCGCGGCTATGGTATCAATCGTCCAACCGCTTCCAACTGTTACTGCCGCTAAATTAACGGAATTTCCTGCTGCGTGAACAACCGCTGTAGTGACTCCTGATCCACCATTAGTGCTCGCTACTGTTGCCGTCCACGCACCTGTTGCGGTTGCAGTTGCGGTTGCGCCACTTGATACAATTAACACATCAGCTGAGCCACTCGCTCCCAAATCTGAAATGGTGTCAGAACCCGCTGTAATTCTAAATGTATCTGCACCTGCACCACCTGTAATATTATCACTACCTGCGGTGCCTGTTATATCATCTATACCTGAAGAGCCAGTAATAATTGCAGGGAACGAGGTTCCTATTGTTAATGAACCATCGAAATTCAATGAGCCCGCATTTTGTGAAGAGGTAATTGTACTAAAGTTATAGGTTGTTCCAGTTCCTGTAGCGACATTCTCTGGTTTTATTAGAGCAACGGCTCCATTAGATATATTAAGAATATCGGTTCCTATACCCCAATCTGTAATGGTGTCAGTTCCTAAATTTACGTTGATCGTATCATTACCTAAGCCACCAGTAATTTTATCGTCACCTGAACCGCCAGTAATCGTATCATCACCTAAGCCACCAATAATATTATCGGAAATAGCTGAGCCAGTGATACTATCGGCGCCATCTGAACCAGTAACTGTATCCCCCGTTGTTGCAGAGATAGTAATATTGAAGCCTTCTTTTTGCCCCGTTAAATTAACATTTAAGCTTGTACCGTTAATATTGATTTTTTCTACATTGATAATTGATGCATCTGTTGAATTTACAAATGCCGTAGTAATAGATAATGTATCATTTCCGTCGCCACCATCGATAGTATCAAGGGTTGTGACATCAGTCTCTTGGCTTGTTATGATAATAACATCATTACCTGAATCCGCTGAAATACTATCCGCACCTCCACCACCTTTAATGGTATCGGCAGCTAAACTACCAATAATAGTCTCTCCTGTACTACTTCCTGTTATATTTACCGAAGATTTACCAGCAACAATTTTGGTTGTACCTGAACCTGCAACAATAGTATTGGAAGTTTCAATTCCTGCAACGTTTTCTGTGCTACCCGTTAAAACTGTATAGCCTTTTGAATATAACCAATCTGTCGCATCACCGTTTAACTTAGCCGCATTGCCTTGTTTGAGGTATTCCATTTTTGTTGAACCTAACGCATTAAGCTGTACAAAACTAATAGCTTGAACAGCCGTGGTTGAAAGCGCATTAAGTTTATCTGCAGTTGTAGGAAGTACTGCACCGGATGTAAGGGCTGTAGTTGATGTGACTAAGCCAGCAAATGTCGTACTTTTCATTGCTTCAAT
>Ga0192647_101489_pt1 | contig 15297 bp, 18 predicted proteins | sample LauGreFa1BDMLBSN_2_FD_133046 | JGI IMG/M metagenome (GOLD analysis project Ga0192647, IMG submission 133046) | Freshwater lake microbial communities from Lake Michigan, USA - Fa13.BD.MLB.SN - reassembly | ecosystem: Environmental > Aquatic > Freshwater > Lake | place: Lake Michigan, USA...
GCGGTCTCGAGCGATGCGGCCGCGAGTTGCTTTTTGGCGTCGTAACTGACGCAAGCACCCAAACCCATGAGTGAGACGGTGAATACACAAGCAAGCAAAGGTTTGCCGCGCCAATTCAACATCCATCTCCCCAGGTTCAATCACACCCGTGAAGTGTATGACCACCAGCCAAAAGGGTTCAGGGCGCTCAGCGATTCCCTGGCTGCTTCAATGTCAGAATCGCTGCCATGCACACCCCAACTCGCTTCAAACGCTTGGCCGCCAGCTGCTTACTGAGCTTGGCCTTTCTTCCTTGGCAAGCCCAGGCGCAAGCCAAAACCGTTTTGCGGATTTCCTCGCCTGCCGTTCCCCAAGACTGGCACGCCAAAATGTGGAACGTGTTCAAAACGCAGTTGGACACCGAAGCCCCGGGGGAATTTGATGTTCAGATTTACCTCAACAGCAGTTTGTTCAAGCAAGCCGCTGAGGCGGCGGCGATGGCGCGCGGCAACCTTGAACTCAGTGCTTTGTCACCCGCCGACCTGTCGCGTCAAGTTCCGTTTTTTTCGGTGTTCACGGCTGGCTATGTGGTACGAGATGTGCCTCACCAGCAAAAGATTTTCAATGGCCCGATTGGCGAAGAAGGTTTCAAGCAAGTGTCTGAGCGCATGGGCATCAAAGTGCTGGCCACCGCTTACCTTGGCACCCGTCAATTGGTGCTTCGACAAGCGCGTGAGGTGAAAACCCCGGCAGACCTCAAAGGACTGAAATTGCGCATGCCAGCCTCGAAAGAATGGTTGTTTTTGGGCAATGCATTGGGTGCCACAGCCACGCCACTGGCGTTTGCAGAGGTGTACATGGCGCTCAAGACCGGCACCATCGATGCCCAAGACAACCCCTTGCCCACCGTGCGCGCCGCGCGATTCCATGAGGTCAGCCAACAAGTGGTGTTGACCGGCCACTTGGTTGACGCCTTGTTCATCGCCATCAGCCAAAAAACCTGGGATGGCATGACGCCCGCGCAACGCCAAAAAGTGCAAACTGCGGCCCAAGCGGCAGCGCGTTACAACAACGAGCAACGCTTGGCAGACGAAAAAAACATCTTGGACGATTTGAAAAAGCAAGGCTTGCGAATCACCACACCCGATGTCGCGGCCTTCAGGCAACAAGTCACCCAGCGCTACACCACCTCTGATTTGGCTGCCACTTGGCCAACGGGATTGCTGGCGCGGATTGAAGCGGTTCGCTAGGCGCATGCTGACCTTCAAACGTTGGTTGGAGCACATCGGAGGCTTGCTGTTTTTGGCGCTGTTTGTGGTGTTCATTTTGCAAATTGGCGCACGGTTTTTGTTCAATCAACCCTTGCCATGGACCGATGAAATGGCCGTTGTGCTGTATGTGTGGGTGATTTTTTGGGCGTGTGCTTTCATGGTGCCGGCCACTGCCCATGTGTCAGTTGATGTCTTGGTGAACCGCTTTCCCCCACCGATTCGTGCCGGGTTACACACCGTGGGGCAACTGATGCTGGGTGGCTTGGCACTGTGGGCTTTGCCCGCCAGTTGGGACTACGTGTGGTACATGCGCCGCGAAGCCACGGCCGTCATGGGCTTGCCTTTGTTTTGGGTGTTTTTACCCCTGCTGCTCGCCTTGGTGATGTTGGTGTTGAAAGCCATTCACAGTGCTTGGCAACTGGCTCAAACGCTGAGGTCCTTGCCATGACACTGGCCTTGTTGACCATGGTGCTTGTCATCCTGGTTGGCATGTTGCTGGGCTTGCCCATTGGCTTGGCCATGTGGATGTCAGGTGCGGCTTACCTGGCGGTCAAAGGACAGGACATGGCACTGGTGATCGAGCAAGTCGGACAAGGCCTCTACAACAGTTATGTGTTGCTGGCCGTGCCCTTGTTTGTGTTTGCGGCCAACCTCATGAATGCCGGCACGGTGAGCGAACGCATTTTTGATTTTTGCCGACTGCTGGTGGGTCGCATGCGCGGCGGTTTGGCGCAGGTAGACATTTTGGTGAGCGTGGTGTTTTCAGGCATGAGTGGCAGTGCATTGGCAGACGCGGCTGGCCCAGGCTTGGTGACGATTCGGCAAATGCTGAAAAAGCCAGAGTACTCCCCTGGCTTTGCGGGTGCCGTGGTGGTGGCCAGCGCCACGCTCGGGCCCATGATCCCACCGTCCATTCCCATGGTGATTTACGCGTTGGTGTCAGGCACGTCTGTCGGTGCTTTGTTTTTGGGTGGCGTGGTGCCCGGTGTGCTGATGACCTTGTTGATGATGATGACGGTACATGTCATCGCCACCCGACGCGGCATGCCGCGCGATGAACCCGTGCCGCGCCGTGAATGGTGGGGCATTGCTTGGCGCGGTGCTGCACCGCTGTCCTTGCCTGTCGTGTTGTTGGGTGGCATTTACTCGGGCGTCTTCACCCCCACCGAGGCCGCCGCCGTGGCTGCCTTGCACGCCTTGGTGTTGTCCGCTTGGGTGTTCAAGGCATTGAGCTTGCGGGCGTTTTGGGGCGTGGTGATCGAGTCTGCTCGCGCCAGCGCTGTGATCACCATCATTTTGGCGGGATCGTTCATGCTGCAATACGCTTTCACCGCAGAGGGTGTGCCTCAAGCCTTGGCAATTTGGGTGGAGCAGCAACAGTTACAGCCCGTTGCATTTTTGTTCATGGTCAACGCACTGTTTTTGGTGCTCGGGTGTTTTCTGGATGTGTCGGTGTTGTTGCTCGTGTTTGTGCCCATGTTGCTACCGGCGGTTGGGCTGCTGGGCATTGACCCGGTTCACTTTGGGGTGTTGGTCGTGCTCAACATGATGATTGGATTGATACACCCACCGTTTGGCATGTTGCTGTTTGTCACCAAAGCACTGACCGGCATTCCCATCATGGCGATGGTGCGCGAAGGTTGGTTGTTCCTGGTCATGCTGTTGGCGCTGTTGGTGGCGATGACCTTGTTCCCTTCCATCGTGCTTTGGTTGCCCATGCAAATGGGGTATGGCGCGGGGTAGTTTTTTCCAAATGGCTTTTTCAGTGACCAGGATTGATGCCAACTAGCGCTGCAGGGTTGACTGATGCAACGCAGCGCTGACCCAACGCGCCAAGTCGGAGGCAGACATCGCCCCAGGCTGCCTGGCCACTTCACGGCCAGCCGCGAAAACTGCCAACGTGGGAATGCTTCGGATGTTGTACTTGGCCGCCAGGCCTTGTTCGTCTTCGGTATTGACCTTCACAAAGCGGGCTTTGCCTTGCATGTCTTGGCTGACCTTTTCATACGCTGGCGCCATCATGCGGCAAGGGCCACACCACGGGGCCCAAAAATCCACCACCAAGGGCAAATCGCTCTTTTTCAATTGCGCATTGAATGCAGCTTCGTTCAAGTTATCCGGTTGAGCATTCAACAAAGAGGCGTGACATTGACCGCAACTCAATTCAGCTTGCAGTTTGTCCAACGGCACGCGGTTGGTGGCGTTGCAATGCGGACATACCAAGTGGATTTTTTGAACGGTAGCGTCTGTCATGGTTTCCTCGCGACGAATCCCACCAAGGCCGACATGCCCGAGTGGCCTGCACCCTCTTGGAGGGTGGTTTCATAGGTTTCACAAACCAGCAGCTCATAACCTTTGAAGGCTTGACGCAACAGGTCCTCGTCATACAGGTGTTCAAGCTTGTCGGGGCCACCGGTTTTATAAGTCAATTGGTTTTTACCGTAACCCTGAATCACCAAAACACCTCCCGGCTTCAAACTGTCTTTGATTGTTTCAAACAGTTCTGCGCGCTCATCAGGCGTGGCAAATTGAAAAAAGATGCCTGCCACCAAGTCGTATTTCGCAGGCTGCCACTCAAACGCTTGCCACGCACAACAAGAGAAATTGACATTCACTTGGCGCTTGTCAGCCAAAGCCTTCGCTTTAGCCACAGCAGGTGCGGAAAAGTCAAACGCATCGACGGTGAAGCCTTGCTGGGCCAACCAGACGCTGTTGCGTCCTTCACCGTCGGCTAACGCCAGGGCGTGACCTTGTCCCAAGCGTGCGGCTTGGGACACCAAAAACGCATTCGGCTCTTCACCAAACACGTAGTCGGGCGTGGAGAACCGTTTGTCCCACATGGCTTGGGGGTAAGCGAATCCAGTCATGTCACAGCGCGTTCAAAGGAATTTTGGCGTAGGCGATGCCATTGTCTTCCTTGGGTGGCAACTCACCCGCGCGGATGTTGATTTGCACCGCAGGCAGAATGAGCACCGGCATTTCCAACGTGGCATCGCGCTTGGTGCGCATCTCGACAAACTCGGCTTCGCTGATGCCGTCATGCACATGCACGTTTTTCGCCTTTTGCTCGGCGACCGTGGTCTCAAAATTCACAGGGCGGTCATTGGGCGGGTAGTCGTGGCACATGAACAAACGTGTCTCGGGCGGCAAGCTCAAAATCTTTCGGGTCGAGGCATACAAGGTTTTGGCGTCACCGCCGGGGAAGTCGCAGCGTGCGGTGCCCACATCGGGCATGAACATGGTGTCGCCCACAAACACCGCGTCGCCAAACTGGTAAGCCACACAAGCAGGGGTGTGGCCAGGCACATACATGGTGTGGCCGGTCAAGCCACCGACCTGAATGGATTCACCGTCTTTGAACAAATGGTCAAACTGTGAGCCGTCCGGCTTGAAATCGGCTTCCATGTTGAAGATGCCCTTGAACACTTTTTGTACGCCACCGATGTGGTCACCGATGGCGGTTTTGCCACCCAACTGGGCTTTGAGGTAGGGCGCAGCGCTCAGGTGGTCGGCATGCGCATGGGTTTCCAAAATCCACTCGACCTTGAGGTCGTGGGTTTTGACGAAATCAATGACTTTGTCCGCCGACAGGTGACTGGTGCGGCCAGACTTGGGGTCGTAATCCAGCACTGAGTCAATGATGGCGCAGGCAGACCCCGGTTTTTCGTAAACCACATAGGTCACGGTCCAGGTGGTGGGGTCAAACATGCCGTGAACTTGAGGATGAAAGGCAGCTTGAGTCATGTGGTTCATTCCTTTTTAAATTAGTTTTTCAATAATATATTGACAAACAAACTATTTGTCAATATACTTTTTGCATCACCACCCGAACAAGCAGGACATACCACCCATGCAAGCCGTGACCTTAGACCTTGAAAAAATGAAAACATCCGCGGCCTTGGCCTGCCGCCTGATGAAAGTCATGTCCAACCCTGACCGCTTGATGCTGCTGTGCCAGCTCTCCCAAGGCGAAAAGCGCGTGGGTGAACTCGAAGAAATGTTGGGCATTGTTCAGCCCACTTTGTCTCAGCAATTGACTGTGCTGCGTGAGGAAGAGTTGGTCACCACGCGGCGCGACGGGAAAAACATCTACTACCAAATTGCCAGCCCTCAGGCCATGGCCATCATGGCAGTGATGTACCAACAATTTTGTGGCAATGAAACAGGAGACAGCGCATGAATTTAGATTGGTTGCATTTCACACCTTGGGCGTCACTGTCAGGCGGTGTGCTGCTGGGCGTCGCCTCGGCGATGTTCATTTTGCTCAATGGCCGCATCTTGGGCATCAGCGGCATATTGGGGGGACTGCTGCCGCCCAAACTGGGCGACAGCATGTGGCGCATTGCATTCTTGGCAGGCATGTTTTGCGCCCCCGTGGTGTTCAACGCGCTCGCCCCAGCCGGCTTTGCCACCACCCCGCGGATTGACGCTGACGGGTTGAGCGTGGTGGCTGCCGGCCTGTTGGTCGGCATCGGCACCCGCTATGCCTCTGGTTGCACGAGTGGCCACGGGGTGTGTGGCTTATCCCGCTTGTCGCCACGTTCACTGGTCGCCACGATGTCTTTCATGGGCGCGGGCTTTCTCGTGGTCTATCTCGTGCGTCACATCATTTAACAAGGGGCCAACATGGTTAAAAACAGCATTCTTCACCGCGTCAGCGAATTTCTGGTCGGCCTGTTGTTCGGCTTGGGTTTGATCCTCTCGGGCATGACCGATCCGAGCAAAGTCTTGGGTTTTTTGGACCTGTTTGGGCTGTGGGATCCGTCCTTGGCACTGGTCATGGGTGGGGCGATAGCCGTGGGCTTTTTTGCGTTCACACTGGCCAAAAAACGCACCACCAATTTCTTGGGCGGCCTGCTTCGCATGCCCACCAACAACCAGATTGACAAGCCATTGGTCATCGGCAGTTTGTTGTTCGGTGCAGGTTGGGGATTGGCAGGCTTTTGTCCCGGGCCCGCCCTGGTCTCCATGGCCGATGGCCAACCCAAGGCCATCGTGTTCGTTGTCACCATGTTGATCGGCATGCTGGGCTTTGAATTGATGGACCGCTTTGTTCACGCGCCTCGCAAAGCTGAGCTGCCTTCGGTCTGATGTCATCTGCCGATCGCTGGTTACCCAGCCTGCCCATCTTGGAATGGGGACGCACTTACAACAAAGACAGTTTCGGTCGCGACACGGTGGCGGCGTTGATCGTCACCATCATGCTCATACCGCAAAGCCTGGCCTATGCATTGCTCGCCGGCCTGCCGCCAGAGGTAGGCTTGTATGCCAGCGTGGCCCCTTTGTTGTTGTATGCCATGCTCGGCAGCAGCCGTGTGTTGGCGGTCGGTCCAGTGGCGGTCGTGTCTTTGATGACGGCTTCGGCGGTGGCCGAGCATGCCAGCGCTGGCACCCATGCCTACTGGCAGGTCGCGCTCACCTTGGCGTTCTTGTCTGGCAGCATGCTGATGCTCATGGGCTTGCTCAAGCTGGGTTTTTTGGCTAACTTTTTAAGCCATCCCGTGATCTCTGGCTTCATCTCGGCTTCAGGCTTGTTGATCGCGGCCAGCCAACTCAAAACGCTCATGGGCGTGAAAGCCGAGGGGCACAACTTCATTGAATTGCTGGGCTCGCTGTGGCAACAACTGGCCCAAGTGCACCCCTTGACATTGGCAGTTGGCGTGTCGGTCACCGCGTTTTTGTTTTGGGTGCGCAAAGGGCTCAAGCCACTGTTGGTTCAACTTGGCATGTCCGTCAAATCAGCAGACATGAGCGCCAAGACTGGTCCGGTGGCCGCCATTGCCTTGACCACGGTGCTGGCTTGGCTGCTGGATTGGCAAGGTCAAGGCATGTCATTGGTTGGCAGCGTGCCACAAGGGTTACCACCCCTGACCGCGCCGCTTTGGGATCTGGCGCTTTGGCAAGCTTTGCTGATGCCTGCACTGTTGATCAGCGTGGTGGGATTTGTCGAATCTGTGTCAGTGGGACAAACGCTGGCCGCCAAACGGCGACAACGCATCGAGCCCGATCAAGAGCTGGTGGCTTTAGGCGCGGCCAATGTGTCTGCCGCTTTCAGCGGAGGCTTTCCCGTCACAGGCGGTTTTGCGCGCTCGGTCGTCAATTTCGATGCGGGTGCGGTGACGCCTGCGGCGGGCGTCTACACCGCTGTGGGCATCACGTTGGCTTCATTGTTATTGACACCCGCCTTGTTTTATTTGCCGCAAGCCACGCTGGCAGCGACGATCATCGTGGCCGTGTTGTCACTGGTCGACTTGGCCATCTTCAAGCAAACCTGGGTGTTCTCCAAACCCGACTTCATCGCGGTCACTGCCACGCTCTTGGCCACTCTGGCCATTGGCGTGGAATCCGGTCTGGTGACGGGTGTAACGGTTTCTTTGGCTTTGTTTTTATGGCGCGCGAGTCGCCCGCACATCGCCACCGTGGGACTGGTCCCCGGCACTGAACATTTTCGCAATGTGCTTCGCCACGATGTGGTTGTCAGCCCCAATTTGTTGTGTTTGCGCGTGGATGCCAGCATGTTTTTTGCCAATGCCCGTGGCATCGAGGACAGGGTGAATGCTGAAGTGGCGGCGCGCGTCGCATTGCAGCATGTGGTGCTGCAATGCTCAGCGGTCAACGACATTGACGCCAGTGCGCTGGAAAGCCTGGAAGCCATTGACCAGCGTCTGCATGACGCGGGTATTTCATTGCACTTGTCCGAGGTCAAGGGACCGGTGATGGACAAACTTCAACGCAGCGAACTGCTGACCCGTTTAAGCGGGCAAGTGTTTTTGACCAATTACCAAGCCATTCAAACACTGACACCCGAGGTGATTGCGTCTCGCTGAGTCACCAGTGACTTTGCGCTCACACCACAGCCACTTCAATCGGTGTCAGCCCTGCAATCCGCCCGACCATGGTGTCGCCAGCCACCACGGGGCCCACGCCTTCAGGTGTGCCGCTGAAAATCAAATCGCCCGGCTGTAATTCAAACAAGGTGGACAGATTAGCGATGGTTTCATTGATCGACCAAATCAAATGGCTCAGGTTGCTTTGCTGGCGAACTTGGCCATTGACTTCCAAAGAAATGTCAGCGTTCAACAATTCCCCAACGCTGGCTTGAGGGTGCAACAAACCCACGGGCGCGCCGTGGTCAAACGCCTTGCCAATTTCCCACGGGCGGCCCTGCTCGCGCATTTTGATTTGCAAATCACGGCGCGTCATGTCAAGCCCCACGGCATACCCATAAATATGGGAAGCAGCAGCATCCACCGCGATGTCTTTGCCACCTTTGCCCATGGCCACAACCAACTCAACCTCATAATGGAAATTGGCCGTCAATGAAGGGTAAGGAATGGACAACTTCTTGCCCGATGGCACAGCCACCACCGACTGCGCATCGCCAGGTTTGCAAAAAAAGAACGGTGGCTCCCGGTCGGGGTCAAACCCCATTTCTCGCGCATGCGCTGCATAGTTTCGTCCCACGCAATACACGCGACGTACCGGAAAAAACACATCGCTGCCGGCCACTGGCAATGCGTTGATGGTGGGGGGTTGAAACACATAGTTCATGGGTGAATTCCTTTCAAAAAATGTTTGCTTTGGCATCATCTGTGGTGGCCAAGCACTGGTCTGATCGCCAACCGTACAACCACTCCAAGGCATCGTAAAAACGCTCTGGGGAACGGCCACGCCATAAATCGTTGCGCACCAGCCTCTCCACCCCTTTGGCATGGTAGAGGCGCCCCATTTCACGCGACGACAACACAACGCGCGCGGTGCGCGCCACACGCGAACGTTGGTACAAATCAAAGGCTTGTTCAAGGGATGCGGGATGCACACGCAGCGCCTCGCCCAACGTGACGGCGTCTTCGATGGCCATGCAAGCACCTTGCGCCATGTATTGCGTGGTGGGATGCGCCGCATCGCCCAACAACGTCACGCGACCAAAACGCCATTGCGCAATCGGCTCTCTGTCAGCGGTAGCCCAGCGCTTCCAACTTTGGGGCAACTCAATCAATTGGCGTGCCTGCGCACATATGCCGTTGAAATAACTGCTCACCTCTTGTGCACTGCCTTCGGTCACGCCCCATGTTTCGGTCTGACGGCTGTGAAACGTCACCACGACGTTGTATTGCTCACCGCCACGCAACGGGTAATGCACCAAATGACAGTCGGGGCCCACCCAAATGCTCGCTGCATTCCATTGCAAGTCCATCGGAAAGTCCTGTTTGTCCACCACTGCGCGGTAAACCACATGACCCGTCACACGCGCCGGGTCGTTGACAAACTGCGCACGCACCGCTGACTTCACACCATCGGCAGCCACCAAAGCCTGACCCACATGAAAACGCCCGTGATGATCGCGCACAGTCACCGATTGCGTGTCCTGGGTGACATGCTCGACACGCGTGTCTGTCAAACATTGCACTTGTCCCGTGTGCATCGCGGCTTGATGCAAAACCTGGTGTACGTCCGTGCGGTGTATCACCGCATAAGGATTGCCAAAACGCTGTCGGAAGGCTTCGCCAGTGGGAATGCGGCCAATTTCTTTGGCATCCAATGCATCGGTCATGACCATGTGATCGGTGTAAACCGCATGATTGCGCGCTTGCTCGCCGACGCCCAATGCATCGAATGCATGGAAGGCATTCGGCCCCAATTGCATGCCCGCCCCCAGCTCGCCCAATTGCGCCGATTGCTCGAGCACCGTCACCGAAAAACCTTGCCTGACCAGCGCCAAGGCCGCAGCAAACCCACCGATACCGCCGCCCGCGACCAAGATGGGTAAATGGTTTGATTGAGTCGGTGCTTGCAAATCTGTTCCCTCGGGGCAGTGACCATGCGATGGCCAAGTTGGCATGGTTCGAAGTGATTTTGTCACGACACCCAACCCTGCTCTTGCATTGGGTATGCTTGTGCGTTATCACTTTCCAAAGGCTGTGTCATGGGTTTGCTGCTGGGCTGCATTGCCGACGATTTCACCGGCGCCACCGATTTGGCCAACAACCTGGTTCGCGCAGGCATGCGGGTGGTACAGACGATTGGCGTGCCAGATGCGCCCTTGCCCAGCGATTGCAACGCGGTCGTGATCGCTTTGAAATCCCGCACGATGTCGCCTGAACAAGCCGTGTCGCAATCACTCGCGGCCTTGCATTGGCTGCAGGCACATCACGTGCAACAGGTGTATTTCAAATACTGCTCTACTTTTGACAGCTGGTACAGCGGCGATGTCCGAGGCAACATTGGCCCGGTCACCGAGGCGCTGATGCAGGCCATGGACTGCAACTTCACCATCGCCACCCCAGCGTTTCCCGACAACCAACGCACCGTGTTCAAGGGCCATTTGTTTGTGGGTGATCAATTGTTGAGCGACAGTGGCATGAAAAACCATCCGCTCACGCCGATGACAGATGCCAACTTGGTGAATGTGTTGCAAGCCCAATGCCAACGCAAAGTCGGCTTGATCGATTACCGCTGCGTCGCCAAAGGGGCACAGGCCATCAAAGATCGCATCACTGAACTTCAGTCGCAAGAGGTCAGCATTGCAGTGGTGGATGCGTTGTCCAATGACGATTTGCTCAGACTCGGCCCTGCCCTCGCTGGCATGCCCTTGGTGACTGCGGGTTCGGGTGTGGCCATTGGTTTGCCCACCAATTGGGGCATTCAACCAGCGGCTGACAGCGCAAGCTTGCCCGCGCCCCGCGGTTTGCAAGCGATTGTCAGTGGCAGCTGTTCCATCGCGACCCAAGGCCAAGTGGCGCATTTTGTGGCGCAAGGGGGTGCGGCTTACCGTTTGGACCCACTGGCTTGGCCAAGCGACACACCGCCCAAAGACATCGCAGACCATGTGGTGCAGTGGGCATTGCCACATTTGAAAACATCGCCTGTGTTGGTGTATTCCACCGCCGATGCCGAACAGGTCAAATCCGTTCAAGCGCAACGCGGCACACTTCACGCTGGTGAACACACCGAACAAATATTGGCACTGGTGGCGCGGGGTTTGGTCCAACAAGGTGTGTCGCAATTGGTGGTGGCAGGCGGCGAAACCTCCGGCGCATGTGTGCAGGCCTTGGGTATTTCACAAATGACGATTGGCTCGCAAATTGACCCCGGCGTGCCTTGGTGCTTTGCCCCCAGCCAACACGCCACCACCGACGGCATTCATCTGACGTTGAAGTCCGGAAACTTCGGCAGTGTCGATTTTTTCAGCAAAGCTTTCAAGGCATTGGCCTCGCTTCAACAACCATGAGCCACATACAACCCAACCCCAACCTGACCCGTGCCCGCGAAGACATCTGTCGCGTCGCCAAAAGTTTGTTTGACCGTGGCTATGTCCATGCGACAGCTGGCAATGTCAGCATGCGAGTGGGCGATGAATTTTTGATCACCCCCACGGATGCGTGTTTGGGTTTTTTAGACCCCAACGATTTGGCTCATGTGGATGCCAACGGCGTGCAACTCAGTGGCGCTCGCGCCAGCAAAACCTTGGCATTGCACCGTCGCATTTACAGTGCATCACAAACCCTCTCCCCTCACACGCGTTGCGTGATTCACAGCCACAGCACCCACTTGGTGGCGTTGAGCTTGAAAGACACCGCGCTGCTAACCCCATGGGGGCCGGAATTGTTGGCACCCATCACACCTTACTTTGTGATGAAAGTCGGCCACGTCCCTTTGATTGCCTACCACCGGCCTGGCGACGTCGCCTCCGCTGATGCCGTGGCACAGGCGATCGAACGTTATGCCAAAGCGGGATTGGGCTTGCATGCGGTCATGTTGTCCCGACTGGGCCCGAATGTCTGGCATGACAGCCCCGCACAAGCGATGGCCACCCTGGAAGAAATGGAAGAAACCGCGCGTCTGAGCTTGATGACCGATGCCACGGCGTTGACCGAAACACAGATTGAAGAACTGCGTCAAACCTTTGGCGCGCAGTGGTAAACCTGATCATTTGAAAGAAACCGTATGTTGAAATTTGCCGCGAATCTCTCTTTTTTGTACAACGAGCTGCCCTTCATGGAACGGTTCGAAGCCGCCGCCAAGGATGGTTTCAAAGGCGTGGAGTATTTGTTTCCTTATGCGTTTGGCGCACAAGAGATTGCATCAGCCCTCAAAGCCACCGGGTTGAAGCAAGTGCTGTTTAACGCACCGCCCGCGGGTCATGACCGGGACACCGCCCAACTCGCATGGGACCAAGGCGTGAGAGGAACCACTTGTTTACCGGGCCGTGAAGACGAGTTCAAACGCGGTTTCATGCTGGCATTGGAATATGCCGATGTTTTGCAGTGCACGCAAATTCACGTCATGGCTGGCTTGGTTCCCGAAGCCTTGCGTCTGCCTACCCACAGCCCGGCATTGCTCAACACCAGCGCGCCGCACGCCGCCACCCCAGGGCCGATGCGCGACACCTATTTGCGCAATTTGCGGTGGGCCGCTGAAACCGCCGCCAGCGTGGGGCGTGACGTGTTGATCGAGCCGATCAACACCCGCGACATTCCCCATTTCTTTTTGAATCGACAAGACGATGCGCATGCCATCGTGAAAGAAATCAACCTGCCCAATTTGAAAGTGCAATTCGACCTTTACCACTGCCAAATTGTCGAAGGCGATGTGGAAAACAAATTGCGACATTACTTGCCCACAGGCCAAGTGGCCCATTTGCAAATCGCAGGCGTGCCACAGCGGCATGAACCCGACACGGGCGAATTGAATTACGAAAGACTGTTCGACACGATTGAAGCCTTGTCTGCCGAATGCGGATGGAATGGCTGGCTGGGCTGTGAATACCGCCCAGCCCTGGGAGCGGTGGCAGGTGGTACGTCGGGCGGCTTGGGTTGGTTGAAAAAGCGAACTACTTCTTGACGGCAACCGTGTCGTGGGCGTGGTAAGCCGCATCGAATGTTTTGGCTTTGCCCATGTAGTGACGGTCGATGCGCCATTCTTTCAATATCTGCAACACGAAATCAAAATCCTCGACAGACAATTCATACAACTGCCGGGTCGGAAATTCGTTGTTTGATTCCAAGGACAAAATCAGCGTCGTTAAAAACTTGGCAAGCGGTTGTGACGGATCTTTTTCAATGATTCTTTTGGCTTTTTTGATAGCACGCATGTTTTTTACACTCCATGGATTCAGATTCAAACAACCTTGTGATAACTTATCACATAAACCCCTTCCAAATATGACAGTTTCAAGCCTTGGTATTCCATTTTTCGCCCTGACATGCTTGAAATCTCGGCATTGAAAAAACGCATCCATTGCTATTCACCGAAATACCATTTCACAAACACCTGTCGCAATCAAAATCTGTCAAAATAATTACATCAAATCTTCATATTTTCTGAAAGTATTCATGAGTACCTTTGCCAACCAATTGAAGTCAGAAATCGCTCGTATCTCTAAAAAAGAAATCAAAGCCGAAAATGCAGCCCTTAAAAAAGCCTCTTCCCATTACCGGACTGAAATTGCTTCATTAAAGCGTCGCTTGTCTGCGCTTGAATCAAGTTTGTCTCGGATGGCCAAACACAGTGCGGGTTCCAAAACGGTTGAAGTCGATGAAGACGGCGAAAAATCTTTGCGTTTTCGCCCCGCTGGTTTTGCGAAACTGCGTCAAAAATTGGGTGTGACCGCCAACGAAATGGGAACCCTGCTGGGCGTCACAGGTCAATCGGTTTACAAATGGGAAAAAGGCACCGCCAGACCCCGCTCGAACCAACTCAAAGCCATTGCCACCGTGCGCAAAATGGGAAAACGCGAAGTGGCCGAGTTGCTGGCCGGTTGAACAACCCATCAACCCGGCGGTGACCTGTCAACGCTCTAACGTGAGTGACACCCCCATGCCGCCACCAATGCACAACGCAGCCAGTCCTTTTTGGGCGCCGCTGCGTTGCATTTCATGAAGCAAGGTCACCAAAATTCGGCAACCGGATGCGCCGATGGGGTGACCAATCGCGATAGCGCCGCCATTGACATTCACCCGTTTGGGGTCGATGTCCAAAGCTTGGTTGACGGCACATGCTTGCGCTGCGAAAGCTTCATTCAGTTCAAACAAATCAACGTCTGCGGCTTTCCACCCAGCCCGCTCTAAGGCTTTGCGCGATGCAGACACGGGGCCCATGCCCATGGTGGCGGGATCGAGTCCGGTGGTTGCAAATGAAGCGATTCGCGCCAACGGTTTCAAACCCAGCGATTGGGCTTTGGCCAAACGCATGACCATGACGGCCGCCGCGCCGTCGTTGATGCCAGAGGCATTGCCTGCGGTGACGCTGCCTGCTTTGTCAAATGCAGGACGCAAGCCAGCCAAGGCTTGGGCGTTGGTGTGGAGGTTGATGTATTCGTCTTGCGCAAACGGCAACGGGTCGCCTTTTTTCTGCGGCAGCAACACAGGCAAAATTTCGTCTTTGAATTTACCAGCGGCTTGGGCCGCCGCGGCTTTTTGCTGAGAGGCCAATGCAAGCGCGTCTTGCATGTCACGGCTGATGCCATGCTGTTTGGCGACGTTCTCGGCGGTGATGCCCATGTGGTACTGGTTATAAACATCCCACAGCCCATCCACAATCATGCTGTCAATCATTTTCCAGTCACCCATGCGCTGACCATCGCGAGAATGGTTGAGCACATGGGGCGCGGCACTCATGTTCTCTTGCCCACCCGCGATCACGATCTCGCTGTCGCCACTGGCCACGGCTTGCGCAGCCAACATGACGGCTTTGAGCCCGGAACCACACACCGCATTGATGGTCAAGCCAGGAATTTCTTTTGGCAGCCCGGCTTTCATCAACGCTTGCCGGGCCGGGTTTTGGCCTGCACCAGCCGCAAGCACCTGACCCATGATGACCTCGCCCACCAAGTCCGCGTCAATGCCTGCGCGCGATACCACCTCTTTGATGGCCAGCGCGCCCAGCTCGGTGGCGCTGACCTTGGCCAAACTGCCGCCGAACTTTCCCACGGCAGTGCGGGCAGCTGAAACGATGACGATGTCTTGCATGGGAGGTCTCCTGAGTGTGTGAATGGATTGTCCAATGTCAACACATCTGCCTGATATGTAACTTACCGTTCTGGGGG